>Ga0315540_10000266_pt1 | contig 28751 bp, 32 predicted proteins | sample SalMarSW160110MG_FD_203677 | JGI IMG/M metagenome (GOLD analysis project Ga0315540, IMG submission 203677) | Salt marsh sediment microbial communities from the Plum Island Ecosystem LTER, Massachusetts, United States - Salt Marsh Sediment SW1601-10 ...
GCAGCTGCGGCTCCCCGGCACTCGCCGCCTCCAGCCCGAACATCGCCAGCAGCGCCGGGCTCGCCCACGCAATGCGCCCCCCACGCACCACCGCCACCGCCAGCACGCGGCGTTCAGCAAGGCCCGCTAAGGCCGCAGCAGCAAGTTCGGTTTGCATTGGCTGAAGATTAATCGAGCGAATAACGATTGTGTAGCCGATCGGCGACACCCAAACCATAGTCTGTTGGCACTAATCACACCAGCCGCGACTCAAAAGAATTTGTCAGCGTGTCCACTCGCGGACCAAAAAGATTGTCAGAGCTACAGAATTTGGAAGCTTCTTCTCTCTCGCCACGAGCCATGATAAACTGGTTGTCTAGTTTAGTACCTTAGGCCCAAGATGACGTCGGTAGGGTCGTTCGAGGCGAAGACCAAGCTGGCCGAGTTGCTGGACCGCGTCGAGGCCGGCGAGACAGTCATCATCACCCGTCGTGGGCGGCCGGTGGCGCAGCTGGTGCCAGTCAAGGCGGCCGACGAGCGGGATCGGCGGCGCGCGCTGGTCGAGGAGATCAAGCGCTGGCGCGTGGGCAAGGACCGCGGGGCCAAGGCGGGGTCGACGATTCCGGAGCTGATCAAGGCGGGGCGGCGCTACTGATGGAGCTGGTGCTCGACTGTTCGGTGACGCTGGCCTGGTTCTTGGAGGACGAGCGCAGCGCCTTCAGCGACGCCGCCTTCGATCTGCTGGGCGAGGCGGATTGCTGGGTGCCGGCGCTGTGGCGCCTGGAGTTTCCCAACGCGCTGCTGTTCGCCGAGCGCAAGCGGCGGATCGACCGCAATACGCGCCTCGATGCGCTCGACCGCGCCGAGCAGCTCGGGCTGCGCGTCGACCCTGTGCCGGTCGACATGCGCATGGTGAGCGCGATCGCCGATCGGCGCGACCTGACGACCTACGATGCGACCTACCTCGAGCTCGCGCTGAGGCTCGCCTCGGGGCTGGTGACGCTCGACCGCGGGCTGGCGGACGCCGCGGCGGCCGAAGGCGTCGCGGTTCAGGCGCCGGGACGCGCCAGCGCGGCGCAGCTCAAGCGGCGCTATGCCGCGGCGTGAGCCGCCAGCGACTACAATATATGGGATAGCAAGCCCTTACCCGTACTAGATACATGGCAAAACAGACCTACGACGCTTCTTCGATCCAGGCCCTCAAGGGGCTCGAGCCCGTGCGCCGCATGCCGGGCATGTACACCCACACCATCCACCCGCTGCACGTGGCGCAGGAAGCGATCGACAACGCGGTCGACGAGGCGCTGGCCGGCTTCGGCAAGAAGATCACCGTCAGCTGCCACAAGGACGGCTCGATCGAGGTCGAGGACGAGGGCCGAGGCATCCCGGTCGACATGCATCCGGTAGAGAAGAAGCCCGCGGTCGAGGTCGCGTTCACCATGCTGCACGCCGGCGGCAAGTTCGACCGCTCGGGCGACGCGGTCTACCACATCTCGGGCGGCCTGCACGGCGTGGGCGTCGCGGTCACCAACGCGCTCTCGAAGCGGCTCGAGGTCACGGTCTACCGCGACGGCTACCGACACAGCATCGCGTTCGAGGGCGGCGAGCTGAAGCAGAAGCTCAAGTCCGAGAAGATCCGCGAGCGCCGCACGGGGACGGTCGTGCGCGCCTGGCCCGACCCGAAGTATTTCGACTCGCCCAACATTCCGATGAGCGAGCTCGAGCACCTGGTGCGCTCGAAAGCCTATCTGCTGCCAGGGCTGACCATGGTGCTGCGCATCGAAGGGCGGGAAGAGAAGGTCTGGCGATACGAGCGCGGCATGGCGCAGTACTTCGAGTTCATGCTCGCCGGGCGCGAGCTGGTCGCGCCGCTGTTCACCGGCGAGCGGTATTTCGAGCAGAGCGACATCCCGGAAGTCGAGCCCGGCGAGGGCGCCGCGTGGGCGATCGGCTGGGTCGCCGAGGGCGAGGTGTTCGCCGACAGCCACGTCAACCTGATCCCGACCCGCTCGCACGGCACGCACGAGGCGGGCTTTCGCAACGGCATTTTCGACGCGCTGCGCGCGTTCATGGACACGCGCGGCCTGAGCCCCAAGGGCGTCAAGCTGATCGCCGAGGACCTGTGGTCGCGCGCCTGCTTCACGCTCTCCGCGCGCATCGTGCGCACCCAGTTCCACGGCCAGACCAAGGAGAAGCTCACCACGCGCCACGCCGCGCGGCTGGTCGAACTGTGCGTGCGCGACGCCTTCGAGCTGTGGCTCAACGCGCACCCCGACGAAGGCAAAAAGATCGTCGAAGTGGCGATCGAGCAGGCGCTGTCGCGCCTGTCCCGCGGCAAGAAGTTCGAGCGCAAGAAATCCTCCGGCGTCGCCACGCTGCCGGGCAAGCTGGTCGACTGCGCCTCGGGCGACACCTCGCGCAACGAGCTGTTCCTGGTCGAGGGCGACTCGGCCGGCGGCTCGGCCAAGGAGGCGCGCGACAAGGACACCCAGGCCGTGCTGCCGCTCAGAGGCAAGGTGCTCAACACCATGTCCAAGGACTCGCGCACGGTGCTCGCCAACAAGGAGCTGCAGGCGATCGCGACCGCGATCGGCGTCGACCCGCACGGCATCGACGACTCGCCCGATCTTTCGGGGCTGCGCTACGGCAAGGTGATCGTGATGACCGACGCCGACGTCGACGGCGGCCATATCCAGGCGCTGCTGCTCACGTTCTTCTTCATCCACGCCCCCAAGCTGGTCGAGACCGGGCACCTGTACGTCGCGCAGCCGCCGCTGTACAAGGTTGAGGTGCCGGCGCAAGGCAAGGGCCGCCCGGCGCGGCGCCTGTACTGCCTCGACGACGACGAGCTGGAGGAAGCGCTCGGGCTGCTGAAGAAGGAGAAGCTGCGCGAGGGCAGCTGGGAGATCTCGCGCTTCAAGGGCCTGGGCGAGATGAGCGCGGAGCAGCTGTGGGAGACCACCATGAATCCCGACTCGCGGCGCCTCGTTCGTATGCAGCTCGATCGCGAGCGAATCAAGAAAGTGCGCGAGACCTTCGAGCTGCTGATGGACGCAGGCGAGGCCGAAGGGCGGCGCAACTGGATGCGCGAGCACTGGAAGACCGTGGAGGCCGACGTGTGAGGGCCAAGCGCGCGAGGCGTTCGAAGGCCAGGCCGATCTGGGAGCGCGGCTACCGCGGCCATGTCTACTGGCTCGGCAAGCAGAAGCTCGGCAAGGTCACCCTGGTCGAGCGCGGACGCTACGACTGGGAGGCGGCCGGCAGGATCGGCCGCTGCGACACGCTGGACAAGGCGCGCGCCGCGGTCGAGCTCGCGGTAGCCGTGTCCGACCGGCAGTTGCCACTTTTCGAGTAAGCGATGGACGACACGCAGACGCTGGATCTTTTTACCCCCGACAACGGCGACGACGCCGCTCCGATCGAGCGCCACGCCTCGCAGGCCTATCTCGGCTACGCGGTCTCGACGGTCAAGGCGCGCGCCCTGCCCGAGGTCGCCGACGGCCTGAAGCCGGTGCAGCGCAGGATCCTCTACGCGATGGGCGACACGCCCGGCGGCGGGCAGGGCTTCGCCAAGTCCGCGCGCTATGTGGGCGAGGTGCTGGGCAAGTATCACCCGCACGGCGACGCCTCGACCTACGAGGCGCTGGTGCACATGGCACAGCCGTTCTCGATGCGCTACCCGCTGATCGACGGCCAGGGCAATTTCGGCTCGCGCGACGGCGACGGCGCCGCGGCCTACCGCTACACCGAGGCCAGGCTGGCGCGCATCGCCGAGCTGATGCTGGCCGAGATCGGCGAGGGCACGGTCGATTTCCAGAAGAACTACGACGGCAAGTTCGACGAGCCGGTGCTGCTGCCGGCGCGCGTGCCGTTCGGGTTGCTGAACGGTTCGTTCGGCATCCCGGTCGGCTTTTCCACCCGCATCCCGCCGCACAACCTGAAGGAGGTCGCGGCCGCGGCGGCGTGGGTGATCCGCCACCCCAAGGCGAAGCTGGACGACGTGCTCGAGCGCCTGCCGGGGCCGGACTTCCCCGGCGGCGGGCAGATCATCTCCCCGCCCGAAGAACTGCGCCAGGCCTACCAGAGCGGGCGCGGCTCGATCACGATGCGGGCGCGCTGGATTGTCGAGCCGCTCGCACGCGGGCAGTGGCGCATCGTGGTCACCGAGCTGCCGCACGGCGTGTCGGCGCGCCAGGTGCAGGAGGAAATCGACGCGCTGGTCAGCCCGCGCCCCGCGGCGGGCAAGAAGGACGTGACGCAGGAGCAAAAGCGCGTCAAGCAGTTCGTGCTCGACCTGGTCGAGTCGGTGCGCGACGAATCCGACCGCAAGTCCAGGCTGCGACTGGTGATCGAGCCGCGCAGCTCGCGCCAGGACCCGGCCGAGACGATGAAGGCGCTGCTGGTGCAGACCTCGCTCGAAACGCGCTACGCGATCAACCTCACCTGGTTGGGCCTGGACGGCCTGCCCGAGACCAAGGGCATCGTCGACGTGCTGCGCGAGTGGACCGAGTTCCGCGTCCAGACCGTGCGCCGGCGCACCGAACACCGGCTGCACAAATGCGAGGACCGGCTGCACATCGTGATGGGCCGGCTGCTCGCTCTGGTCAAGATCGAGGAAATCATCAAGCTGATTCGCGCTTGCGACGACCAGGCCGAGGCGAAGCAGAAGCTGCAGGCGAAGTGGAAGTTCAGCGAGCGCCAGGCCGAGGACATCGTCAACCTGCGCCTTGGCCAGCTCACCAAGCTCGACGGGGTCAAGCTGAACGACGAGCGGAAATCGCTCGAGGCCGAGAGGAAGGGCCTGAAGAAGCTGCTGGGCGACGACAAGGAGCTGAGAAAGCTTGTCGTAAAGGAGCTCGAGGAGGACGCGAAGAAATACGGCGACGAAAGGCGCACGCTGATCGAGCCCTCGGAGCGGGCGCAGATCGAGCGCACCGTGCTCGAGGAGCCGCTCACCGTGATCCTGTCGAACAAGGGCTGGATCCGCACTCGCTCGGGGCACGGCATAGACCTCTCGGCGGTCGGCTTCAAGGACGGAGACGGCCTGTTGCAGGCGCTCGAGTGCAAGACCACCTCGCCGGTGGTGTTCCTGTCGGCGCGCGGCAAGACGTTCACGCTCGAGGCAGCCAGCCTGCCGGGCGGGCGCGGCGACGGACAGCCGATGAACGCGCTGGTCAACTGCAACGGCGACGACATCGTCTGGATGGCCTGCGGCGAGCCGTCCCAGCCGCTGCTGATGAGCTCGAGCGCGGGCCAGGGCTTCCTGTGCCGACTGGGCGACCTGTTCACCAAGACGCGCGCGGGCAAGGAATTCATGAACGTCGCCGCGGGCGCGCGCGTGAATGCGCCGGCGCCCTACGGCGGCGACGCGGCGAAGCTCAAGGTCGCCGCGCTGTCATCCGACGCGCGCCTGCTGGTGTTCCCGATGGCCGAGCTGCCGCTGCGCCCCAACGGCGGGGTCGGCGTGCAGCTGATCGCGCTGCCCGACAAGGTGACGCTCGCCGCGGTCGCCGCGCTCGACCCGAAGGGCGCGCTGCGGGTGGCGGGCTTCAAGCGCACGCGCAAGAGCGCCGAGCTGGACGCGAAGGCGCTCAGGGACTACGAGGGCAAGCGCGCGCAGCGCGGCAGGGTTTGCGACGTCGGTTTCCGCCCCGACCGGCTGGGATGAGCTCGCTGCGGCGCGAGCACGGGCGCTGAAGGTGCGGGCGTGATGCGGGCGATCCCGGAGGCCTACCGCCCGCTGGTGGTGCCGGCGGCGATACTCGCCGCGGCGGCGCTGGCGGTGGCGCTCGGCGCCCGGCTGCCGCCGGGCCTCGAGGGGCTGGCGGTCGCCGGGCCGTATGCGCTGCTCGGCTTGGCCGCCGCGGTCACACTGTGGTTCAACCGCGGGCGCGCGTTTGTCGCCGCGCTGTCGATGCTCGCCGCCTACGGCGGCTACCGCTACGCGCTCGGGATCGACGCCGCCGGCTTCGCGCCGCAGGCGGCCTACGTCGCCGCGGTGCTGCTCGTGCCGGCCAACATGCTCGCTTCGTTCGTGCTGCCCGAGCGCGGCGCAGTGCACTACGGCAGCTGGCGCTGGCTGCTGCTGATCGGGCTCGAAGCGCTGCTGGTGGCCTGGGTCGCCGCGTCGGGCCACAGCATGCTGTCGGGCCAGTCCTGGCACCAGATCCTGCAGCACTGGACGCTGCGCTATCCGCCGGTGCCTTTCGTCGGGCGAGTCATGTTCGCCGCCGCGTTCGCCGCCGCGGTCTGGCGCGCCTGGCCCAGGTTCACGCCGCTCGACGTCGGCAAAGCGGCCGCGCTGGTGGCATTCTTCATTGCCTGCGCCTGGGTCGGGCGCTTCGCCAGCTTCGCCGCGTTCATGAGCGCCGCCGGGATGATCCTGCTGGTGGCGGTGCTGCAGGAGTCGCACCGGCTCGCGTTCCGCGACGAGCTCACCGGGCTGCCGAGCCGGCGCGCGCTGGATGAGCGCATGCGCGCGCTGGGGCCCGACTACGCCGTGGCGATGGTCGACGTCGACCACTTCAAGAAATTCAACGACACCCACGGTCACGACGTCGGCGACCAGGTGCTGCGGCTGGTCGCCGCGCGCCTGGCCGAGGTCGGCGGCGGCGGACGCGCGTTTCGCTACGGCGGGGAGGAGTTCACGGTGCTGTTCCCCGAGGCCGGGGTGAAGGAGGTGCAGCCGCACCTCGAGCGCATCCGCCAGTCGATCGAGGACTACCGCATGGCGATGCGCGGCGGCGACCGGCCCAAGAACGAGAAGAAGGGCTCCAGGCGCCGCGGCGCGCGCGAAGATCAGCCGAGCGAACAGGCGCTGTCGGTCACGGTCAGCATCGGCGTTGCCGGCCCCGGCAAGCGCCACCGCACGCCGTCCGAGGTGATCAAGGCCGCCGACGAGGCGCTCTACCGCGCCAAGCAGGGCGGGCGCAACCGCGTCAGCCGATGAAAGCTGAACTTCGAGCGCGCGCGAAGCTCAATCGCTAATGCGCAAATTCGCCGCCTTCGCCTTCGGTCTCGCCGTGCTGGCGTCGCTCGCTGCGCTCGCCGCGGGGCTGGGCCACCGCTTCGGCCTGTGGGACTACCGCGTCGGCTTTCTCGTGCTGCGCGGCGCGGCCTGGGCGGGGCTCGCGGGCGCGCTCGGCTGCTTCGCCGCGGCCGTCTGGGCGCTGCGCGGCAGGGCGCTCGGCGCGCTGCTCGGCGCGCTGCTCGGCGTCGTGGCGGGCGGCGCCGCCTTCGGCCTGCCGTGGGCGATGCTGGAGCGCGCGCACGCCGAGCCGCCGATCCACGACATCAGCACCGACACCCGGGACCCGCCGCCGTTCGTCGCGCTCGCGCCGGCTCGCCGCGCCGCGCCCAACGGCCTGGCTTACGGCGGCGCGGCGGTCGCCGCCCAGCAGCGCCGCGCCTACCCGGACATCCTGCCGCTCGCGGTCGGCGCGCACCCGCAGGCGGCGTTCGAGCGCTGCCTCGAGGCCGCGCGCGGACTGGGCTGGAAGATCGTCGCCGCCAACCCGGCGGCGCTGCGCATCGAGGCCACCGTCAGCACGCCCTTCTTCGGCTTCAGGGACGACATCGTGATCCGCGTCAGCCCGCTCGGGTCGGCGAGCCGGGTGGACGTGCGCTCTGCGTCGCGCGAAGGCCGCGGCGACCTGGGTACCAACGCGCGCCGTATCCGCGCTTTCTACCGCGAGATGGCACGGCGCGGTTGACGCGCCGCGCCGCGCGCGGAACACTGTCTCCGGCCCCGGGCGCCGGCCCGGGAGGGGGAAGGAAATGGGTGCAGCAAGCTGGCTGCTGTTGGCGGCCGCCGCGCTGTTCGCGTTTGGCGCCTGGCTCTACAACCGGCTGGTCGCAGACCGCAACCAGGCGCTCCAGGGCTACGCCGACATCGACGTGCAGCTCAAGCGCCGCGCCGACCTGGTGCCGCAGCTGGTCGAGGCGGTGCGCGGCTACGCCGCCTACGAAAAGGCGCTGCTTACCACGGTGACCGAGCTGCGCGCCGACGCGCAGCGCGCCGCGCCCGCGGCCGAGCGCTTCGGCCTCGAGCGCACACTCGGGCGCCAGCTCAAGCAGCTGGTGCTGCTGCAGGAGAATTACCCTCAGCTCAAGGCCGACGCCAACTTCCGCGACCTGTCGGCCAAGCTGGTCCAGGTCGAGGACGCGCTGCAGTACGCGCGCCGCTTCTACAACGGCGCGGTCAAGCAGTACGTGACGCGGCTCGAGTCGTTTCCCGACCTGCTGCTGGCGCGCCTGTTCGGCTTCGCGCCGATGCCGTTCTTCGAGACCGACGAGCGCGCCGCGGTCAAGGTGGACCTGTGAGGCGGCTCGCCTGCGTGCTCGTGCTTTCGCTCGCCGCGGGCGCGGCGGGCGCGGCCGAGCGGGTGCTCGACTTCCGCAGCGAGATTGCGGTCGGCGCCGACGGCGCGCTCACGGTGAGAGAGACGATCGCGGTGCAGGCCGAGGGGCGCCGGATCCGGCACGGCATCTACCGCGACTTTCCGACCGATTACAGCGGCCGCTTCGGCCAGCGCGTGCACGTGGGCTTCGACGTCGTCTCGGTCTCGCTCGACGGCGGGCCGGTGCCGTGGATCACGCAGCGCCTGTCCAACGGCGTGCGGGTGCGCATCGGCGACGCGCGCGCCCTGGTGCGGCCCGGCCGGCACGAGTACTCGCTCACCTACCGCGCCACGCGCGAGCTGGGCTATTTCCCCGACCACGACGAGCTGTACTGGAACGTGACCGGCAACGGCTGGTACTTCCCGATCGACCACGTCTCGGCCGACGTGGCCTTGCCCGCGCCGGTGCCGGCGGCCGAGCTCAGCGCCGAGGCGTATACCGGCCTGTTCGGCGCGCGCGGTCGCGCCTACACGAGCGAGCTGCGTGCAGGCGGCGCGAGCTTCGAGAGCACGCGCGGCCTCGGGCCGCGCGAGGGCATGAGCATCGTGCTCGGATTTCCCAAAGGCATCGTGCGCGAGCCCGGCGCCTGGCAGCGCGCGGCGTGGTGGTTGTCCGACAACCGCGGCGCGGCGCTCGGGGTTGCCGGCGCTCTGCTGCTGTTCGTTTTCCTCTACTGGCGCTGGAGCGCGGTCGGGCGCGATCCGCGCGCGGGGCCGAAGTTTCCGCGCTACGAGCCGCCGCCCGGGATGGGCGCGGCGGACGTGAGGTTGGTCGATCGCATGGGCTACGACGACAAGTGCCTGGCGGCGGCGCTGCTCGGGCTGGGCGCGCGCGGCTACCTCAGAATCAGCAAGACGCCGGATGGCTACACGGTCGAGCGCACGGGCAAGGAGGTCGATTGGCTGCCGGCCGAGCGCCAGCTCGCGTCGATGCTGCTCGGCCCGGCCGAGTCGATCACGCTCGCGCGCAAGCACGATCCCGCGGTGCAGGCCGCGCGCGACGCGTTCCGCACCGACCTCCAACTCGAATACCGCAACAAGATGTTCTCGCGCAACCTCGGCTCGCTCTCGCTCGGCGTGATACTCGCCTTTGCCACTTTCTGGGCGATGACCGCGCTCGACACGCCGGTGCCGCTGCTTTTCGCGCTCGCCGCAGCGATGGCGATCGAGCTCGCGCTGTTCAAGGTCCTGCTTCCGGCGTACTCGGTCGCCGGGCGCAGGATCGAGGACCACATCGAGGGCCTGCGCTACTACCTCGGCGTGGCCGAGCAGGACGATCTGCGGCGCCTGAAGGCGCCCGCGCAGACGCCGGAGGAATTCGCCAAGTTCCTGCCCTACGCGCTCGCGCTCGGGGTCGAAAAGACCTGGGCCGACCGCTTCGCCGCGGTGCTCGGTGCGGCGGCGGTGAGCGCGGCGGTCGCGCACTACTACGTCGCCGGCCATCACGGCGGGCTGTTCGGCGGCGGCGACAGCATCGGCTCCTTCGCCGATTCGCTCGGCGGCCTGGGCAGCACCGTGAGCGCGGCCGCGACGCCGCCGGGAAGCAGCTCCGGTTCCTCGGGCGGAGGCGGCGGCGGGTCGGGCGGCGGAGGCGGCGGAGGAGGCGGAGGCGGCTGGTGAGCGCTCCGCGCTCAGCTGGATAGATATACAGCATTGGCCCATAATGGCGGGGTGACGGCGACCCCGGTTTCGACTTCGGTTTTTGGGCGGCTGAACGAGGCGCAGCGCGCGGCGGCGTGTGCGGGCGGCGCGCCGCTGCTGATCGTCGCCGGCGCCGGCACCGGCAAGACCAACACGCTCGCGCACCGCGTCGCCTGGCTGGTGCTCGAGGGCGTTTCCGCGCAGCGCATCCTGCTGCTTACCTTCACCCGCCGCGCGGCCGAGGAGATGACGCGCCGGGCGCAGAAGATCGTGGGCGAGGCGGCCAAGGAGGTAAGGCTGCCCTGGTCGGGCACCTTCCACTCGATCGCGAACCGCCTCATCCGGCGCCACAGCGCGCGGCTCGGGCTGGACGCGAATTTCAGCGTGCTCGACCGCGGCGACGCGGCCGACCTGATGGACGTGGTGCGCCACGAGCTGGGGCTGTCGAAGCTGGAGAAGCGCTTTCCGCGCAAGGACACCTGCCTCGCGATCTACTCGCACCGCGTCAACACGCAGGGGCCGCTGCGGCGCACGCTGATCGACGCCTTTCCCTGGTGCGCCGAATGGGAAGAGGAGCTCACGCGCCTGTACCGCGCCTACGTCGAGCGCAAGCTCGCCCACCAGGCGCTCGACTACGACGACCTGCTGCTGTACTGGCACGCGATGGCCGCCGATGCCGCGCTCGCGGCCGAGATGAGCGCGGCGTTCGACCACATCCTGGTCGACGAGTATCAGGACACCAACGCGCTGCAGGCGCAGATCCTGAAGTTGCTTCGGCCCTCGGGCGAGGGCGTGACGGTGGTGGGCGACGACGCGCAGTCGATCTACTCGTTCCGCGCCGCCACGGTGGAGAACATCCTTGGCTTCCCGGCCCAGTACGCACCGCCCGCCGAGGTGGTGACGCTCGAGCGCAACTACCGCTCGACCCAGGGCGTGCTCGACGCCGCCAACGCGCTGATCGGCGAGGGCCAGCGCCAGTACCGCAAGATCCTGCAGGCCGCGCGCGGCGCGGGCGAGCGGCCGCGCTACGTCACCGTGGCCGACGACCAGGCGCAGGCCGACTACGTGGTCGCGCGCGTGCTCGAGGCGCGCGAGCGCGGCTTGCTGCTGCGGCGCCAGGCGGTGCTGTTTCGCGCCTCGCACCACAGCGACGTGCTCGAGCTCGAGCTGGTGCGGCGCGACATCCCCTACGTCAAGTACGGCGGCCTGAAATTTCTCGAGGCGGCACACGTCAAGGATCTGCTCGCAGTGCTGCGCTGGGCCGACAACCCGAAGAACCGCGTCAGCGCGTTTCGCGCCCTGCAGCTGCTGCCCGGGGTGGGACCGACGACCGCGGCGCGCTTGTTCACGCGGTTCGAGGCAGGCGCTTTTTCCTGGAAGGAACTGGAGACGAGCAATTCGGGATTCAATTCATTGATGATGGCGCTCGGCAATCCCGACACCCCATGGCCGGGACAGGTGGGGAGGGCGCGCGAGTGGTTCGAGCCGATCCTGGAGCAGAAGTACGACTCTGCGCAGGCGCGCGCGGGCGACCTGTGGCAGCTCGAGCGCGTGGCGCAGCAGTTCGCCAGCCGCGAGCGCTTCCTGACTGAGCTCGCGCTCGACCCGCCGCAGGCGAGCGGCGACCTCGCCGGCGCGCCGCACCGCGACGAGGACTACCTGGTGCTCTCGACCGTGCATTCGGCCAAGGGCCAGGAGTGGGACGCGGTGCACGTGCTGAACGTCGCCGACGGCAACTTCCCTTCCGAGTACGCCACCGGGCGCGCCGAGCTGATCGAGGAGGAGCGGCGCCTGCTCTACGTCGCGATGACGCGCGCGAAATCCGAACTGCACCTGATCGCGCCGTTGCGCTACTACGTGACAGGGCAGCCACGGCGCGGCGACGCGCACGTCTACGGCGCCACCAGCCGCTTTCTCACCCGTGCGGTGATGGAGCGCCTGCAGCCGCTGACCTGGCCCGAGGCCGACGCGGCCGACGCCGCACCCGCGCGCGAGGCGCCGCCGATCGACGTCGCGACGGCCCTGCGCGGTTTGTGGTCGTAGGCGGCGTCGGCCCGATTTGAAAATCTCGTGCGAGCGGTTCATCATGCCCGCTCGCTTCCAACCCGCGGGCGAATCCCCATGAACGCCGACAACATTCTCGCCACCATCGGCAACACGCCGCACATCCGCATCAACCGCCTGTTCGGCGACACGCACCAGGTGTGGATCAAGTCCGAGCGCGCCAACCCGGGCGGCTCGATCAAGGATCGCATCGCGCTGTCGATGATCGAGGCGGCGGAGAAGAGCGGGGCGCTCAAGCCCGGCGCCACGATCATCGAGCCGACCTCGGGCAACACCGGCATCGGCCTCGCGATGGTGGCCGCGGTGAAGGGCTACAAGCTGGTGCTGGTGATGCCCGAGAGCATGTCGATCGAGCGGCGGCGCCTGATGCTCGCTTACGGCGCGAGCTTCGAGCTCACCCCGCGCGAGAAGGGCATGCCGGGCGCGCTCGCCAGGGCCCAGGAGCTGGTGACCGCGAACCCGGACGCGTGGATGCCGCAGCAGTTCGAGAACCCGGCCAACATCGAGGTGCACGCGCGCACCACCGCGAAGGAAATCCTGGCCGACTTCCCGCAGGGCATCGACGTGCTGATTACCGGCGTGGGCACCGGCGGGCACATCACCGGCTGCGCGCAGGTGCTGAAGAAGGCCTGGCCCAAGCTCAAGGTCTACGCGGTCGAGCCGACCGCCTCGCCCGTGATCTCCGGCGGCAAGCCCGGACCGCACCCGATCCAGGGCATCGGTGCGGGCATCGTGCCGAGGAACCTGCACGTGCAGCTGCTCGACGGCGTGATCCAGGTCGAGGCCGACCCGGCCAAGGAGATGGCGCGCCGCGCGGCGAAGGAAGAGGGCATGCTGATCGGCATTTCCTCGGGCGCGACGCTGCAGGCGATCAAACAGAAGCTGCCCGAGATCGCCAAGGGCGCGACCGTGCTCGGCTTCAACTACGACACCGGCGAGCGCTACCTGTCGACCGAAGGCTTCCTGCCCACCGAATGAGGAGCGCGGCGACTCTGGCAGCGCTCGCGCTGATCGTGCCTGCGGCCGCGTTCGCGCAGACGGGCGACGCGCGCCATGCCTACGTGAAGCGCAACGGCGTCGGTCGGCAGTACGCCGGCAAGCACAACCCCCTGAGGCCGAGCGCGCTCAACCTCGAGGCGGGAAGGAAGCTCTACGAAAAGCATTGCGCGGTATGCCACGGCGCATCCGGGCTGGGCAGCGAGGCTGGCCTCAAGCTGGATCCGCCGGTGGCGAGCCTATTCGGTCTGCGGCGCGAGCCGATTGCGAGCGACGCCTTCTACGACTGGACCATTGCCGAAGGCGGCGCGCCGGTGGGTAGCGCGATGCCGCCGTTCAAGCACGTACTCAAGCCGGAGCAGATATGGAAACTCATCCTCTTCTTGCGCACTCTGTGATTCGCTGGCTGCTGCTTGCCGCCGGTCTGCTCGCGGCCGCCGCCGCGCAGGCCCAGGACGCGCGTCAATTCGTCGAGTTTCCGCCCATGATGCTCGAGCACGAGATGCGCAACATGCGCGACCACCTCGCGACGCTGCAGAAGATCCAGGACGCGCTCGGCGCGGGCCAGCTCGACGAAGCGGGCCGGCTGGCCGAGCACCGGCTGGGGTTGAGCTCGTTCGACCTGCACGGCGCGAAGCACGTCGCGCCATACATGCCCGCAGGCATGCAGGCGATCGGCACCGAAATGCACAAGGCGGCGAGCCGCTTCGCGCTCGAGGTGAACAAGGCCACCGCCACTGGCGACCTGCGTCCGTCGATCGCCGCGCTGGGCAAGGTCACCGAGCAGTGCGTGGCCTGCCACGCGGCCTACCGCCTGCACTAGACGCGTCCGGCGCTTCGGGCGAAACTAGCGGCCATCGTTCTTGGAGGGGGTGCGATGCCAGTCGCAGACATCAACCACTATTTCGTGCGCGCCAACGACCTCGAGGCCACCAAGCGCTTCTACGTCGACGTGCTGGGCTTCGAAGTAATGCCGCGGCCGAACTTCCCGTTTCCGGGCTACTGGCTCGGGGTGAACGGCAAGATCCAGGTCCACATGGGGCCGCACGGCATTCCGAATTCCGAGCTGTACTACCTCGGCACGCCGGCCAACGCGAAGACCGACCAGTCCGGCGTGGTCGACCACATCGCCTTCGCCGCGACCGAGCCGAAGGCTTTCGTCGAGCGGCTCAAGGGCAAGGGGGTGGAGTACCGCCCGCGCTACCTGCCCGAGTCGAGCCTGTACCAGCTGTTCCTGCGCGACCCGAACGGGCTCATGATCGAGCTCAATTTCTTCGGCATCACCGACGCGCCCGACTGGGGCGGCGAGGACTATTCGAAGATGCCGCGGGTCGAGAAGGTCTGATGGCGCGCGATTTTTCGGGCGTCTCGTACGCCGAGGCGCTCGAGCGGGCGCGCGCGCTGGTTCCGGCCCTGCGCAAGCGCGCCTCCGAAGCGGAGGAGGCGCGCCAGCTGCTGCCCGATACCGAGGCCGAGCTGCACGCGAGCGGCCTGCTGCGTTTCGCCCAGCCGAAGCGCTGGGGCGGCATGGAGCTCGATTACGTCGCGCTGTTCGATATTCCGGCAGAGGTCGGGCGCGGCTGCACCTCGACCGCCTGGAGCGTGGCCAACCTCGCGATCCATCACTGGATGCTCGCGCTGTACGACGAGCGGGCGCAGACCGAGGTCTGGCGCGAGAATCCCGACGCGATCATCGCTTCCGGTATCGCCTATCCCCAGGGAAGCGCGAAGCGCGTCAAGGGCGGACTCGAGATCAGCGGCTACTGGAACTTTTCCAGCGGCGTCGACGGCAGCCACTGGAACATGCTCGCGGTGACCGTGAAGGAGGGCGACAAGGTGGTCGACCACTGCATGTGCCTGGTGCCGCGCAGCGACTACCAGGTGGTCGACGACTGGCAGGTGCTCGGCATGCGCGGCACCGGATCGAAGTCGGTCAAGGCGAAGGACCTGTTCGTGCCCGCGCACCGCGCGCTGTCGATGTACCTCGCGCGCGGCGGCGCCGACTTCCCGGGCGCGAAGACCAACCCCAACCCGGTGTACCGCGTGCCGCTCTCGGGCATGGGCTCGCACTGCATCGCCGGCGCCGCGGTGGGCAACGCGCGCGCCGCGCTCGAGCTCAGCTGCGACGCGGTGGGCGAGCGCAGCACCAACTACACCGCGGCGCGCATGCGCGATTTCCAGACCGTGCAGCTGCGCGTGTCCGCGGCCGGCGCGCGCATCGATGCCGCGCGCCTGATCATCCGCAACGACTGCCTCGACGGGCAGGCGATTGCCGAGTCCGGGCGCGAGCCGAGCGTTGAAGAAAAGCTGCGCTGGAAGCGCAACGTCGCCTACGCGGTCCAGCTCTGCACCGAGGCGGTCGATTCGCTGCACGGCATGGCGGGCGCCAAGGGCATCTACGACCACTATCCGATCCAGCGCCTGTTCCGCGACGCCCACTCGCTCATGGGCCACATCGGCTTTTCCTGGGACGCGCAGGGCGCGCCCTGGGGCCTGGTCGCGCTCGGCGGCGACTACCCCGCCCCGCCCACCCTCTGAATAATCGGGGTCAGAGTCGCATTTCGAGAAATGCGACTCTGACCCCGATTATTCATTCCAGGCCATCTCGCCGGCCTGCGCGAGCGTGCCGTCGGCCTTGCGCACTTCGGTCTTCGCGCCCGCGCTTTCACGCGCGCACGTGACGCCGATCGCCTCGCCGTCGAACACCGGCGCCAGGGCGCGGAACGAGTAGGCGCGCGGCGCGCGGCGCCCGGCCTGCAGCCAGGCGAGCGTCGCCATCACGGTCGCCATCAGCGGCCCGTGCACCACCAGCCCGGGGTAGCCCTCGACCTCGAGGCAGTAGCGCCGGTCGTAGTGGATGCGGTGGCTGTTGAAGGTGAGCGCCGAGTAGCGGAACAGCAGCACGTCGTTCGGCACCAGCGCGCAGCGCGCCGGGTTCGCGCCCAGCGGCTCGCGCCAGACCGGCGCCTCGGCCGGCGCGCTGGGCTTGGCGCGCGCCGCGGGCGGCGCCTCGCGGTAGACAATGTCCTGGCCCTCGCGCATCAGCAGCGAGGCGCCGCTGCGCCACTCGTGCCGGACCTTGACGAACACCAGCGTGCCGCTCTTGCCCTGCTTCATGTCGACCGACTCGACCTTCGACTCGCGCCGCAGCGGCTCGCCCAGGCGCGGCGCGCGCAGCCACTCGAGCTGGCTGCCGGCCCACATGCGCCGCGGCAGCGGCACCGGCGGCAGGAAGCCTCCTCGCGCCGGGTGCCCGTCGGGCCCCGCCTCGCGCAGAGGCGACAGCGGCGTGGTGAAGATCCAGTGCCACAGCGGCGGCAGCTCGGCGCCGTCCGTGAACGGCGCCGGATCGAGGTCGAGGCTGGCCGCGAGCTGGCGCACGCGCGCCGCGTCGCAGCGGTCCTCGAGCGCTTCGCTGCGGGCGATCCAGCCGCGCAGGTGTTCGAGATCGAACGCGGGCGTCATGGTTTGGGCGCTCCTTCGGCGAGGGCGCGCCGGGCGCCGTCGCCCAGCAGCCAGATATCGGCGCTGAGGGTGACGAAGTCGTAGCCCCTGGCGTAGAAGGCAGGCGCGGCGGCGGGCTGGCGCGCCACCCCGCCGAGCCAGCGCCCGGCGGCCTTGGTGCGCTGCTCGATCCGCGCCATGAGCGCCATGAGCTCGGGGTCGGCGTAGCTGCCGTACTCGGTCAGGCGCGAGAAATCCTTGATCACGTCGGCCGCCAGGTCGCCTGGGCCCGAGATGATCATGTCCAGCCCGTCGACCTGCAGGATCTCGTCCAGGTTCTCCACCCCCTTGCGCGTTTCGACGATCCCCGCTACCAGTAACTGGTCGAGGTACTCACGCGGGTACTCCAGTTCGGCAAGCCCCCAACGCGCCGCGCGCGACTCCGGGTAGCCGACGCCGCGCTCGCCGCCGTGCGGCCGGTAGCGCGTCGCGGCGACCACGGCACGCGCCTGCGCCGCGGTCTCGAGCGTCGGCACGACGATGCCGTCGACGCCCGCGTCGAGCACGCGCTTGATGTAGACCGGATCGTGCGAGGGCACCCGGCACAGCACCGCGGTGTCGCTCGCCTGCGCCGCGCGCATCTGCTCCACCAGGGTGCGCAGGTCGGCGCCGATGTGCTCGTGGTCGACGATGAAGGCGTCGAAGCCGCAGTGCGACAGCAGTTCGGTCGAGTCGCCCCCGGCGAGGAACACCCAGCAGCCGGTTGCGCGTCCGCCTTCGAGCAATTTCTTCTTCAGACGATTTGTTCGAATCATGCCCGATTATCCTCCGGCGGCTCCCCCGTGACCGTGACCACGACGCTGCGCGAATGCGCCGCCTGACGGTGCTCCCACAGATAGATGCCCTGCCAGGTGCCGAGCGCGAGCCGCCCGCCGGAGACGGGAATCACGAGCGAGTTCGAGGTCAGCACCGAGCGCGCGTGCGAGGCCATGTCGTCCGGCCCTTCCGTGTCGTGCGCGTACGCGGGGTCGCCGTCGGGCGCCAGCCGCGCCAGGATCGTCTCCAGGTCGCGCTGCACCGTCGGATCGGCGTTTTCGCACAGGATCAGCGAAGCGCTGGTGTGCTGCAGGAACACATTGCAGGTGCCGGTGGCCACGCCGCTTGCGCGCACTACGCGCCCGACCTCGGCCGTCAGGTCGGTCGTGCCGCGCCCGCGGGTGCGGACGACGAAGTCTTGCTGCGTTGTGATGGTCATGGCGCTATCGCCCGGCATGGTCCACAAGTCCATGAACTGTAATCTCCAAGTTCGTGAACTGGTGGGCTTTTTCTTATGGCCGATTTTGTGCCACTATGGCGTTTCTGACGTAATGGTAGGAGGCCTGCCATGAACCGCATCGCCCTGTTTGCCGCCCTCGCGGCCCTGTTTGCAGCGCCCGCCTGGGCGCAGTCGACGAAGGCCACCGGGCCGCTGAGGGTCGACGTCAAGGCCGAAGCCAAGGCCGACGCGAAAGCCGACGCCACGACCGAGATCAAGCCCGTCGTGCGGCACCTGACCGCGAAGTCCTACGAGGACGCGCGCGAGTGCCTGAAAGAGCCGACCAACCACGACATCATCGTCTGCGCGGAGAAGTTCCTCTAGCCGCGCACGCGGCCGAGAGATTTGCGCGGCACGAAGCGCGCCAGGCCGCGCGACGGGCCCTGGTGGCGCGTCGAGTAGGCCAGTGAGCGCGCGACGCGGGTACGCGGCGCGGGCTTGGCCGCCGCGCCCGCGGCGAGCTGCATCAGGGTCTGTTTCTCGCGCTCGCGCTCGCGCAGCTCGCGCGCCGAATTCTCCACGATCTGCTCCAGCAGCTTCTGGCGGTCCTCCAGCGCGAGCTGCTGGCGCCTGAGCGTGAGCAGGTTGCGGCAGCGCGCCATGCATTCGCGCACGTCGACCGGCTTGGCGAGGAAGTCGCTGACGCCGGCGTCGAGCGCCTTGTAGCGCACCTCGCGCTCGTCGTTCACAGTCACCATCACGATCGGCACGTGGTCGTAGCCGGGCATCGCGCGCAGGCGCCGCACCAGCTCGGTGCCGTTCATCTCGGGCATCGCGAAATCGACCAGCACCAGGTCGGCGACGTGGCGCGTCGCCCACACGATGGCGTCGATCGGGCGCGCAAAGGACTTCACCATGATGCGTTCGTCCACGGTGCGCAGGACCTGCTCGAGGATGGCGCGGCTGGTCGACTGGTCGTCGACCACCATCACGGTGCTGCTCGCCAGCGGCACAACCGTGGAGTTGATGCTTGCCTGAGGCTCGCCCATCCCTCTTCTTCTAGTGGCGCAATTGCGCTTCGAGGTTACGCTGCGCTGCGATCGCTGTCCAGCCTGCGCGCGCTAGTCGTTGCCGTAGGTCGAGGGATGCACATCCGGCGCGGTGGCCGCGCGCCGCGCGAGCCACCAGCCCGCGGCCGGCGGCACCACCGCGAAGGGCTGCTCGGCGCCGAGCTTGCGCGCGGCGTCGAGCGCCCAGTTCGGGTTGTAGAGCATCTCGCGCGCGAGCGCGACCAGGTCGGCGCGGCCCTCGCTGAGGATCTTCTCGGCCTGGTGCGCGTGCACGATCAGGCCGACCGCCATGCTCGCGATACCGGCCTCCTTCCTTATCTTTTCGGCGTACGGTACCTGGTAGCCGTAGCCCGGCACGAGCGCCGGCGGCTTGGCGACCAGGCCGCCCGAGCTGCAGTCGATCACGTCCACGCCGAGCGCCTTGACCGCCTTCGCCAGCGCGACGCTCTGCTCGGGGCCCCAGCCCGAGTCATCCTCGGCCGAGATGCGCAGGAACAGCGGTTTGTCTTCGGGCCAGTTCGCGCGCACCGCCTCGCACACCTCGAGCGCGAAGCGCATGCGCTTGGCTTCCGAGCCGCCGTACTCGTCGCCGCGCGTGTTCGAGGCGGGCGACAGGAACTGGTGGATCAGGAAGCCGTGCGCACCGTGGATCTCGACCATGTCGAAGCCGGCGGCGTGGGCGCGAGCGGCGGCGCGGCCCCAGCTCTGGGCGATCGCGCGGATCTCAGCCCGCTCGAGCGCGCGCGGCACGCTCGATGCGGCGTCGAACGCGATCGCGCTCGGCGCCACCAGCTCCCAGGCGTCCCAGTCGGCGATCGCGTCGGACTTCTGCAAGGGCTTGCCGCCCTCCCACGGGCGCTGGATGCGCGACTTACGGCCCGAATGGCCGAGCTGGATGCCGGCCGCCGCGCCGCAAGAATGCACGAAGTCCGCGCAGCGCGCGAGCGCCGGCACGAACTTGTCGTCCCACAGGCCGAGGTCGCCCAGCGTGCCGCAGCCGCGGCGCTCGACCTTGGTCGATTCCATCATCACCAGCCCGGCGCCGCCGGCGGCGTAGCGCCCGGCGTTCATCAGGTGCCAGTCGGTGGCGAAGCCGTCGACCCCGGCGTACTGGTGCATCGGCGCCGTGACGACGCGGTTCTTGAGCGTGAACGATCTCAGTGCGAGCGGGGTGAAGAGCAGGGGTTGACTCATGATGGGCTTTGCTTTCCTTGTTCGAGTTGCGCGATCAATTCCGGGCCGTCGTTCCTGGCCGAGTTGAGCCTGGTGCTCACCGCGTAGTGGGCGAAGTTCGACTGGGCGAGTTTTACCATGTTGGCCACGTCTTCGGCCTTGTCGACGTCGGCGCGCACCCAGCGCAGCAGCAGCTCGTCGGGCAGCACGACCGGCATGCGGTCGTGAACGTCCGCCACCGACGCGGTGGCCGCGCGGGTGAGGATGGCGCAGGTGAGCTGCGCCGCGGGCGAAGTCTCCATCAGCGCGGCGAAGCACACCGGCCTGCGGTCGCGGCGGAAGATGTAGTGCGGCTGCTTGTAGGCCCTGATCTCGCCGCTCGCCGGATCGGTCCGCTGCGCCGCCTGCCACTCGTACCAGCCCTCGGCTGGAATCAGGCAGCGCGAACGGCGCCAGGCGTGGCGCCACATCGGCTTGGCCGCCGCTTCCTCGGCGCGCGCGTTGATCGAATAGGTCGGCGGCTTGTCCTGCTTCCACCAGGACGGAATCAGACCCCAGCGCGCCTCGGCCAGCTCGAGCCCGCCCGAGCTGCCTTCGACCAGGATCGGGATCTCGGTCGTCGGCAGGACGTTGTAGCGCCGCCCGAACGGGTTGCTGTTGCCGCGCCCGACCTGCCAGGCGCGCTCGATCGCCGCGCGCTCGGGGCTGACGTATCGTCCGCACATGGCCGTGCATCATAATGGAGCCGCGATGAGACTGGTCCCGCCGCGCGTGGTTCCGCCTGCGAAGCCGCTCGGACGCCTGGCGTTCGCGGCCCGCTTCGTGCGCAACCCGCTCGAGGTGGTGCCGCGCGAGGCCTACGAGGCCGAGTTCTTCCGCTCGGGCGAGGGCGCCGCGCGCGCCTGGGTCATGGGGCCGGCGCTGCTCAAGCAGGTCCTGCTCGACGAGCGCGAGAAGTTCCACAAGCTGACCCAGATCCGGCTGCTCGCGCCACTGCTGGGGCATGGCCTGCTCACCAGCGAGGGCGCCGAGTGGAAGTGGCAGCGCCAGGCCTGCGCGCCGATGTTCCGCCACCAGGACCTGCTCGGCTTCGTGCCGGTGTTCGTGCGCGCCGCGCAGGGGCTGCTCGCGCGCTGGCGCGCGGCGCCCGGCGCGGCGCAGCCCGCCGTTCAGCAGGTGGACCGCGACGTCACGCGCGCCACTTTCGAGGTGATCTCGGCCACCCTGCTGCCCTCGGCCGACGCGACCATCGGGCCCGTGCTCGAGGACTCGATCGCCAGCTTCCAGCGCTCGGGCGGCTGGGCCCAGCTCTACGCCTCGGTGCGCGCGCCGCACTGGCTGCCGCGCCCGGGAATCTCTTCCGGACGGCAGGCCGCGATCGCGCTGCGCTCGGCGGTCGCAGCCCTGGTCCGCGAGCGGCGCGCGGGCGGCGGCCCGGACGACCTGATGCACCGCCTGATGGCGGCGCGCGATCCCGAGAGCGGCCAGGCGATGGACGACGAGCGCCTGATCGACAACCTGCTCACCTTCTACCTCGCCGGGCACGAGACCACCGCGCGCGCGCTGTCCTGGACGCTGTACCTGCTTTCGCGCTCGCCCGAGTGGAGCGCCGCGCTCGAAGACGAGGTCGCGCGCGTCACCGGCGGTGCGCCGGTGGCGGCGGCGCACATCGAGCGCCTGGTACTGGTGCAGCAGGTGCTGAAGGAATCGATGCGCCTGTTCCCCCCGGTGCCGATGATGAGCCGCCAGGCGGTCGCCGACACCATGCTCGGCGGACACGCGATCCGCGCCGGCAGCTCGGTGATCATCCCGATCTACGCCATCCAGCGCCACGCCGCGCGCTGGGAGGACCCGCACGCGTTCGATCCCGCGCGCTTCGCGCCGGGGCGCGAAGCCGCGCTCGGGCGCTACCAGTACCTGCCGTTCGGCGCCGGGCCGCGCATCTGCATCGGCATGGCCTTCGCCATGATCGAGGCCAGCGCGATCCTCGCCGCGCTGCTGCAGCATGCGCGCTTCACCCCCGCCCCGGGCCCCGAGCCTTACCCCGTCGCGCGCGTCACCCTGCTGCCGCGCAGCGGCATGTCGCTGCGCGTCTCGATCAAAGAATAATCGGGGTCAGAGTCGATTTATTTCGCGCGCCAGCCGCCGTCGACCACCAGCGCGTGGCCGCTGACGTAGCTTGCGTCGTCCGACGACAGAAAAGCGACCGCGGCGGCGACGTCTTCGGGCGTGCCGCGCACGCCGGCGGGCACCAGCGCGCGCACCTGCTCGTCGCTCACCGCGACGCCGCGCCCGCTCATGTCGGGCACGCCGGGGCCGAGGATCGATTGCGAGTTCGCGCGCAGCCCGGTCGGGATCGCGCCCGGGCAGACGCAGTTCACGCCGATGCCGCGCGCGGCATAGCGCACCGCCATCTGGCGCGTGAGCCCGACTACGCCGTGCTTGGCCGCGATGTAGGCCGCGCCGCCGCCGGTGCCGTTCAGGCCCGCGACCGAGGCCATGTTGACGATCCGGCCGCGAGCGCGCGGCAGCATCTCGGCCAGCGCGCGCTTGCAGCCGAGGAAGGTGCCGGTGAGGTCGATCTCGAGCACGCGGCGCCAGAGCGACTCGTCCATGTCGTCGACGTCGAAGTAGCCGTCGAGCACGCCCGCGTTGTTGACCATGATCTCGAGCGGCCCCAGCGCGAGCACCGCCTTGGTGATCGCGGCGTCGAGCTCGGCCGCGCGGCTCACGTCCGCGCCGTAGCCCTCGGCGCGCCCGCCCGCGGCGGCGATCTTCTTGGCGGTCTCGCGCGCCGCGGCCGGGTCGATGTCGATCGCCGCCACCGCGGCGCCCTCGGCCGCGAGCCGCTCGGCGATCGCGCGCCCGAGCCCCGATCCGGCCCCGGTCACGGCGGCCATTCGTTTGTCCAGTCTCATCCTGCCTCCTCGCAATCAATAAACGGGGTCAGAGTCGATTTAACCCGAATTCCGCGCCGCTGCGTTTAAGCTTTCACAGACCACGCAAAGGAGCTCGCCATGCGCCCCTACATGACTTTTTGCCTGCTCGCCTTTCCGCTCGCCGCCTCGGCGGCGGGCGACGCGCTCACCATCTACAGCTCGGCTCAGCCGGGCGCGATCCGGCCCGAGCAGTATCGCGACGGCCGCGGCGGCGCGGTGCCCGGCTACGCGGTGGTGCGCCACCTGCGCGGCCTGACGCTCGAGCCGGGGCGGAACACCGTTCGCTTTTCCGATGTCGCGGCGCTGATCGACCCGACCACGGTGAGCTTCGAATCGCTCACCGACCCCAGGGGCACGCGCGTGCTGGAGCAGAACTTCCAGTTCGACCTGGTCAACACGCAGAAGCTGCTCGAGAAATACATCGACCGCACGATCAGCGTCGACCAGGTGCGAGGCAGCACGGTCGAAACCTTCCGCGGCACGCTGCTGTCGACCGCCGGCGGTTACGTCCTGCGGCGCGAGGACGGCAGCGTGCAGCTGCTGTCGAGCAGCGCCGGGGTGCACCTGCCCGAGCTGCCGGGCGGGCTGATCACGCGCCCGACCCTGGTGTGGGACATCGTCGCGGCGCACGGCGGCAAGCAGAAGACGCGCGTGTCCTACCAGACCGGCGGCATCACCTGGTGGGCCGACTACAACCTCGCCTACTCGGAAGGCGCGAACGCCAACGCTTGCAAGCTCGACGTCGGCGCCTGGGTCAGCATCCTCAACCGCTCGGGCGCCGGCTACGACGAGGCGAAGCTCAAGCTGGTCGCGGGCGACGTACAGCGCGCGCAGCCGCCGGGCTACGCGAGCGGCAACTATCCGGCGGCGCGCGCCGTGCTCGAGTCCAAGGTCGCGGGCTTCGCCGAGAAAGCGTTTTTCGAGTACCACCTCTATACCCTCGGCCGGCCGACCACGCTGCCCGACCGCTCGACCAAGCAGATCGAGCTGTTTCCGGTCGCGCGCGGCGTGCCGTGCGAGAAGACGCTTGTCTACTACGGCCTCGCTTCCGGCTGGCGCGGTTTCGGCCCCAACCCGATCACCGACCGCAACTACGGCGTGCAGAGCAACAAGAAGGTCGACGTCTACCTCTCGTTCATGAACTCGAAGCGCAACAACATGGGCATGCCCCTGCCCGCGGGGCGGGTGCGGGTCTCCAAGCTGGACGACGCCGACGGCACGCTGGAATTCATCGGCGAGGACAGCATCGACCACACGCCCAAGGACGAGCGCGTGCTGATCAAGCTCGGCTCGGCCTTCGACGTGGTCGGCGAGCGCAAGCAGCTCGCCTTCCACATCGACACTTCGCGCCGAACCATGAGCGAGCAGATCGAGGTGCGGCTACGCAACCACAAGGACCAGCCGGTCGCGGTCGAGGTAAAGGAAAACCTGTATCGCTGGGTCAACTGGGCAATCAGCGAAAAGACCCACGCCTACCGCAAGGAGGACGCGCGCACCGTCGTCTTCCCGCTGCATGTCCCCGCCAACGGCGAGCAGGTGCTGCGCTACACCGTCGACTACAGCTGGTAAAAACCGGGGACAGACCCCGATTTCCAGCGCAGCGTCTTGATCTGCCGGAAGGAAATCGGGGTCTGTTCCCGGTTTTCCGAGCGCGGAACATTTGGCGTGCTTGCGTTGCCAAACCGATTGCTATGCCTCCTCCGAATCTGGCCGCGAGCCTGGTCGCGGGTTTTCTGACGCTTCAGCTTGCGCTCATGGCGGGTGCCGGGCGCGCGGCCGAGACCGACGCCGACCCGCTGGCCGAGCTCGCGCGGCCCGGGCGCCTGCTGCTGATTCGCCACGCCAACGCGCCCGGGGTCGGCGACCCCGCGGGCTTCGCGCTCGGCGACTGCCGTACCCAGCGCAACCTCGATGCCGCGGGGCGCAGGCAGGCGCTGCGGCTGGGCGAGCGCCTGCGCGCCGCCCGCGTCGCGCGCGCCGTGGTCTACTCCAGCCAGTGGTGCCGCTGCCTCGAAACCGCGCAGCTGCTGGGGCTGGGCGAAGTGATCGGGCTGCCCGCGCTCAACTCCTTCTTCGGCCGGCCGCACGAACGCGCGGGTCGCGCCGCAGCGCTGCGCGGGTTGCTCGCCGCGCTGCCGGCGGACGGGCCGCCCGTGGTGCTGGTCACGCACCAAGTCGTCATCACCGCGCTCGCCGGCGGCTACGTCGCCTCGGGCGGCGGGCTGATCCTGAGGCTCGACGGCACGCACGCGCCGCGCGTGCTGGGAGAAATCGAATCCTGAAATCGGGGTCTGTCCCCGGTTTCGCTATCTCGCCTCGCAGGACTTGCTGTCGTCCTGGCACTTGCGCTGGCAGGCTTCCACGGCATCGCTGTCGGTCGCGGTGCGGCTGCAGCGCTCGGTGCAGCCCGCGAGCAGGCTCGCGCAGGTCGGCCGCGCGTCCTGCGCGCTGATGCCCCGATACACGTAGTAGGCGCCGGCCGCCGCGAGGGCGAGCACCACCAGCGCGCCGAGCAGGTTCATTCCGCGCTGTGGCCGCGCCGCCGCTCGATGGCGCATCTTCTTTGCTCCTCAGGTTGCGCTGCAACATTTGCCTGGCGTGGCACCGGTTCGCTCGCGCCATTGTCGGCGTCATTTGGACGGGCGACAATGCTGACGTAAGCTAGCAGTCCAAGAAACCTCAATCAGGGAGGGGGAAGTATGAATTCGACAACGCGCACACTCAGGCGCTCGCTGTGCATCGGGGCGGGCTCGCTCGCGCTGCTGCTGGCGGGATGCGGTGGCGGAATGATGATGGCGGACAACGGCGTTCACGTCGATCTGGGCGGCAGCCAGGAAGTCCCGGCGGTAAGCGTCGACGGCACCGGCAGCGGAACCATCATGGTCGCCTCGGACGGTTCGGTCAGCGGCAGCGTCACCACCAACGGCGTGGCCGGAATCATGGCCCACATCCATATGGGCGCGATCGGCAGCAACGGCCCGGTGATCATTCCCCTGAAGCAGACCGCGCCCAACGTCTGGAGCGTGCCCGCGGGCGCCAAGCTGAATGCGGCGCAGATGGCGGCCTACAAGAAGGGCGACCTGTACGTGAACGTTCACACCGCCGCCCACCGCGGCGGTGAGGTACGCGGCCAGATCCTCCCCTGAGCGCAGCGCTGCCCGAAACGGTAGAGGTCGAAACCGCCGCGCGGCCCGACGCGGCGGTGATCTGGCTGCACGGCCTCGGCGCCGACGGCCACGACTTCGAGCCGCTGGTGCCGATGCTCGGGCTGCCGCGCCGCCTCGCGCTGCGCTTTGTTTTCCCGCACGCGCCCGAGCGCCCGGTGACGATAAACATGGGCGCGCGCATGCGCGCCTGGTACGACATCGTGCGCCTCGGCGGCGGGGCGGAGGATTCGGCGGGGATCCACCAATCGCAGGCGCTGCTCGAGGGCCTGATCGCGCGCGAGCGCGAGCGCGGCATCGCGCCCGGCCGGATCGTGCTGGCCGGGTTCTCGCAGGGCGGGGCGATCGCGCTGCACACCGGCCTGCGCCACGCCGAGCGGCTGGCGGGCATCATGGCGCTGTCGACCTATCTGCCGCTGCCGGCCACGCTCGAGACCGACCGCAGCCCCGCCAACGCCGACGTGCCGATCTTCATGGCGCACGGCCTGAACGACGAGATGATCGGCATCGCGCGCGCGCTCGCCTCGCGCGACGCGCTCGAGGCGCTCGGCTACGCCCTGGTCTGGCACGAATACCCGATGGCGCATGCCGTGTGCGAGGAGGAGGTCACCGCGATCGCGGGCTGGCTCGCCGGGGTGCTCTGAGGCGTGAAATTCAGGATCTCCGAGAACTCGCTCTACGCGGTGCTGATGCGCTCGCCCTGGTGGGTGAGCCTGCTGGTCGCCGCCGGCGTGTTCGCGCTGGTGCGCCTCATCCTGTCCGACGGCTACGCCGCGTTCGCGATCTCGCCGTTCGTGCTGATCGCGGCGCTCGCCGCCTGGCGCCAGCTGCGCGTGCCGCGCGGCGCGGCGCTGGAAAAGAGGCTCGAGGCGCTGCGCGCGCTGCCCTGGGAGGCGCTCGCCCCGCAGCTCGAGCAGGCCTGGCGGCGCGAAGGCTACCAGGTCGCGCGCTTCGACGGCGCGGGCGCCGACTACGAGCTGTCGAAGGCCGGGCGCAGCACCCTGGTCGCCTGCAAGCGCTGGAAGGCATCGCGCACCGGGGTCGAGCCGCTGCGCGAGCTGGCCGCGGCGACGAAAGGACGCGGCGCGGCCGAAGGCAGCTACCTGACGCTGGGCGAGGTGACCGATACCGCGCGCGATTTCGCGGCCAAGAACGCGCTCAATCTGCTCCAGGGCGCCGAACTCGCGAAGCTGCTGGCGTGAACGGGGCTCAGCCCTGGTTGCGGTAGAAACGTTCCAGGACCGCTTCGTCCGGCTGCTCTTTCTGCGCCGGCGCGGCCTGCGGGGCGGGGACGGAGTCTTCCGGCGGCGTCACCCATCCGGCGAGCAGTGCGTCGCCGTAGTCTTCGCCGGGGCGAGCCTTTTCGCCGCGGGCCGGGGCCGCGGGTGCGCCTCGTTTCCAGAAGCTGCACAAGCCGAACATGATCGTCACCTGTTCCTATTGGACGCCCGATTCGCGCCGGCTGCTGTCAACGATTGCAAGGCCCCGGTAGACTGTCAGCCTCGTACGACACATCTCAACACGCATAGGACATCCATGAACAAGAACGCCGCACTCGCGATTGCGTTGACGCTCGTTGTGAGCAGCGCAGCTGCCGCAGACATGACCGAGCACCAGAAGGTGCTCTACGCCGTGGGCCAGGTCCTGGCCGACCAGGTGGGCGTGTTCGCGCTCACGCCCGAGGAACTGAAATCGGTGCAGCAGGGCCTGCACGACGGGGTGACCGGCGCCAAGAGCCAGGTCGACATGACCGTGTACGGACCGAAGATCAAGCCGCTGGCGGCGCAGCGCGCGGCCGCGACGGCGAAGAAGTCCGAAGCCCAGGGCGAGGCGCTGCTCGCGCGCGCCGCGGCGGAGAAGGGCGCCACCACGGGCACCGGCGGGATCATCTACCGTTCGCTGCGCGAGGGCAGCGGCGCGTCGCCCAAGGCCGCGGACACCGTGACCGTCAACTACCGCGGCACGCTGCCCGACGGCAAGGAGTTCGACAGCTCGTACAAGCGCGGCAAGCCCGCCGATCTGCCGCTCGAGGGCGTGATCAAGTGCTGGAGCTCCGGCCTGCAGATGATGAAGGTCGGCGGCAAAGCCAAGCTCACCTGCCCGCCGCAGACCGCCTACGGCGCGCACGGCGCGGGCGGCGTCATCCCGCCCAACGCGACGCTCACCTTCGAGGTCGAGCTGCTCGGAATCAAGGCCAAGTAGCGGTCGGCCCGGCCGCGGCTCGAGCGGACCGCGGGGCGTGCGCCGGCGGCTGGTCGAAGCGCTCGCCGCGCGGCTGCCGTTTTCCTACGGCTGGGTGATCCTCGGCTGCGTCTGCGCGGCGGGGTTCTCGCGCCAGGGCGCGGCGGTCGCGACCCTGTCGATCTTCGTCGAGCCGATGACGCAGGCCTTCGGCTGGTCGCGCACCGAGCTCTCGGGCGCGGTCTCGCTCGGCGGCATCCTGGGCGCGCTGGTGGCGCCGGCGCTCGGCTCCTTCCTCGACCGCAACGGCGCGCGCGCGGTGCTCGGCCTGGCGGTGCTGCTGACCGGGATCGCGACGCTCGCGCTTTCGTTCACCCATTCGCTGGTGTTCTTCTACATCTTCTACTGCACCGCGCGCATGAGCTTCGCCGGGCCCTACGATCTGG
>Ga0315540_10000268_pt1 | contig 28615 bp, 29 predicted proteins | sample SalMarSW160110MG_FD_203677 | JGI IMG/M metagenome (GOLD analysis project Ga0315540, IMG submission 203677) | Salt marsh sediment microbial communities from the Plum Island Ecosystem LTER, Massachusetts, United States - Salt Marsh Sediment SW1601-10 ...
CACTGAGTTCGCCTTCGTCCCGATCGTCGGCCGGGTTGGGACGTCCGGAGACCAGAGGCCGACCGGCCAGCGTGCGTAGCGCCTGGTCAAAATTCATGATCAAGTGGTCGAGAGAGCTGAGATTTCGGGCGGTCATACGACAAGTGTGCGCAACTTGCGACATGGATTCAATAGCCGCGACACGGGCGAAATACCGGCAGGATACCGCGGTTGTGCGACGCCGTGGCGGCCGCGCCCAAACCCGCCGTTCCGGGGTCTGGCCTCACGCAGAACTGGTGCGCACCCGGGGCGCCGGCGGCCTACCGGTTACCGGGCAGATTGCTGCCGTAATAGATTTCCATGATTTCGTGTTCCACCTGTTTGCTGATCCGGCGTTTCTCAGCCGCGGCGAGGGCCTCCTCGCCGACACCGAACAGGTAGTTGTTCAGAGTCAGGTCCTTGAGGCGCATTTTGGTGTGGAAAATATTCTCCTGGTATACGTTCACATCGATCATCTGGTATCGGTCCCGCGTATCCCTGGCGATGAAGTTCTGGATCGAATTGATCTTGTGATCGATAAAGTGCTTGCGCCCGCGCACATCCCGGGTAAAACCGCGCACCCGGTAATCCATAATGACAATGTCCGACTCGAAGCTGTGTATCAGGTAATTCAATGCCTTCAACGGTGAAATCACACCACAGGTGGACACATCGATATCCGCGCGGAAGGTGCTGATACCGTTGTCCGGGTGACTTTCCGGGTAGGTATGCACCGTGACATGACTCTTGTCCAGATGGCCGACCACAGCCTCCGGCAACGGTCCGGGCGCCTCGGTATTGCTTATTTCGGGCGAACCGATTTCTTCCTCGGCGATCAGCATGGTGACGCTGGCGCCCTGGGGCTCATAGTCCTGGCGGGCGATATTGAGAATTCTTGCCCCGATGATGTCGCACACGTCCGTGAGTATCTGGGTCAGGCGCTCGGCGTTGTATGCCTCGTCGATATACTCGATGTATTCGCGCCGGTGTTCGGGCAGATTGGCATAGCAGATGTCGTAGATATTGAAACTCAGCGACTTGGTGAGGTTGTTGAAACCTTCCAGCTTGAGCTTTTTCATGGACGTATCGATAGGCATTACGTCGCCCCCTAACGGTCCGCGATGGGCGGATGAAAAATCATCTGCACGGTGACGTTTTGCGGCGCCAGGCAGTAGAAACTGCGAGCACCATCCCGGTGTGTACGGGGTTCGGACTTCATCTTGACATCATGCCCAAGCAGAAATTCATGCCAGGCGTCCACATCGTCGGGTGTCTTGAGTATGAAGCCGATATGATCAAGCGTCTGCGCGGCCGGGTCCGGTTCGTGCCCGGCGCGATGCAACGCAAGGTTATCGTTGCCCGAAGTCAGGTAAACATTGTCGGCGTCCGGACGCCACTCGACCCGCATGCCCAGCAGTTCGACATAGAAACGTTCCGCAGCGTCGAGATCCCGCACATTCAGGGCGACATGTCGCATTCCTGCGGTGGCTGGCGGTCGTCGCATTCAAGCCTCCCGGATTTCGTAGTCGTGGGTGATGGTCGCTGTCTTGCCCAGCATGATGGATGCCGAACAGTATTTGTCGGCAGACAGCGACACAGCACGCGCCACGCGCTTCTCGTCGAGGCCGCTGCCGGTGACGATAAAATGCACATGGATGCTGGTGAATACCTTGGGGTCCTTGTTGGCGCGCTCCGCTTCGAGCTCGGCAACGCAATCCGTAACTGGCTGGCGAGATTTCTTCAGGATATGCACAACGTCAAAAGCCGTGCAGCCACCCATGCCTAGCAACAGCATTTCCATGGGCCGGGCGCCAAGATTCCGTCCGCCGTGTTCGGGCGGACCATCCATGACCACGGCGTGGCCGCTGCCCGCCTCACCCAGGAAAGTCGCGTCCTGAACCCACTTTATCCGCGCCTGCATGAGCCGCCCCTTTCGAAAAAATTGACGAACCCGTCACAAATTCGACTGGCCCGTTGTTTGCATAACCTAATGAAACCCGCTTACCCAACGCTATATACGGGACAAGGGCCCGCGAAGGTACAGTCGAATGCTGCCAAATACAATACCCGCTCCAACTCCGACGGAAAGTGCTTCATCCATAGACAAATTCCTGGAGCATTGCCACCGGCGGCGTTACCCGGCCAAGAGCGTCATCATCTACGCGGGCGACCAGTCCGACGTGCTGTACTACATCATCGAAGGCTCGGTGACCGTGCTGATCGAGGACGAGGACGGCCACGAGATCGTACTGGCCTACCTCAATCCCGGCGATTTCTTCGGCGAAATGGGCCTGTTCGGCGAGGACAGCAACCGTAGCGCCTGGATTCGGACCAAGACCCAGTGCGAACTGGCCGAGATCAGCTACAGCCGCTACCGCCAGCTGGCAGAAGACGATCCCGGTATCCTGTTTGCGCTTGCCGGCCAGATGGCCACCCGCCTGCGCAACACCAGCCGCAAGGTCAGTGACCTGGCGTTCCTGGACGTGACCGGCCGCGTCGCCCGCACCCTGCTGGACCTGTGCAAACAGCCCGACGCCATGACCCATCCCGACGGCATGCAGATCAAAATCACCCGCCAGGAAATCGGCCGTATTGTCGGCTGCTCCCGCGAGATGGTCGGCCGTGTCCTCAAGTCGCTCGAGGAACAGGGATTGATTTCGGCCAAGGGCAAGACCATGGTGGTGTTCGGCACACGCTGAACCTGTTAACCGCCGAGGTGCGCCTCAGCCATCAAACAGTTCCACCAGCTTCCCGCCCGGATCGGCGGCCTTCATGAAGGCTTCGCCCACCAGGAAGGTATGCACTCCCCGTTCCCGCATACGTGTGACGTCGTCGCGCGTGTGAACACCGCTTTCTGTCACCAGCAGGCGGTCTTCAGGGAAGTCCTGCATCAGCTCGAGGGTGGTATCCAGCGTGATCTCGAAGGTACGCAGGCTGCGGTTGTTGACCCCGATCAGCGGCGCCGGTGTAGCCAGCGCGCGCTGCATCTCGGTGGCGTCGTGGACCTCCACCAGGGCATCCAGTTGCAAGTCATCCGCCAGCCCCAGCAGCTCCCTCAGCCGGGCGTCATCCAGCGCCGCAACGATCAGCAGGATGCAGTCTGCACCCAGGGCACGCGCCTCATACACCTGGTAGGGATCGATGACGAAGTCCTTGCGCAGCACCGGCAAACTGCACGCGGCCCGTGCCTGTTGCAGGTATGCGTCGCTGCCCTGGAAGAAATCCACGTCCGTCAATACCGACAGGCAGGCCGCACCACCGCGTTCGTAACTCACCGCAATCGCGGCGGGATCGAATGGCTCGCGCAGCACGCCCTTGCTCGGTGACGCCTTCTTGATTTCGGCAATGACCGCCGCACCGCCGGCGTCGACCCGCGCCCGCAGCGCGCGGACAAAGCCGCGCGGCGGCGACGCACCCTCCAGCTGGCGTTCCAAAGCAGACAGCGGCATACGCTGCACCCGCTCGGCGACCTCTTCGGCCTTACGGCGCAGAATGGTTTTCAGGATATCCGACGTTTCGGCCATCAGAAGCTGTGGCTCGTCTCGATCAACTGTTGAAATTTGCGCCGCGCAGCGCCGGAACTGAGCGCCCGCCGGGCCGTCTCGATGCCGCTTTCCAGACTGTCTGCAACACCGGAGACATAAATCGCCGCGCCGGCGTTCAACAGCACGATATCGCGCGCCGGTCCCGGTGTGTCGTCGAACACCGCGTTAATCATCGCCAGGCTCGCGGCCGCGTCCGCCACGCCAAGACTCTCCACACCGCCGGTCGGCATGCCGAACTGCCCGGGTGAAATCCGGTAGCAGCGTACGCTGCCGTTGTTCAGCTCGGCCACCTGGGTGGCGGCGCCGATACTGATCTCATCCAGGCCGTCGTCGGCGTGCACAACCATGACGTGCCGGCTGCCCAGCCTGCCCAGCACCTGCGCCAGGAGATTGAGCCAGTAGGCGCTGAATACCCCGAGCACCTGGTTAGGCGCGCCAGCCGGATTGGTCAACGGTCCCAACAGGTTGAACAGGGTGCGCACCCCCATCTCCCTGCGCGGGCCAATGGCGTGCTTCATGGCGCTGTGATGCATGGGCGCAAACAGGAAGCCGACGCCGACCTTCTCGACACACTGCGCGACCTGTGCTGCCGTAAGCTCCAGGTTGACGCCGGCCGCTTCCAGCACATCCGCGCTGCCGCAGCTGGACGATACCGAGCGGTTGCCGTGCTTGGCCACCCGGGCGCCCGCGGCCGCGGTAACAATGGCGCTGGCGGTGGAAATATTGAAGGTCGAGGCGCCGTCGCCACCCGTACCGCAGGTATCCACGAGGTGATCACCCGCAACCGGCACCGGGGTCGCCAGTTCGCGCATCACCCGCGCCGCGGCGGTGATCTCGTCGAGCGTTTCGCCTTTCATGCGCAGGCCGACGAGAAACCCGCCGATCTGCGCCGGGGTCGCCTGACCGGTCATGATCAGCCGCATGACGTCGAGCATTTGCGCTTCCGTGAGGTCCTGGCGCTCGACCACACAGCGAATCGCGGATTGCATGTCCATGATTACCCTCCTTCGCCCTGCGGCTCGCTTCTGACCGTCCGCAGAGAGGTATCGAGGAAGTTCTTCAGCATCCGGTGGCCGTGCTGCGTGAGAATCGATTCGGGGTGGAACTGTACGCCCTCAACCTCCAGTTGCTTGTGACGCACACCCATGATCTCATCCATTTCACCGCTGGCATCGACGGTCCAGGCGGTTGTCTCCAGGCACTCCGGCAGGCTTTGCTTCTCGATCACCAGCGAATGGTAGCGGGTTGCCTCCAGCGGGTTGGGCAGGCCTTTGAACACACCCGTGTCCCGGTGGTAAATCAACGACGTCTTGCCGTGCATAATCTCGCGAGCGTGCACAATGTGACCGTCGAATGCCTGTCCAATGCTCTGGTGACCCAGACAGACCCCGAGTATGGGAATGCGGCCGGCGAACGTCTTTATGGCCTGCACCGACACGCCAGCCTCATTCGGCGTGCAGGGACCGGGAGAGACCACGATTCTTTCCGGCGCCATTCGCTCTATCTCGGCAATACTGATCTGGTCATTGCGATACACGCGCACATCTGCGCCCAGCTCGCCGAAGTATTGCACCAGGTTGTAGGTGAACGAGTCGTAGTTATCGATCATCAGCAGCATGTGACACCCCTCACCGGTGACCCCGGTCGAGCCCGGCCTGCGCCAACGATACCGCGCGGAAAATGGCGCGCCCCTTGTTCATGGTCTCGGCCCACTCGTTCTCCGGGACCGAATCGGCAACAATACCGGCGCCGGCCTGGATAGTCAGCGTGCCATCCTTGATCACGGCCGTGCGGATAGCGATGGCGGTATCCATGTTTCCGTTCCACGACAGATAACCGACCGCACCGGCATAGACGCCGCGCTTGACCGGCTCGAGCTCGTCGATGATTTCCATGGCGCGGATTTTCGGTGCCCCGCTGACGGTTCCCGCGGGGAAGGTCGCGCGCAACACATCGACCGCCGACATACCGTCCGTGATCTGCCCGATGACATTGGAAACGATATGCATGACATGCGAATAGCGTTCGACGACCATTTTCTCGGTCAGCCTGACACTGCCGATGCGGCTGACCCGCCCCGCGTCGTTGCGCCCCAGGTCGATCAGCATCAGATGCTCGGCCAGTTCCTTGGGGTCTGACAACAGGTCTTCTTCCAGCGCCAGATCCTCGGCCTCGTCCCTGCCGCGCGGACGGGTGCCGGCGATAGGACGCACGGTAATCACGCGATCTTCCAGGCGCACCAGGATCTCGGGCGAAGACCCGACGACATAAAAGTCGTTCAGGTCCAGATAGAACATGTAGGGTGAAGGGTTGAGGCTGCGCAGCGCCCGATACAGATCCAGCGGCGGCGCCTGGAACGGGATCGACAGACGCTGGGACAGCACCACCTGCATGACGTCCCCTTCTACAATGTACTGCTTCACGCGCTCGACTGCGGCCTTGAAGCCTTCCTCCGTAAAACCGGAAACGAAGTCTTTCTCGCTGACTTTGCGGGCTCCGCTAAGCGCACCGGGGATATCCACGGGGCGGCGCAGTTGCGTCATCAGTTGATCGAGGCGCGCCTGCGCGCTGTCCCAGGCATCCGCCTTGCCGGCATCCACGTGCACAATCATCTGCAGCTTGCCGGTCAGATTGTCGAACACCACGACGTCGTCAGACACCATAAGCAGGATGTCGGGCGTCTGCAGCGGGTCGGGTTTGTCCACGCCCTTCAGTTTGCTTTCCATGTAGCGGACCGCGTCGTAGCCGAAGTAGCCGACCAGGCCGCCCGCAAAACGCGGCATACCGTCGATTTCGGCGACACGCAAACGCCCGTGGAAATCTTCTATCCACTGCAGCGGATCGCCGCTGTTCAGCGTTTCGCTGCAGTGGCCGTCAGTCCAGACTTCGATACGCTCGCCGTAAATGCGCACCACCTGCCGGCAGGGCAGTCCGATAATGGAATAGCGCCCCCATTTCTCCCCCCCCTGCACGGATTCGAACAGGTAGGAATACGGGCCGCTGGCGAGCTTCAGGTAGGTGCTTAAGGGGGTATCGAGGTCGGCCAGCACTTCGCGGGCCACCGGTATACGGTTATAGCCCTGGCTGGCGAGATGCTGGAATTGGTCACGGGTCATGGTTCTCACCGTTGAGACAGTTTATATACACAAACACAAAAACGGGCGGCAGATCAGGCCCGCCATCGCCCGTTGCGGCTGTGCTGTATTGTCTCGACGATGAACATCATGCAGCTTGTTCGAGTTCGGCTCTCAGGGCAGCGAGATTTTCGATCACCAGGTCCGGCTCGGCAAGCCGGATATCCTGGCCGTGGTTGTATCCATAGGGCACGCAGGCGATGCTGAAACCGGCCGCGCGCGCGGCCTTCACGTCACTGATGGAATCACCCACCATAAGCGCCCGGGATGGCTCTACCTTAAAGAATTCCGCGGCGTGCAGCAACGGTGCCGGGTGAGGTTTCTTGTACTCGAGCGTATCGCCGCTGACGACGATGGCAAAACTGTCGAAAATACCCAAATCTTTCAGCAGGGGCTCGGTGAACTGCCTGACCTTGTTGGTCACGCAACCCAGTGCATAGCCCGCAGAGCGGAGATAATCGAGCCCTTCCCGGACTCCCGGATAGAGCAGCGAGCGCTTGGAGGTATTCTCGGCATACAGATCGAGAAAGATCGTGTAGGCCTTCTCGAAGTCGGCATCCGGCGGCTCGCCGTCGAGCTGGCCGATCAGCGCACGGCGCACGAGGCGCTCGACGCCGTTGCCAACCCAGTCGCGTACCCGGGTTTCACCCCAGGGTTCGCGTCCGAGGCGTTTCATCATTTCGTCGACGCAGAAAGCCAGATCGGGCACGCTGTCGACCAGCGTGCCGTCCACATCGATGAGGATCATATCCGGTTTCTTGATTGCCATGGGCCCCTCAGGCCTTCCCAAGTTCGTCGCGCATCGCCTTGATGACAGTATCGTAAACATTCGGGTCACCATCACTGGCTGCGCCGAAAATAGCCGAACCGGCAACGAAAGTGTCCGCACCCGCAGCGGCGATTTCACGGATATTGTCGACCTTCACGCCTCCGTCAATCTCCAGGCGAATATCCCGGCCGGACGCGTCGATGATCTTGCGCGCCTCGCGCAGCTTGTCCAGCGCCGTAGGTATGAAGCTCTGGCCCCCGAAGCCCGGGTTGACCGACATCAGCAGCACCATGTCGACCTTGTCGATGACATATTTCAGATAGTCCAGCGGCGTGGCGGGATTGAACACCAGGCCGGCCTTGCAGCCTTCACCCTTGATCACCTGCAGGCTGCGGTCGATGTGCTCGCTGCCTTCCGGGTGAAAAGTGATATAGCTGGCACCCGCCTTGGCGAAGTCCGGAATGATCCGGTCGACCGGCTTCACCATAAGGTGCACGTCGATCTCGGCGGTTACACCGTGTTTACGCAGCGCTTCACAAACCAGCGGACCGATGGTCAGGTTTGGCACGTAGTGGTTATCCATGACGTCGAAGTGGACGATGTCGGCGCCGGATTTGAGAACATTATCGACTTCCTCGCCAAGGCGGGCGAAATCGGCGGACAGGATAGACGGTGCAATCTTGTAATCTGGCATAATCCAAACCTCTTGGCGAAAAACGGGCTGGCTGAAAATCGAAGCGCGCACTTTACCGGAAGCGGGAGCGGATTTCAGCCCGCGTATTGGGGTAGAGTAGCCGGGCAAAACACGCTTTGCACCACCCCTGACACCGCAACGCCACGCTCGACCGATGGCGAATGAGGCACAACCGAAATCCCGCAAAAGCGAGGAATCCATGCGCAATATATTGTTAACTATGTTTATTTTTTCCTCATGGCTGACAACCGCGGCCGCGTCAGACCTGGAGAAAGAGAAACGCTGGTCAGCCCAGATCAGCGACAGCCTGCTCACCGGGGAGGTCTGTGAACTCAAGGCGGGAGACACACCGTTTATGGGGATATACACCGAGGCCGACGCGGGACCGACCGGGAACGCGGTCATACTGGTCCACGGTATCGGGGCCCACCCCGACTGGCCGGAGGTTATCCACCCGTTGCGCGTTGGCCTCCCGGAACACGGCTGGTCGACACTGTCCGTGCAGATGCCTGTCCTGGCAAACGATGCTGAACTCAAAGACTACCTGCCGCTGTTCGACGAGTCCGGACCGCGCCTGAAGGCCGCGGTCGATTACCTGCACCAGAATGGTGCCAAAACCGTGGTGATCGTTGCCCACAGTCTCGGCGCCTCCATGGCCGCGCGTTTCGTCGCCGACAACCCTGGCGCCGTCAACGGCCTGGTCATCATCGGTATGACAGTCATCGAGCTCGACGACAAGATGAACGGCGCCCTGGCGCTGGAAAAAATCACCCTGCCCGTGTTTGACCTGTATGGCAGCCGCGACCTGGACGGCGTATTGGCCTCAACCGACGCCCGCGCCCGCGCCGCACACAAAGCCGGCAATTCGGACTACCGGCAGCTTGCCATCGAGGGTGGCGACCATTTCTATGTCGGTTCGGAAGACGAGCTGGTGCGCCGCGTCTATGGCTGGCTGAAAGCGCATTACGAACAACCCACAGGTAACTGATCCATGACGAGCAACTCCATCGCAATCACGCTGCACGTCCTCTCCGCCGTCCTTTGGGTCGGCGGCATGTTCTTCGCACACCAGGTCCTGCGACCCGTCGCCGCCACCCAGCTGGAGCCGCCGGCGCGGTTGACGCTCTGGGTGGGCGTATTCACGCGCTTCTTTCCCTGGGTGTGGCTGTTCGTGCTGCTCCTGCCACTGACCGGCTACTGGATGATTTTCAAGCTGTTCGGCGGCATGAGCGGGGTCGGCCTGTCTGTACATATCATGCAGGCGCTGGGCTGGCTGATGATACTGATATATATGCACCTGTTTTTCGCCCCTTTCCGCCGACTCAAAGAGGCCGTGGTCACCGCGCAGTGGCCGGAAGCGGGCAAACAGCTCGGACGGATTCGGCACATTGTCGGCGTCAACCTGGCGCTGGGATTGATTCTCATCGCCATAGCTTCCGGCGGGAGGCTGTTCGCCGGCTGACCGGGCGCCTCGCCAAAGTACCGTGAAGTCGACCAGCTGACTGCGAAACCGCAGAACCAGCGCGCACCGTCTCCCCAGTCAAAACCGCCAGCCACAGTCCCTGGCCTTGGGCGCAGGGTACAGGCGGCAACAAACCCGCACCAGGACGCCTGCGGTCTCGGTTCACCCCGGTGCCGTTAACTGGCAGGCACTGGCTGCGCCGCAACAAAAACATCACACGGCGATCACGAGCCGGGCATGCTTGACCATCAGACTTGCGGCCAGCCTGAGACTGTTCCAGTTTGCCGGCTATGTGGCGCGCCCACGTCCGGCACAAACGCGGGACTCTGTTACGCATCGTAATGGATCGATCGGAACGCCTGACATGAAGATTCAACCGCGCCACAGCGGCTCACAATGCCACGCGGGGTTGGTTGCGCACCTGCGGTCGTCGAATTACGCGGCCCCCTTTTTTTCCCGATCCTTCTTGATCATTTCGTAAGCCTGCTTGATTTCCTGCGTCTTTTCTGTCGCCAGCCTCATCATTTCTTCCGGAAGGCCCTTGGCAACCAGTTTGTCCGGGTGATGCTGGTTCATCATGCGCCGGTAGGCCTTTTTAACCCTGGCATCGCTCGCCGATGCCTCGACTCCCAGAATCTCATAGGCTTCGTGCAGGGACGGCCCCGCGCGGGTCGCGTCCCCCTGCCCAAAACCTCCGCCGCCGAAGTGGCGGGCGTTGTATACCACCGCCTCTATATGGCGAAATTCGCTGGCCGAAAAGCCCAGGCGGATACGTACCTCTTCGAGCACGTTGCGTTCCGGCACGTCCACGCGACCATCGGCATAGGCCGCATGCACCAGGATCTCGGCAAACATGCGCATCAGGTTGCGGCGGCCGTGACATTCCCTGCGAAACTGGCGCAACACGTCCGACAAAACGAAGTCCGGCTGCTTGCCCTGGTTGAACAGCCGGATAGCCGCCTGACGCATGCTGTCGTTGAGATTCATGCGCTGCATGACGTCGCGCGCAAGCTCTATTTCGCTTTCGGAGACACGTCCGTCAGCCTTCGCCAAATGGCCCATCACCGAGAACAATGCGGTGAAAAATGCCGTCTGCACCCGCTCCTGGTTGCCGGGCTCGAACTGCTGGCGAAGATTGCTGACCAAACCCCTGTCGAAGTTATGCCCGAACACGATCCCGATCAACGCGCCCAGCGGGCCGCCCAGCAGATAGCCGAAAGAACCACCCAGCAGTTTGCCCCACCAGCTCAAATTTCGTCCCCCGAACCATCGCATGTACGGATGTAGTGATTGATAGCCGCCGACACCCGGTCGCACAGATCCTGGGCAGCCGCGGCGGTCGCGAGTTCAGCGTCGGCAAAAGCCAGCAGTTCGATCCCGCGAGCCGCGACCGCCGCCTGGTCCATCTGCGCGCAGGCGCTGCCGGCACAGATCACCAGACCGACCTTTACCATTTTTTCCAGCGCCGTCCGGTCAATAGCAGTACCCAGTGTCACGATGATATCGGCGCGCCAGCAGCGCTCCGCAATGTCGTCACCGCACAGCTGAGGATACTGCTCCCAGCCGTACTTCTCGACTGCAAGCGGCGGAAACTCGACACCGGCCGGCAAGCACGCGCCGTCCAACACCACAACCTTTATGGCCATTGGGACTCCCTCGATCTGGAACAAAAACTGCTTTCTTGCAAAAACAGGCTTATGCGCCTATAAACGGGCCAAGGTCAATGTCTCACCTGGCCCGTAATACACCGCAAAAAGCCGCTCGGCTGCCAAGTATCAGCAGTTTAATCATGGAGGTAAACCCGCTATGACATTTGAGCCCCCCCCGAGAATTGGCGATTGGTATAAAAGCACCACTGGTGATGCCTTTGAAATCGTTGCCCAGGACGATGACGACGACACGCTGGAGTTGCAGTACTACGACGGCACCATCGAGGAGCTGGACGCCGAAAGCTGGGAATATATGCACCCCGAACCCATTGAACCGCCTGAAGACTGGAGCGGCTCTATGGACCTGTCCCGCGAAGACCACCAGTCGCCCGAAGCCTGGCAGGAAACCGGAGACTGGATGCGTCAGCTGGACCGCATCGATGGCGAACCGGGCTGAGCCGGTCCGGGAGCAACTATACTGAAATTATGTGTCTAAGGTTAGTAAGCAGACCCGCCCGCCACCCCCCAACCGGGCGGGAGGAGGCTTAGCATGAGACGCAGAATCTATTTCCTGTTGCCTAACGTCGGCAGTGCCCGGCAGGTCGTCAATGAACTCCTGCTGGCGCGAATTGACGATCACCACATTCACGTGATGGCCCGAGAAGGCATCGCTCTCGGCGACTTGCCCCAGGCCAATCTGCTGCAACGCAGTGACTTCGTCCATGGAGTCGAGATCGGTCTCAGTGTTGGCGGCGCCACCGGCATTGTGGCCGGCCTGATCGCCGTGGCGTTCCCCCCTGAAGGTATTGTCCTCGGCGGCTGGACCATGCTCGTTATGGCCCTCGCAGGCGCCCTCATCGGGGCCTGGGTCGCCGGCATGATCGGCACGGATATCCCCAACAGCCAGCTGCGGGAGTTCACCACTGCAGTCGCCGACGGACAGATCCTGATGATGGTGGACGTCCCGAAGAGCAGGGTCGCAAAGGTCACCGATATGATCAGGAAGCACCATCCTGAGGCAGACATGCACGGGGTTGAACCGACCATGCCCGCGTTCCCTTAGTCCACAACCTCCTGAAATCATGCGGATCAACAACGCATACTGAAGTGTGCGTCGATTCCCGGCGCAACGGCATACAACTTGCAACCTTGATGTGCAGGGCGGCGAGTTAATGTTTGGACGCCCGGGCCGATAGCATCAGAGACGGCTGCAGATGCAGCCGAAAACACCTGAAGGAGGTGTGCCATGACCTACATTCTTGATATGGCAGGTGGTACGGAGTACCTGGGCGAGGAGCTGAGCTGCCCGGCCTCGGGCGCACCCCTGCAGCGGCGCGACCCCCAGGTGGAGTTGCAGCTGGCAATCGTGGAAACCCGCCACGCACGCACTGACGAACCCGGTTTTTTCGCGAGCCTGGATATTGGCGAGTTGCTGGACGGACTCGAAGACTGAGACGCAAACACCCAAGGGGGCCGGAACCTGTACGGTTTCGGCCCCTTTTTCGTGTTGACTATTTTCCCGTATCCGGCACGTCGAGAATAACCGACACCCGCCGCGCTTCGATCTCAACCGGTATTGCGGTCAGTGACCGGCCCACACAGGGGCCCTTCACGCAGGCACCGTCCTCAATTCTGAACAACGCATCGTGCGTGGCGCACTGGATGAGGTCGCCGCCCAGGCTGAGGAACTGGTCCGGCACCCAGTCGAGTGGCCCGCCGGTATGCGGGCAGCTGTTGCGGTAAGCAACCACGCCGGATGGTATACGTACCAGGAAGAGGTCTTCGATGCTGCCCGCCGTCGTTACGCTGAAGCCCCGACTTCCCCGCAGTGGAATCTCGTCAATGCGACAGATCTCAAACGTCTGCCTGGCCATGACCCGTCTCGTTTCTCGATGGAATATCCAGACCGTGCAGGCCTGACTGGCCGCATTTTGCGCCCGCCAGCGCACAGGCAAACCGCATGGCAGCCTGCAACCCCGCACCTTGTTGCAGCGCATCGATCATGCCGGCATTGAAGGTATCGCCCGCCCCGAGGGTATCCACCACCCGTGGCGGATGACAGGCATCGGCCGTCACCACAACGCCTTCGCCGTTGATACCGACTGCGCCGCGATCGCCGAGCGAACAGACCACAGCGGCCTGCGGCGCGAGGCTTCTCGCCCGGTAAGCGATCTCGGCAGGCTCAAGCCCACGCTGCCTGGTGAAGCTCGACGAGAACAACAACAGATCCGCAAAGGGAAAAAGGCGATCTATGCCGTCATGCGCCTTCTCCACTTCCAGCGAAACCGGCAGCGTTGGCATGCGCTGTTTGGCATGCCGCATCATACGCAACGCCTGCGCGAGGTTTCGGCCCTCGAAGTGCAGCCAATCGAACTCCTCCAGCGGGATACGCGCAAAGGAACCGGCATCGTATTCCGGCAGGTCGCGGTAGTGCACGATGGTGCGCGAGCCGCTGGCACGGCTGACCGTTATGTAAGATGTCGGCAATTTTCCCTGTGGGAACCGCCGGCAGTAGTCGCTGCGGATACCGTAGCGGGCGAGTTCTTCCAATATCACCGGGGCAGCCGCCTCATCGACGAGCACGCCGGCCCACGCGCAGCTATGCCCCAGCTGGCTCAGCACCACCAGCGTATTGGTGGCGTTGCCGCCGCGCCGCACGCTGTGCGCCAAGGCACGCACCTCTGCATCTTCGTCTGGATAGGTATTGACTTCATTGACGATATCGAGGGTTGCAATACCTACCGCGAGAATTTTCGCCATAAAGCTTCGCGCCGAGCGGTCAAAAGATCAGGGTAGCCCGAAACCTACTCCTTAACAACGCGGAAGCCCAGGTTATCCAGCCGGGTATCGGCGTCACGTGCGTCGCGACTGGCACTACGCAGGTTTTCCGACGGGCTGTCGTATGCACCACCCCTGACCACACGACGACTGCAGTCGCCGCTGCTCACCGCACTGCCATCGGCGGGCGCCGAGCTGTAATCCGGCTGGTAGCAGTCCTGGACCCATTCCATCACGTTGCCAGCCATGTCCTGAAGCCCGAATTGACTGGCTGAAAAGCTGCCCACGGGCGCCGTTTTCTGTCCCGACCATTCGCTGCCGCAGTCAAAGCAATTGGCATGCGCCTTACCCGTTTCGTTGCCCCACCAGAAGCGTGCGTCACTGCCCGACCTTGCAGCAAATTCCCATTCCGCCTCGGTGGGCAGACGGTAACGGCTGCCGGTCTGTTCGGACAACCACTGGGTGTAGGCGAGAGCATCCTGCCAACGGACATTGATCACCGGTCGTTCGCCGCGGCCCCAACCGTTGTCGCCAGGCACGCTGCGGCCGGTAGCGCGGGCGAAGCGGCCGTACTCGGCAAAAGTGACCTCTTGTTTGCTGATAGCGAACGCCTTGAGCTGTACCCGGTGACGCGGACGCTCGTCGAAATTGGCAGAGCTCACGCCGCTGCCCATATCGAAACCGGACGCCTGGAATTCGACCAGCACCGGCGCCCTGCCGCCACCGTTGAGCGGTTCGCTGTAGGTCCGTCGCGGCCGCGTCACTTGAGTTGCTTCGGGTGCAGCGTCCTGCGGCGCCTGTTCGCGCGTGGATGCCTGCGGCGCAGTGGCGGGTACGGCGCGGGCGGGCGTTGTTTCGGCCGCGTCGGTGGTCGCGACCGTCGTGCTGCCCCTGGTGAAATCCCGAATCCGCGCAGGCGTCGTTGCACCGGCAACCGATGCAGCGGCCTGCCCGGATGCCGTCCCGGGTTCAGTCGACGCCGCCGTATCCGCGCCGCTGGTCATTTGCGCGGGGACATGCGCGGGCTGCGCCTGCTCGGCGGTTGTACCCCGGTCATGCGCGGCTTCAGTGTGCTTGTGCGCTTCATTCGGCGGCTCGGCGCCAGGTTCGTCGACCCGTGTACCGGCTGCGGCTGTCGGACTCACGGCCGGCGCCTGCTGCAGCCACCACCAGAGTCCGCCACCGGCCAGCACTGAGCCGATCAGGATGCTGCCAACCAGACTCTTCAACCCGCCACCGGAAGGTTTCTCCGCAGCCAGGGGCACCGCAGCCGCAGGGACGGCGGAAGGGGCATCCCCCTCTTCATCGACAAGCGTCGCCCGTGCCGGCTCGGGGTCTGTGTCCGGATACGTGGGATTCAGCAGCGCCGCGGCCTGCGGGTCGTTTTCATCCAGTGAGGGGATATGCGCTCCAGGCGAGCGGTCCGCTTCCTGCAACTGCGCACGCAGGCGCTCGATAGTCACCTGGAGTTCGGCATTCTTCTCTTCCGCCTGGGAGCGCAGGCGCACGGCGACATCCACGTTTTTCTTTGCCTGCTCCAGCTGTTCACGCAACGCGGCGTCGACACCTGCCGGCGACTGCATGTCAACCAGGCCTCGCGTAACCTCGGCCTCGGCGCGCAACTGGTCGACCTGCTGCTGGAACTCGCCGAGCCTTTCAAGCGCCTCGTCACGCTCGCGGTGCAGCTGTTCCAGCGCCTCCCGCCCGTCCTGTTGCCGGGCGGCTTCCGCCTGCTGCGCCGCTTCCAGAGCCGCGCGCAATTCGTCGAGTTCCTGCGTTTGAACAGTCAGCTGCTCACGGGAACGGTTGCGGTCGCCTATGACCTGCGCGAGTTCAGTGCGCAAGCCCTGCTGGGCCTTTTCCTCGGCCTCCATACGCACTGCCATTTCCTCGTTGGCCGTCTGGCTGCTTTCCAGCAACTGCTGCTCGGCCTGGCGCGCGCTTTCCTGGGCATGCTGCAACTGCACCTTGATTCTGTCGACTTCGGCCTGGACATCCTCGAGTTGCGCACTGCGCTCGCCGAGTTTGATCTCCAGGTCGTCCCGGGCCCTGCTGTCTTCCTTCAGCTTGCTCTGCAAGGCCTCCATTTCAGCCGCCAGGCCGGCATTGGATTCGCCCGCCGCGTCCTTGAGCTGTTTGCGCAGGCGGTAGACTTCTGATTCGTGGTCGTGACGCTCGTTCTCGAGATTGCGTTCCGCCTTGCGCAGCGACGCCATCAGGCGCGTCTGTTCGCGCTGCACGTTTTCCGTTTCGGTCTGTGCGCGGCTGATTGCCTCCCGGGCACTGGTAAGATCCGATTTGTGTTCCTGGCCGAGCGATACCAGTTTGGTTTCCAGCTCGCGGTTGCGACGCTCGGCATCCGCATGCTTTTCCCTCAGCTGGTTGAGTTCGGATTCGGACGATGCAAGCCCGGCGCTGTGTTCCTCCTGTTGCTTACCGAGCGCCTGTAACTGCTCCTGGAGCTGCCGCTCATGCCCGGCTTGCTCGCTGATCTGCGCCTGGGCTTCGGCGAGTTGCCGCTCGAGCGCTTCGCGCTCCGCCTGACCCGCCGCTACCTGTTGCTGCTGTTCTTCGAGGGCCTGCTGCGCGGTCTGCAGCTGCCCCGCAAGGCCATCCTTTTCGGATGCGGCCGCATCTCGCGCCTGCTCCAGTTGTTCCCGCTCCTGCTGACCTGCCTCGAGTTCCTGCTGCAGCTGTTCGACACGCTGCGCCAACGCGTCCCGCTCGGCGCCGATCTCGCCGCTGGTCTGTTCGAGCTGATGCTGCAAGTCTGCGATTTGCCCGCTCAGCTCCTGGACCTCGCCGGCAGCGTCGGAACGTTGCTGTTGCAACTGCTCCCGGGCTTCCTGCAACGCCCCCTGCGAGGCTTCCAGCTGCTGATTCGCACCCTGCAGGGACGCCTCAAGCTCCTCGCGCTCGCGCGCCGAATCGTCGAGGCGCGCCTGCAGCTCGGATGCCTGCGACGCCAGGCCCGCCTCCTGCTCGGTAGCGGCGTTCATCTGTTGCTCGATTTTCCGGTAGTCAGCTTCGACTTCTTCGAGCCGCACCCTCAACCGCTGGGCTTCGGTCTGCTCGGCCGCAAACGCCTGTTCACGCTCACTCAGGCTCTGCTGCAGCTTCTCCAGAGCCTCGCGGCTTTCACTCTGGCCGCTGTTGAGCTGCTCGTGCAGGGTGTCAAGCTGCTGCGTGACCTCCTTCAGTTCCTGGTTTGCCGCGTCCCGTTCTCCGGCGACGGCGCTGGTACGCTGACCCAGTTGCTGGTAATCGTTGCGCAGCCGCCCGAGCTCATCTTCAAGATCGCGCGTCTGCTTGTCGTAGCGCTGCTGCTCGGTTTTCAGATGCTCGGCCATTCGCTCGAGCTCCTGGCGCAGGGCGTCATCGCGCCCCTCGGCCGACGCCTCGATCTGCGACAGCGTCTGCTGCAGGCGGGTCAATTCCTCCTGGACGATGCTCCTTTCGCTATCGGCCGTTTCCAGGCGCGTGCGACCGGCCTCGAGGCCCTCCCTGGCGGCAGCCAATTCGTCCTCAAGACGCTTTTTCTCCTGCGCCGCCTCGGCACTGCGCTGCTCGAACTGGCGGTCACGCTCGGCTAGCTGGGCGCCGATGCTGCCGACTTCCTGTTTGAACGCCTGCAGGCGCGACTGGTGTTCCTGCTGGGCGGCTTCGGCCGTTTTCACACGGTCTTCAGCCCCGGCAAGCTGTGCCTTCAGCTGCTCCAACTGCTGCTGCAGCGCGAGCTTGTCGCTTTCCGCCGCTGCGATCCTGTCAATCAGCGCGATATCGGCAGGCGTATCCTGGCCATGCCGCCCGGCGCCGCGTGTCTCGGCTGGGGCATCCGGTCGGTTTTCGGCCTCGAACGGGAGAATGTCGGCGTCCCTGGAAGACGCGGCGGTCTCGCCGCGAAGTCTGGAGATGAGCTCTTCGGCAGGCACGCCCATCAGGCCGTTTTTCAGCGTGTACACGTTGAAACCGCGCTGACTGAGGACGAATGCTCCCGCGGCACTGCGGCGGCCGGTATCGCAGCAGACGATATAGTCAGTACCGCGATCCATTTCCGAACACTGCTCGCGCAACGCCGACAGCGGCAGGTTTACGCTGCCTTTGACGGCCTGGTTCTCGAACTCGCCGGGCAGCCGCACATCCAGCCATTTGGCACCCTTGGAAACCAGTGTCTGCGCCCCCTCAAAGTCCGTTTCGTGCACCAGCGAGGCGCACAGCAGTTCGTTGAAGTCGTCCTTTGACAGCCGCATCAATGACCCTTCGGTGAGCATGACCACCGACGCATTGCGCTTTGCCTCGGAAACCAGCGCCTCTTCGCCAAAACAAGCGCCCTCACCGAGCTCTGCGAGCAACACGTCTTTGCTGGTCGGGGAAGCTTTGCGGGTCACGGCCAGACGGCCGCTTTTCACGATGTAGAAATAGTCGCCTTCGTCGCCCTGGCGCACAATGACCTCGCCGGCATCGGCGTCGATCGCCTCCAGGCGCATCAACAGCTGGTGGATATTCGATGGGGGCAGTTGCAGAAAGGCCTGCGACTGCAGCATGCGAGTCATCCAGTCATCGTCGTCCTCGGCGTCGATTTCGACGACATCGTAGCCTGCGGATTCATCCCAGGTCAGCAGCACGTCCAGCAGACTGGAATCAACGCGTGCGACGGTGACTTTTCCGGCCGCACGTGCCCCGAGTTGTCGCGGCTGCTGATGCGCAAGGGGGTGGAAACCGGTTTCTGTCCCCGCAGTTACCGTGTCGACAATATCCCGGCGTTCGTCGACAAGCTCTACCTCCCCGTCCAGCAAATATACGGTCTGAGCATCACGATCACCTTTTTTAAACACATAGGTACCGGAACGTACCTCTTCGATGACAGCCTTTCTGGAAATCTCTTCGAGATGCATTGGCGAGAGCGCATTGATAGGAACAAGGTCCCGTAACACTTTCTTATCAATTAGTTTTTTTGCCGCTCCCATGCTGTGTCAGTCCGTCCGCTGCTAGCTGTTGAAGTGCTGGTTTAAAAAATCCAATACGGCCACCGCGCGGCATCGGCCACGTATGTCCGGTATCGGCCGAAAACAACGAAAAGTTAGCGTCAGGCAGCGCGCTGGATCCGTGAACTGGCGCACAAAAAAACGCCGTTGCACCGCACTCCCGGACTGGTACCATAACGCCCGCATTCACTCGGGCCGCAGACGATGACCAAAGCTGGGCATGCCACACCGGAAGAGGCCGAACTGGCGTTTTACGACGCTTTCGAGACATCCAATCTATCCGCAATGATGAGCGTCTGGGCCGACAGCGAGTCTATCGAGTGCATACACCCGATGTCGGACCGCATACAGGGTCGCGATGCGGTTGAAAACAGCTGGCAGCAGATTTTCAGCAGCGGACTGCATGTAAAGATCAGGCGCTCCGACATACACCGCACCCAGGATGCCCTGCTGGCGGTACACGTGCTGTATGAACACCTCAGTATCCCGGGCAGGAGCGAGTCGCATGCTCCGGTTATCGCCACCAATATCTATCAACTCATCGACGGCAACTGGCGCATGGTGCTGCATCACGCCTCACCATCACCGAACGACGAGCCCGAACAACGGGACGAACAAGCTGTCGCAGTCCAGGGCAAGCGTCGGCTGCACTGAGCGTCTATCGCGTCCGGCACCGTGTTTTACAGTATCTGCGCGCGTCAGACATCATTTCAGACTAATATAGAAGCGGAAAATTAAAAAATAGCTTTTACTTTTTTTTCTTTGTGCTATCTTTGCGCGGTCACAGTCTCAGTAAACAACATGAAAGGAGCTCATTGAATGGCCGTAAAGAAAAAGACTGCCAAGAAAACCGCCAAAAAGAAGGTCGCTTCCAAGGCGGTTAAGAAGCCCACCACCAAAGCCGAAACCTACACCTTTATCGCAGAGAAAACCGGACTCACCAAGAAAGATGTTGGTGCCGTGTTCGAATCCCTCAGTGGCCTGATCAAGCGCGATTTGCGCCGTACCGGTCCTGGCGTGTACACCGTGCCGGGCCTGATGAAGATCAAGGTTGTGCGTAAACCCGCCACCAAGGCACGCAAGGGCGTCAATCCCTTTACCGGTGAAGCCATGACATTCAAGGCAAAACCGGCCCGCAATGTGGTCAAGGTGCTGCCACTGAAGGCGTTGAAAGATATGGTTTAATCAGGCATTCGCCTGACAGCGGCACCGGGAAGGTGTGATCTCCTGGAACGGAATGCCAAAGAGCAAAAAAACGATTTCACCACGCTAAAGGCAGCCTGATCGGCTGCCTTTTTTATTTCAGCGCCTGCATCACGCGGTGCTTGGATTGAATAAAATCTCGGTGCGGCACGTAGATCAGATCCGCGATTTTGCGCACCAACGCTTCCTCGTACGGATCCAGATGACCGTCTGCAAAGGCCACCTGCCACAGCATTTCCACCACCTGCAGCTTTTGTTCCGGTGCAAAATGCTCATTGATCAGGCCCGTAAACTGGTACAGGGATGTAGACTCGGCGGCCTCGCGATCCGCCAGAGCGGCCAGCTCATGCGTTTCGGCCTTGCCAAGATCGAACTGTGTCTGCAATGCCTTTTCCAGCGTCCGCCGCTCTATCGGGTGCTCGTCATTGTCCGCGCGCAACATTTCGAACAGCAGCGCCGCGGTGGCGAGATGCAATCCGTGCTCGTCTGGCCCAGACTTACTATCGACACCGATTTTCCCGCGAAAGAACTTCTGAATGGCGTGTAACACGATGAGAGATCAGCACCGAAAGCGGCGACGCGCCGGGACACAGCCCGCGATGGCTGCCAGCAGCCACAACAACGGATCAAAGGCCCGCGGCGCCGCGGACAGCGTACAGCCACCACCACCGCTGGTGTTGGCGCTTATTCCCACGACAGAGGTCGGATCCGCCGCGCCGGCCAGCGCGGCGCTGGCATCCAGCACACCCGTACCGCACAGGCTGGTATTGCAACTGCCATCCGGGAAAGCCCGTGTGCTGCCCTTGAGCACATTCTCCAGCAGGCCGGGGGTGAGAGCGGGGTTCACGGCAAACATCAGCGAGGCCACCGCAGACACCTGGGCAGCGCTGAAGCTGGTGCCCTGAATAACGGCCAGGGCATCGCCGGTTACGCTTGTATCGGCCACGGTTGCGCCAAAATTGGACAATGTCTTGATACCGTTGTTCAGCGGATTGCTCAGATCGTTAGGCACTGGACTATCACCACCAGGCGCCACCAGATCGACATTGGAACCGACATTGGCATAGCCGGCCAGACTCCCGTCCCTGGCAATGGCGCCTGCCACGATCACGTTGTTACAGTTGGCAGGGCTGACATTGGCAACGTCACCACCTTCGTTGCCGGCGGCCACAACCACGACGGCGCCAGCAGTCACGGCTGCATCAATAGCCGCCTGCTCCTGGGGCGAACACGCCCCGTCTCCGGTAAGGCTGAGATTGATAACGTTCGCCGGGTTCTGGTTCATTTGCGCCACCCCTTGCACGGACAACCCGACCGCCCAGCGTATAGCGTCGGCGACATCGGACAGACTACCGCCGCATTTGCCAAGTACCCGGATGGGCAACAACCGGGCGTTGAAATCGATACCGGCGATATCAGTGCTATTGTTCGACGTCGCCGCAATCACGCCTGCAATCGACAGCCCGTGCCAGGAGCTGCGATCTTCGTCCGGGTTGCCGGTATAGCAGCTATCAGCGGGATCGGCCCAGTCCCCGGGGTCCGTCGGGTCGTTGTCACGCCCATCCCCGTCGTTCGCAGTAACCGGGTCTGTTATGAAGTCATAGCCGGGCAATATACGACCACCAGCGAAATCCAGATCGCGATGGGGAATAATACCTGTATCCACCACGGCAACGACGATGCTGGAAGAGCCCGTCGATAGGTCCCAGGCATCCTGCATACGGATACCGGCAGTATCTTCGAACAAATGCCACTGCCCCGGATCATTCAAGGGATCAACAGCGTCCGGCAGGTATTCCGGGTCAGTTGGTATCAGTGCCGGAGTGAATCGCTTGTCGGGCTCCGCTGCCAGGATACCCGGCTGCGCGGCCAGTTGGGCGGCGATGTCCCGCGCGGCACCGAGACTGATTTCCTCGGGCAGCTCCACCACGATGGAATCACTGCCATAGCGGCGGACAAATTGCATTTCGCGACCATCTGGCAGCCGGACAGCGGGAACCGCCTGTCCGGAGCCGACCGACTGGATACGCCGCACACCGTCGTCACTCAATTGAATGATCAGCTGACCGGTACGCGAGCGGGCGGATGCCTTGTCTGCGAGGGCAGCGCCGGTGGATAACACAGCAGAGAGGCAAAACGCCACACCTGCAATAGCTTTCAATTTCAGCATCAAAACGCCCTAACCTGTTGTTTATTTGGCCTGCATCCTGAAACGCTGGCCTCGGAATGACAAAATCACACCATCAGGTGTTATTGCGTCCACTACCGGACCTTCCTGTAGACGTTCCCCTTCGTGATAATTGCGCATATTTATCAGAACGAACCGCTCCCGCAGGGTCTCACTGTAGACATGCACGTCCAGGTGCAGGCTACTGTTTATTTCTCCAAGCAACTGGGCGGAGATCTCCGGCCAGACGGGAAGATTGTTATCGCTGCTCGCTGGCGCTGGCGCCACCGATGCCTGCGGCAGGACCTCCATCGGCGTCGCGCTGGCGTCGGCAGCCGCGTCTTCTTCTTCCGAGGGCCGGTCGGCTGCCGCAACCGGCGGCAGCGGGCGCAGTGTCTCGGGTGCCGGCCGACTGACGGTCGTGCCTGCCGGGGGCACGCGCTGCAGCGGTTGTCGCGGTTCGTGCAGGACGGGCCCGGCACTGACCGGGGAACCCGCAAGCTTCGCCGGTGCGACCGGGACCGACGCAGCAGGGCCGCTCGGCGGCGGAACCGAAACCTGGCGGAGTTGCGGTGACTTCGGCCACAGGGCGAACACGAGCAACACCGCATTGATCAGCAATACGCCCAGCAGCAACCACATCCAGGGCCGCGATCCGGCGACCAGCGCCTGTTCGTGTTCGCTGCCGATACCTGGTACCCGACCGATTTCCCGCTCGTGTTCGGCCTTCTTCAGTGCATCGAGTATATAGGACATAGCTGCTACCGTTTACCCGTTGACCATGCCAAGTCGCGGCACCGATGGCCGCCGTTGTTCATTGTTCAGGTGGATCAGCGTCCGCGGACCGGCCACACCATCAGCATTGAGTGCGTTGTCACGCTGGAAAGTGCGCACCAGTTCTTCGAGGCCCGCATCGAATCGGGTAGCGTCCGGCGCAATCGACGTCAGCCCGGTAGACTGCTGCAGTTGTTGCCGCAACCAGGCAACATCGCTGCTCTGATCCCCGAGCCGCAGCAGGGCGCTGCCCTTGGGCGGCGTTTTCCACAGCACCCGGTAATGGCCGAGCCAGTCTTGTTTCAACTCATCGACCGGCACCTGCATCTCCTTGCCGTCGACCTGGACTCTGACTTCCGGGCCGAGCAACTCCTGTAACAATACCGGGATCCGCCGACCGTCGCCGGCGACCAGCAACAGCACCGCGGGCCGGTCCAGCTGTGTCAGCACAGTCCAACTACCACCACCCCGCAGACAGCGCAGACCGACCGCCGGCGCCTGTGCACACGCCTGCTCGTCACCCTGGACATCGGCCTTAACACCCCAGAGACGATAGAGCCCCGCCCAGGCATTGCTTGCGGCGTCGGGACCTGCACGGGACAGGGCCCGTTCGAGCTCGCTGGCCATTGCCGGCTGCACTGCAGGTGTCGGCTCGGCGGGCGCCGGTGGCGACACGTCGATCTCCGAAACTTCGGCGGTGACTTCGCCGGGCGGGTTCGCGACTGGCGGGAGGGAGGGTGTCGACGGCAGAACGGCTTCGGGCGCAGCTTCGGGCGCAGCTTCGGCGGCAGGGTTCGGGGCAGGCAGCGGCGCTTGTGACGGCGGGGCGGTACTGACGAGGGCGATCGGCGATACCACGGGGTAGCGCTCCATCAGCAGGTAGGCGGCCAGTCCCAGAACCGCAACGACAGCGCTGATTGCAGCCCACCGCCAGCCATGCTTCCCGGGCGCGTCCAGACCTTCTTCAGGCAGTACCTCGCCGGCAGCCTTGCGCACAATCGGCACTTCGATCCGGCGCTTGCCTTCGACGAACGCACCCAGCATCGCACGGTCGCACAGCACGTTGATCAAACGCGGCACACCCGTGGAAAGCCTGTGGACCAGGTCGATGGCACTGTCGGTGAAGATCGGCTCACCGGCACCGCAGACCTGCAGACGGTGACGGATATACGCAGCCGTCTCTTCGCGACTGATCGGTTCCAGGTGGTAGCGGGCGGTAATGCGCTGCGAGAGCTGCCGCAGTTCGTCGCGCGCCAGCAGCGAACGCAGTTCCGGCTGCCCCACCAGGATGATCTGCAGGAGTTTTTCCCGGGTGGTTTCCAGGTTGGTCAACAGCCTCACCTGCTCGAGGGCATCGGCGCTGAGATTCTGCGCTTCGTCGATCATCAGGACCGTTCGCCGTCCCCGCGCGTGACTGTCGAGCAGGTAGGCGCTGAGCACGTCCGTCAGCACCTTGATGCTGGTCGTGTCCCTCGCATAGGTAATGTGCAGCTCGTCACAGAGGCTCGCGAGCAGTTCCTGGGCGTTGACACGCGGGTTGAGGATCAACGCCATATCGACGTGCTCGGGCAGTTGCTCCAGCAGACAACGACAAATGGTCGTCTTGCCGGTACCCACCTCGCCCGTCAGCTGGACGAAGCCACCGCCTTCGCCCACGCCATAGAGCAAATGCGCCAGCGCCTCGCGATGCTGACGGCTCATGTAAAGGAAGCGCGGGTCGGGCGCAATGGAAAACGGCCGCCCTGTTAGTCCGAAGTGTTTTCGATACATTGAAATATTTGCCGCCCAGTGGGCGAAGTCCATATTATGCCTGTTCCGCGACCTGCCGTCCTCTACAGTGCACAGCCAGGTGCCGCAGCCACCGCGGATCCTTCTATAGCAGCGCCGCTGGCGCCGGCAATCCCTGCAGCGTTTCACAAGCGGCACAAGCAGACTTTTCTGCCGGGCCTGGCCGCGCAGTGCCGTCAATCGGACAAAACTGCCCAGTGGTCACTCGACACGCCCGCTTGACCAAAGCATAAGCATCTGGTTATATAGCTGTCGAACTATTTAATCCCGGGCCCCTCCAGCGCCCGGCGCCGGAAAGGCACCTTTCCCCTGCTGATTGTTAAAGGTATTTCGTCATGCGGCGATGTTTGGCCATGTCGGTTATTTTTACAAATTAAATGATATTGGTTGTGAGGGAATAAAATGCGCCGTTTTGGTATCTTATTAATCAACAGCTTAGCGCAAATGGCACAACGCTTGCTCCGAAGCTTTTATAAAACAGGAATGGTATGCCCGCTATGAATGCCAAAGTAGAGAAAAAGATTAATGGCCAGTCGGTCACTGCCAACCCGATTTTTAAAGGTGGGGTCTTACCCGCGTACTGGGCCTGCTCCATCAATGATCGGATGATTTCCAAAACATTCAGTTCCGCGACCGAGGTATTTCGGTTTGCCGAGACCATGAAACGGCATTAGCTGACAGGGAAATAATCGAGGATCGACCGCTTCAGATCGTTCAGCCTGCCGTGGAAGAAATGACCGGCACCGTCGAGCACGACCAAATGCGGTGATTGTGGACTTGTTTCGGCCAGAGCGCGGACGTCAGCGACGGGTACGATTTCATCCGCACCTCCGTGAATGACCAGCCAGTCCGTGGCGGGGGCTTCAAAAGGCCCCGCGGCGAAGTGGTTCACCGCCGGCGCAACGGTCACCAGTCGCTGCGGACGCAACACCTCCGCCGCCCGAATGGCGACCATCGCGCCAAAAGAAAATCCCCCGAGCCACAGCGGCAGATCAGGCCAGCGGTCTCTTGCCCAGCCCACCACGGCAGACAGATCCTGCTGCTCACCGCGCCCCTCATCGAAGTCGCCCTGACTTTCGCCGACACCGCGAAAGTTGAAGCGCACGCTGACAGCGCCCAGCTCGCGAAAGCTCAGCGCCAGCTGGTGGACAACCTTGTTGTTGAGAGTCCCGCCATGCAGCGGGTGGGGATGACAGATCACGGCCACCGCCCGGGGCGGTCCCGCAGGCAGCTCCGGCACGAGCTGGAGAGCGCCTGCGGGACCGGCGATATAGTCCTGTGTCACGCTACAACTGTCGCGGGTAGACCGTCTTTTGCGCGACTCTGGCTCAGAACAGTCCCTGGGTCGAATCGTCCCGGCGCCGGCGGCGCCGGCATTCCACACCCGGCGAATGCAGGGTGAGATCAAGCCGGTACCAGCCATCCAGATCCACCGTTTGGCGTTTACCGCTGATGTTTTCCAGTACAACGAGTTTTTGTCGTCGCCCGGCATGCAATACCACCCGGACCTGCTGCAACTGACCGACGACATTGGTATACCAGTACCCGGGCATGGGTTGATGTGCCAGCATGTTTCTTCTCTGCAGTTTGTTGTGAACCAGATTCATCCGCACTTCGACTCGCCACAATTCAGGCACGTCAGGCAACCATCCATTTTGATCGCCGCCTTGGTGTTGCACTTGATGCACAACTGGGCGCCTTCGGGAAAATCGCCGCTCGCCGGCTCCGGCTTGCCCGCCTGCATGGCGCTTTCGAACTGGGCGCGCTTTTCAGCGACCAGTTTCTTCTGGTGTTCATCCAGCCCGTCATCCTTCAACATGCCGATCATGCGCAGGTGACACTCGATGGCATCGCCGATCTCGGCCACCAGCGAAGGCATGTACCTGCCGCCTTTCTTGAAATAGCCACCACGCGGGTCGAATACCGAGCGCAACTCTTCGACAAGGAAAGTGACGTCGCCACCCTTGCGGAACACCGCCGAGACAATCCTCGTCAGGGCGACAATCCACTGGAAGTGGTCCATATTCTTCGAGTTGATAAAAATCTCGAAAGGCCGGCGCAACTCGTGTTTCGTGCCCGGATTCAGCACCACGTCGTTAATGGTGATATACAGGGCGTGTTCGGACAACGGGGTTTTAACCTTGTAGGTGGACCCCAACAACATTTCCGGCCGTTCGAGCTTTTCGTGCAGCTGCACGACCTTGTCTTCGTGCGGCTCCTCAACAGGCGCCGCCTTGGCCTTATCCGGCTGACTGTCCCGGACGACCTCGTAGCCGACAATTTTCTGTTCGATCTTCTTAACCATGTGAAACTCCTCTGAGCCCTGCGCCAATCAGAATTTGCCGTAGTAACCCTCTTTCAGGGCATCGTACAGGTTGGCGGCGGAATGGGTCTCTCCATCGTATTCGATTTCCTCGTTGCCCTTCAGCTGCACGACACTGCCATCCTGCAGCGTAAACTGGTAGGTGGTGTTCGCGAGGTCCTTTTCCTTCACCAGCACGCCCTGGAAGGCTTCCGGATTGAAGCGGAACGTCGTACAGCCCTTCAGACCCTGCTGGTAGGCGTAGAGGTAGATGTCCTTGAAATCTTCGAAGGGATAATCCGTCGGCACGTTGGCGGTTTTGGAAATCGAGGAATCCACCCATTTCTGTGCCGCGGCCTGGATATCGACGTGCTCGCGTGGATTGATATCGTCCGCCGAGACAAAGTAATCCGGCAGTCGCTCGGCCTCTTCTTCCGAAAACGGCATGGCCTCGGGGTTTATCAGCGCCCGGTAGGCCAGCATTTCGAAAGAGTAGACATCGACCTTTTCCTTGGTCTTGCGGCCTTCGCGGATTACGTTGCGGAAATAATGGTGAGCGAAGCTCGGCTCGATACCGTTACTGGCGTTATTGGCCAGCGACAGCGAAATGGTGCCGGTCGGCGCGATCGAGGAATGGTGAGTGAAGCGGGCGCCGGTTTCGGCGAGCGCCTCTACCAACCCGGCATCTTCCCCGGCCACCTGTTGCATATAGCGGCTGTAGCGCGCATGCAGCACCCTGCCCTTGACGCGGTCACCGAGCTTGTAACCATCGCGCTTCATCTCCGGACGCTTACGCAGCATTTCAGGTGTGACCTCGAAATCTTCGTCCATTATCGGCGCCGGGCCCTTTTCCCGCGCGAGGTCCAGCGCCACCCGCCAGCCGGTCAGCGCCAGTTCCTTGCTGACCTTCTCGGTAAACTCGACCGATTTGGCCGAACCATACTTCGTACGCAGCATGGTCAGCGTCGAGCCCAGCCCCAGAAAGCCCATTCCGTGGCGGCGTTTGCTGGTGATTTCGTGACTCTGCAGGTCAAGCGGCAGGCCGTTGATTTCCACGACGTTATCCAGCATACGGGTGAAAATGGCCACAACCTTGTCGAATTCCTCCCAGTCGAAGTAGGCCTTTTCCGTAAACGGGTGGCGCACGAACTTGGTCAGATTGACCGAACCCAGCAGGCAGGAACCGTAAGGCGGCAGTGGCTGCTCTCCACAAGGGTTGGTGGCACGCACGTTTTCCGCGAACCAGTTATTGTTCATCTCGTTGACTTTGTCGATAAGGATGAAACCCGGTTCGGCAAAATCGTAGGTGGAGGTCATAATCATGTCCCACAGCCGCCGCGCACGGAT
>Ga0315540_10000270_pt1 | contig 28585 bp, 24 predicted proteins | sample SalMarSW160110MG_FD_203677 | JGI IMG/M metagenome (GOLD analysis project Ga0315540, IMG submission 203677) | Salt marsh sediment microbial communities from the Plum Island Ecosystem LTER, Massachusetts, United States - Salt Marsh Sediment SW1601-10 ...
ACGTGGGCTCTCTGTCCTGCGGCGACGCCCTGCGCTTGAGCCTGAAGGTGGACCCGGAGACGGAGACCATCCTCGAGGCCGGTTTCCAGACCTTCGGTTGCGGCTCGGCGATCGCGTCGAGCTCGGCGCTGACCGAGATCATCAAGGGGATGACCCTGGATCAGGCACTCGAGGTCAGCAACCAGGATATCGCCGACTATCTCGACGGGCTGCCACCGGAGAAGATGCACTGCTCGGTGATGGGTCGCGAGGCCCTGCAGGCCGCCGTCGCCAATTACCATGGCGAGGAGTGGAGGGATAGCCACGGGGAGGGGGCTCTGGTCTGCAAGTGCTTTGCTGTCGACGAGGTACTCATCGAAGACACCATCAAGGCGAACGGGCTGCGAACGGTGGAGGATGTCACCAACTACACCAAGGCCGGCGGCGGCTGCTCTTCGTGCCACGAGGGCATCGAGGAGATCCTCACCCGGGTCCTGGCGGAGAAGGGCGAGGTGTTCGACCCCACGGGTCCGGCTGCGCCGGTTCCCCAGCCCTCAGGTGGAAAGCTCTCCAACCTGCAGCGCATCCGCCGTATCGAGGCGGCCATAGAGGCCATCCGTCCGAATCTCCAACGCGACCATGGCGACGTGGAGCTGATCGACGTGGAAGGTAAGAACGTATACGTGAAGATGACCGGGGCATGCGCCGGCTGCCAGGCGGCGTCGGTTACGCTCGACGGCATCCAGCAGCGCATCGTCGAGGATCTCGGGGAATTCGTGCGCGTTATGCCCGCGGAGCTTCAGCGGCTGTCGGCCTGATCCCCGCTAGCGTGGGCGAGAGTGGGACCGCCGGCATCCTGCCGGCAAGACGAAAAACCCCGAGGCCGGGTCACGGCGCTTCGCGCCGGGGCCGGCCAGACGCCGGCACTCCAACAAGAGGCCCTATTCGATGAGCGAAGGCATCTATCTGGACAATAACGCCACCACTATGGTCTCACCGGAGGTCGTGGAGGCCATGCTGCCCTTTTTCACCGAGCAGTTCGGCAATCCCTCGTCGCTGCACAAATTCGGCGACCAGGTTGGTCGGGCCATCAAGCAGGCGCGCAAGCAGGTACAGACCCTGCTGGGCGCGGAGCACGATTCCGAGGTCATCTTCACCTCTTGCGGGACCGAGTCCGACTCCACGGCGATCCTGTCCGCATTAAAGGCCCAGCCCGACCGCAAGGAGATCATCACCACCCTAGTCGAGCACCCGGCCGTCTTGAGCCTGTGCGAGTACCTGGAGAAGGACGGGTACAAGGTTCACTACCTGGAGGTGGACGGCAAGGGCCGTCTCGACATGCAGCAGTACATGGACCTGCTCTCAGACCAGATCGCCATCGTCTCGGTCATGTGGGCCAACAACGAGACGGGCAGCTTGTTCCCGGTTCAGGACATGGCCATGCTCGCCAAGTCCGCCGGCGTCATGTTCCACACGGATGCTGTCCAGGCGGTGGGCAAGCTGCCCATCAACCTCGCGGACAGCGCCATCGACATGTTGTCTCTGTCAGGCCACAAGCTTCACGCACCCAAGGGTATCGGCGTGCTCTATCTGCGCCGCAACACCCGATACCGTCCGTTGCTGCGGGGAGGACACCAGGAGCGCGGGCGTCGGGCGGGCACCGAGAACACCGCTTCCATCGTCGGCCTCGGCAAGGCCTGCGAGCTCGCCCTGGAGCACATGGAGTACGAGAAGACCTTCGTGCGGGCCATGCGCGACCGGCTGGAGAAGGGCATTCTGGAGGCCGTGCCGAATTGTTTCGTCACTGGCGACCCGGGCAATCGCCTGCCCAACACCTGCAACATCGCCTTCGAGTACATAGAGGGGGAGGCCATCCTGCTGATGCTCAACAATCTCGGGATCGCCGCCTCCTCGGGCTCTGCCTGCACCTCCGGCTCCCTGGAGCCGTCCCATGTCATGCGTGCCATGGGCATCCCGTTCACCGCAGCTCATGGAACGGTGCGTTTCTCCCTGTCGCGTTACAACCGGATGGAGGAGATCGATCGGGTCATCGAGGCGATCCCCCCCATCGTGGCCGGGCTGCGCAAGCTTTCCCCCTACTGGGGAGAGAGCGGGCCTGTGGAAGAGCCCGACAAGGCCTTCGCTCCCGCCTACGCCTGAAAGCGCTTGGGAGATCGCACATCCCGGGACGGTCCACGTGCATTGAGGGCGGAAGAATGACGGAAGCAGTGCTCACGGCCAATCCCAAGCCGGGCGTCTGGACCCTGATCGGGGAGGACGTTGCCAGTGTCTTCGATCGGGACCCCGCGGCCCGCAACCGCTTCGAGGTTTACATGACCTATCCCGGTGTTCATGCCATCATCCTGTTCCGACTGGCACATCAGTTGTGGCAGCGAGGGTTACGCTTTCTGCCCCGCTTTATTTCCTACATCGCACGCATCTGGACGAGCATCGACATCCATCCGGCCGCCACCGTCGGGCGGCGGTTCTTCATCGATCATGGGGCTGGTGTTGTCATCGGCGAGACCGCGGAGATCGGCGACGACGTGACCCTGTACCATGGGGTCACACTCGGGGGGACTTCGTGGCGAAAGGGTAAGCGCCATCCGACCCTGGGTGACGGGTGCGTGGTCGGGGCGGGTGCCAAGATCCTGGGGCCCGTCCACCTCGGGCGCAAGGTCAAGGTCGGTGCTAACTCGGTGGTCATCGGCAATGTGCCGGACGAGCGCACTGTGGTCGGCAACCCGGCCAAGGTGGTTCGAACGAAACGCTCCGACAATCCCAACCCGCACGGGGTGGATCTCGATCATCATTTGATTCCCGATCCGGTTGCCGGCGCCATCACCTGCCTCCTGGACCGCATCCGGCTGCTGGAGCAGGAGGTCGGGATTCACGGTTGCCTACCCGGCGGCACCGAGCCGCAGGGCGAGTGCGGCAGCTGCGGCGCACAACGAGTCTGCGAGCCGCCTGATCAGAACGGGTTGGGGGTTGCAGGCCAACCCCGGGGTGCGGCGGTGTGACGGCCATGGATCGTTCGCCGGTCTATCGCTACCACCTGCTGCGCGCCGCACTGGGTGCCGGCGAGCCTGGGCTTGCCGGGCTGGACGTCCGGAACCTGGCGGATACCCGCAGGCAGGCCGACAAGAGCTTCGACCTGGAATCCCTGGTCTTAAGCTCTCCCGAGGCTGCCAGGGTCGCGATTCCGCCCCGGCGCATTGCGGACGCTTTATCGGAGCTGCGCAGCCGCTACCCGAGCCGGGACGCCTTTATCGCGGACCTCGAGGGAAACGGCCTGGATGAAGAAATCCTGGGGCAGGCTCTGGAGCGGGAGTTGATCTTCGACGCCGTGATGCAGACGGTGTCAGCGAAGCGCCCGACCGTGACCGAGATCGACGAGCGTCTGTTCTTCGAGCTTCACAAGAAGCGGCTCGCCCGGCCCGAGCGCAGGACGGCTCGTCACCTTCTCATAACCGTTAACGAGCAATTCGAGGAAAATCGCCGTGACGCCGCGTACAGCCGTATCGAGCGGCTACGCGACAAGCTCGGCGGACGTCCCAGCCGTTTCCCGAGTCTTGCTCGAAAACATTCGGAATGCCCGACCGCCATGAAGGGAGGGCTCCTGGGAACGCTTCCGCGCGGGCGGCTCTATCCCGAGCTGGACGCGGTGCTTTTCTCGCTCCCCGAAGGGGCGATCGGCGGGCCTGTGGAGTCGGACATGGGCTTCCACCTGCTCTGGTGCGAGAAGATATACCCCAGTGTGGCAGCGCCGTTCTCGAAGGTGCGTGCGCAGATCAGGCAGCTGCTCGAAGACCGTGCCGGACGCAACTGCCAAAAGGTGTGGATAGCTGCACTGCAACGCTCCGCGTCATCCGGATCGAGCGTTACCGAGCGATGAGCCATTATCAGAAGGACTGGGGCGACCGGGAGCGCCAAGCAACTGCGTATATGGTGCGAAAACGATGAAGGCCAAAGCGCGAATATGGGTGTGCCGCGCAGAACAGCTCGAAGAGGGTGAATATAAGCGCGTAGAGGTTTTCTATGCCGATGACCCATCATCCGTGATTGTTTTTCGTTCTCGAGGCAATTGCTTGGCTTATCGGAATCGATGCGTGCACATGGGGCGCGATCTCGATTGCCAAGAGGACACGATTTTCGATGATGACGGCGAATATCTACGTTGCTCGATGCACGGAGTCACATACGACCCGATGACGGGAGAATCGCTGACTGCAATGTGCAGAGGTGAGAAGCTGACAGCCCTCAAGGTCGAGGAAGACGAGGAAGGAGTCTGGCTTTGTGACAAACGCGTCAAGCGGTTGGAGCAATAGCTGGAGGGCGGAAAGGGGCATGGGCAAAGAAAAACAAAGAGGCTACGCTCGATTCCGTCAGCTCATGGAATCAATGGACCTCTCGAAACCTCCGATGATCTCGAGCAACCACGGCGCCCAAGTGGCGAGTAGTGTCGGAAAAGTCCTTCAAAACATCATGGTCGTAAATTTGGGACTGCTGCGCATGCACTGATGGGCTTTGCGAATTGCAATGGTTTGGATCGCTGCGGTTCCTGCCAGTTACCACACTCCGCCATCAAGGCTCAATCGGCGGCGGCGATTCGCTCTCCCCATTCCCGTGCTGCGTCCAGGATGGCCTTCGGGTCCAGGGTCGTGGGCTCGCGGTCGCGGATCAGCTGGTGTCCGGCTACCCAGACGTGCCTCACCTGGTCCCTTCCGGCCGCATAGACCAGTTGGGAGACCGGGTTGTAGACCGGCTGGGTCTCGGGGCGCCCGAAGTCCAGGGCGACCATGTCGGCGGACTTGCCCGGTTCCAGCGATCCGGTCTCTTCCTCCAATCCCAGGGCGCGGGCTCCGTTGATGGTGGCCATGCGTAACGCGGCATAGGCTGGCAAGGCGGAGGCCCTGCAGGTCTCGCCCTTGGCCAGCAGGGCAGCACTGCGCATCTCGCCGATCATGTCGAGGTCGTTGTTGCTGGCGGCGCTGTCCGTCCCCAAGGCACAGTTGATACCGGCGGGGATCAGCTTCTCCTCCACGGGGCTCGCCCCGCTTGCCAGCTTGAGATTCGATTCCGGGCAATGCACAACATGGGCGCCGCAGGTGGCCAGGGTCTCTACCTCGTCCGCCTGGAGCTGAGTCATGTGAATGGCGATGAGCCGCGGTGAGACGAGACCGAGGGCGGCGAGCCGCTCTAAGGGGCGGCAGCCGTAGTCACTGAGGCTGCGGGTGATTTCGTCCCGTGTCTCATGCACGTGGATGTGCACGGAGAGGTCCAGCTCCTCGGCAAGGGTCGCCACGCGCCGCAAGGGGGCGTCCGCCACCGAATAGGGCGCGTGGGGTGCGAAGGCGGTGCGGATCAGCGGATGGTCGCGAAACTGGTCGTGGATCTCGATTCCCTTGTGGAGGTAGTCGTCGCTGTCCCGCGCCCAGGAGCTGGGGAAATCCAGCACGATGAGCCCGACCACGGCCCGCATTCCGGCATCCGCGGTGGCCTTTGCCGTGATCTCGGGGAAGAAGTACATGTCGTTGAAACAGGTCGTACCGCCGCGCAACATTTCCAGCAGTGCAAGCCGTGTCCCGTCTCGCACGAATTCCTCCCGCACCCAGCGCGACTCCGCCGGCCAGATGTGCTCGTGCAGCCAGACGGCTAGTGGGAGATCGTCGGCGAGCCCCCGCAGGAGCGTCATAGGGGTATGGGTGTGGGCGTTGATGAGGCCCGGAATGAGCACATGGTCGGGAAGCTCCAGCTCCTGTGCGGCCTGGATGTCGGCGCGCGCTTTGTCCGTCGGGAGGAGGGCGAGGATACGTCCGCCCGCGACCGCCAGGCTGTGATAGCAAAGAACGCTCTCAGCAGGGTCGACGGGGATGATCCATCGGGGATGGAGAAGGATGTCCGCTTGCATGGGTGAAGATTTCCCGCGAGTGGTCGGCTGATTCGGTCACAATAGACGCGAATTTGCCACAAGGTCACCTTCATGGAAACCGCAAGCCCCCTCGTCGTCGGCCCGGACAATGCGGTCGTCTGGCATGATTCGCAGCTGTACCTACTCGATCAGCGCCTTCTCCCTGAGCGCGGGGAGTTTCTTTGCCTGGACAATGCGTCAGCTGCGGCACGCGCCATCGCGGACATGATCGTGCGCGGCGCGCCGGCCATCGGCGTCACTGCGGCCTACGCCGTGGTGCTGGCGGCAAGGGATGCCTACGCGCGCAGCGGTGCCGGCTGGCGCGCGTCGATCGAGACGGACCTGGCCCTGCTGGCCGCATCCCGTCCGACGGCGGTGAATCTCTCGTGGGCGATCGAGCGCATGAAGCGGGCGATGGATGGCCTGGACGGCGGGGACCCGGCTCCGACCCTGCTGGAAGAGGCCCTGGCCATCCACGCCGAGGACCGGGCGGCCAATCGAACCATGGGCGAGCTGGGCGCGGCACTGATCCAGGGTCTGACGGACGTCATCACACACTGCAATGCCGGAGCCCTGGCCACCGGCGGCTACGGCACCGCCCTGGGCGTGATCCGCAGCGCCTTTGCCGCTGGGCGCATCGGCCGTGTCTATGCGGACGAGACCCGTCCCTGGATGCAGGGCTCACGCCTGACCGCCTGGGAGCTGGCGCAGTCGGGCATTCCGGTAACGGTGCAGACCGACGGTGCCGCCGCCGGCCTGATGGCCGCGGGCGGGATCGGCTGGGTCATCGTCGGCTCGGACCGAATTGCGGCCAACGGGGACGTGGCCAACAAGATCGGGACCTATGCCCTGGCGGTGCTGGCACGGTTCCACGGTGTCCGCTTCATGGTCGCCGCACCCGTTTCCACGATCGACATGCGGGTAACGAGCGGTGCTGAGATCCCCATCGAGGAGCGTGATCCCGACGAGGTCCTCGCCTGCGGCGGCCGGCGCCTCGGACCCGAGGGCGTGGCCGCGCGAAACCCCGTCTTCGACGTTACCCCGGCGTCCCTGGTGGACGTGATCGTCACCGAGCGGGGCCTGGTCGCGAATCCGACGGCGGAGAAGATTCTGGCCTTGATGGGCTAGGGGAGGGATTCCTGCGCGGGCGTTCCGAGGCTCGAATCCGCCTATGCGGGCGAGCCTCCGTGCATGATATAATTTCCTGTTTTTGAACAAGTACAACGCGGCCGGTCCCGATCCGGCCCTTCACCTCGGTTCGCCACGCCCATGCCGGAGTTTGCAAAAGAAGTTCTGACCGTCAATCTGGAAGACGAGATGCGCAAGTCCTATCTCGATTACGCCATGAGCGTGATCGTGGGCAGGGCCCTGCCGGATGTGCGCGACGGCCTCAAGCCGGTCCACCGGCGCATCCTCTTCTCCATGGAGGAGAATAACAACGCATGGAACCGTCCCTACGTGAAGTGCGCGCGCGTAGTCGGTGACGTTCTCGGCAAATACCACCCCCATGGAGATACGGCGACCTACGATGCCCTGGTGCGCATGGCCCAGGATTTCTCGATGCGCTACCCGCTCGTCGACGGCCAGGGCAATTTCGGGTCCGTGGACGGCGACCCGCCGGCGGCCTATCGCTACACCGAATGTCGCATGTCCCGCCTCGCCGGCGCCCTGCTCGAGGACATCGACAAGGACACGGTGGATTTCGTCCCCAACTACGACAACCGGGAGCACGAGCCAGCGGTCCTCCCCGCCCGATTTCCGAACCTCCTGATCAACGGGTCGTCGGGTATCGCCGTGGGGATGGCGACCAACATTCCGCCACACAACCTGACGGAGATCGTCAACGCCTGCCTGGCCATCATCGACAGACCCGAGGTGAGCGTGGACGAGCTCCTGGAGCATGTCCCCGGCCCGGACTTTCCGACCGCCGCTGTGATCAACGGAATACGGGGTATCCGTGAGGCCTACCGCACGGGGCGCGGGCGGATCTATCTTCGCGCCCGCACGCATACGGAGACCGCCAAGCACAGCGGGCGCGAAGCCATCATCATCACCGAGCTGCCGTACCAGGTGAACAAGGCCCGCATGCTCGAGCGTATCGGAGAGATGGCCCGAGAGAAGAAGATCGAGGGCATCGCCGAGATCCGCGACGAATCGGACAAGGACGGTATGCGGGCGGTCATCGAGCTCAAGCGCGATCACTACCCGGACGTGGTACTGAACAACCTCTACCAGCACAGCCAGATGCAGACGGTGTTCGGCATCAACATGGTGGCCCTGGTGGATGGCCAGCCGCGGCTGCTCAACCTGAAGCAGATGCTGGAGTACTTTCTGCGGCATCGCCGGGACGTGGTGACCCGGCGCACCCTGTTCGAGCTGCGCAAGGCCCGAGACCGTGCCCACGTCTTGGAAGGGCTGGCGGTGGCGCTGGCCAACATCGACGAGGTCATCGCGCTCATCCGCGCCTCCGCCGGTCCCGCGGAGGCCAAGGAGGGGCTCATGGCGCGCCTGTGGCGGCCGGGGGCCGTGTCGGCCATGCTGGAGCGTGCCGGTGCCGACCAGACCAAACCGGACGACTTGGCGGAGGGCTTGGGCCTGGGCGAGGACGGCTACCGCCTGAGTGAGACCCAGGCCCAGGCGATCCTGGACCTGCGCCTGCAGCGGCTGACGGGTTTAGAGCAAGACAAAATCATCAGTGAATTCGAGGAGATACTGGATAAAATTGCGAGATTTCTCGAGATTCTCTCCAGCCCCGACCGCCTGATGCAGGTGATCCGCGAGGAGCTCGAGGCCATTCGGGAGCAGTACGGGGACGCGCGCCGCACCGAGATCCTGGCCGACCATCTGGACCTCACCCTGGAGGACCTGATCGCCCCGGAGGACGTGGTCGTCACCCTGTCCCACGGCGGCTACGCCAAGGCCCAGCCCCTGAGCCAATACCAGGCGCAGCGCCGGGGCGGCAGAGGCAAGTCGGCCGCTGCGACCAAGGATGAGGACTTCATCGAGAAGCTCTTCGTGGCGAACTCCCACGACACGGTGCTGTGCTTTTCCAGCCGTGGGAAGGTGTACTGGCTCAAGGTCTACGAGCTGCCGCAGGCCGGGCGCACCGCGCGCGGGCGGCCGATGGTCAATCTGCTGCCGTCGCTGGCGGAGGGCGAGCGCATCAGCGCCGTGCTGCCCGTGCACGAGTACGAGGAGGGCTCTTTCGTTTTCATGGCCACCAGCGCCGGCACGGTGAAGAAGACGCCCCTGAGCGAATTCTCGCGCCCCCTCCAGCGCGGCATCATCGCCATCGACCTCCAGGACGACGAGTACCTGGTGGGTGTGGCGATCACCGACGGTGCGCGGGACATCATGCTGTTCAGCTCCGCGGGTAAGGCGGTAAGGTTCAAGGAGGAGGAGGTTCGGTCCATGGGCCGAACCGCCCACGGGGTGCGCGGCATCGCCCTGGAGCCCGGACAGCGGGTCATCTCCATGCTGGTGGCCGAGCCGGGCACCGTACTGACCGTTACCGAGAACGGCTACGGCAAGCGCACCCCGAGCGAGGACTTTCCGACTAAGGGCCGGGGTATCAAGGGGGTGGTTTCCATCAGCACCTCCGAGCGCAACGGGGAGCAGATCGGTGCCGTCCTGGTGCTTCCGGAGGATGAGATCATGCTGATCACCGATGGGGGCACCCTGGTGCGCACGACCGTGGCCGGAGTCCCGGTGCTCAGCCGCAACACCCAGGGTGTAAAGCTGATCAACCTCGCCGCCGGCGGACGGCTCGCCGGCGTGGAGCGTATCCTGGCCCTCGGGGAAGAGGACGAAGCCGAGGCGGACGACGAGGACTCGGCAGACGAATCCTGAATGCGATCCGGCGCAACAGCGCTCGGGATCGATCGTCTTCGCCGCTCATCAGAGCTAATGAGCTATAAACCTGAAAAGAGCAGTTGAACCGCCAAGACGCCAAGATCGCCAAGTTTTACAAGGGTAATTCCCGAATATGACGATCACCTTTCGGGTAAGAGCCCCGCTACGATCAGCTTGGCGTTTTTTCTTGGCGTCCTTTGCGTCTTGGCGGTTCCAACTGCTGAATATAAGATGTTAATTCAATCAGATATTGGCGTTTATTCGCGTGCATTCGCGGTTTGATTGCAACCAGAACGGAGATGTAACAATGGCCAGAGCTTTCAACTTCAGCGCCGGCCCCGCCATGCTGCCCGAAGAGGTGCTGCTGCAGGCCAGAGAGGAGATGCTGGACTGGCACGGCAGCGGCATGTGTGTCGCCGAGATGAGCCATCGCGGCAAGGAGTTCGTGTCGATTGCCGAGCAGGCGGAGGCGAACCTGCGCGGGCTCCTGGCGGTCCCCGACGGCTATAAGGTCCTCTTCTTGCAAGGGGGTGCTTCCAGCCAGTTCGCCATGGCCCCCATGAACCTCCTGCGCGGCGGGAGCAAGGCGGATTATCTCAATACCGGCTCCTGGTCCAAGAAGGCCATCGCAGAGGCCAGGCGCTTCTGTGAGGTGAGCCTGGCCGCCTCCACCGAGGACACCCGATTCACCCGTGCCCCGGCACAAAGCGAGCTGGCGCCCGGCCCGGACGCGGCCTATCTGCACTACACTCCCAACGAGACCATCGAGGGGGTGGAGTTTCCCTATGTGCCGGATACCGGCGGCAAGCCCCTGGTGGCGGATATGTCCTCCACCATCCTGTCCCGGCCCATCGACGTCTCCCGTTACGGGCTGATCTACGCTGGGGCCCAGAAGAACGTGGGGCCGGCTGGCTTGACCATCGTCATCATTCGCGAGGACCTCATGGGCCAGCCCCTCTCGGGCACACCGTCGATGTTCGACTACAAGGTGCACGCGGATGCCGGCTCCATGTACAACACCCCGCCCACATATGCCTGGTACCTGGCAGGTCTCGTCTTCCAGTGGCTCGAGCGTTTGGGCGGGCTGGAGGCGATGGCGGTGATCAACGAGCGCAAGGCCAAGGCCCTCTACGCGGCCATCGACGCCTCCGGCCTCTACACCAACCCGGTGGAGCCCCCCTGTCGCTCCTGGATGAACGTGCCCTTCACCTTGTCCGATCCGGGTCTGGACGCGACCTTTCTCACGGAGGCCAAGGAGGCGGGTCTGATCACGCTCAAAGGACACAGGTCCGTGGGCGGGATGCGTGCGAGCATCTACAACGCCATGCCCGAGGAGGGGGTGCAGGCCCTGATCTCCTTCATGGCCGAGTTCGAGCGCAGGTACGGATGACGAATTCCTGTGAAAGTACGCGCCGAAGGCGCTCCGACCCTCCCTCTCCCTTTATGGGAGAGGGTCGGGGTGAGGGAACGATCAGGGGCGAGGCGACTTTTTATCCTCTGGGGCGACTTGCCTCGCCCCATGATCGTTAGATCAACACGTTCAGAAAGATGTACAAGATATTGACCTTGAATAATATTTCCGTGGCAGGGCTCGATCGCCTGCCGCGGGACGAGTACGAGGTGGCCTCGGAGATCCCCCGCCCCGACGCCATACTGGCCCGTTCTGCCAACATGCACGACATGGAGATCCCGGAGACGGTCCAGGCCATCGGTCGCGCCGGTACCGGCGTGAACAACATCCCCGTCGAGCGCATGACGGAGCGCGGCGTGCCCGTGTTCAACGCCCCGGGTGCCAACGCCAACGCGGTGAAGGAGTTGGTGGTCGCGGGCATGCTCCTGGCGGCCCGCAACATCGTCCAATCCTGGAGCTTCGCACGCGGGCTCGAAGGGGACGACACGAGCATTCACAAGGCCGTGGAGGGCGGCAAGAAGAGGTTCGTAGGCTTCGAGCTCCCGGGCCGGACCCTGGGTGTCGTCGGCCTCGGGGCCATCGGGGTGAAGGTGGCCAACGCGGCGCGGGCCCTCGGGATGAAGGTGATCGGCTATGATCCGACCATCACGGTGCAACGGGCCTGGCAGCTGGAGTCCGACGTGGAGCAGGCCCTGAGCCTGGACCACCTGATCTCGGGCTCGGATTTCATCAGCTTTCATGTGCCCTTGACGGACGAGACCCGGGGTATGATCAACGCAGAGCGCCTCAAGCACCTGAAGCCAGGAGCCGTGTTACTGAACTTTTCCCGCAACGGCATCGTCGACGACAAGGCAGCGGTGGCGGCCCTGGATGCCGGTGCCCTCTATGCCTACGTGTGCGACTTTCCGAGCAATCTGCTGAAGGACCATCCGCGAGTGATCACCCTGCCGCACATCGGTGCCTCGACCCGGGAGGCCGAGGAGAACTGCGCCATCATGGTCGCCGACCAGGTCCGCGAATGGTTGGAGGATGGCAACGCGCACAACTCCGTGAATTTCCCGGAGATCAATCTTCCTCGCAACGGCGGCTACCGGTTGGCGGTGGTCAACAGCAATGTCCCCAACATGGTGGGCCAGATCTCCACTCATCTCGCGCAGGTCGGGCTCAACATCCTCGACATGCTCAACCGCTCCCGCGGTGCCGTGGCTGTGACCCTGATCGACGTCGATCGCGAGCCGCCGCCGGAGATAGTGGTCAAGCTCCGCGAGATCGACGGCGTGCTCTCGGTGCGCTGCCTGGGCTGTCCACAGAAGTGATCCCCTTTCTCATGAGTGCCGAGGACCCCCTGTCCGGCATCCGCGAGCGGATCGATGCCATCGACCGGGATCTGCTGCGTCTCATCAGTGAGCGCGCGTCCTTGGCGAAGGAGGTTGCGGAGGTCAAGGCAGCCAACGGGGAAAAGAGATTCTACCGCCCCGAGCGAGAAGCGTCGGTTCTGCGCCGGATCAAGGCGCAGAATCCCGGACCCCTGGACGAGGAGGAGGTGGCGCGGCTGTTCCGGGAGATCATGTCCGCCTGCCTGGCCCTGGAGCAGCCGCTGGCGGTCGCATTCCTGGGACCGGAGGGGACCTTCACCCAGGCCGCGGCCCTGAAGCATTTCGGCCATTCGGTGAAGACCATTCCCCTGGGCGATATCTCCGATATCTTCCGGGAGGTCGAGGCCGGGACCTGCCACTACGGGGTAGTGCCGGTCGAGAACTCCACCGAGGGCGTGATCAGCCACACCTTGGACATGTTCATGCGCTCCCCCCTGCAGATCGCAGGCGAGGTCACTCTGCGCATCCACCATCATCTGATGAGCCGGGAGACCAACCTCGCGGACATCCAGACCGTCTTCTCCCACCAGCAGTCCCTGGCCCAATGCCGCGGCTGGCTGGATCGGCACCTGCCGAACGCCGAGCGGATCGCGGTGGCCAGCAACGCGGAGGCCGCTCGCATGGCCTTCGCCGACACCTGGGCAGCGGCGGTGGCGGGGGAGGCCGCCGCGGAGATCTACGATCTGGAGATCCTCGCCTGCCGTATCGAGGACGAGCCCGGAAACACCACCCGCTTCCTGGTGATCTCCAAGGAGGACTCATCGGCGAGCGGGCGCGACAAAACGAGCCTGTTGCTCGCCTGCCGCAACGAGGCGGGGGGTCTGCACCGGCTGCTCAGCCCCCTTGCCGAGCACCGCATCAGCATGACCCGGATCGAGTCCCGCCCCTCCAAACGGGGTATCTGGGACTATGTCTTCTTCGTCGACATCCTCGGCCACCGGGATGACGAGGTCGTTGCACGATCACTCGAGATCCTGGCGGATGAGTCAATGCTTTTCAAGATACTAGGGTCTTATCCTGAGGCTGTGATCTAGGACTGAGTTTTGGGAATGCCGAGCACCGAAAACCCCTTTCTCGACCTGACCGCCCCGGGATTGGCCGGGCTTACCCCCTATGTCCCCGGCAAGCCCGTCTCCGAGTTGGAGCGGGAGCTAGGTGTCCGCGACTCGGTCAAGCTCGCGTCCAACGAGAACCCCCTGGGGCCGGGACCCAAGGCGCGGGAGGCGGTGGCGGCAGCCTCGGCGGATTTGGGGCGCTATCCGGACGGGGGGGCCTTCGAGCTGCGCCGGGTACTGGCGGCGCACCATGGCGTGGAGTCGGAAGCCATTACCGTCGGCAACGGCTCGAACGACGTCCTGGATCTGGTGGCCAGAACCTTCCTGCAGCCGGGGGCCGAGTCCGTCTTCTCGCAGCATGCCTTCGCGGTCTATCCCATCTCGACCCAGGCGGTCGGGGCGGTATCCCGGGTTGCGCCGGCGAGCGACTACGGCCACGACCTGGACGCCATGGCCGCCCTGGTCAACGAGCACACCCGGGTGGTGTGGATCGCCAATCCGAACAACCCCACGGGAACCTGGCTGTGCGCCGAGCCCCTGCGTGCCTTCCTGTCCGCCCTGCCTCCGACCTGCGTCGCCGTGGTGGACGAGGCCTACTGCGAGTACCTGCACGAGCCGGACTATCCGGATGCCACCGCCTGGCTCGGTGAGCTGCCCAATCTCATCATCACCCGCACCTTCTCCAAGGTGCACGGGCTGGCCGCGCTACGGGTGGGGTACGGGGTCAGCGATCCGCGCATCGCGGAGCTGCTCAACCGGGTGCGCCAGCCATTCAATGTCAACTCGCTGGCCCAGGCGGCGGCGGTTGCGGCCCTCGGCGACGAGACCCACGTGCGAAGCTCAGTAGCCCTCAACGATGCGGGGCTCGCACAGCTCGTCGCCGGTTTCGAGCGGCTGAGTCTGGGCTACATCCCGTCGGTGTGCAATTTCATCACGGTGGATCTCGGCCGACCGGCGGGTCCGGTGGATCATGCCCTGTTGCGCGCGGGATGCATCGCTCGTCCAGTGGCAGCCTACGGGCTCCCCGACCACCTGCGTATTAGCGTCGGTCTCGAGGAGGAGAACGCCCGGCTGCTGGCCGCGCTCGAGCAGATCCTGAGCACATGATCGAGCGGCTGGCGGTGATCGGCGTGGGCCTGATCGGTGGGTCCCTCGCCCGCGCCCTGCGCGCCGCCGGCGAGGTCCGGGAGGTGGTCGGCTGCGGTCGCTCCTCGGCCAATCTCGAGAAGGCCGTCGAGCTGGAGGTGATCGATCGCTATAGCCACGACCCGGCACAGGCGGTGCTGGATGCGGACATGGTCTTCGTCGCCGTCCCCCTGGGGGCCATGCGGGAGACCTTCCGCGCAATCCGGGACCGGCTGAGCGAGCGGGCGGTGGTCACCGACGGGGGCAGCGTCAAGGGCAGCGTCATGGCGGACGCCGAAACGGCCTTCGGCAAGGTGCCGGCGCGCCTGGTCCCGGGGCATCCCATCGCCGGCACCGAGCAGAGCGGGGTGGAGGCATCCTTCGCGGAGCTGTACCGCGGACGCCGGGTCGTCCTGACGCCACTTGCGGACACGGATCCGGACGCCGTCGATCGAGTAACCCGAATGTGGCGCAGTTGCGGCGCCCAGGTCAGCAGCATGTCGGTTGGCCACCACGACGAGATCCTGGCCGCCACCAGTCATCTCCCCCACATGCTCGCCTTCGGCCTCGTGGACGTTCTGGCCAGGATGCAAGAGAACGACGATATCTTCCGCTACGCCGCGGGCGGCTTCCGCGACTTCACCCGCATCGCCTCCAGCAACCCGGTCATGTGGCGGGACATCTGCATCGCCAACCGGGACGCCCTGGGGGAGATGTTGCGCGGCTTCAGCGAGGAGATGGCCGTCCTCGCCGATACCATCCGCCGCGGTGACGGCGAGCAGCTGCTGGAGATCTTCGAGCGGGCCAAGGAAGCGCGGGATCGCTTCGTGGACGGTGGCGACGGTCTGATCGGGACGGACCTGGAGTAGGCCCGCATTTTTCACAAGGCGCGCTCAACCCCGATCAAAGTCCTCCAGCTCTTTCTTCGATGCCGCCGCGAGCTCCAGCATCCGTTGCTCGAACCAGGTGGGTAGGTCTTTGTAGTCGCCGTGGCTCGGCAGGGCCGCGGCGAGACGCCGGGCGATCGCCAAGCCCTCGGCGAAGGCCGCGCGGGCCTGCTCGAAGTCTCCCAGGGCCTGATCGGTCTTGCCCACGTTGTTGAGGGAGACCGAGAGATCGCGCAGGGCCTCTGGGGTCTCCCCGACGCGGGCGAGGATGCGGCGGCGAATGTCCAGGGACTCGGTGAAGGCCGCGCGGGCCTGCTCGAAGTCTCCCAGGGCCTGATCGGTGTTGCCCACGTTGTCCAGGGAGACCGAGAGATCGCGCAGGGCCTCTGGGGTCTCGCCCGCCGCAAGCCTTGCCCGGGCGGTCTGCACCAACCACGCTGCGGTCTCCCTGGCTTCCCCGATGCGACCGCGGCGCATCAGGGCATCGAAGGCGCGCCCGCCGGCGAGCAGGGCGCCGTGCTCGGTGCTTCCCTTGTCCCGCAGGCGCCGCCACTCCTGCACCAGGGAGGTCTCGGTGTCGGTGAGATGGAAGGGCTCGGGGCGGGCGGGTGGGCTGGCTCGGCGAGCTCCGCGGGTGCGAGCCAGGGACTGGTCTCCAGGCTGAAATGGCGGATGGCCCAGAGATCGGGGGCCAGGGCCTTGACTCGGGCCTTGTCGGCCAGGGGCAGCACCAGGATCAGGGGCTTGGTCAGGACGCGGCGCAGGGGCTCGCGCTGCTCGTTGAGCCGGGCCAGGAACTGCAGACCGGCCTCCCGCCAGACCGACGCGCCGTCACCCGAGAGGCCGGAAGGCGTGCGGGTCAGGTCCAGCCAGATGGGGGCATTCAGGGCCTGTTGGTACTGGAAAGGACTGAGCAGGCGTGGCAGCAGGTCTTCCAGCAGCTCATCGGGGGTCTGTGGCAGAGGGATCTCCAAACCGGTGATCCTTGCCCGATAGATGGCGGCGAGGCGCTCACGCAGTATCGAGATGATGGCGGGCTGGTCACTGAAGAGGAAGACCAGCGCGAATTCGTCGCACCACTCGAGGTGCTGCTTGAAGCGCAGCCAGGCGTCCTCGCCTTCCCGGTTGAGGGCAGGTCCTGTCGTCAATCCGGATCACCGCTTCTGGCGTAGCGGTCGATCTCCCCCACGAGCAAGGGGTGGATGTCGTACCAGGGCTCGCCGTTGAGGTAGTTCATGATCAGGTTCCCGTCCAGGAAACGGGCGAGGGCAGGCAAAACGTCGGTAGTCGGAAGGGATGCATCCTTGGTCTCATGGATGCGGGAAAGCCAGCGGCCATCGTCTTCGGCGATTGGCAGTAGCTCGTTGCGCAGCTGCTCTTCGACCCTGCGCACGATCTCTTCGTCGAGGACGGCATCCGGTGCTGCAAGCCGAGCGTTGCTGAGGGTGACCGCGCACTCGCGTACCAGGCGAAAGAAGTCCCGCAGATTGCCGCCCGTGCTGGACGCAAGCCGGCGCAGGGTATCGGGTGGGATCACGTCGCGCCATGTGGCCTGGCGCTTGTCGATGATGGTCTCCATCACTTGGAGACCGGTCTCGTCGGGACTCCCATCACGCGAGCGCACGTGCACATTTGGCCAGGAGACGACAGGGTGCCCGCCCAGGGTGCGTCCCAGGTTCTGAGACAGGGCCAGGAGGTACGGCGGAATGGTGTAGACCAGATGCAGCAAGGGAAAGGCGAGGCTGGCGGCCTGTCCGGAGAAGAGGTCAACCACGCTGTTGTGGACCTTGGTTGCGTCGGTTCCGACGCCGCGGATCTGCTCCACCGAATCCACCAGTAGGACCACCTTGAGATCCGGGTCGTCGGCATCTTTGCGAATGGCGCTGACCAAGTCGATCGTGTATCCCTGGGCGTCCTCGATCAATCGGCTCAGGTGGCCCCGTAGGTGGACTTGCACGCGTTCCTTGAAATCCGGCTCGTTCTTGAGCTTGAGTCCGAGCTTGGCGGGGGCGCCGGCTTGCGTCAGGTCCAGATCCAGCTTCTCCAGCTGCACTTCAGAGGTCAAGAATCTCTGGAGGCGTTCCCAATAACTGTGAGTCAGAGCGCGCAGCCCTGTGTCCTCTTCGACAGCCCGTCCGAGGGCCGTCATCAGGGAGAGTACGAAGTCCGACAGCTCCAAGGGCTTAGTCATCAACAGGAAGTCAGCCATGTTGACCAGGAAGACCTTGGCGCCGGAGCGCACTTCCAGCAGCCTCTTCAACCGGCGCAGCTCGGTGCTTTTGCCGTTGCCGCGAAAGCCGGTCAGAAGATTGACGCTCTCGGACTCTGACCAGTCCAACCGCTTCCATAGCATGAGGACCGGATCCTTCTCCGGCGTCGCCTGCAGAATAGGCACGTAGTAGGGATCATCCGGATCCAGGGGGAGTGCCCCCTTACCGCTCAGGCTCTTGTAGAGGTCGCGCAGGGGGTCGGCGGGCTTGGTCGGCATTTGCGAGATCTACCAGTCGATCCGATGGGACAGGATGAAGATCCTGTCCGATCGGGGGGTGGCCGTGGGTCGAGCGTCAGGTAATGACGTCAGGTGCAGCCCGACCCGTCCGCGACTCGATCTGCGCCAGGTCGCGGGCCATCTGGATCAGAGGCTGCATGACCTCCTGGGTCTCGCGTCCGTGCTTTGCCGCGTCGGGCTCGAAGAGCTCCAGGTAGACGCGCAGGGTGGCGCCCTGGGTGCCGGTGCCGGAGAGGCGGAAGACCAGGCGCGAGCCCCCTACCAGCCCGATACGGACGCCCTGCTTTTCGGCTCGGCTGGCATCGATGGGGTCCGTGTAGGCGAAGTCGTCCGCGTACTCGACCTGGACGCCTCCGAGCTCGGTACCGGGCAGAGTGGGCAGAAGGCCCCGCAGGTAGTCCATGAGGCCGTTGGCGGCATCGGAGTCCACAGCCTCGTAATCGTGGCGCGTATAGTAGTTGCGCCCGAAACGCTGCCAGTGCTCCTTGACGATGTCGGCGACGGATTCCTTACGGGCCGCGAGCAGATTCAGCCAGAAGAGCACCGCCCAGAGCCCGTCCTTCTCGCGCACGTGATCCGAGCCGGTGCCGAAGCTCTCCTCGCCGCACAGGGTGATGCGCCCGGCGTCCAGGAGGTTGCCGAAGAACTTCCAGCCCGTGGGAGTCTCGAAGCACTCGATGCCGAGGTCCTGGGCGACCCGGTCCGCCGCCTGGCTGGTGGGCATGGAGCGCGCCACGCCGACGATGCCGTCCTTGTAGCCGGGGGCCAGATGGGCGTTCGCCGCCAGCACCGCCAGGCTGTCGCTGGGGGTGACGAAGAATCTCTTGCCGAGGATCATGTTGCGGTCACCGTCACCATCGGAGGCGGCAGCGAAGTCGAGCCCGTCGTCGCCCTGGGTCTGGGCCACCAGGTCCTTGGCGTGGGCCAGGTTCGGGTCGGGATGGCCGCCGCCGAAGTCCTCCAGGGGGATGCCGTTCATGACGGTTCCGGCCGGTGCGCCGATGCGCCCTTCCAGGATCTCGGTGGCGTAGGGGCCGGTGACCGCATGCATGGCATCGAAGCGCATCCGAAACTCGCCGGACTCGAACAGCCCGCGAATGGCGCCGAAGTCGAACAGGGTCTCCATGAGGTCGGCATAGTCGGCCACCGGGTCGAGGACCTCTACGACCATGTTCCCGAGACGCGTTTCGCCGACCTGATCCAGGTCCAGGTCCTCCGTCTCCAGGGTCCGGTAGCTGTCGATCTCCCCCGTGCGGGTGTAAATGGCCTCGGTCATGGTCTCCGGGGCCGGACCGCCGTTGGCGGCGTTGAACTTGATGCCGAAGTCCTCTTCCGGACCGCCGGGGTTGTGGCTCGCCGAGAGGATGATGCCGCCCTGGGTTTGGTGCTTGCGAATGATGCAAGAGGCCGCAGGGGTCGAGAGGATGCCGCCGCGACCCACCAGCACCTTGCGAACACCGTTGGCGGCGGCCATGCGCAAGATTACCTGGATGGCGTGGCGGTTGTAATAGCGGCCGTCGCCGCCCACGACGAGAACGCCGCCCTCGAGGTCCGCCCTGGTGTCGAAGATGGCCTGGACGAAATTCTCCAGGTATCTGGCTTGCTGAAAGACCTTGACCTTCTTGCGCAGACCCGAGGTGCCGGGGCGCTGGCCGTCGAAAGGTTCGGTGGCGACGATTTTCGCATCCATCTCGGAAAGCCCTTGATTTGTGTGTGATATGGCTACATTCAAGCACACGCGCGACGCGTGCACGAGCTTGTTCAAGCACACGCGAGCACACGCGCAACGCGTGCACGGACTCGGGATTGTATCCTTTAAGGTTTGGTCGCACATGACCTTTTGACTCATTGAACGGGTATTGCAAGACGATGACGGCAGAAGCAAGTTCGGTAGAAGCACACAAGGAAACCCTGGATTTCAAGGCCGAGGTGAGCCAAGTCCTCGACCTGGTGATCCGCTCCCTCTACTCCAACAAGGAGATTTTCCTGCGCGAGCTGATCTCCAATGCCTCGGACGCCGCCGAGAAGCTGCGCTTCGAATCCCTGACCGACGAGGGACTCTTCGAGGAGGACCCGAATCTGCGTATCCGGGTGGAGGTCGACAAGGAGGCGGGGACCCTGACGGTTTCCGACAACGGCATCGGCATGAGCCGGCAGGAGATGATGGAGACGATCGGTAGCATCGCCAGCTCCGGGACCCGCCGCTTTCTCGAAAAGCTGACCGGCGATCAGACCATGGACGGACAGCTCATCGGGCAGTTCGGCGTCGGCTTCTATTCGGCCTTCATCGTAGCCGACAAGGTCACCCTGATCTCCCGGCGCGCCGGACTCGGCCCCGAGCACGGCGTGCGCTGGGAGTCGGCGGGCGAGGGGAGCTACACCCTGGAGACGATCGACAAGCCCGGGCGCGGTACCGACGTGGTGCTGCACCTGAAGGAGGACGAGAAGGAGTTTCTCGATCCATGGCGCGTGCGCGGCGTCATCGGCAAGTTCTCGGACCACATCGCCCTGCCCGTGGAGATGCGCAAGGAGGCCATGCCTTCGGAAGAGGAGAAGAAGGAGGAGAGCGCCGAGAAGGAGCCCGAGTATGAGCAGGTCAACCGCGGCACCGCCCTGTGGATGCGCAACAAGTCCGACATCGAGGACAAGGAGTACCAGGACTTCTACAAGCACATCTCCCACGACTTCGACGAGCCCCTGGCCTGGGCCCATAACCGGGTGGAGGGCACCAACGAGTACAGCGCCCTGCTGTATCTGCCCAAGCGCGCACCCTGGGACCTCTGGGACCGCGAGCAGAAGCACGGCGTCAAGCTCTATGTACGCAGGGTCTTCATCATGGACGAGGCGGACAAGCTCATGCCCCACTACCTGCGTTTCGTCAAGGGTGTGGTGGACTCGGACGATCTACCGCTCAACGTCTCGCGTGAGATGCTGCAGCATGATCGCAAGATCGACACCATCCGCCAGGCCAACACCAAGCGTATGCTCGGTCTGTTGGAGTCCATGGCCAAGGACAAGCCAGAGGATTACGCGACCTTCTGGAAGGAGTTCGGCAGGGTCATGAAAGAGGGTCCGGCGGAGGACTATGCCAACCGGGAGCGCATCGCCGGTCTGCTGCGCTTCGCGACCACGGCAAACGAGGGCGAGGCCCAGTCAGAGACGCTCGATGCCTACATCGAGCGCATGAAGGAGGGCCAGGACAAGATCTACTACATCACTGCCGACAGCCCGGCGGCCGCGCGCCACAGCCCCCACCTGGAGGTCTTCCGCAAGAAGGGCCTGGAGGTGCTCTTACTGTCGGACCGGGTGGACGAATGGCTGGTGACCAGCCTTACCGAGTACAAGGACAAGCAGCTGCAGTCGGTGGCCAAGGGCGACCTCGACCTGGGGGATCTGGCGGACAAGGAGGAAAAGGAGCAGAAGGAGAAGGCGACCAAGGAGCACGGCGAGCTCCTCGAGCGGCTCAAGAAGAGTCTGGGGGAGCGGGTCGAGGAGGTGCGTCCTAGCACGCGGCTGGTGGACTCTCCCGCCTGTCTGGTCGTCGGGGATTACGACATGAGCGCCAACCTGGCGCGTGTGCTCAAGTCCGTCGGCCAGGACGCCCCGCCGTCCAAGCCTACCCTGGAAGTCAACCTGGATCATCCGCTGGTCAAGCGCCTGGAGGCGGAGGCGGACGAAACCCGCTTCGGCGAGCTCGGAATGATCCTGCTCGACCAGGCCCAGCTTGCCGAAGGCGGTCAGCTGGATGATCCGGCTGCCTTCGTCGGGCGGTTGAACAAGCTGATGATGAGCATGATGCTGGCCGGGGGCTGACGGGCGAGAGAGATCACGAAGATCCGGTATCGGTATCGAAATCGAAATCGAAATATCCCGCGAGAAATTCGATAGCGATCCCGATCCCGATTGTGGACTGACAGCAATCTGCTCCACCGCAAAAAGTACGGCAACAAGTTGACTCATTTGTCAAAGTTGTCGGGCGGTCTGCAACGCCCAGGCGATTCTGTTAGTATCAAAAATACTTTTTTTCTGATCAGGTACACCTCATGGCTGTTGTAGAGCTGACCAAAGACGACTTCGAGCAGACGATCGCGGACCAGGACTTCGTAGTCGTGGATTTCTGGGCGCCCTGGTGCGGACCCTGTCGTTCGTTCGCACCCGTGTACGACAAGGTCTCGGAAGATCATGAGGATATCCTGTTCGCCAAGGTGAATACCGAGGATGAGCGTGAGATTGCCGCCCACTTCCAGATACGCTCCATCCCCACCCTGATGATCTTTCGCGAGCAGATCATCATCTTTGCCCAACCCGGGGCGCTTCCTGAAGGCTCCTTCCGCAAGCTCATGGAGCAGGCAAAGGAGCTCGATATGGCTCAGGTGCGAAGCCAGATCGAAGCCCAGAAGCAGCAAGCGGCCACCTGAGGCTGCCGACGAGTCATGGAGGTATCCGACCAGCCTTGGATAACGCCCCTCGTCGGCTGTGGTAAACCGACGGTCGGCGACCTCATGAGCCTTTGCGAAGAAAACTACAGGGCCCTGATGCGGCTGATCCCGGATCTGCGGTTGATCCAGGGCGAGGAGCGTTGCGTCCTGGACCGCGGTCAGGACCTCCACTTGGAGGTGCTGGAGCAGACGCCGTTCACGAGCCTGCTGCGGCTCACCTATTACTTCCCCTACGAAGACGGCCTTGCCCACAGGATGAAGAGCTCGGAGCCGGACGCGCTGCTGCGCGTGTACCATGATGTTCGTCAGGCGGAGGTACTCAATCTGCGCCAGACGGTGTTGCCGCTGCGAAATCATTACGAGTATCCGGCCCTGGCAGCCAAGTGGAAGGTCAACCTGTTTCTGTCCAAGTGGTTGCGCTTCTGCCTCGACCAGGGATACAGGTTTCCGGAAAGGCCCCGGGCTTCTGTCGGCTCGCGTGAGCGCGGGCTCACCCCAATCTCGCCTTGATGGTCTCTCTGCTCCGCTAAATTTCCTTTCCGGAGACTTCGCCTAGCCAACTAAGTCGAAAGAGATGCGCCCGGGTGCCGGCGCAGCTTCCGAGCCTTGTAAATAGTGCGGGAAAATTCTTGACCGAATTAGTACGATATAGCTATGCTTTTTTCTCAGGGAATCGCATGCTCACCAGAGCTTGCCTGAAAAGTGGCCGAAATTGATGCCAAATCAATGGGATTTCCTCTCCGGCATCTCCATGTCGGTAGGAAGGTGCACGATTGGCACCGATACGTGGCACTAACAGAGATAACCACATAAGGTGAAACGACCATGAGACTCTCTACCAAAGGAAGATATGCCGTTACCGCGATGCTGGATCTGGCGTTGCACTCCGGCAAGGGCCCGGTGACCCTGGCCGATATCTCCGTGAGCCAGGGCATTTCGCTGTCTTACCTGGAGCAGCTTTTCGCGGCTCTTCGTGGCAAACAACTGGTACGTGGTGTGCGCGGGCCGGGTGGCGGGTATTACCTCGGCAAGTCGTCCGAGGACATCTCGATCGCCGACATCATTTGTGCCGTCGACGAGTGGGTCGAGTTTACGCGCTGCGGAGGTCGTGAAAACTGCCGCGACGGCCAGCGGTGTCTGACACACAGCCTATGGGATCGACTCAGCGACGAAATCTTCAATTTCCTGAACGACATCTCGCTCGCGGATCTGGTGAGGCGCGGCGGCGACGCGGTTTTGGAGGGATCTGGAAATCTGCGTGCCCAAGACAAGAAGCGAGCCGCTTGACCGGTTCTCGCCCCCGAAGGATGGTGAACCTCCGCCCTCGGGGCCGGAGGTGTCGCGTCCGGGGCCGGGGGGCGGCTTCCCGGATGTCATCCGGCGAGGGGGCGAGCAAAACCGAAGCGACCCTGTATCCACGGCAGGATAGCTGGGAGCCGCCATATTTCGGCGTTGGCTAGCAGAAATCGCCTTAGGGTCGCTGTACCAGATGTTATCCTAAGTCGGTCTGGCTGCGTGTGCGTGCGCGGCCTCCATGCAACTTGTGAGTCGAGTAGCGATGACGAGTCCACCCGACGGGCTTCTGACCATTCAGGATTTCATCCGCTGGGGCGCGAGCCGCTTCAATGCGGAGGGTCTGTTCTTCGGTCACGGTACCGACAATGCCCTGGACGAGTCGGCGGAGCTGGTCCTGTATGCACTGCACCTACCGCCGGACCTTCCCGCGACCTACCGGGAGTGCCACTTGAGCTTCCCGGAGCGGGTGACGGTGTGCGAGCTCTTGGAACGGCGGATGAGCGACCGCAAGCCGGCTGCCTACCTGACCAACCGGGCTTGGTTCGCCGGCTTGGAGTTCTACGTCGACGAAAACGTGATGGTACCTCGGTCACCGCTGGCCGAGCTGGTGGAGGCAGGCTTCGATCCCTGGATCGAGCCGGAAGGTGCGGGTCGCATCCTGGATCTGTGCGCCGGGAGCGGCTGTATAGGGATCGCCTGCGCGGTCTACCTGCCCGACGCGGAGGTGGACCTCGCGGAAATCTCGACGGCAGCGCTCCAGGTGGCGTCCCGGAACCTGGAGCTCCACCGTGTTCAGGAGCGCGTCCACATACTGGAGTCGGACCTTTTCGAGGGTGTTGGGGACGTTCGCTACGACCTCATCGTGTCGAACCCACCTTACGTCAGCGCCGCGGAGCTCGCCGCCCTTCCGGAGGAATACCGTAAGGAGCCGCAGCTCGGGTTTGCCGGCGGCGACACCGGCCTCGACCTGGTTCTGCGCATCCTGTGTGATGCCCCGGAGCACCTGGAAGAGAAGGGCGTCCTGGTGGTCGAGGTGGGTAGCACAGCGATGGAATTGGAGCAGCGCTTTCCGGACATCCCGTTTCTCTGGCTGGATTTCGAGCGTGGGGGCGAAGGGGTGTTTTTGATGAAGCGCGAGCAGTTGACTGAATTTCATCCGTTGTTCGCGCATGAGCTGGAGAAGTTATGAGCCTTCGGCGGGCAAAGAGCGTCGACGAGTATGTGCACTGGGTGCGCCAGGCGGTCTTCGAGGTCGGGGATCTGCGCGATTGCCTGGAGTACGAGATCGAGGATCTGGGCCGATTCCCCGCATTCCTCGATCCTCTGGAGGAAGGGATCAAGAACATCCACCGGTCGATGCAGGAGGGGACCTATGTCTTCGGACGCGAGGACCTGCCCTTCATGGAGCTGGCAGAGCACCATTCGCAGGAGATTCCGTTCCACATCCTGCTCAGGCAGATCAACGAGACCCATCGCAGGGGTTTGGAAATCGGCGACGTAGAGGCATAGCGAGACCTTGCCGTGGGGCCGCCGGGCGGTGAAAGACCGCGAACGAGCCCGCATGCCGATCTGATTTCGTCGCCCTCACCCTTTTCTCATCGGCATTCGCCGGCAGTCTTGACAACCCAATGGATCAAACCATCGATTTCGACCTGGATCTGGTCCGCCGCTACGACCGGAGTGGTCCCCGCTACACGTCTTACCCGACCGCCCTGGAGTTTCACGAGGGTTTTGGAGAGTCCGAGTACCGGCAGGCCTGTTCCCGCAGCAACGACCAGAAGCGGTCGCTTTCGCTCTATTTCCACATCCCTTTTTGCGACACGGTCTGCTTCTATTGTGCCTGCAACAAGGTGGTTACCAAGGACCGGGGTCGCGCCCAGCCTTATCTCGACCGGATACACAGGGAGCTGGAGATGCAGAGCGCCCTGTTTCGAGAGGACCGCCAGGTGGAGCAGCTCCACTGGGGCGGGGGGACACCGACCTTCATCAGCCGGGATCAGATGGTGGAGCTCATGGAGAGCACGCGGCGCCGATTTCGGCTCGCGGACGACGAGATCGGCGAGTATTCGGTGGAGATCGACCCGCGGGAGGCGGATGCCGATACGGTTTCCCTCCTGCGGACCTTGGGCTTCAACCGCATGAGCCTGGGTGTCCAGGATTTCGATCCGCAGGTCCAGAAGGCCGTCAACCGCATCCAGTCCGAGCAGGAAACGCGGGCCATCATCGAGGCGGCGCGCGCCGAGGGTTTCCGCTCCATCAGCATCGATCTCATCTACGGACTGCCGTTTCAGACGGTGACCAGCTTCGTACGAACCCTGCATCGCGTCATCGCGCTTGCTCCCGATCGCATGTCCGTCTTCAACTATGCCCACCTACCGCAGCGTTTCATGCCCCAGCGGCGTATCAACGAGAAGGACCTGCCTTCCTCCCGGGTCAAGCTGGAGATCTTGAAGACCAGCGGCGAGCTGCTCGCAGACGCGGGTTATGTCTACATCGGGATGGACCACTTCGCGCGGCCGGATGACGAGCTGACGCTGGCGCAGCGCAACGGCAGCCTCTATCGAAACTTCCAGGGCTACTCGACCCATGCCGACTGCGATCTCATCGGCATTGGGGTGACCTCGATCGGCAAGGTGGACAAGAGCTACTCCCAGAACAGGCGCACCGTCGATGAGTATTACGCGGACATCGATGCCGGCCGGCTACCGGTCTTCCGAGGGATCGAGCTGAGCCGAGACGACGAGATTCGCCGCGACCTCATCACCCGCTTGATCTGCAACTTCTCTCTCGACATCCCCAGCCTGGAGCAGGCATGGGGCATCGACTTTGCCGACTACTTCCGTAGCGCCTTGCCGCATCTGAGCTCCATGCAGGAGGATGGCTTATTGGAGCTCGATGAGCGGCGTATCCTGGTCCTACCCAAGGGCCGGCTCCTGATTCGAAACATCTGCATGGTCTTCGATGCCTACCGCGCCGCGAAGGAGGAGCAGGTGGGATTCTCCAGGGTCATCTGAATGGGCACCGTCCCAGTCGGCCGAGAGACGATCCCGGGGGTCTTTCGTGCAGTCGCCCGTGCGCGCAAGGACCAGCAGGTTCTCCTGGGTGGGGGTGAGAGCTGGTCCTTCGGCGAGCTGGCTCAGGCATCGGACGGGGTCGCGGCGAGCCTCATCGATCGCGGAGTGACGCCGGGGGATCGCATTGCGCTCTATTGTCCGAATGTCCCCGGGTTCGTGGTGGCCTATATGGGCATACTCGAGGCAGGTGCCACGGTCGTCCCCATCAACCTGTTGCTCAATCCCCGGGAGATCGCCTTTATCCTGAGCGATGCGGACGTCAAGGCGCTTTTCTATCACCAGGCATTCGCCGAGGCGGCCGGGCAGGTGCGCAGGTTGGTGCCGGAGCTGGACTTCGCGGTTAGGATCGCAGCGGGGGAGGGGGGCGACCCGTCTCTGGACGAGCTTGCGGATGGGGCGGGCACCCCGCCCGCCCAGCAAGTCGACGGCGCCGAGAGCTTGGCAGCGATCCTCTATACCTCCGGCACCACCGGCCGGCCCAAGGGGGCCATGTTGAGCCACCGCAACCTGATCGCGAACACGATGAGCATCATGGAGGCGCTGGATCTGGAGCCGGGGCGCGATCGGCTCTTGGTGGTGCTTCCCATGTTCCACGCCTTCGCAGCAACGGTGGGGATGCTCACGCCCCTGTTGCACGGGCTGGCGCTGGTCACCCTGGACCGGTTCGACCCCAAGCTGGTGAGCTCGACGATCGCAGATCATGGGATCACGATCTTCCTGGGGGTGCCGAGCATGTACTCCCTGTTGCTGAGACTGGAGGACACGACCCTGTCCCAGTGGTCTTCTGTGCGCTTTTGTGTATCCGGCGGTGCCGCCATGCCTCAGGTCCTGATGGCATCCTTCGAGAAACGCTTCGGTATCCCTGTTCTCGAGGGTGACGGGCCCACGGAGTGCTCTCCCGTTACCTGCGTGAATCCGCTCTCAGGTCCACGCAAGACCGGGTCCGTGGGGCTTCCCCTGCCCGGGGTCGAGATGCGAATTGCGGGTCCTGACGGCACTTGGCTCGCCACGGGAGAGCAGGGTGAGGTCTGCGTTCGCGGTGCTAACGTAATGCGAGGCTACTGGGGCCTGGAGACCGAGACGAGGGAGAGCTTCTTCGGCGACTGGTTTCGCACCGGCGATCTAGGGTATCGGGATGCGGACGGGTATTTCTATCTCGTTGATCGTATCAAGGACCTGATCATCAGCAATGGTATGAATGTCTACCCGCGTGTGATCGAGGAGGTCCTGTATTGCCATCCGGATGTCGCCGAGGCAGCGGTGGTTGGCGAGTCCCACCGACTTCACGGTGAGATCCCGGTAGCCTTCGTCGTCCCCCGGCCAGGGGCCGGGATCGACCCCGAGCAGCTGCGGGACTGGTGCCGGGAGAACCTGGGTCGCCATGAGGTCCCGCGGCGCTTCGAGCTGCGCCAAGCCCTGCCGAAGAACGCGGCCGGCAAGATCCTGAAGCGCGAGCTGCGCCGCCGAGGCGAGCTGGAGCGCGGGGTGGACAACCCACCCTCATGATGGAATGGCCCGGCATGAAAAGCTATACTGAATGACTTTTTTGCAGGCCCTGGTCGGGCCATCCGAGCTTGCCGATGGTCGAAAGACCCGAGGGAGCATCATGCGATGCCGCGCAGATTTTCGCAGGGGAAGCGGTCAGCAACCGGTGAAGTTGGCACGTCGGCA
>Ga0315540_10000271_pt1 | contig 28574 bp, 24 predicted proteins | sample SalMarSW160110MG_FD_203677 | JGI IMG/M metagenome (GOLD analysis project Ga0315540, IMG submission 203677) | Salt marsh sediment microbial communities from the Plum Island Ecosystem LTER, Massachusetts, United States - Salt Marsh Sediment SW1601-10 ...
GTCGGTCGCATAGCAACGCCGCCTTCGCTTCTGTCTTGCCATCGTGTCGGCCTCCGAATCAAACCGACACTCGATGAATCACGCAAACACGCCGATGGGAATCCCCTTCTCAAACACGCTCTCAGTCGAAAAGCCCAGATTTTGCTTCGCCGTATCCGGCTTCGCCATCACCTTCCCAAAACCTTGTAGAGCGCAGCGACGTCCTCACTCCCATGGCCTTCATCGAGGGCGCGGTGGTAGATCTTGGCGAGGAGGTCGGGGAGTTCGGGGCTGATGCCGGAGTCCCTGGCCTGCTTGCGGATGAGGTCGACCACGTCGCTCCACACTGCCAACGAGGCGCCGGAACGGAGGCTGCCCAGCTTGTAGGCGCCGGCATGAATGATCTCGGCCCGGTCGCGGGGCTTCTCGCCGAAGGGAACCATCTGTGCGAGAAGATCGGCGCGGACGCCTTCGGAGGTACAGATGCGCGCGCCCTGAGCAACGCCGACATAAAGCGCAATGCTCAAGGCCAGCGAGCCGAGATCGAGCGCAGCAGCGGCGGCCACGTTGTCGCCCAGATACCGCAGATCGCCGCCCGCGGCGCGCAAATGCGGCTCGGCGCGGGCGAAGGCATCGGGCGCTCCGCCCGCGAAGATCAGCATGTCAGGCCTGCCCACCTCTTCCGGGTAGGCCTTGACGGAGGCATCGATGTAGGACGCTCCCGCTTCGGCGAGCCAGGCCGCGGTGGTGCGGGCTTCCTTCGGCGTTCCGGTCGAGACCTGGATGACGGTGCGGCCGGCGAAATGATCGCGTACCGGATCGGCGCTCAGGAGGCAATCGGCGGCCTCATAGGTGGTGAGGCAGACAAGGACGACCGGGCTTGCGGCGATGGCCTCGGCACAGCTCGCAGCGGCAATGGCCCCTTCGGCCGCAAGCGGTTCGGCCTTCAGGGGATCGCGGTTCCATACCGTCACCGTGTAGCCGGCGCGCAACTGCGCCCTGGCCAGCGCGCTGCCCATGGCGCCGAGGCCGATGACGGTAATGTCGGTGGTGGTGGTCATGGTGGCTCCCGCGGTCAGGATGGACCGAAGGCAACATTACGCGATCCGCCCGCCGCGGGCCAACCGCGTCGCTACAACCTGACGCTCAGCACGAAGGCCCACACGAAGATCGCCAGGTTGACGCCGATGAAGAACAGGACACGGGCGGCAACCCCCTTTTTGCGGTCGAAGACGATGGTGCGGTAGCCGTCCTTGTTGATGAACGGCTCGAGCAGCACGAACACGTTGAGAAACGTGACCGCAAAGAACAGCTTTAGAAATGACTGATCCGCGAACATGGCCGTGATTGTGACAGCTTCTGCTTAACGCCGCATTTATGGCCGGTGGAGCGTATTGTTGGGTGCCCGCGACGCCGCAGAATGGCTCTCGACCGGACAAATCGGCCGCCCTAAAGTGCCGCTCAGGCAACTCGATGCGTTGCCACTTTTGCGAATGGAAAAGGGCGACAGATGGCGGCAGGCGACAAGGCTTTTGCCGGTGCCATACCGGAAATCTACGACACCTATCTGGTGCCGTTGATTTTTGAGGTCTTTGCCGAGGACATGGCAACGCGGGTGGCGCAGCCGGGGGTTCGCGAGGTGCTCGAAACGGCAGCCGGCAGCGGCGTCGTCACCCGGGCGCTGGCGCCAAGACTGCCCGGCGATGCGCGCTATGTGGTGAGCGATCTCAATCAACCCATGATCGATCGCGCGGCCGGGCAGCAGCCGCCGGACGGGCGCATCGTGTGGCAGTGCGCCGATGCCCTGGAACTGCCGTTCGCGGCCGCCAGCTTCGATGCCGTGTGCTGCCAGTTCGGGGCGATGTTCTTTCCCGACAAGGTGGCGGGCTACGCCGAAGCGCGCCGCGTTCTCAAACCCGGTGGGCGCTTTGTGTTCAATGTCTGGGACCGCATCGAGGACAACCTGTTCGCCGATCTGGCGACGAATGCGGCGGCCAGCGTGTTCCCGGACGATCCACCACGCTTTCTGGCGCGCATCCCGCATGGCTATCACAACATCGACCTGATCCGCGAAGAGCTGCGCCAGGCCGGGTTTTCGCGCATTGATATCGTGACGTTGACCAAGGAGAGCCGGGCGCCGTCGCCGCGCCATGCGGCCATCGCCTATTGCCAGGGGACACCGATGAGAAACGAGATTGAGGCGCGCGATCCCGGCCTGCTGGCGCTGACGACCGATCGTGCCACCGAGGCCATCGCGGCGGTTTGCGGCAGCGGACCGGTGAGCGGGATGATCCGCGGACACGTCATCGAGGCCGCTTCGTGAGGCTTGCGCTTGACCCGGCAAGTGAGGTTGCCGCCGTTGCCAGTGGCGGCCGCCATACGGAGGCGACAGCGGCGTGCCTGCGCCTACATTAGAACGGGTATAAAGCTAAAGTTGGTCAGTTTAGAATTATTATAATTATATACTTGATATCACTGATAAAAATAGTTTGCATTTGCAATTTTCAGCGTGCTAGGCAGAGCTCTCTTCATTAGCGAGGTGCTTCAACATGTCCGGGTTGGTTCGTAGGATTTTGTTTGCCGGCGGCGGTGTTGCCGTGGCGATGATGCTGGCGAGCGGGGGGGGGTACGCCGATGCCGCCGTCGAGGTATCGGTGATCATCAAGGATCACAAGTTTGAGCCGACAACCCTCAAGGTACCTGCTGGCAAGCCCATCGTGCTCAAAGTGGACAATCAGGATGCATCGGTCGAAGAGTTCGAATGCAAGAAACTCGGCATCGAGAAGATCATCGTCGGCAAATCGACCGGCATCGTTCGTGTCAGGGCGCTTGATCCGGGCACCTATCATTTCGTTGGCGAGTTCCATGAGGATACCGCCAAGGGTACCCTGGTTGCCGAATAGGACATGGCCATGATCGGCGCCCTCATCATTGTGTTTCGCGAGGTCATCGAGGCCGGCCTTATCGTCGGCATCGTGCTGGCGGCGACGCGAGGGCTGGCGGGCCGGGCCTTGCCGATCGGCGGCGGCATCGTCGGCGGCGCGGCGGGGGCCTGTGTGGTGGCGGCCTTCGCCGGTCTCATCTCCAACGCGTTTGCGGGGGCAGGGGCTGAATTGCTGAATGCCTCGATCCTGCTGTTCGCTGTTTGCATGCTGACCTGGCACAACGTCTGGATGGCCCGCCACGGCAGCCAGCTGGCGGCGGATGCGCGCGCCGTGAGCAATGACATCGCCAGCGGTCGCCGGCCACTTATAGCGCTGGCGCTGGTGGTCGGCCTGGCGGTGCTGCGCGAAGGCTCCGAGGTGGTTCTGTTCCTCTATGGCGTGGTGCTGGCGGCAGGCGACAGCGCCTCCATGGTGGCGCTCGGCGGCGTGCTGGGGCTGGTGGCGGGCGTGGCGGTCGCGGGGTTCAGCTATGCGGGCCTTATCGCGATTCCGGCGCGCTATCTGTTCCGTGTGACCGGCATTCTGATCGCGCTGCTGGCGGCCGGCATGGCCAGCCAGGCCATGGGCTATCTCAGGGCCGGCGGCTTCATCGAGGCCTTGGGCACGCAGTTGTGGGATACCTCGGGGCTGGTGCCGCAATCGAGCATCGCCGGGCGCATCCTGCAGACCCTGATCGGCTACAGCGCTGCGCCGACCGCCCTGCAACTGGTGGCCTACCTGACGACGCTGGCCGGCATCTATGTGCTGATGCGGTTCTTCTCCCCTCCCTTGCGGGCAAGGTCCACGGCCAGACCCTAGATAGCAAGTACCCCCTCAACCGCTGCTGCCATGGCGAACAGCGCCTGGTCCGATCCCCATGGTGCCATGAGCATCAGCCCCGCCGGGGCCTCGCCGGGCGCCGTCATGGGCAGCGAGATGGCACAGGCGTTGAGGAAATTGCCGATGAAGGTATTGCGCAAGCAGAAAAAATTGATGGTGCCATAATCCTTGTCGTCGTCGAGCGCGCTTATGGGCGGCGGGATATTGGGCGTGGTCGGCATGACGAGGCCGTCGAGGCCGCGCATCAACCGCTGGTAGTCGGCGATCAGCCGTTGGCGGAAATCGAGGATCGCCACATAGGCGGGGGCGTTGATCTTGAAGCCCGACTCGATGCGCCGGCGCACCCGCTGGTCATATTCATCGGCGTGGTCGGCGAGGATATCGCGGTGGACATGGCAGGCTTCCACCGCCGAGATACCGCCGCCGGCGTTTACCGCGGGGAGTTCGAGAAGCGCAGGGAAATCCACGTCGCTGAAATGGGCACCGGCTTTTTCGAGGCGCTTTCGCGAGGCTTCGAAGGCGGCGGCCACTTGAGGATCGAGATCGTCGAGGACGATGCGGCTTGGGATGCCGAGGCGCAGGCTCGATGCCTCGCGCGGGGCGATGCGGCCCGACCAGTCGCCGGCCATGATGGCATCGGCGATGGCGCACGATGAAACCGAAACCGCCAGCGGGCCGATGCTGTCGAGGCTATGGGCCAGCGGGAAGACGCCGTCCGTCGGTATGCGTCCAAAGCTCGGCTTGTAGCCGACGATGGCGTTGAAGGCAGCGGGGATGCGGCACGAGCCGCCGGTGTCGGAGCCGATGGCGAGCGCGCACATGCCATCGCCGACCGAGACGCCGGCGCCAGCCGAGGAGCCGCCCGGAATGCGGCCGGTCTTTCTGTCATAGACCGACCTGGGGGTGCCGTAATGGGGATTGAGGCCGACGCCGGAATAGGCGAACTCGGTCATGTTGGTGCGCCCCAGCACCACCAGCCCCATGGCCTTGAGGCGGGCAATGGCCGGGGCATCGACGCCAGCGGGCGGCGCCGAAGCGAGGATCATCGAGCCGGCGCGCGTCACCTCGCCCGCCTGGTCGAACAGGTCTTTTACCGAAAACGGAATGCCGGCAAAGCGCGACGGGGCGCGGCCGCGCTTGCGCAGGGCGTCGATATGATCGGCATTGGCAAGGACGGTTGCATCGTCGACGGCAATGAAAGCCCGCGCGCCTTCGCCTTCAGGGTCGTAGATCTTCGCCAGCGCCGCCTCGGCCAGCGCCCTGGCGCTGGTGCGGCCGGCGGTGAGGTCTTCGGCCAACCTGTCGAGCCCCGGCAGCTTATCCCCCATGACCTGCTCCTTCCCAAATTGATTCAGGCGTCACCTCTAACCCGCGGATGTCATTACCGGATTGGTTCAAGGCACCGGATGACACCATGCTAGGGCAAGTCTTGTCACCGGATGGCTATTTGCGCAAGGCGCTGCGGTAGTCCTGGAAGTGGAACCAGGTGGTGAGGGCGGGCAGGTAATAGCGCTTGAGGCCGGAAAACGGGATGGGGCGCACGGGCATCGCCGGTAGCGGCATATGATGGCGATCGCCGGTTGCCGCAAGAAGGCCGGCGGCGCGGCCCAGGGCGGTCGCCATGGCGACGCCGCGCCCGTTGAGCCCCACCAAGGCCGAAACGCCCGCAGCGGGCTCATGATAATGGGGCATGTAATCGCGGGTGATGGCGACCCGGCCCGACCAGCGAAAAGCGATCCCCTCGGTCGACGCCAGCGGGTAGAGCCGGGCGAGGGCGGCGTCCACGTGGGCGAAATCCCTGTCCGAGCGCGGATCGGAAAAGCCGCCGCGGCCGCCCACCACCAGCCGGCCCTCGTCATCGAGGCGGGCATAGGTGAGGAGCTTGCGGGTATCGGACATTACATGGCCCTCGGGCAGGATTATGGCCTTCAGGTTGTCGCCAAGCGGCCGGGTGGCGATGATGAAACTGGCGATGGAGACAAGGGAGCCGCCGAGCGGGCTTGCGAGATTGCCGGTATAGCCGTTGGTGGCAATGAGCACCTTTTCGGCCGACACCCGTGCCGAGGCGGTCTCAAGGTGCCACAGGCCGTCGCTGCGGGTCATGGCGGTGACGCCTGAGCGGCCGGCCACGACGGCGCCTTCCTTCAAGGCGGCGGCGGCGAGGCCGCGGGCGTAGGTGAGGGGCTGCAGGCGCCCGCCGCGCCAGTCGAGGAGTCCGCCGGCATAACCGGGTGCGCCGATGAGATGTTCGGCGGCGGCTGCATCCAGCACTTCGACGGGCGCACCACGAGCCGCCCATTGACGGGCCCGCGCCTCGATATCGTCCAGCGCATCGAGACCGTGGGCGGCCTGGATCCAGCCGGAGCGCCGAGCATTGCAGGAAATGCCGTATCGGCGGATCAGGTCGAACACCAGATCGGGTGCCCCATCGCCCAGTTCGATCAGCCGGTTGCCGCGTGGCTCGCCGTATTTCTCGATAATATCGTCGGGGTCGAGCTTGAAGCCGGCGATCACCTGGCCGCCATTGCGCCCCGAGGCGCCCCACCCCGGCTCGCTTGCCTCCAGCACCACGACGCTGGCGCGGGCCCTGGCAGCATGCAGCGCCGCCGACAGGCCGGTGAACCCACCGCCGATGATGGCGATGTCGAAGCGATGGTCACCTTCAAGCGGCGGTGTGGGCGGCGCCGGCTGCGCGGTTGCCGCCCACAGGGAAGGCGGCAGGGTGTTGGGGTCGGACATGATGGAGGGGCGGGCCAAGGAGCACCTATCAAGGGGGAAAGACGACTTTCAGGACTCCATCGCCGCCTTCACGGCCTCGGCGAGTTGCTTGAGGCTGAACGGCTTGGGCAGGAATGCGAAGTCCCGCTGGCCTTCGAGATTCTTCTCGAAGGCATCCTCGGCATAACCGGAGATGAACACCACCTTCATGGTGTGACCCTGCTTGCGCAGTTCGCGCAACATGGTGGGGCCGTCCATTTCCGGCATCACCACGTCCGACAGCACCAGGTCGATCTTGCCCTCATGCTCCTTCACTCGCTCGATGGCCGCCTCGCCGCTGTCGGCCTCGATGATCGTGTAGCCGCGGCCGGCCAGCGCCCGCGAGGCAAAGGCGCGCACCGCATCCTCGTCCTCGACCAATAGGATGGTGCCCTTGCCGGTGAGGTCGGCGCGCTTGGCGTCCTTCTTCTCCACCTCGACGATCTCGGCCTCGGGCTTTTTGGTTTCGTAATGGCGTGGCAGGTAGATGCGGAAGGTGGTGCCTTCGCCGACGACGGAATCGCAGAAGATATAGCCGCCGGTCTGCTTGATGATGCCGTAGACGGTCGACAGGCCGAGGCCGGTGCCCTTGCCCACCTCCTTGGTGGAAAAGAACGGCTCGTAGATCTTGGCGACCACCTCGGGCGGCATGCCGGAGCCGGTATCCTGCAATTCGCACAACACGTATTCGCCGGGCGGCATGAGGTTGGGGGCGACCTTGCGCGATTCCTCTTCCGAGACATTGGAGGTGCGCACCGTCAGCGTGCCGCCCACGGCCATGGCGTCGCGGGCGTTGACCGCCAGGTTGATCACCACCTGTTCGAACTGGTTGATGTCGACCTTGACGAGGCCCACGTCGCGGCCGTGGATCACCTTCAGCGACACCTTTTCGCCCAGCAAGCGGCCGAGCAGGTTGCCGAGATCGGATAAAATGTCGGTCAGCGAGAGAACTTCCGGGCGCAGGGTCTGGCGGCGCGAGAAGGCCAGAAGCTGGCGCACCAGGTTGGCGGCCCGGTTGGCGTTCTGCTTGATGTTCATGATATCGGCAAAGGCCGGATCGGTCGGGCGATGGCGGGCGAGCAGCAAGTCGGAAAAACCGATGATGGCGGTCAGCACGTTATTGAAGTCGTGCGCCACGCCGCCGGCGAGCTGGCCGACCGCGTGCATCTTCTGGCCCTGGGCCAGTTGCGCTTCCAGCGAGGCGTGCTTGGTGGTGTCGAGGGCAAAGACGATGGCCGATCCGGTGCCGGGGTTGGTGCCCTCCAGGCGGGCGACATGGATCTCGCCGGTGGTTGCGGTCTCGCCATTGAACGTCACCACCACCGGTTGTTCCTGGGGTTCGCCGGAAAGCGCCCGGGCGAGGGCACTCGCAAGCGCCTGGCGCTGCGGCTCGGTCTTGGCGAGATCGGCGAACACCGCGCCGCGCACCGCCTGGCCAGCGAGTGCCACCAGGGCGCTGTTAGCTTCCAGGATCTTGCCGTCGGCGTCCACGTAGGCCATGCCGGCCGGGGCGTTGTTGAAGATGCGCTGCAAGCGGATGTCGGTGTCGTCGTTGCCGCCGGCGGCTATCGCACCGCGGCGATCGAGCACCAGCGAACGCGATGGCTGCGGTTTGCCCTCGGCGTTGTAATCGCAGCGATGGATGACGCGCACCGGCAGGCCGGTGCCGCCGGCGGGATCGAGATCGAGGTCGAAAATCTCCGTAACGGCTTCGCCTGGACGCGGCTTGACGCTGGTTATCAACCGGGCCGGCTCCTTGCCGATGAGTTCCTCAAGTGTCAGCTGGCCGTCGGTGGTGCGCGACAGGTCGATGCCCAGCCAGTCGGCGAGGGTGGCATTGACGTAGGCGATGCGGCCGCTGCTTTCGGTGGAGAAGAAGCCGGCGGGCGCGCGATCGAGGAAGTTGATGATGTATTGCAGGCTGGAGAAGGTCTCCTCCTGGCGGCGCCGATCGGCGGTTATGTCGGTGAGGCGCCACAAGGTGTAGTCACGGCCAAAGCCGGTGGCGACAGGCGAAACCGTTGCGCGCGCCCAGACCGCTTCATCGGGTCGGGCACCAGCGGCGCCGGAGCCTGGTGCGATGCGGAATTCTTCTGCCAGTTCGCGCCGGTCGCGGGCCGCCTGGGCAAGGCGATAGACCTTTTCGGCGATCTCGGGATAACCGGAATAGATATTCTCGATGCCCACCAGCCGTCCGTGTCCGTCGGCGAAGGTGTGGTAGGCGGCATTGGCATAGACCGGGCGGCCGTTGAGGTCGGTAACCACGCAACGGTCGCCGACCGCATCGAAGAGGGCATCGAAGAAAGCGCGCTGGCGCGGCAAGCGGCCGATATGCACGAAGCCCGCAAGCGACCCGGCCATGGCCGTCAGTCCGATAGCGGCAAAGGCGGCCAGCGTCCACACCAGCCATGGTGCAAGGTGAGTATCGGCGCGCCAAGCCGCCGTGCCGGCCGCCACCAGCGCCAGCGCGGCGAAAATCGCCGGCCACGCCACACGCGACCGCCGCGCCGCCGCGGGGGCTTGCGTGTTTTGGTCTTCCGCCAGGCCTGCCTCGCTCATGCCGCTGTCAGGCACCTTCGCCCCGAATCATCCCCAGATGTCGCAGAATCGCGCGCCACGCCCGGCTTGTCACGCACCAACGCCAGAAATCGGGGAAAACCCTTCGGAGCGGCCGATGGCCATGGCCGACCGGCGGGCGGCCCGACATATAGCGTTCTTGCCATTTGGAATAACCTCTCGACGTGATGGGCGCAGCGAAATAGGCTATTGACGTCCTCGGTGGCCATCGGGGGCGGGGCCCTGTTCGGGGCATTGAACGCACATATCGAAACGGACGGCGAAAGCAAGTGCCGCCACTCAGGAGAGGAAATCATGAAAAACTCGAAATCGGACAAGGTATCGCGCCGGAAGTTCCTCGGCGCCGCCGCGGTTGCCGGCGCTGCCAGCGTTGCCATGCCGCAGATCTCACGGGCCGAGACGATGACCCTCAAGATGCAGGGCTCGTGGGGCGCCGGTGACATCTTCAACGACTATGCCCACCAGCTGGTTGATATCATCAATGATCTCGGTGGAGGCAGGCTCAAGATCGACTACCTCAACGCCGGCGCCGTGGTGAAGAGTTTCGAGGTGCAGGACGCCGTCTCCAAGGGTGTGCTCGACATGGGCCACACGGTTCCCGCCTACTGGTACGGCAAGAACCGCGCCGCCTCGCTATTCGGCACCGGCCCGTGCTTCGGCTGGGACACTAACGGCGTCCTCGCCTGGTTCTACGGACCCGGCAAGGACCTCTACGTAGAGCTCACCCAGAAGATCCTCGGCCTCAACGTCGTCGGCTGGTTCGTCATGCCGCAGTCGCCGCAGCCGCTCGGCTGGTTCAACAAGGAGCCCAAGTCGCCCGCCGACATGAAAAACTTGAAGTACCGCACCGTCGGACTGGCGGCCAACGTCATGCAGGAAATGGGCTGCAAGGTCACCCAGCTTCCCGGCGGCGAAATCGTGCCGGCCATGGAGAAGGGTGTCATCGACGCCTTCGAGTACTCCAACCCGACATCCGACTTTCGCTTCGGTGCTCCCGACGTCGCCAAGATCTACATGCTGAGTTCCTACCATCAGGCCAGCGAGTGCCTGGAAGTCGAGATGAACAAGGACAAGTGGAATGGGCTGGCCAAGGAGCAGCAGGCGATCATCGTGCACGCCATCCAGGCGGCCAACTCGACCAACTTGTGGCTCGCCTACTCCAGCTACGCGGAGTACCTGCAGAAGATCAAGGCGGCCGGCGTGACGGTCAAGCGCACGCCGAAGTCGATCCTGGCCGCCCAGCTTGATGCCTGGGACAAGGTCGTCGCGCAGTATGGCAAGGATCCGTTCTTCATGAAGGTGGTGGAAAGCCAGAAGGCGTTCGCCAAGGACAAGTCCTACTGCCATATCATGATGAACAACGATTTTGCTCTGGCTTACACGCACTACTACGGCAAAGAGCAGCCGCTCGAGCTCTAGAGGGCAGTTGAGACTTCAATGACAGGTCGGGACGGCGCCGCTGCGCCGTCCCGATCTTGCAGTACGGGATCTGTCAGGGGCTCACCATGCTTTCTGTGATTGGCGTCATCGACCGGATCAGCACGGCGATCGGCAAGGCCTTTGGCTGGTACATTCTGATATTGACCTTCGGCACCTGCTACGAGGTCTTCGTCCGCTATGTGCTGGATGATCCGACGGTGTGGTCCTACGACCTTTCCTACAACATGTACGGCGCCCTGTTCTTCATGGCCGGGGCCTACACGCTGTCGCGCAACGCCCATGTCCGTGGCGATGTGGTGTATCGGCTGTGGGCGCCGCGCATCCAGGCAACGGTCGACCTCACGCTTTATATCCTGTTCTTCTATCCGGGCGTGCTTGCATTGACCTTCGCCGGCTACTTCTATGCCGGCGATTCGTGGCGCTATCACGAGGTGAGCGTCTTCAGCCCCGCGGATATTCCGATTTTTCCTTTGAAGACCCTGATCCCGGTGGGCGGCGCGATGCTGCTGCTCCAGGGGTTCGCTGAAGTGCTGCGCTGCATCATCTGCCTCAGGACCGGGGCGTGGCCGCCACGCGCCCAGGACGTCGAGGAACTCGAAACCGCCATCCTTCACGAGCGCCAATTCAGCGCTCATCAAGATGCCGAAAACGGCGCCGACCACAGCACCAATCAGGAGTCCAGGGCATGAGTGGCGGCGCCGTCGGCCTGTTGATGATCAGCCTGTTCATCATCACTATCCTCCTCGGCTTTCCCATCGTCTTCACGCTGATGGGCATGGCGGTGTTCTTCGGCTATTTCGCCTATGCGACGCCGGACCAGATTCATCACATCTTCGACAATCGCATCTTCGATCTGCTCGTCCAGAACACCTTCAGCATTTTGAGCAACGATACGCTGACCGCCGTTCCCCTGTTCCTGTTCATGGGCTACGTGGTCGAGCGGGCGAATATTCTCGACCGGCTGTTCTTCAGTATCCAGATCGCGGCGCGCCGGATCCCCGGCTCGCTGGCGGTGGCGACGCTCATCACCTGTGCGTTGTTTGCCACGGCCGTCGGCATCGTTGGCGCCGTCGTGACGCTCATGGGACTTCTGGCGTTTCCAGCCATGCTCAAGGCCGGCTACGACACCAAGCTGGCCGCCGGGGTCGTGTGCGCCGGCGGCTGCCTGGGCATCATGATTCCGCCGAGCATCCTCTTGATCCTCTATGCGGCCACCGCGGGTGAGTCGGTGGTCAAGCTCTATGCCGCTGCCTTCGTGCCCGGCTTCATGCTGGCCGGCCTCTACATCCTCTACGTCATCGGCCGGGCGGTCATCAATCCGAAGCTGGCGCCGCCGCTGCCGGCGGACGAGGGCAGGGTCCCGTTCAAGGAAGTCATCATGGCGTTGCTGACGTCGTTCTTCCCGCTGGCGGTGCTGATCCTTTCGGTGCTGGGCGCCATCCTGCTCGGCCTGGCGACGCCGACCGAAGCGGCGGCGGTCGGTTCGCTGGGCAGCCTGTTGCTGGCCGCGGGCTATCGCGAGCTCGATTTCCAGCGCCTCAAGGAGGCTGTCTACCTGACCGCCAAGACATCCGCGATGGTCACCTATCTGTTCGTCGGCTCGTGGACCTTCGCATCGGTTTTTGCCTATCTCGGCGGCCAGGGGTTGGTTGAGGAAATCATCAAGGGCCTGCATATGAACCGGGTCGAGTTCCTATTGCTCACCCAGTTCATCATCTTCCTGCTGGGGTGGCCGCTGGAATGGACCGAGATCATCATCATCTTCGTGCCGATCTTCCTGCCGCTGCTCAAGTTCTTCGACGTCGATCCACTGGTGTTCGGCATCCTTGTGGCATTGAACATCCAGACATCTTTCAATACCCCGCCGATGGCGATGGCGGCCTACTACCTCAAGGGCGTGGCACCGCCACAGGTGCGCCTGACGCAAATTTTTGCCGGCTCTCTACCATTCGTGTTCATGGTCTTCCTCACCATGGCATTGCTCTATGTATTTCCGGAGGCTGTGCTCTGGCTGCCGCACGTGCTTTACGCGAGATAGCGCCAGCGATTACGCCCCATGCCCTTGGCCGGCCGGCAGGTCCAGGCCATCGTAACCAGGAGAGATTCCGGGAATGACTGAAGTACCGACCTTGCGCCAAACCATCGCCGCGCTGCACCAGGGCAGCATCAGCGCCGAGGAGGTGGTCAATCACTACCTGGCCCGCATTGATGAAGTCGACAGCGGCATCGAGGCTTGGGCTTTCATCGATCCCGAGCACGCGCGCCAGCAGGCCAGGGCCCTCGATGCAGCGCGCGCCGATGGCAAGCCATTGGGCCCGCTGCACGGCATCCCGGTGGGCGTCAAGGACATCATCGATACCGACGACATGCCCACCGAGGACGGTACCGTGCTGCATGCCGGGCGTCGCCCGATGCGCGATTCGACCATCGTGTCGCGGGTGCGCCAGGCGGGTGGGGTGATCATGGGCAAGACGGTGACGACCGAGCTTGCCACCTACCATCCCGGCAAGACCCGGCATCCGATGAACGCCGAGCGCACGCCCGGCGGCTCGTCCAGCGGGTCGGCTGCGGCCGTTGCAAGCGGCATGGTGCCGTTGGCGATCGGCTCGCAGACCAATGGCTCGATCATCCGCCCGGGCGCGTTCTGTGGCGTGGTGGGCTTCAAGCCCACCCACGGGCTGATCTCGCGCAAGGGCGTCTTGTCGCTGTCGCGCACGCTCGACCAGATCGGCGTCTTCGCCACCAGCGTGGCCGATGCTGCTCTATTGTGCGATGTGCTGATGGCCTACGATCCGGCCGATCCGGACATGCATCCGCAGGCCCGCATGGACCTTGCGCGGATCGTCGCGGAGGAGCCGCCGCTGCCGCCGAAACTGGCATTCATCAAGACGCCGGTGTGGGACAAGGCCGATGTCGACACCGTCGATGCCTTTGCCGAACTGGTCGAAGCGCTTGGCGAGAGCGTCGACGAGGTAGAGCTGCCGTCGATGTTCGATGAAGCGGTGAAGCTGCACGGCATGATCCAGGATGCGGAGCTGGCGGTGAACCTGGCGATGGAATACGAGAAGGGCCGCGACCGCCTCAGCGCCGGATTGCGCGCCCAACTGGAGCGCGGTCCCAAGGTCGCCGCCACGGACTATGTTCGGGCAGTGGCCCGGATCCCGCTGTTCAACCGGGCGCTTGATGAAATCTTCGATCGCTACGATGCTATCCTGACGCCGGCTGCTCCAGGCGAAGCGCCCGGTCTCGAAACGACCGGCAGCCCGATCTTCTGCACCATCTGGTCGCTGCTCGGGACACCGGCGGTCTCGCTGCCCCTCTTGCATGGAAGCAACGATTTACCGATCGGCGTGCAACTCGTCGGCCAGCGTGGCAATGACGCACGGCTCTTGCGCACCGCCCGGTGGCTCGTCGAACGGGTTGTGTCCGAGGACGAATAGGGTCTGTTGAGACTGGTTTGAGCAACGAGCCGTCCGAAAAGGGACGGCCCCTTTTCGGCATCGTTGTCCAGGCCCGGCTACTTCTGGCGTTCGTTCTCGTTGCGAATGCGCGAGATGGCTCGATCGCGACGGAGATCGTCGTAGAAAGAAAGCACCATCAGGATCAGAACGATCACGACAATGACGCTCAGCGGCGGCTTGTCGACCTTGTAGGCGAAATAGCCGACATAGGTAATCGCACCCAAAGCGCCAATGATGTTCGTCACTAAGTTCATTAGCCTCGCCCCTGTCAGGCTGTCCTGATAAACGGGAAACTGATCAGCAAAACTAAAGCACACCTCAATGCGCGCGGCAATGGGCCGGGCCTCGGCAATCCGCCGCGGACGACGACGAGCGCAGTAATCGTCACGTCCTCAACACCTAGTGCGTGATCCGGCATCGGCAGGCGCAGGCGGCATCGAATCGGCCAGTGCGTGCTAGCGGCATCCGAAACGCCGGTGGCGGCCCGTCAGGTCGCCTAGCGCCACGGACATGATTTCGCAGCGGCGTACGCCGATGTCTCTGAGAGTGGTATCGCTGACGTTACCGAGGGCGTGATAATTGGCTCGCGCGCGGCGGCGTTCGCGCAGATGGGCCCACGCCTGTTCGGCGGCATTGAGCTAGGCTGACATCAGGGATATCGGACTTTCGCGTGCCGGGCCCGCAGCCCAGCTGTCGGAGGCAATGGTCATGGCGGTCCTCGCTTCAAGTCTTGGATCGGTCTGCACCTGATGACCGCCATACATAACCCTCAGCGGCTGAATGGACACTGAGGGGCTCATTCACCTGGCATTCATGGTTTTTGGGGCGCACGAAGGGACCCGCGGCCCTTCTTTTGCTGCATTATTAACCAATTTTGGTGCGATGCGGTATAGTCTGCCGCACTCGGGGTGCGCAAACGGGGATTATCATGAAATATCTGCAACCTCCCTATGTCTATTACGGGCTCGCGGTGCTCGTCATTATTGCCGTGCTGCTGCTGGCGGTGATTGTGGCGCGCGCGATCGGCGGGCGGGTGCGCGGGCGGCGCGGTTCGCGCCTTGGCATCAGCGAATACCGCGAGATCGACAAGCAGCGCCGACTGGTGCTGGTGCGCCGCGATGGGGTGGAGCATCTCCTGCTGATCGGCGGCAACGAGGATCTGGTCGTCGAAACCGGGATCACCGGCGATGCCGCTGGACACAGGGTTAGACGACGCGCGGCGGCCTTACCGGATGCTGAGCGCGACGAACCGGTCGAGCCGGAACTGCGGGTCGTGAAATCGCGTCCCGCAGCGCCGGTGCGTCCGCCGGTATTCGGGGATCATACGCCCAGCTTGCGTCCGGTCGACCGCGAGCCGCCGCAGTTCGTCACTGGCGTGCGCAAGCAGGAAGAGGATTAGGAGCCCGCCTTTTGGAGTCTCAATCGTCGCGGTAGACCCGCTCACGGCGTTCGTGGCGCTCCTGGGCCTCGATCGACAAGGTGGCGATGGGGCGGGCATCGAGGCGGCGCAGGCTGATGGGTTCGCCGGTTTCCTCACAGTAGCCGTAGGTGCCGTCATCGATGCGCTTCAAGGCCGCGTCGATCTTGGCGATCAGTTTGCGCTGGCGATCGCGGGTCCTGAGTTCCAGCGCCCGGTCGGTTTCGGTTGAAGCGCGATCAGCGAGATCGGGCAGGACGTTGTTTTCATCCTGAAGGTTCTGCAGCGTCTCGCGGCTCTCGCGCAGGATGTCCTCGCGCCAACTCAGCAGTTTTTCGCGGAAGTACTGGCGCTGCCGCGTGTTCATGAACGGCTCCTTGTCGGTCGGATGATAGGACTGCGCATGTTTTCCGGTCATTCGTAATCGACCTCCCTCAAAGCCGGGCCTTGCGACTTTTGTTGCGCCTATATATCGGCGTGTCGACGTGCCTTCAATAGGCTATTGCGGGTGCCTGCAGGTTTCGGACCATGCCCGGCGGAAAGTGTCATCTCTATGAATCTTTTGTGAAAAATCGTTAACCGCAGCAAAGGGGAAGTTACCGCTGCGAAAACCCTGTGGGTGCCGAGGGCCGCCGGACCCGCCGGCGGCGGCGAAGGCGGTAGACGCCGCGGTCATCGTGAAGTAAACGAGCCGCTTGCACCCACACCAGGAACGGACAGGATCTGATGCGCTTTGAAGGCACCCGCGATTATGTCGCCACCGACGATCTGCGTATCGCGGTCAATGCGGCCATTGTTCTGGAACGACCTTTGCTGGTGAAGGGCGAGCCCGGCACCGGCAAGACGGTGCTGGCCAAGGAGGTCGCCAAGGCCATCGGCGCCCCGCTCATCGAATGGCACATCAAGTCCACCACCAAGGCCCAGCAGGGCTTGTATGAATATGACGCGGTCAGCCGGCTGCGCGATTCGCAACTTGGCGATGACCGCGTCCACGACATCGCCAACTACATCCGCAAGGGGAAGTTGTGGGAAGCGTTCACCCACCCGACCCGTCCGGTGCTGCTGATCGACGAGATCGACAAGGCCGACATCGAGTTTCCCAACGACTTGCTGCTGGAACTCGACCGCATGGAGTTTCACGTCTACGAAACGGCCGAGACAGTGGCCGCGGCCAATCGGCCCATCGTCATCATTACCTCGAACAATGAAAAGGAGTTGCCTGACGCCTTCCTCAGGCGGTGCTTTTTCCATTTCATCAAGTTCCCCGACCGCGACACCATGGGCGAGATCATTGAAGTGCACTTTCCCGGCCTCAAGGGCAGGCTGGTGAATGAGGCGCTCAACATCTTCTATGACATGCGCGAGGTGCCGGGGCTGAAGAAGAAGCCTTCGACGTCGGAACTGCTCGATTGGCTGAAGCTTCTTCTCAATGAGGACGTCGACGCCGATACCTTGCGCGAACGTGATCCGCGCAAGCTCATTCCGCCGCTGCACGGAGCCTTGCTGAAAAACGAGCAGGACGTGATGCTGTTCGAGCGTCTGGCCTTCATGGCGCGACGCGAGGGCCGCTGAGCCCCGAGGGGCCGAATTTCCCCACTTGATTTACAACGTCTGTTTGTGGTCTGATAGTGTCTACACCTTTCAGTTGTATACACTGCCGGGCGGGGTTCGCACGGACGGACGGCCATGACATCTGACAGCTTCATCTTCGCAAACAACTTCGCCACAACCCCGAGCACGGTGGTGACAAACGGCGGCTATGGCGATGATACCCTGATCGGCGGCGCGGCCGCTGATATCCTGCAGGGACTTGCCGGCAACGATGTGCTGCAGGGCGGCGGCGGCAACGACCTGCTGATCGGCGGGGCCGGCAACGACAGCCTTTTTGGTAATGACGGCAACGACCTGCTGCTGGCCGGGCAGGGGCTGGATTCCGGATCCAACAACGTTATTGTCAGGCCGGCCGGCTTCTGGAACACCACCTTCGCTGCCGCTTTCGACGTGGACGGCGCTTTCGGCCTTTCCAGCAACCCCAACATTGAGAATTCCACCACGCGACCGCACGTGACGGTCGAGGCCTCAGGTGGCGGCGTCAACTATTACACCTTCACCGTCGACACGGCCGGCAGCACGGCGACGTTCGACATCGATGGCACCAATGCAACCTTCGATAGTTGGCTGACCCTTTTCGACGCCGCTGGAAACGTGCTGGCGATTGGCGATGATTCGGCGACCGATCCCGGCAGCATCGAGGCCTATCCGAGTTTCACCCGCGACAGCTTCATCACCTACAGTTTTGCTGATGCGGGCACCTACGTCATCGCGGTCGGCGCCTATGCGAACCTTTCGCCAATGCCGTCCAGCGCGACCTACGACCTGCATATCTCGCTGGATCATGGCCTGGGCTACGACGCTATGGGCCACAATGTGTTGGACGGCGGCAGCGGCGACGATACCCTGATTGGTAATTCTCTGGGCGACACCCTGTATGGCGGGATCGGTGATGACAGTCTGGTAGGTGCTGGCGGCGATGATCAACTCAATGGCGGTGACGGCAATGATACCCTGAATGGTGGCGGCGGAAACGACACCTTGTCCGGTGGCACCGGAACCGACCAGTTGGTTGGCGGCCCGGGGGCCGATCACCTGTAGGGTGGCAGCGACAGCGATAAGCTGTGGGGAGGATCCGGCGACGACAGCCTTGCGGGAAATGACGGCAACGATATCCTGAATGGCAACGACGGCAACGATACCCTGAATGGTGGCGCCGGAAACGACGCCTTGTCCGGCGGCGCCGGAACCGACCAGTTGGTTGGCGGCTCGGGGGCCGATCACCTGTGGGGTGGCAGCGGCGGCGATAAGCTGTGGGGAGGATCCGGCGATGACAGCCTTGTGGGAAATGACGGCAACGATATCCTGAATGGCAACGACGGCAACGATACCCTGAATGGTGGCAGCGGAAACGACGCCTTGTCCGGCGGCACCGGAACCGACCAGTTGGTTGGGGGCTCGGGGGCCGATCGCCTGTGGGGTGGCAGCGACGGCGATACACTCGACGGTGGCGGCGGCAATGACACCCTGTCCGGCGGCGACGGCAACGATATCCTGATCGGCGGAAGCGGCATCGATCAGCTGACGGGCGGTGCGGGGAGCGATACCTTCGTATTTCTCGCAGCCAGCGACAGCGGCGTTGGCTCTGCTTACCGCGACCAGATCTGCGATCTTACCCAGGGCAGCGACCACATCGATGTGTCGGCCATCGCCGCCGATCCTTTCACCTTCATCCAATTCGATGCCTTCGATGGCCATGCCGGTGAATTGCGTGAGTTCACTTATGGGAACGTGACGATCATTGCCGCTGACGTGAACGGCGACAAGCACACCGACTTCCAGATCACGCTGATTGGGGTGTTGACCCTCACGGCCGGTGATTTCGTGCTTTAAGGCAGATCCGGACCGCGATCCAGATAACTGTGGATGGGATGTGGAAAAGGCCGACATGGCGCGCGACAAGGCGCGGCGATGGGGTCAAACTCTCAACTGTACAAACCCTTTAGGGGGTTTCGGAAGCGGGCCAGGGTTTCCCATACGGTCGCCCCAGACAGTGCAAGCCGGCTCTTCGGGGCAGATGGCGGTGCTGACCGGGACGATGGTGTTGAGAGGCTCAGGAGATCGAACCGGCCGCCTTATCTGATGTTCCGGCGACGGGACGTGGAAATGGCAGGTGTGCATTGTCCGGGCGCGGTGACGCTGGCCGACGATTGTCCGCAAGGGTAGTGGCCGGTCGCGGAACGGGTCCGAGGCAGAAAAGCGCGGGGTGGCTTTCGGGCGACCCCGCGTTTCTCTTTTCGGGCACCGCTGTTATCGCCGCCGTCTTCAAGGTTGCCATGCAAACCGGCATTGCCTATCGCGCGTTGCGGCGCTGCGGCGGCTGACGTCTTGCGGATCATGCTCTAGACTGGCGTCGAACCGGCGGCCCGCCAGGCCGCCATGTCCCGGTCGTCCCGGGTCAGCGTGCCTGAGGAGGAAGCCATGCCCCACAGCCCTGAGGTCAAGGCGTTTTTCGATGAGCCGACCAACACCGCCAGCTACGTGGTCTGGGACCCCGCTACGCGGGCGGCGGCGGTCGTCGATTCGGTGCTTGATTTCGACGTGGCGGCCGGCCGCACCTCCACCGCGGCAGCCGATCATATCATCGCCTTCGTCAAGGCCGAGGGATTGACCTGCGAATGGGTGCTGGAAACCCACGTGCATGCCGATCATCTCTCGGCGGCGCCTTATGTGCAGGAAAAGCTCGGCGGCAAACTGGGGATCGGCGCCAACATCATCGTGGTGCAGGATACCTTCGGCAAGATATTCAACGCCGGCACCGAATTCGAGCGCGACGGCAGCCAGTTCGACCGGCTGTTCAAGGACGGCGACGAGTTCGCCGTGGGCCCGCTGCCGGTGATGGTCATGCATACGCCCGGCCATACGCCAGCCTGCATGACCTATGTGATCGGCGATACGGCGTTCATCGGCGATACGCTGTTCATGCCGGACTATGGCACCGCGCGGGCCGATTTTCCCGGCGGCAGCGCCCGCCAGCTCTACAGGTCCATCAAGAAGGTGCTGTCGCTTCCGGGCGATACGCGGCTGTTCTTGTGCCACGACTACAAGGCCCCGGGGCGCGATGCCTTTGCCTGGGAGACCACGGTCGATGAGGAAAAGGCGCGCAACGTACATGTGCGCGACGGCATCACGGAAGATGAATTCGTGGCCATGCGCGAGGCGCGCGACAAGACCTTGTCGATGCCGAGGCTGATCGTGCCGTCGATCCAGGTGAACATGCGCGCCGGCCGGATGCCCGAGCCTGAGGACAACGGCACGGTCTACCTCAAGATGCCGATCAACCGGCTTTAGGCAACAGCGCCACCAAGCTTTGTCAGTGCTGCTTGCCGGCTTCGGCGACGTCGCCGTCGGTATCTTCCAGCGGTATGGGCGAATCGGCTGAAGAATTGCGGCGGATAACGACGATGCGGCGTCTTTCCTCGGGGCCGGGGGTCATGGACTCCAGGGGCGCTGCCTCGGTCTCCTCAGGGGCGTTGGCGCCCGGCGATACGCCGTGCCTGGCGGCAGCTTCAGTGAACATCTGCATGATCGCTTCCGGGCCGGGCTCGGCATCAGCCACCTCGGTTGCGGGCGGTGGCGGAGTTTCGCTGGAAGCGGCCTCGACAGGCGCATCCGGGGCAGGGGGCTCAGCCGGTTTCTCCGCGGCAGGTGGCTGGGCGGCGCGCACGATGACGATACGCCGGGGGGCCGGCGCGGCGGCCGTGGCCTCAGTTGCGGCGGGTTGGGCGTCATCGGGTTCGCGCGCTTCGGTTGTCGCCGCGTTGGGCTCCGGCGTTGCGGGAGCCGTCGCCTCGGGCTCGGGCTCCGGCATCGCGGTTTCGGGCTCCGGTAGCGAACTTGCATTATCCTCGTTGCCGGTCTTGGGCATGCTGGCGAGTACTTCTTCCAGCATGCCGGCCAGGTGCGGGGCATTTTCCGGATCGTCGGCGACAAGGGCTTGGGATGGCGCCGGAGGGATATCGGAGGCCGAAAACAGCTCGCGGTCTGCCTCGAAGTAGCTCACCTCGGTGTGGTCGAGCAGCGTATCGGCGCCCGCCGCGACCGGGACTTCATGGTGGGCGGCGGGAGGGCCGTCGCCGACACAGGCGGCGATTTGTGCCTGCAGTTGGACGATGATACCCATCGCCTTTGAGATGCGCTGGCTAAGGACGTCCTGGGTCAGGCGATGCTCGTTGAGACGGGCGAGATCTTCATCCAGCCCGGTAATGCGAGCGGCAACCGCCGGTTCGTCGCGCAGCGCGGCGCCGGCCTTCTCCAGCGCCTCTGTGGTCGCCGACAGTCCGGCGGCGAGATTGCGGGCACGCGCCGCCACATCCTCAAAGGCGGTACGGTCTTCGGGGACCGCGCCGGCATCGACGAGGCGTTCGTCGCTTACGTTTCGCATCTCCGCATCGGTGGTGCGCAAGGCCTCGGCCATGGCCGAAAGCTCGCCATTGATATCGTCACCGACCGACGGGATGGTTTGTGCGCCGATGGCTGATTCCAACTTGTGGATGGCCTCGAGAAGCCGCTGGGTATCGGTGCTGCGCTGGCGGCGGGCATATTCGGCGAGAAACCAGCGGCCCCGCTCGGTTTCCGTCACCGCAGCCTCGATGTCCTCGAAATCTGGCAGATTCTTGTTTGTCACTTCGAGCCCCAACCCACAGACGTGTCACGGGAGCGGGCGCATCGCCTCTGAACAAATGCGCCGTCCACGAAGGTCGGATTATCGAGCGAAACTGGTTAGCGTTTGGTTAGCCGCATCGCGGCGGCTTTGTCGCGGCCTTAAGATGGCTGGGGAAAGGACCGCATATCAGTGTGTTACGAGGAGGTGTGGTGAAACCGATTCAATGCCCCCGAAGCCTTCACTTGGCGTCTTTTGCAGGTAACCGGCGCGTGGCCAGCCTGATCGGCGACTGCTTCCATTCGGGATGCTCAAGTGCTGCCGCCTTTAGGGCGCGGGCAAATCTGAGGTAAGCGGCGGGCGAGGGAATGCGCGGGGTGTGTGCCAATTCCCAGTGGATGCCGTTGATCGGATCGTCGAAAAAGACGGCATAGTAGCCGGGCGCATAGATCGCATATTCGGCAGGGGCATCGGTGACGGGGATATCCCTGGCCACCAGAAAATCGCGGTGGAAGGCGTCGACTTCAGTGCGGTTTCTGGCCCACAAGGCGATGTGGTGGATGCCGGTTGCGCGCCGGGCGTGATCGAGCTTTTCCCCGGTTCTGGCCGGCTGGATGCCGATATAGCTGTGCGGGATGGGAAAGCGGGCCATGTAGTAGGTCGAGCGGTAGCCCAGATCGAGGGTCCAAAAACTCTTGTAGCCGAGCCAGCCGAACATCTTGTCGTAGAACGCAATCGATTGCTCGTAGTCGAGGACGGAAAATTCGACGTGATGGACGCCTCTCCAGCGCATTGGTCTTCCCCTTTACGCGGTGTTCTAGCCCCACAGTCGGTGCGGCGGCGGGTACATCAGGCTGCCTTCGAAGCGGATGCCGGGTGTGCGGTCGCGGGCCAGTAGCAACGGGCCGTCGAGGTCGACCACCTGTGAGAGCTGTCCGATCAGCATGGCCGGCGCCATGGCGAGCGAGGAGGCGACCATGCACCCGGTCATCAGGACAAAGCCCTTGTCCTGCGCGGCGCGCGCCATGGCCAGTGCCCCGGTCAAGCCGCCGGTCTTGTCGAGCTTGATGTTGACCGCATCGTACTTGCCAACCAGTTGATCGAGGCTTGCCACGTCATGGGCTGACTCGTCGGCGCAAATGGGGACCGGGCGCTCATTCAGATGGCGCAAGGCTTCATCGTCACCCGCCGGCAAGGGCTGTTCGACCAGTTCGACGCCGAGATGGGCGGCGACCGCCAGCAGATGCGGCAGGTCGGCCGGGCTCCAGCCCTCGTTGGCATCGACGATGAGGCGCGCCTCGGGTGCGGCCTGGCGTACGGCGCGCAGCCGTTCGGCATCCTCAGGTCCCCCCAACTTGAGCTTGAGTAGGGGGCGCGCGGCGGCCCTCGCGGCAGCAGCGCCCATGGCCTCGGGCGTATCGAGGCTGAGGGTGTAGGCGGTGATCAGCGGGCGGGGCTCTTCGAGGCCGGCGAGGCGCCACACGGGTGTGCCACTTTGCTTGGCCTCAAGGTCCCACAAGGCGCAATCAAGTGCGTTGCGGGCGGCATGGGGCGCCACCACGCGGGCGACGTCGGCGCGCGCGATGCCGGCCTCGATCGCCGGTCGGGCGGCCTCGATGGCGGCGATGGCACCTTCGACCGTCTCGTCGTAGCGCGGGTAGGGCAAGCCTTCGCCGTGGCCGACGGCGCCGCTGTCCTCCAAAGTGACGACGATCACCTCCGATGTCGTTCTGGAGCCCCGCGAGATGGCGAATTTGCCGGCAATTGGCAAGCTTTCATGGGCGATCGTGAGCTTCACGGGAATTGCTTCTGCAATTCATCGACGATCGGCCCGACGCTGGTGCGGATGGGATCGACCGCCGGCAGGCTGTGTTCGGCAGCGGCGGCATCAAGGCAGGCCCTTGCGGCGGCATCATCCAGCGCCTCGGTGTTGATGGCGATGCCGATGCAACGGATGGCCGGATTGGTGAGGCGGCCCTCCAGGATATTGCGCTCGATCACCTGGGCGATGGAGGGCAGGGGGTGTTTTACGCCGCGCATGGCGGTGCGGGTGGGCTCGTGGCAGACCACGAAGGCGTCGGGCTGGGCACCATGCAGGAGGCCCAGCGACACCCCGGCGAAGGAGGGGTGGAACAGCGAACCCTGGCCCTCCACCACGTCCCAGTGATCCGGCTCGGCCTCGGGCGACAACCATTCTGCGGCGCCTGAGATGAAATCGGCGGCCACCGCGTCGATGGCGGCGCCGCGCCCGGAAATGAGAACGCCGGTCTGGCCGGTGGCGCGGAAATCGGCCTTCAGGCCGCGCTTTCTCATTTCCTGCTCAAGGGCGAGGGCGGCGTATTTCTTGCCCACCGAACAGTCGGTGCCGACGGTGAGAAGGCGCAAGCCTGAGCGCTTCGTCCCCTTGCCGGTGGCAAAAGCGACGTCGGAAAAGCGCACATCGTGAAGCTTGCGGCCATGGCGCCGGGCGGCATCGGCGATGGCGGGGACGGACGACAGGCGCTTGTGCAGGCCGGTGGCGACGTCGAGGCCGGCCTCCAGGGCCTCGACAATCGAGGCGATCCAGTGATCGGGCAGCACGCCGCCGGCATTGACCACGCCGACCACCATGGTCCTGGCGCCGCCGGATACCGCTTCGGCGATGCTCATGTCGGCGATACCGCAATCGGCCTTGCAGCCGGCGAGGCGCAATTGGCCGATGCACCATTGCGGGCGCCAGTCGACAATGCCGTGGGCGGATTTGGCGGCGAGGTTGTCGGCGACGTCGCCGAGGAACAGGAGATAGGGCTTGGCGATGTCCATGGAATGGGAACTCGGAAATGAAGACACGCTATTGAACAGGCGAGCCCATCCGGTTTCAAGGGATACGAGCGCCGCGGCCGGGACCAGACGTCAAGCAGCGTTCAGGCGTCCGGTTGCCTGAGCCAGCGAGATATAGACCTTGCCGCTTTCAGAAGCGAGGCAAGCATCGACCATGTCGTTGCCGCGCGGTTGCTCGGCTACCACATCGAGCAGCGTCTCGAACAGGCGGATGAACTCATCAACACGGTTCTTGATCTGGCGCTCGCCGGCATAACGCTTCGCCAGGGTCTGCTGCAGGCGGGGACTGCGCATCTGGTAGAGGCGCTGGGCGAACACGTGCTCCTCGCCGGCGGCGTAGCGCTTCTCTAGATCGGCGGGCAGTTTGCCGTCGATCACTTCCAGCAAGGCGCGCGAGGCCGCGTTGAGCTTGTTGACCAGTTGCTGGGTGCGGCGCGACAGGCCGCCCGCGGCCTTCTTGCCATCGCCCTGGTGAAGCTGCGGCATCAGGTCGGCGCTTCCCTCCGGCGAGGGCTGGCTGATCAGGGCGTCGACCGGTCGGCCGCGGATCTCAGTGTTGCCGTTATTGCTCCCCGAGGCCTTTTCCGGGGCACCCGGCGTCCCATTGCGGGGAGCAGCAGACGGGGTGCCCTTAGCTTTTCCCGGCGCCGGCCCTCGATCGTCGGGCGGCAGGTAGATGCCGGGTCCCGACAGGCTGGCCAATCCCGACTGGCGCTTGACCACATCGGCAAGAGCAGTGAGCGCGGTGATCTGGTCGGCCACCACATGGCGCATGGCATCGGCATTGGCGCGGGTCTCGTCGGGCAGTTCGAGAATCGCGCGCTTCAACTCGCCGCGGGCGAAGTCGATGTCCTTGACCACCTGCTGGGCGGTTGTCCGCATGTCGCGCGCCGTGGCGCCGAACTCGCCGCTTGAAGCGGCCAGCATCTCGGCCAGCGAGGCTGCAATCTTCTCGTGTTGCTCGCGCATGGTCCGCGCCGCCTCGGCGATCTGCTTGTCGGACGTTTCCTCCATGCGGCGGATCTCGTTCTGAAGGTTGTCGGCAGCCGCGCTGGTCTCAGCCGCAATGATACGAGCGAGTTCTTCCGAACGGGTCTGGGTGCGGCTGAGCGATTCGTCCACCAGGGTGACGTAGTTGCGCATCATGGAATCGAGGTCCTCGGCGCGGCTGACGAGCATCTCCACCACGTCGGACAGGATATCCTCGCGATTGGTTAGGACCTTTTCCACTTCGGTGTTGAAACGCTCGACCGAGCGCTCGACGACGGCCGAGGCATCACTCAGGCGGTTGGTCACCTTGCCGGCGGTGCTCTCAAGGCGGCCGGTGAGCTTGAGGGTGATGTCCTCCAGCTTTTCGTCCAGTTCGCCGGCGGATTCGCCCAGCTTTTCGCCAAGATAGGTATTGGCCTTGGCGACATGTTCGGAGAACTTCTGACCAGCGTCATCGAGGCGCCGGGAGGTCTGGCTGGTGCGCGCCTCCATTTCCTCGGCCGCCTGGTCGATGCGCTGGCTGAGGGCGCCGGTGGTCTGCTCGAAGCGGCCGGTGATGAGGCGGGTGCTTTCCTCCAGGCCATCGGAAAAGGCGGCGCTGGCATTGCCGAGCTCGGCGATGATGCGGCTGCTCTCGGTCTCCATCAGGCCGGCGAAGCGCTCGCTCGAGCCATCGAAACGGGTGGAAATGCTGGTGGTGACCTTGTCGAGCAGCGAAGCGGCTTCGTCGAGGCGGCGGCCCATGTCCTTGGAGGTCGAATCAAGGCGCATGAACATGCTCTCGCCGGCCTCGTCCAGGGTCTTGGTGAGCTGCATCGAGGTCGACTTGAAGCGCTCCGACATGGCCGTGTTGGTCTTGTCGAGATGGCCGTGCAGGCGCTTGATGTTTTCCTCCAGCGAAGTGGTCATTACACCAGAGACATCGGTGAGCCGGGTGGTGACGCCGCTCGATGTCTCATCGAGGCGGTCGATGAGCTTGTTGGCGGTGGTGTCGAGCTCGTCGCTGAGGCGGCCAGTGGTCTCATTCAGGTGCCGCGACAAGGCATGCGAGGCGCGCTCGAGTTCGCCGGTCAGGTCGTCCGACACGGTGGTGAGACGTGAGGTGAGGCCGGTCGAGGTGGTCTCCAGGCGGCCGATCAGGTCGGAACTGACGCCTTCGAGGCGTTCGTTCATGCTCGCCGTCGTGGTCGAGAGCTGCGTCGTCAGGAGGTTGGATGTGCGCTGCAGGTCGCCGGTAAGGCGGCTCGTGGTGGCATCCAGGCGTGCCGTCATCTCGCCCGAGGCGTGATCGAGCTTGTCGGTGATTTCATCCGCTGCCTCGACCAGGCGGCCCGAGAGGCCCTCCGAGGCGAGGCCGAGCTGGCCGGTGACCTTGGACGTAGTGTCGGCGAGGCGGGTGGTCATGTCGCCGGAGGCCTTGTCGAGCTGGTCGGCGAGCTTTGCGGTGGTCTCGTCGAGGCGGATGGCCATGCTGCCGGAGGCCTCGTCGATCTGGTCGAGCAGACGCAAGGAGGTATCGGCCAGGCGGCCGGTCAACTCACCGGTGGCGCTGTCGAAGTACTGGGTGATCTGGCTGGTGGTGCCGTCGAGGCGCTCAAGCATGTCGTGGGCGGAGGCATCGAGCCGCTCGCTCACCTCGCTGGAGGTCTTGGAGAGGCGATCGGTGATCTGGAACGACGAGGCATCGAGCCGCGTGGCGAGTTCTTCCGAGGTGGTCTCTAGGCGTCCGGCGATGGTGCCCGATGTCTGATCCAGCCGGTCGGTAACTTCGCTGGAGGTCCGCGACAGGCGGTCGGTGATCTGGATAGCGGAGGTATCGAGCCGCGAAGCCAGTTTGTCGGAGGTGCCTTCCAACCGCTCGGCGATGGTGGTCGCAGCGACCTCCAGGCGGCCGGTCAGTTCATCCGATGTGCCATCGAGACTCTCGGCAATGGCGCTGGAGACGCCTTCCAGGCGGCCGGTCAGTTCGCCGGAGGTGGTCTCCAGCCGCACGGCGACATCACCGGAGGTGGTGATCAGCCGCTCGGTCAGCTCGCTGGAGGTGGTTTCTATACGCCCGGCGATGTCTTCGGTGATGCCCGACAGGCGGGCGAAAATGTCGCTCGAGGCTGCATCGAGGTGGTTGGCCAGTTCGCTCGATGTGCTGTCGAGGCGGCCGGCCAGCTGGGTTGTGGTCTGGTCGAGGCGCGAGGTCATCTGGCTCGATGCGACATCGAGCAGCTCGGAAAGCTTCGAGGTGGCCGTCTCCAGCCGCCCCACCATCTTGGTCGAGGTCGAATCGATGCTGCCGGCCAGCCGCTCGGTCGACTGATCGAGATGCTCCGACATCTGGCCGGTGGCCTCGGCCACCCGGTTGAACAGGACACCGGAAGTGTCTTCGAGACGCGACGACATTTCGCCGGTCGCGGCCTCGACCCGGGCGAACAGGGCCGCACTCACGTCTTCCAGTTTGCCGGTCATACCGGTCGAGGCGCGATCGAGGTAGTTGTAAAGCTCGTCGCGGGCCTGGGCGACGTTCTGCACGAACTCGCCCGACACCGAAAGCAGCTTGTCGGTCAACGATACACCGGAATGCTCGATCTTCTGGGCGACGTCGATGCCCGACTTCTCCATCTGCTGGGCGACCTCGGAGGAGGATGACTTCAGATGGTATGAGATGTTTTCACCCGTGGCCTGCAGCAGTTCGGAGAACTGGCCGGAGGTGGTGCGCAACTGCTCCGACAGATTGTTGGTCATGCGCTCGACGGTGCGCGCCACTTCGGCGTTGACGGCGCCCAGCTCGCCGGAGCTTTCCTTCAGCGTCTCGACGACCCGCTGTTCCATCTCGTGCACTTCGTGCTGGAATTGGTTGGAGCCCACATTGAGGGCGCGGGCCGAGCCCTGCAGGGTTTCGAGTTGCGAACCGAGGGTTTGCGAGAACACCCGCATCTCATTGACCAGCATGCCGGACATCTGGTCCATGCGGGTGGTCTGTCCGCCGAGTTCGTTGCTCGCCAGGGCGGCGCGGTTGGTCAGTTCATCGATTGTCTGGGTGAGGTCGATGGTGGTGGTCTTCAGGCCGCTTTCCAGCGACGCCAGCGCCGAGGAGGCGGAATTGACCAGCACGCCGAGCTCGCCGGTATTATGCTCGAGCCGCGACAGGAGCGGATTGGTCT
>Ga0315540_10000272_pt1 | contig 28572 bp, 30 predicted proteins | sample SalMarSW160110MG_FD_203677 | JGI IMG/M metagenome (GOLD analysis project Ga0315540, IMG submission 203677) | Salt marsh sediment microbial communities from the Plum Island Ecosystem LTER, Massachusetts, United States - Salt Marsh Sediment SW1601-10 ...
CACACCGGACCCGGGTCGGCGCCGGCGGATTCCGGGCCCACTTGCAGGGTGCGCGTCAACGGGTCGACGCGCGCGAGCGAGCCGCCACCGGAGCCGATGGCCTGGATGTCCACCTTGGGCAGGAAGTACTCGTACTGCGCGACGTTGGAAGTGAAGGAGTACTGCGGCCGCCCCTCGTGCACGATGCCGACGTCGAACGAAGTGCCACCCATGTCGGTGGTGATGACGTTGTCGATGCCCATGACGTGAGCAAGGTAGACCGACCCCGTCACGCCCGAGACCGGCCCCGAATCGAGCGTCAGCAGAGGGGAGCCGATCGCCTCGTCGACCGAGATCGAGCCGCCGCCGCACTGCGCGATCTGCAGCGGCTGGCGATAGCCCGCGCCCTTCAGCCGCCCGGCGAGGTTGCCGAGATAGCGCGCCATTACGGGGCCGATGTAGGCGTTGAGCGCCGTTGCCGTGGTGCGCTCGTACTCGCCCCACTTGGGCGCCAGGTCCACCGAGCAGGAAACGAACAGCTGCGGCGCAATGCGACGAACCATCTCCTTGACGCGCAATTCGTGCGCCGGATGGCGGAACGACCACAGGAAGCAGACCGCGATCGCCTCCGCGCCCTGCGCCAGCAGGCGCCGGATCGCCGTCTCGGCCTGCTCCTCGTTCAGCGGCACCACCACATCGCCGAAGCAATCGACCCGCTCCGAAACACCTTCGATCAGGCGTTTCGGCACCACCGGATCGGGCTTCTGGCTCTCGGGGAAGTGGACCACCTTGCGCAGGTCGCGCGAAGTGACGCCGCGCGAGCCGCGCATGATGTGGATCACGTCCTCGTGGCCCCGGGTGGTGATCAGACCGACCTTGGCGCCCTTTCTCTGGATCAGTGCGTTGGTGCCGACCGTGGTGCCGTGGGTGAGCACGCGGATCTGGGCACAGAAATCCTCGAACGAAAGCCCGAGGCGTTCCGCCGCGACGCCGAGCGCGGCCAGCATGCCTTCGGCGAAGTTGCCCGGCGTGGAGGGCGACTTGGTGGCGGTGATGCGCCCCCTGCCGTCCAGCACCACGCAGTCGGTGAACGTGCCGCCGATGTCCACCCCGACCAGATAGGGGCCCACGCTGTCTCCCGGTGTTTTAGGCGATGCTAAATGATCGAGCGATCACTACGCAACCGCGGTGCATCCCTATAATGCTCCGATAGAGACAGGGGTTCGCTATGCTGGACGTCGCCGTCGTCGGCCTGGGGTGGTGGGGCCGGATAATGGTATCGCTGCTCGCCGGCAGTAAGCGGCTGCGCGTGGTGCGCGCGGTCGAGCCGCGCCCCGACGCCGCGGCGTTCGCCGCGCAGCACGGCATTCCCTGCTCGGCTGGCTACGCCGCGGCGCTCGGCGATCCGGCGCTGCGCGGCGTCATCCTGTGCACGCCTCACACGCAACATGCGCAGCAGATCGTCGAGGCCGCCCGCGCCGGCAGGCACGTGTTCTGCGAGAAGCCGCTGGCGCTGACGCGCACCGACGCGCAGCGTGCGCTGGCCGCCTGCGAGACGGCCAGCGTTGCGCTCGGGGTGGGGCACGAGCGACGCTTCGAGCCCGGAATCGCCGAGTTGCGGCGCCTGCTCGCGGCCGGCGATATCGGTCGGCCGCTCCAAATCGAGGCCAATTTCAGCCAGGACAAGTTCCTCGACATGCCGTCCGACAATTGGCGACTGTCGGCGGCCGAGGCGCCCGGCGGCCCGCTCACCGCCACCGGGATCCATCTGGTCGACCTTGCGGTGAGCGTGTTCGGCCAGCCGGAGCGCGCTTTCGCCAGCGTGAGGCAGCTCGGCAGCCACCTGCTCAACGGCGACACGCTGGGCGCCCTGCTGACCTTCCGCGGCGGCGGACACGCATTGCTCAGCGCGATCCTCGCCACGCCGTTCGACGGCCGTTTCGCCGTCTACGGCAGCAAGGGCTGGTTCGAGGTGCGCGACAAGGCGCATCCCGAGCAGCCGGATGGCTGGGAGCTCACGCTTTGCCGGCGGGGCGGGAGGCCGCAGCGGCGCGAGATTCCGCCCGCGCCGGCGGTACTGGCCAACCTCGAGGCGTTCGCCGAGGCTGCGCTCGGCGGGGCGCCCTACCCGGTGCCGCACCACGAGATGCTGGCGACCGTGTCGGCGCTCGAGGCCATCGCCCGCTCGGCCGCGAGCGGCAGGGCCGAAGCAGTCGAAGGCTAGCGGCGCCTGCCCGAATGCTGGATGGCCTTAGAATACCGCGATGCCGCTGAGCCACATCGAACATATGCTGATCCAGACCGCCGACATGGCGGCAACGCGCGACTGGTACGTGCGCGTGCTCGGTTTTCGCGTCGGCCCCAATCCGGACTTCAAGTTTCCGGTCTGCTGGCTGTATCTCGGCGACAAGGACGTGATCCACATTACCGAGGGCGGCGCCGAAGTCTCCGACAACCGCAAGCGCTACGTGGGACAGGAATCCGCGGCAACGCAAGGCAGCGGCGTCATCGACCACATCGCGTTTCGCTGCGCCGGCCTCGAGCAGATGCTCGAGCACCTCACAGCGCTCGGGGTGCAGTTCAAGCGCAGGCAGGTGAACGACCAGGGGCTCTACCAGCTGTTCCTGTTCGACCCCAACGGCGTCAAGGTGGAGCTCAACTTCGCCAACGCCGAGGCGCGCGGCATCCGCTCCGAGCTGATGGCCTCCGATCTGCCCGGTTAGACCTTCCCCAGGGCCTGCAGCACGCGCTCCGGCGTGCAGGGCTGTGCCGGCACGCGCGCACCAAGCGGTGCCAGGGCGTCGTTGATCGCGTTCATCACCGCCGCGGGCGCGCCCGCGGTGCCGGCCTCGCCGACGCCCTTGGCCCCGAGCTCGGAGGTCCGCGTCGGGGTCGAGATGTGGGCCACCACGATGTCGGGAATCTCGCCCGACATCGGCACCAGGTAATCGGCCAGGTTGCCGTTGAGCAGCTGGCCGTTGTCGTCGTACAGGCAATGCTCCCACAGCGCGGCGCCGATGCCCTGCACGATGCCGCCGCGGATCTGCTCGTCGACCAGCATCGGGTTGATCACCGTGCCGCAGTCCTCGACGCACCAGTGCTTGAGCAGCTTCACGAATCCCGTTTCCGGGTCGACCTCCACCAGCGAGGCCTGCATGCCGTTGGTGAAGGTGAAGGGGTATTCGCGCGGCGTGTAGTGGCGCGTGACGGTGAGCTCGGACTGGAACTTCATCGGCAGCGTATCGGGGCGGAAATAGCCCACCCGGCCGACCTCGGCCAGCGGCAGCTTCGCCTCGCCGCTGACCTTGCTGACGATGGCGTCGGCGGCGACGTCGAGCTGCGCCTTGTCCTCGTTCAGGATCGCCGCGGCGACATCGAGAATGTTGGAGCGCAGCGCCTTGCCGGCCTGCAGCACGGCCTCGCCACCGATGCCCGCACCGCGCGAGGCCCAGGTGCCGCCGCCGTAGGGCGTGGTGCCGGTGTCCCCCGTGATCACGCGCACCTTGTCCATCGAGACGCCGACCGCGGTGGCGGCGATCTGGGCGAAGATGCCTTCGGTGCCCTGGCCCTGCTCGGTGACGCTGACCATCACCGTGACCATGCCGCTCGGCTCGAGGCGCAGGGTGGCGCCGTCCTGCGCCGAGATGTGCGCGCCGCCGACGCCGTAGAAGGCGGGCGAGGGGTTGGTGACCTCGATCATCGTCGCCAGTCCGATGCCGCGGTACACCCCCTTCTTCCTCAGCGCCTGCTGCTCGGCGCGCAGGCCCTTGTAATCCATCAGTGCGAGCAGCCGGTCGAGCGTCTTGTGGTGCGAGAGCTGCTCGAACTTGAGGCCCGAGGGAAAGGCATAGGGATAGGCGTCGTCGGCGATCAGGTTGCGGCGCCGGAACTCCGCCGGGTCCATCCCCAGCTTGGCCGCGGCAAGGTCGACGATGCCCTCGGTCAGCGCCACCGCGATCGGGTGGCCCACCGCGCGGTACTGGCAGGTGACGTTCTTGTTGGTGAACACCACGTTCATCAGTGCGCGGTAATGCTGGTGCTTGTAGGGCCCGCCGACCAGGTTGACCACCTGGTTGCCCTCGATGCCGCTAGTGCGCGGGTACACGGAGTAGGGGCCGATGCCGGTCAGGTCGTCGAGCTCGAAAGCGAGAATGTCGCCCTCGCGGCTGACCGCCAGGCGAACCTTGGCGCGGTGCTCGCGGGCATGGATGTCGGTGAGGAAGGATTCGAGCCGGTCGGCGACGAACTTCACCGGCCGGCGCAGCATCACCGACAGCGCCGCGGTGGCCATCTCGTCGGGATAGACGTGCACCTTGATGCCGTAGGAGCCGCCGACGTCCTTGCAGATCACGCGCACGCTCGCCTCGGGAATGCCGAGGTGGCGCGAAAAGATGTCCTGCATCATGTGCGGCGCCTGCGTCGCCTGGTACACGGTGAGCGAGTGCTCCGCGGCGTTGTAGTCGGCCAGGATCGAGCGCATCTCCAGGCACACGCCGGTGTGGCGGCCGAAATCGTAGGTTTCCTCGACCACCAGGTCGGCCTCGGCGAAGGCCGCGTCGACCTCGCCGGCGTTGAGCTCGCGCCGGAAGCAGACGTTGTCGCCAAGCTCGGGATGGATCACGTGATCGCCGCGCAGCGCCGCTTCCATGTCGGTGACCACCGGCCGCTCCTGCCACTCGGCCTCGACGTGCGCCAGCGCGTCCTCGGCCTGCGCGCGCGACTCGGCGACGATGGCGGCCATCGCCTCGCCCTGCCAGCAGGCGCGCTCGATCGCGATCGCGTGCTGCGGCGGAGACTTGATGCCCTTCAGGTGCGCCAGCACCCCGACCCAAGGGGTGCAGTACTCGGCCAGCGCGCGGCCACCCACGGTGGCGATCACACCGGGCTGCGCGCGCGCCTTCGACAGGTCGAGCTTCCTCAGCTTCGCGTGCGCGTAGGGGCTGCGGAAAAACACCACGTGCGCCAGGCGCGGCAAGCGCAGGTCGTCGACGTAGGCGCCACGCCCCTGGAGCAGGCGTTTCGCGTTCGGCCGCGGCTCGCTCTTGCCGATATAACCCGTTTTAACGGACGGAAGCTTCTCGGGCGCGTTCATGGCTTGGCTCCTCGCTGCGCTTCGAGCACCGCCTCGACGGCGTCGACGATAGCGTGGTAGCCGGTGCAGCGGCAGTAATTGCCCGAGAGATGCGCGCGAATCTGCTCGCGCGTGGCCTCGGGCCGGTTCTTCAGCAGGTCGAGCGCGGCCATCAGCATTCCCGGCGTGCAGAAGCCGCACTGCAGCGCGTTGCGCTCGTGGAACGCGCTTTGCAGCGCGGCGAGCTCGCCCGAATCGGACAGCCCCTCGATCGTGTCCACCTTGCGGCCGTCGGCCTGCACCGCCAGCATCAGGCAGCCGCGCACGATCTCGCCGTCGACGCGCAGCGTGCAGGCGCCGCACACACCGTGTTCGCAGGCGGTGTGCGAGCCGGTGAGGCCCATCTCCTCGCGCAGGAAGTCCACCAGGTGCTGGCGCGCCTGCACGCGCCGCGTGACCGGCGTGCCGTTCAGAACGAACGTGGTTACGATTTCGGTCGCCGGAGCCTGGCTCATCTCGCCTCCAAGGTCATTGCACCAGGGCCGCGAGCGCGCGGCCGGTGAGCACCCGCGCAAGGTGCAGCTTGGTCGCGGCCGAGTGGTAGAGATCGGGCGACGGATCAAGGTCCTCGCCGAGCGCGGCCTGCGCCGACGCGACTGCCTGCGGGCCGTAGGCCTTGCCCTCGAGCACCGCCGCGGCGCGCTCCGCGCGCACGGCGGTTGCGCCGACGCCCAGATACGCCAGCCGCAGGTCGGAAAACCGGCCGCCGTCGACGCGGGCATGCGCGGCGACGCCGACGATGGCGTAGTCGCCGTGCCGGCGCGCGAGCTCGAGGAACGCCGAGCGGTAGCCGGGCTTGAGCAGCGGAAACTCCGCCGCGACGAGCAGCTCGTGCGGTTCGAGCGCCGTGCTGTACAGGCCGCGGAAGAAATCGCGCGCCGCCACGCGCCGCTCGCCGCGCGCTCCGGCGATCACCAGCGATGCTTCGAGCGCGAGCGCACAGGCCGGATACTCGGCCGCGGGATCGGCTAGCGCGAGCGACCCGCCCAGGGTGCCGGCGTTGCGGATGGCGACGTGGGCCACGTGGGGCACCGCCTGCGCGAGCAGCGGCGCGTGTCGCGCCACCTCCGCCGAGCACTCGATCTCGCAGTGGCGCGTCAGCGCGCCGATGCGCAGCGCATCGTCCTGCACCCGGATCCCCGACAGCTCCTTGAGGCCGGTGACGTCGACCAGCAGCTCGGGCGACGACAGCCGCATGTTGAGCGAGGCGAGCAGGCTCTGCCCGCCCGCCAGCGCGCGCGCGCCCTCGCCGTGACCGGCGAGCAGTCCGAGCGCCTCGCCGAGCGAATCCGGGCGAGCATAGGCAAACGACGGCGCTTTCATGCGGGACCCCTCCCCCTCGGTGTCAGGCGATTATAACGAGCCGGCAGATGACGTCGTGCGAAAAGCCGCGGCTCTGCAAAAAGCGCGCGCGCCTGGCGCGCTCCTCGAGCGTCGCGGCGGGGGAAGGGTATTTGCGGCGCAGGATCTCCTGCGCGCGCTCCAGCTCTCCCGCGCGCGCTTCGGCGGCGGCGTGCTGAGCCGCCTCCTCGGTGACGCCCTTGGCGCGCAGATCGTGCACGATGCGCGCCGCGCCGTACTTGCGCGCCAGCTGGTGCGCCCGCGCCTCGGCGTAGCGCTGGTCCGAAAGCTGTTTCTTCTGTGCCAGCTCGTCGAGCAGGCGCTCGAGCGCCGCGGGCGACTCGGCGCGCGGCGCGAGCTTGCGTGCGAGCTCGGCCCTCGAGTGCTCGCGCCGCGCGAGCAGGCGCAGCGCCCGCGCCTTGAGCTCCGCTGCGGAGTCCGGCTCGTCAGCCCCGTTTGCGCGCGGGCGCAGGGGCGGACTCCTCTTCGGATTCCTCGTTGGCGGCGGGCACCACCGGCAGCGGCAGCGCGACGCCGGCGGCCTCGCGCACCTTCATCTCGATCTCGCGCGCCAGCTCTGCGTTCTCCTTCAGGAAATCGCGCGCGTTGTCGCGGCCCTGGCCGAGCCGATCGCCCTTGTAGTTATACCAGGCCCCCGTCTTCTCGACGATGCCGTGCTCTACCCCGAGCTCGAGGATCTCGCCTTCGCGCGAGATGCCCGTGCCGTACATGATGTCGAACTCGGCCCGGCGGAACGGCGGCGCGACCTTGTTCTTGACGACTTTCACGCGCGTCTCGGAGCCGACCACCTCGTCGCCCTTCTTGATCGAGCCTATGCGGCGGATGTCCATCCGCACCGAGGCGTAGAACTTGAGCGCGTTGCCGCCGGTGGTGGTCTCGGGATTGCCGAACATGACGCCGATCTTCATCCGGATCTGGTTGATGAAGATCACCAGCGTGTTGGTGCGCTTGATATTGGAGGTGAGCTTCCTCAGCGCCTGGCTCATCAGGCGCGCCTGCAGGCCCATCTGCGGCTCGCCCATCTCGCCCTCGATCTCGGCCTTGGGCGTCAGCGCCGCCACCGAGTCGACCACGATCACGTCCACCGCGCCCGAGCGCACCAGCATGTCGGCGATCTCGAGCGCCTGCTCGCCGGTGTCGGGCTGCGAAATCAGCAGCTCGTCGATGTTGACCCCGAGCTTCGCAGCGTACTGGGGGTCGAGCGCGTTCTCGGCGTCGATGAAGGCCGCCGTGCCGCCCATCTTCTGCGCCTCGGCCACCACCTGCAGCGTGAGCGTGGTCTTGCCCGAGGATTCGGGGCCGTAGATCTCGACCACCCTGCCACGCGGCAGGCCGCCGACGCCGAGCGCGAGATCCAGCCCGAGCGAGCCGGTGGAGACCACCTGCACGTCCTTGATCGCCTCGGAGTCCATGCGCATCACCGAGCCCTTGCCGAACTGCTTCTCGATCTGCGACAGGGCTGCCGCCAGCGCCTTCGATTTGTTCTCGTCCATCGTGTACCTCTTGTTGTGTGCGCCGGCATCTACGGCGGGCGATTCCCGGGCCGGCACCGAGTACTGTATAAACGTCCATGCATTGTAATGGTTGACGGCGGCGTGTCAACGGCGGCGGTGTAACATTGGCCATTCTTCAATCGGCACAATTAGTTGGGAGACGGACGATGGCGAAACTCGCATTTCTCGGACTGGGCGTGATGGGCTACCCGATGGCGGGTCACCTGCTGAAGAAGGGCGGCCACGACGTGACGGTGTACAACCGCACGGCCGCCAAATCCGCGCAGTGGGCCAAGGAATACGGCGGCAAGAGCGCCGCCACCCCCAAGGAGGCCGCCCAGAGCTGCGACCTCGTCATGATGTGCGTCGGCAACGACGACGACGTGCGCGCGGTCGCCTATGGCGACAGCGGCGCGCTCGCCGGACTGAAAAAGGGGGCCGTACTGGTGGACCACACCACGGCATCCGCGGTGGTCGCGCGCGAGTTGCACGCCAAGTGCAGGGAAAAGGGCGTTGGCTTCGTGGATGCCCCTGTCTCCGGCGGCCAGGCGGGCGCGGTGAACGGGCAGCTGGGCATCATGTGCGGCGGCGAGCAGGCCGATTTCGACAAGGCCAAGCCGGTGATGGACGTCTACGCCAAGATGGCGGCGCTGATCGGCGCGCCCGGCGCGGGGCAGCTCACCAAGATGGTTAACCAGGTCGCCATCGTCGGCCTGCTGCAAGGGCTTTCGGAAGCGCTCAATTTCGGCAAGAACGCCGGCCTCGACATGGAGAAAGTCGTCGCCGTCATCTCCAAGGGCGCGGCGCAGTCTTGGCAGCTCGAGAACCGCTGGAAGACCATGGTAGAGGGCAAGTTCGAGGGCTTCGGCTTCGCCAGCGACTGGATGAGAAAGGACTTGAACATCGCGCTCGCGGAAGCGAAGAAGAACGGCTCCTACATGCCGGGCACCGCGCTCGTCGAGCAATACTTCGGCCGCATCAGCGCCGCCGGCCACGGCCGCTGGGACAACACGGCGCTGATGGGCCTGCTGGCGAAGGACTAGCCCTCTTTCTCGCGCCGCAGCTTCCAGGTGGCAAGCGGCCCGAGGGCGGCGCCGATCCCGAGCGTCGCCCAGGCGATGCCCCAGGCGTGCGGGTCGGCAATCTCCCTGGCGCCACCGGCGAGGTCGAGCGCCCAGCCGAACACGACCGGGCTGACCACGCCGGCGCCGAAGCCGATCGCCGAGCGGACCGAGAATGCGACACCGACCTGATGCGGAGGAACGCTCTCGGCCAGCAGCGTCGAGTGGGTCGACGAATCGGCGATGGCCGAGAAGTTGTACACGCAGGCGAGCAGCACCAGCAGCGCTGCCGGCGCGTTGACCAGCCAGCCGATCGAGAACGAAAGCACGAGGCTCACGCACGACCACAGCAGGATCGTCTCGGTGCGGCCCCAGCGGTCGGCCATGGTGCCGCCGAGGATGCTGCCGCCGATGTTCGCAACATAGGTCACTGCGGCCAGCGCGAGCGCCGCGGTGGCCGCGGCCTGCGCACCCTCGCCGCCCGCGGTCAGTGCCGCGGTGAGGAAAGCCGGCAGCCAGGCCCATAGCCCGAGCAACTCCCAGTTGTGGCAGGTGTAGCCCAGGATCGAAAGCATGCCGCGCCGGTTGGCGAACACAGCCGGCAGCGCGGCGAGCGCGCCCTCGCCCGCCGGGCGCGGATGGATCAGGTTCGGCGTCGTGCGCATCGCGACGAGCGCCATGATCCAGGCCAGAAACGGCAGCACCGCGACCGCGCCGACCGCCGCGCGCCAGCCGGCGAAGCCGAGCACCAGTCCCGCCAGCCCCAGGCACAGTGCATAGCCCGCGCTCGAGGCGCCGATCACGAAGCCCATCGCGCGCCCGCGCCGGTCGCGCTCGACGTGCTCGTTCACCAGCCCGAGCACCGGCGTATAGGTCCCGCCCTGGCACAGCCCGGTCAGCAGGTGCAGCCAGTAGGCCGACCAGAATCCATGCGCGAAAGCGACGAACAGGATCGGCGCCACCCACGCCGCGACGCCGGTCAAGAGGTAGGTGCGGCGGGCGCCGAAACGGTCGGCGAGAAAGCCCACCACGAACAGCGAGACCAGGTAGCCGAGGTGGAACGCGGACTGGATCAGGCCCGCCTCGCGCCCGGACAGTTCCCAGGCCTGCTGCGTGAGCGGAAGGACCGCGGAGTAGGCGACGAACCAGCTCGCCGCCAGCATGCGGCTCACGCACAGCAGGGCGAGCCAGCCGCCGCGCCCCGGAGCGAAGCTCACCTGCTCAGGCGCCCAGCGCCAGCCTTACCGGAATGCGCCTTGCGCCGAAGGGTTTGCCGATCTTTCCATAGCGACCGGCAAGCTGGTGGCCACAAAACCTGCATGCGCCCTCGTCCGTCAGGTGGTAGGCGCGGATGTCGTACCAGTCGCGCACGATCACCGCTTCCCCGCACGCGGGGCAGCTGGTGGTGCCGCCCTCTTCGTCGTGGACGTTTCCAGTGTACACGTAGCGCAATCCGGCGCGCAGCGCAGTTTCGCGCGCGCGCTTGAGCGTCGCCGGCGGCGTCGCGGGCACGTCGCGCATCTTCCAGTCGGGATGGAAGGCGGTGAAATGAAGCGGCACGTCGCGACCCAGGTTTTGCGCGACCCACTTGCACTCGGCCTCGATCTCCTCGTCGGAATCGTTCTTGCCCGGGATCAGCAGGGTGGTGATCTCGGTCCAGACCCCGGTCTCCTTGGCCAGGTAGACCAGCGTATCGAGCACCGGCTGCAGGTGTGCGCCGGTGAGCTTGAAATAGAAGTCGTCGGTGAACGCCTTCAGGTCGACGTTGGCGGCGTCCATTCTCGAATAGAACTCGCGCCGCGGCGCGGGATAGATGTAGCCCGCGGTCACCGCCACGGTCTTCACGCCCTTGGCATGGCAGGCGTCGGCCACGTCGAGCGCGTACTCGGCGAAGATCACAGGGTCGTTGTAGGTGAACGCGACACTCCTGCAACCCAGGCGCAGCGCGGAATCGGCGATCATCTGCGGCGTGGCCTGGTCCATCAGGGTATCCATCTCGCGCGACTTGGAGATGTCCCAGTTCTGGCAGAACTTGCACGCCAGGTTGCAGCCTGCGGTGCCGAACGACAGCGCGCTCGAGCCCGGGTAGAACTGGTTGAGCGGCTTCTTTTCGATCGGATCGACGCAGAAGCCCGACGAGCGGCCGTAGGTGGTGAGCACCATCTTTCCGCCCTGCATCTTCCTCACGAAGCAGGCGCCGCGCTGTCCTTCGTGCAGCTTGCAGTCGCGCGGGCACAGGTCGCACTGGATGCGCCCGTCGTCGAGCGCGTGCCACCAGCGCCCGGGATGGCTGGACTCGGGGATCATGCTAATCGGTGAAATCGGCTTCGCGCCATTTCTCGACCTGGTAGCGCCAGACGTTGCATTGCACGAGCGGCGTGTCCGCGGGAAGTCCCGCCTTGCGCTTGAGCTCCTGCATGAAGCGGCGTCTGTCGGGCAGACTTTCCCAGACCTGCGGCAGAAAGGTGCCGCGCCGGCCGCGGTGCTCGAGGATCACCCCGTCCACGCCTGGCCGCAGCCGTCCGAGCAGATCGATCTCGTCGCGAAATTCGGCCTTCTCAGGGGCGGAAAGCAGCGACACCTCTGCCGCGACGCGCGGCCACTCCTGCAACGTGAGGGGGGCGAAGCGAGGGTCGCGGAAGGCTGCGTTCTCGGCGTTCGCCGCGACGTCCTGTCCGAGCGGCCGGTGCGCCTGCAGGCTGCCGATACAGCCGCGCAGCACGCCGTCCATGGTGAGCGTGACGAAGCTGGCCCCCGGCTGCGCCAGCCACACGGGATGATCGAGCCGCGGCGCCGCCGCCTGGCCCAGCTGGCGCCCGATCGCGCCGCGCGCGATGCCGAGCAGCGTGCGCCCCTGCTCGTCGCGCGAAGGCGCTCCACCGGGCTCGTAGAGCGCGAACGACGAGTAGCCGACCACGCGGGCGCGATCGCCGGCGGTGTCGCCAGAATTGCACGCGCCGAGCAAGCGGATCGACAAGCCCTTGTCGCGCGCCACGCGCAGCAGGCCGTTGAGCGGCGTCGCGCCGCAAGCCTGCTCGTGATTCAGATCGGAAGCGAGCGAGGCGATGCGCGCGAGCGTCGCGCCGTCGATGCGCTTGGCCTCCTGGTAGCTGTGGTAGTGCGACAGGTCGGTGCTGATCACGAACAACGTTTCGCTTCCGCCCCACAGTCGCTCGATGACCCCGGCCACCTCGGCCATGCTGGCGTCGCCGACCGCGAGCGGAACGAGCGAGAAGCTGCCCAGCACCTTCTGCAGGAAAGGCAGCTGGACTTCGAGCGAGTGCTCGAGCGCATGCGCGGCGGGACTGGTCACCACCTGCGGCAGCTCGGCCAGCACGCGCACCGCGTCGGCGTCCAGCGCTACGCGGCCAAGCGGGGTCGCGAACGCGTCGACACCCGGAAGCGCGAGGCCACGCACCGGGACCCGGTGCACCGGCCCGAGCAGCACGACCCGGGTCACGCGGTCGCGCGCGGGGGCCAGGGCTTCGTAGGCGCGCGCGGCGATCGCGCCCGAATAGACGTAACCGGCGTGCGGAACGATGACTGCTTTGGGAACCCCATCGGCCTCGCCGCCGGGCGCGGGCGAGGCCAGGAATTCGCCGAGCTGCGCGGTGAGCGCCAGCGGGTCGCCCGGGTAGAAGGCGCCTGCGACGGCTGCGGGTCGGACGGTGGGCATAGGCCTTAAATGGGGGCCGTACCCGTGAAGTTCTAGACCTGGCCTGCGCCCGCGTCAAGCCATTCGACGACGCCCTGCAGCGCGCGCAGCACCGACTGGCGCCGCACCTTCTCCCGGTCTCCGGTGAAATGGCGTGTTTCGCTTCGGACCGCGCCGCCGCGGTCGGCCCAGGCGAAGCACACCATCCCGACCGGCTTGCCGGGCGTACCGCCGCTCGGCCCGGCCACGCCGGTTACCGCCAGCGCGAGCGTGCCATGGCTCGCGGCGAGGGCGCCGAGCGCCATTTCGCGCGCGGTCTCCTCGCTCACTGCCCCATAGCGCGCGAGTGTCTCGGTGCGCACCCCGATCAACTCCTGCTTGGCCTCGTTGGAATAGGTGACGAAGCCGCGCTCGAACCACTCGGAGCTGCCTGCGACAGAAGTCACGACCTGTGCTACCCAGCCCCCGGTGCACGATTCGGCGCTCACCAGGCGCTCGCCACGCTCCCTGAGCCGGCTGCCGGCCACGGCTCCTAGCGTGTTCAGTGGGTCGGCTGTCATCACGTCAGCAGCCTGTGCGCGATTGCGAGCACAACAAGCGTATAACCCGCCGCGAGCACATCGTCGAACATGACCCCGAAGCCGCCCTTGAAGCGGCGCTCGAAATTGCGGATCGGCGGTGGCTTCACCACATCGAAGGCGCGGAAAACGAAGAACGCCGTAACCTGCCAGCCGATGTGCTGCGGAATCACCGCGAGCACGGCGAGCATGGCCACGACTTCGTCCCACACCATTCCCCCGTGGTCGGCGATCCCGAGGTGGCGTCCGGTGACCGAACAGGCCCAGACCCCGGCGGCGAAAAAGAACGCGACCAGGATCCAGAACACCGGCGCGGGATAGGCGTCGCCGAGCTGCCACCAGAGCGGGAACGCAAGCAGCGTGCCAAAAGTCCCCGGCGCGAAGCGCGCGAGGCCGACGCCGAAGCCGAACGCAATGAAGTGCGCCGGATGCGCGAAAACGAAACTCGCCCGGGGACGGAAGATCATCATGCGCGGAAGTGGTCGAAACCGGCGGCCTGGGGCATGGTGCAACCAGTGGCGTCGAGCAGCTCGAGCAGTGTGCCGCCGGCGTGAACCGTGCCTACGCGCGTAAGCGCGACGCCGAGCTCCGCGGCGAGCGCGGTCAGCTCGGTCTGCCGCGCCGGCGCCGCCGTGAACAACAACTCGTAATCGTCACCCCCGGAGAGCACGCAGTCGGCCTCAAGCCGCGGGTCGGCGAGAGCCGCCAGCGCCGCCGGCCGCGGCAGGCTGGCGTAGTGAACCCGTGCACTCACCCCGGAGCGCTCGAGCACATGTCGCAAGTCCCCGGCGAATCCGTCCGAGATGTCGATCGCGCTGCTTGCGAGGCCGCGCAGCCGCTCGCCGAGCGCTACGCGCGGCTCCGGCTCGTTTAGGCGTCGCGCGGCCTGTGCCGCATCCTGCTGCCCCAGCTTCACCCGACCCCGGCTATGCGCGAGCGCGAGCGCCGCCCCGCCGAGCTCGCCTGAGACCCAGATGTCGTCGTTCGGCCGCGCCCCCGAGCGCAGCAGCGCGCGCCCTTCGGGAACCTCACCCAGGATCGTGACCGCGATCGCCAGGCTTCCGCGCGTCGTGTCGCCGCCGATCAGGTCGACCCCGCATCGCTCGGCGAGCGCGTACCACCCCGCCGTGAAGGCTGCCAGCCAGGCTTCGTCGGCCTGCGGCAGCGCGAGCGCGAGCGTCGCCCAGCGCGGTGCCGCGCCCATCGCAGCCATGTCCGACAGGTTTACCGCGAGCGCCTTGTGGCCGAGCGAGCGCGGATCGGCTCCGACGGCGAAGTGGCGGCCTTCCAGCAGCATGTCGGTGGAAACCGCCAGCGCCATGCCGGGCCCGGGCTTCACCAGCGCGGCGTCGTCGCCTACCCCGAGCAGCGCGCTGCGCGCGGGACGGTCGAAATAGCGCCGGATCAGCTCGAACTCGGAAAGCATCGCCCTGCCAGTGTAGCGCGGGTCGCGCGCCGGGCCGCGACTCGGTCCGCGCGCGCTCAGGCGGTCAGTCGCGCCCGCGCGACCTCGGCCGGGCGCAGCTGGGCGGCGAGCTTCTCGAGCACGCCGTTGACGAAGCGATGGCCCTCGGCGCCGCCGAAGCTCTTGCCGAGCTCGATCGCCTCGTTGACCACCACCTTGAACGGCGTCTCGGGATGCGCCATCAACTCGAGCGCGCCGATGTACAAGATCGCTCGCTCCACCGGCGAGAGCCGGCCGAACGAGCGCCCGGTGACGCACGGCAGCAGCAGCGCCTCGAGCTCCGCCGCGCGACTGAGCACGCCGCCGACCAGTTCCTCGGCGAGCGTCTGATCGCAGCGATCGTAACCCTCCAGCGCCTTCGCCTGCTCGAGGATCTCGCGCGCGTCGCCGCCGGCAAGCTGCCACGTATAGAGTGCCTGCAGGGCGATTTCGCGCGCCCGGCGCCGATAGCTCTTCATCGCCAGCGCTCCGTGAGCGCGTTGCGCAGGTGCGCCATCTCGACCGCCACGCGCACGGCCTCGGCTCCCTTGTCTGCGCGCGCCTGCGCCTGCGCCTCGTCGTCGGTGGTAAGGATGCCGTTCGCCACCGGAATGCCGAACTCAAGCGCGACGTCCATCACGCCGCGCGCCGACTCGTTGGCAACCACCTCGAAATGGTAGGTATCGCCGCGTACCACCGCGCCGATCGCCACCAGTGCGTCGAATCGACCCGACTGCGCCATCCACTGCAGCGCGAGAGGGATCTCGAGTGCCCCTGCGACGCTCGTGCGCATGACGTCCTCAGCGCGCACGCCGAGAACGGCGAGTTCGGCGTCGGCTCGCGCCAGCAACTGCGCCACGATCTCCTGGTTGAAACGGCTGGAGACGATACCGATGCGCAGGCCCGCGCCGCTGATCGGTTCGGTCATCGCTCAGCCCCTGGGCCGCGGCAGATCGGCGTAGCCCGTGACCTCGAGCCCGAACCCCGCCATGCTCGGCATCTTGCGCGGTGCCGCCATCAGGCGCATCTTGCCGACGCCCAGATCGCGCAGAATCTGCGCCCCGATGCCGTAGGTGCGCAGGTCCGTGCTGCGCAGGTCGCGACGTGGCGCTTTTTCTTCGGGCCGGGCCTCCGCCAGGCGCTCCTCGAGCGCCTCGTCGGACTGCGCGCAGTTGAGCAGCACCATGATGCCGGCCCCGGAGGTGGCGATCGCCGCCAGCGCCTCCGGAATGCTCCACGAGTGCGTACCCGCGCCCGAATCGAGCAGATCGACGATCGACAGCGGCTCGTGCACGCGCACCAGCACCTCCGAATCGGCGCGGATCTCGCCGCGCAGCAGTGCGAGGTGAGTGCCGCCGGTCGGCACGTCGCGATAAGCCACCATGCGAAAGCGCCCCCACGCGGTATCGATCTCCCGCTCGACGGAGCGCCGCACCAGCGACTCGTTCGCCCCGCGGTACTGGATCAGGTCGGCGATGGTGCCGATCTTCAGCTTGTGCGCCGTGGCGAACTCGATCAGCTGCGGCAGACGGGCCATCGTACCGTCGTCGTTCATCACCTCGCAGATCACCGCGGCCGGCGTAAGTCCGGCGAGTTGCGCCAAATCGCATCCCGCCTCGGTATGCCCCGCCCGGACCAGCACCCCGCCGGGCTGTGCCACGACCGGGAAGATATGGCCTGGCTGCACGATGTCCGTCGGCTTCGCGTCCCGTGCCACGGCCGCGCCCACGGTTCGCGCCCGATCGTGCGCCGAGATTCCTGTCGTCACGCCGTCCGCAGCCTCGATCGATACGGTGAAGTTGGTCCCCATCGGCGAGCGATTGTCATGCACCATCGGCGGCAGATCGAGCTGGCGGCAGCGCTCTTCGGTAAGCGTCAGGCACACCAGGCCACGCGCATGCTTGGCCATGAAATTGATCGCCTCGGGGGTAACGTGCTCGGCCGCGATGACGAGGTCGCCCTCGTTCTCGCGGTCCTCTTCGTCGACCAGGATAACCATGTGGCCCGCCCTGAGCTCGGCGACGATCTCGGGGGTAGGGCTGATGGTGGTGATCTCGCGCCGCATATGCGGATTATAGTGCCCCGCCGGAAACGAAAACGGGGCGCGCTCGCGCCCCGTTTACCTGGCTATCGGGCGTCGCGCCTACTCTTGCGCCTCCGCCTCCGGAGCGCCGCGGGCGGCGATCTTTTCGCGGATCCGCGCCGACTTGCCGGAACGCTCGCGCAGGTAGTAGAGCTTGGCGCGGCGCACGTCGCCCTTGCGCTTTACTTCGATCGAGGCGATCAGCGGCGAGTGGCTCTGGAAGGTGCGCTCGACGCCCTCACCCGAGGAGATCTTGCGCACGATGAACGAGGAATTCAGGCCGCGGTTGCGTTTTCCGATCACCACGCCCTCGAACGCCTGGACACGCTTCCTCTCCCCTTCGACCACGTTGACGCTCACCACGACGGTGTCGCCCGGAGAAAAATCCGGAATCTTCTTGCCGAGGCGTTTGATCTCTTCCTGTTCGATTTGCTGGATAAGGTTCATGGTTATGCTCCGTTTCTCTGCTCCTGCCGGAATTCGTCCAGCAGCTTACGGTCCTCGTCGTTCAATTCCCGCGCCGCGAGCAGATCCGGCCTCCTGAGCCAGGTCCGTCCCAGCGCCTGCTTCAACCGCCAGCGCCGGATCTGTTCATGGTGCCCGGAAAGCAGCACCTCCGGCACGCGCGTCCCGGCATAAACCTCCGGCCGCGTGTACTGCGGGCAATCGAGCAGTCCTTGCACAAAGGACTCCTCAAGCGCCGATTCTCCGTCGCCGAGCGCACCCGGCAGTTGCCTCACCACCGCGTCGATCAACGCCATTGCCGCCAGCTCGCCGCCCGAGAGCACGAAATCCCCGAGCGACAGCTCCTCGTCGACGCGCCGCGCGAGCAGCCGCTCGTCGACGCCTTCGTAGCGGCCGCAAAGCAGCGTCACCGCCCGCTCCTGCGACAGCTCGATCACCCTGCGATGGTCGAGCCTCCTGCCCTGCGGCGAAAGGAAGATCACCCTGCCCTTCGCCTCGCCCTGCGACGCGACCACCGCGTCGAGCGCTTTGTCCAACGGTTCGGCCAGCATCACCATGCCCGGCCCGCCACCGTACGGTCGATCGTCGACCGTGCGGTAATTGTCCGCGGTGAAATCGCGCGGGTTCCACGTCTCGAGGCGCCAGAGCCCCTTCTCTCTTGCGCGCCGCGTTATTCCCGACTGCGTCACCGCCACCAGCGCCTCGGGGAACAGCGTCACCACGTCGAAGCGGATCACCACTCCGCGCCCCACTCCACATCGATGCGCCTGCCCTCGAGATCGACTTTCCTCACCACCGCCGGCACGAACGGCACCAGCCGCGTGCTCTTGTCGCCCGCCAGTTCCATCACGTCGTGCGCGCCATTCGAGAACAGACCCCGCACGACCCCCAGGACCAACCCCTGGGCATTCACCACCTCGAGCCCCACCAGATCGGCCCAGTAATACTGCCCCGCTTCCGGCTCCGCCAGCGCCGCGCGCGGCAGCGTGACGATGCTGCCTTTCAGCGCCAGCGCCTGCTCCCGGGTCTCGATGCCTTCCAGCTTGGCGAGCAGGTTGCCGGAGTGGACCCGGCTCGCCTCGATCCTGTACGGCACGTCCCCGATCCACCACTTTGCATGCGTTCCGAGGGCGCCCGCCTCGGCGCTGTAGGGCGCCACCCGGATCCAGCCGCGCACGCCGTAATTACCGGCGACACGGCCCATTTCAATCAGCTGCTCAAGCGGCTTTCTTGCCAAACTGCTTTACGAGCCGCACGACGGTGGCCGAGAGCTGCGCACCCTTGCCCTGCCAATGCTTCACGCGCTCCACGTTGACGCGCAGGGCCTCGCGGCCCTCGGGCGCCTTGGGATCGTAGAAGCCCACGCTCTCGATGAAGCGCCCGTCGCGCGCCCGGCGCGAATCGGCCACCACCATGTGATAAAAAGGCCGTTTGTTGGCGCCACCGCGCGCCAGTCGAATCACCACCATTGGGTATCCCCGTCGAACCGCGAAAAGGCGCGGATTATACGTCGAAAATCAGGGTTTTGGGAAGCCCGGCGCGTGGCTGTCAGCGGATGCCCGGCAGGGCGCCTTTCATGCCCCGCATCATGCGCGCGAGGTTGCCGCCCTTCATCATCTTCATCATCTTCTGCATCTGCTCGAACTGATTCAGAAGACGATTCACCTCCTGCACCGAAACCCCGGCGCCCGCGGCGATTCGACGCTTGCGGGAGGCCTTGAGCAGCTCGGGCTTGGCACGCTCCTGCGGCGTCATCGAGTTGATGATGCCTTCTATTCGGCGCATCTGCCGGTCGTCCTGCAGTTGCGCGGGGTTGATCTGGCCGGTGAGTTGCGCCGGCAGCTTGTCCATCAGCGCGGACATCCCGCCCATCTTCTTCATCTGCTGGATCTGGGCCTTGAAATCCGCGAGATCGAAGCCCTTGCCTTTCTTGATCTTGTCGGCGACGCGCTTGGCCTCGTCGAGATCGACGCCCTTGTGCGCCTCCTCGACCAGGGAAACGATATCCCCCATGCCGAGAATGCGCGAGGCCATGCGTTCCGGGTAGAAAGGCTCGAGCCCGGCGAGCTTCTCGCCTACACCGACGAATTTCACCGGCTTGCCGGTCACCTGGCGCACCGACAGCGCCGCGCCACCACGCGCGTCGCCGTCCAGTTTGGTCAGAATCACTCCGGTCAGCGGCAGCGTGTCGTTGAATGCCTTGGCGACGTTGACCGCATCCTGTCCCTGCATGGCGTCGACGACGAACAGCGTCTCGACCGGGGCCAGGAGCGCGTGCAGCTCGGCGATCTCCTTCATCATCGCGGCGTCGATGGCCAGCCGCCCCGCGGTATCCACGATCAGCACGTCGTGGTAGTGCGTCTTCGCGTACTCGAGCGCGCGGCGCGCGATGTCCGCCGGCGCTTCGTCGGGCGAGGTCGCGAGGAAATCCGCTTCCGCCTGCGCCGCGACCGCCTCGAGCTGCTCGATCGCCGCCGGGCGGTACACGTCGCAGGAAACGACCAGGACCTTCTTCTTCTGTTCCCTCAGCAAACGGGCAAGCTTGCCCGTGGTCGTGGTCTTGCCGGAGCCCTGCAGGCCCGCCATCAGTATCACGGCGGGCGGCTGCGCGGCGAGGTCGAGTCCGACGTTGGCGTCGCCCATCAGGTGGGTCAGTTCGCGATGCACGACGCCCACCAACGCCTGACCCGGAGTCAGGCTGCCGATCACGTCCTGGCCGAGCGCTTTCTCGCGCACGGCCGCGATGAAGTCCTTGACCACCGGCACGGCGCAGTCGGCCTCGAGCAGCGCGACCCGGACCTCGCGCAGCGCGTCCTGAATATTGGACTCGGTGAGGCGGGCCTCGCCGCGCAGCGTCTTGACGATGCGCCCTAGCCGCGTTGTCAGGTTGTCGAGCATTCGATGGCTGTGCCGGGGAGGGAGGCGCCGCGGCAACGCGGCACGCGGTGATAAACTGAAATGATGGCGTACATTCTACTGCACGTGCTGACCTGCGCCGTGTACGCGGGCCTCGCGCTGCACTTCTGGAGGACGCGCTGGTCGGCCAGGCCGGCGGCCCCGGCCGCGGGCGACCCGGCGGGCGGCCTGCGGACCTGGGAGCGGGCGGCGCTGTTGCTGCCGATCGCGCTGCACGGCTGGCTGCTGTACGCCGACGTCATAGCGCCCTCCCAGCCGCGCTTCGGGTTCGCCCACGCACTGTCGGCGATGCTCTGGCTGGCGGTGCTTTTTTACTGGGCGGAAAGCTTCTTCTACAATCTCGAAGGCATGCAGGCGCCGGTGCTTGCGCTTGCGGCGCTCACGGCGCCGCTGCCGGCCATCTTCCCGGGCTACGCCACGACGCACGCGGCCTCGCTCGAGTTCAAGCTCCACCTCGTGCTCGCAATGCTGGCTTACAGCCTGTTCACCATCGCCATCCTGCATGCGCTGCTGATGGCGGTGGTGGAGCGCCGCCTGCACGGCGCGCGCAAGGGACCGATGGCGATCGGCGAGCCGCTCGGGCCGCTGCGCGGCCCGTTCGCCTCGCTGCCGCCTTTGCTGACGCTCGAGAAGCTGCTGTTCCGCCTCATTGGCGCGGCATTTGCGCTGCTCACCCTGACGCTCGCGACCGGAATCATTTTTTCCGAATCGCTGTTCGGCCGGCCGATCCGGTTCGACCACAAGTCAGTGTTCGCGGTGGTCTCCTGGTTGACCTTCGCCGCGTTGCTGGTCGGGCGTCACTTCTACGGTTGGCGCGGCCGCACTGCGCTGCGCTGGACGCTCGCCGGATTCGTATTGCTGCTGCTGGCCTACATCGGAAGCCGGTTCGTGCTCGAGGTCGTGCTGGGCCGCGGCGCAACCTAGCGGCGCCGATGGAAGAAATCCCCTTATCGGCGGAGCTGGCGGTTCTGGTCGTGCTGCTTGTGCTGTCGGCGTTCTTTTCAATCGCCGAAACGACCATGATGGCGCTGAACCGCTATCGGCTGAAGCACCTGGTGGCTCAGGGTCACGGCGGCGCGCGGCGCGCGTCGGCGCTGCTCAAGCGTACCGATCGTCTGCTCGGCGGCATTCTCATCGGCAACACGCTCGCGATCACCGCTGCAACCACCGTCGCGAGCGTGGTTGCAGTGCGGCTGCTGGGCGAGGACAAGCTCACCTACGCCGTGAGCACGTTCGTGATTTCGTTCCTGATCATCGTTTTCTCCGAGATAACGCCCAAGGTGGTGGGCGCCACTTATCCGGAGCGCATCGGGCTACCTCTCGCCTACGTGATCGGGCCGGTGCAGCGGCTGCTCGATCCGGTCGTGTGGTTCGTCAATCTTTTCGTCCGCCCGCTTCTGCTGATGCTGGGCGTTCGGCCGGAGGAAGACGTAGAGGTGCAGAAGCTCTCGCCGGAGGAAATCCGCACCTTGGTGCTCGAGTCTTCGAGCTTCATGCCGAAGAAGCACGTGAGCATCCTGCTCAACCTGTTCGACCTGGGCAGCATTACGGTTCAGGACATCATGGTGCCACGCGCGCGCATCGAGTCGCTCAAGCTCGACGACGACATGGAAGCGATTAAGCGCCAGATGGCGACCGCATATCATCGCCGGCTGCCCGTATTTCGCTCCAGCCAGGGCGACGTGGCAGGCGTGCTGCACCTGCGCAAGGTGCTCGGCCCCCTGGATGCAGGTGCATTCAACAAGGCGACGCTCGAAGAACTGGTTGCCGAGCCGTACTTCGTGCCGGCGGCGACGCCGGTATTCACGCAACTGCAGTACTTTCAGGAAAGAAGAGAGAACATCGCGCTAGTGGTCGACGAGTACGGCGAGCTGATGGGGCTGGTCACCCTGGGCGACATCATCGAGGAGATCATCGGCAAATTCACAACCACCGTTCCATCCACGGCGCCCGCGCTGCACTGGGACGAAGACGGCAGCGCGGCGGCCGACGGCGCGATGCCGGTGCGCGAGGTCAATCGCGCGCTGGGCCTAAGCCTGCCCACAGACGGGCCCAAGACGCTAAATGGACTGATCCTCGAGCATTTGCAGGACATCCCGGAGGCCGACGTCTCGATCAAGATCTCGGGCGTGCCGATGGAAATCGTTCACTCGCAGGGACGGGCCGTGAAAGCGGTGCGCATTTTCCGCCCCACGGAGGCCGCCACTGCCCGGGGGGAAGCGGTTTAAAAAGCCTCTGACAAGGTCTTTCGAACAACCGTTCTGACCAAGGAAAACGTCGTTTTGTCAGCGCGTTAGCGCTGAAACCTGAGGCTTTACAAAAACGCGAGCCCAAGGCATTATCGACCGCTAACCGCGGAGCCTCACACCATGGCCCGAGCACAGGCCACAGCTCAGTCGATACCGCCCGCGAGCGGGCTGGCCGGGCTCGCGCGTGCGCTAGTTCAGCACGGCCAGCTCGAAGAGTCGGAAGCCGAGGCGCTGGCGCGCGACGCGCATCGCACCGGCGTCACCTTCGTCGAGCAGTTGATAAAGAGCGGGCGCTCGCGCGCGGCCGACGTGGCGCAGTTCGCATCCTCGACCTTCGGCTATCCGCTGCTCGATCTTTCGGCCTACGACCACAGCTACCTGCCGCGCGGCACGATCGACGCCAAGATGATCCAGGCCGCCCGGGTCGTGCCGCTTTACGTCCGCGGCAAGCATCTCGCGCTGGCGGTGTCCGATCCCACCCGCACGGACGTGATCCACGACGTGAAGTTCCATTCCGGCCTCACGGTCGACCCGATCGTGGTGGAGGACGACCAACTCGCCGTGTTGGTCGAGGCGGCGGTCAGGAGCGCGGAGCAGGCGCTAGACGCTTTCATCGACGACAACTTCGACTTCGAGTTCGCCGAGGAGGAAGCGGCGGGAGAGGCGTCGGCCGGGACGGCCGAAGTCGATGACGCGCCGGTGGTGAAGTTCATCCAGAAGATGATGGTCGACGCCATCGTCGCAGGCGCTTCAGACATCCATTTCGAGCCCTACGAAAAGAGCTACCGGGTCCGCTTCCGCGTTGACGGCGAGTTGCGTGAGGTCGCCACCCCGCCGCTGGCAATCCGGGAGAAGGTCTCGGCGCGCATCAAGGTGCTGTCGCGCCTGGACATAGCCGAAAAGCGCACACCGCAGGATGGGCGCCTCAAGCTCGCGGTGTCCAAGTCCCGCGCGATCGATTTCAGGGTATCCACGCTGCCGACCCTGTTCGGAGAAAAGATCTGCATGCGCATCCTCGACCCCGCGGCAGCGATGGTCGGCATCGATGCGCTCGGCTACGAGGTCGAGCAGAAGCAGGCCCTGCTGGAGGCGATCGGGCGACCCCACGGCATGGTGCTTGTGACCGGCCCGACCGGTAGCGGCAAGACTGTGTCGCTGTATACCTGCCTTGGCCTGCTCAACCGGCCGGAAACCAATATCTCGACGGTAGAGGATCCGGTCGAAATCAATCTTCCCGGAGTCAACCAGGTAAACGTCAACGACAAGGCGGGCCTCAGTTTCGCGGTCGCGCTGAGGTCCTTCCTGCGCCAGGACCCGGATGTAATCATGGTCGGGGAGATCCGCGACCGGGAAACCGCCGAGATTGCGATCAAAGCGGCGCAGACCGGGCACCTCGTGCTCGCCAGCCTGCACACAAACGACGCCCCCGCGACGCTCGCCCGCCTGATCAATATGGGCGTAGCGCCGTTCAACATCGCCTCCAGCGTGAACCTGATCACGGCGCAGAGGCTCGCCCGCAGGCTATGCTCTTGCAAGCGGCCGGCCGACATTCCAGTCGAGGCGCTGCTCGAGGCCGGTTTCACCGAGGAAGACCTCGAGGGCGGCTGGCAGGCTTACGCGCCGACAGGATGCGAGCTTTGCAATGGGCAGGGCTACAAGGGTCGGGTGGGCATCTATCAGGTGATGCCGCTATCGGAGGAAACGCGCCGCATCATCATGAAGGGCGGCGACGCAATCGATGTCGTGGAGCGGGCGCGGGCCGAGGGGGTGCTGGACCTGCGCCAATCGGGTTTGCGAAAGGTACGCCAGGGCATGACCTCACTGGAAGAAGTCATGGCCTGTACCAACGAATGACGCCGCAGGGCCTGCGGCGAGGCTTCTAAGGGAGTTTCTATGGCGACGGCAGCGGCAGCGAAGGGTCCCAAGGAGTTCGTCTTCAATTGGGAAGGCAAGGATAAGAGCGGCAAGATCGTGCGCGGCGAAATGCGCGCGACCGGCGCGACCATGGTGAATGCCACCCTGCGCCGCCAAGGCATTCTGGTGCAGAAGGTGAAGAAGCAGAGCATGGGCCGCGGCGGCAAGGTGACCGACAAGGACATCACGCTTTTCACCCGTCAGCTGGCGACAATGATGAAGGCCGGCGTGCCGCTTCTGCAGTCGTTCGACATCGTCGGCAAAGGCGCGAGCAATCCCGCCGTGTCGAAGCTGCTTATGGAGGTCAAGACCGAAGTCGAAACCGGGTCGTCCCTCGCCGCTGCGTTCAGGAAATACCCTCTTTACTTCGACGCCCTGTTCTGCAACCTGGTCCAGGCCGGCGAACAGGCCGGGATTCTGGAGAGCCTGCTCGACCGCCTTGCCGTCTACAAGGAAAAGATCCTCGCCATCAAGTCGAAGATTAAGTCAGCGCTCTTCTACCCCATCGCGATCATCGTGGTTGCCTTCCTGATCACCGCGATCATCATGATCTTCGTCATTCCTGCGTTCAAGCAGGTGTTCACCAGCTTCGGCGCCGATCTTCCCGCGCCGACGCTTTTCGTCATGGCGGTCTCGGATGCATTTGTCGCCTACTGGTACATCATCTTCGGCGTTATCGGTGGAGGCCTGTACGCGTTTTTCGCCGCCTGGAAGCGTCTGTTGCCGGTGCAGATCTTCATGGATCGGCTGCTGCTGCGCGTGCCGCTGTTCGGAGCGCTGGTGCGCAAATCCACCATCGCGCGCTGGACGCGCACGCTTGCCACAATGTTTGCCGCAGGTGTGCCGCTGGTCGAAGCGCTCGACTCGGTGGGCGGCGCCTCGGGCAACCACGTTTACATGATGGCGACGAAGCAGATTCAACAGGAGGTTTCCACCGGCACGTCCCTCACTGTCGCGATGCAGAATGCCAGGGTCTTCCCTTCTATGGTGATACAGATGTGCTCCATCGGCGAGGAAACGGGCTCACTCGATGCGATGCTGGGAAAGGTGGCCGACTTCTACGAAGCCGAGGTGGATGACTCGGTCGAAGCACTGTCCTCGCTCATGGAGCCGATGATCATGGTCGTGCTCGGGACGCTGATCGGCGGCATGGTCATCGCGATGTACCTGCCGATCTTCAAGATCGGCCAGGCGGTCTGACGAAATCAGGCGAGCAATATTGATGGACGCCCTCAGCGGGCTCGCGCAGCCGCAGTTCGTGCCATGGATCGCCGCCGTCCTCGGCCTTTGCATCGGATCGTTCCTTAACGTCGTCATCCATCGTCTGCCGAAGATGATGGAGCGCGAGTGGCGCGCGCAATGCGCGGAGCTCGGGGGGCCCGCGGGGTCGACCGAGGGTGCCTCGACCGACCCGGAGCGGTTCAACCTGATGGTGCCGCGCTCGCGCTGCCCGAGCTGCGGGCACAGCATTGGCGCGCTCGAGAACATTCCCGTCGTCAGCTGGCTGATCTTGCGCGGCAAGTGCTCGGCCTGTGCGGCGCCGATCAGCGCGCGCTATCCGGTGGTGGAACTTGCCGCCGGCGCGGCGGGGGCCTACGCGGCCTGGCGCTATGGCTTTTCGCTCGCCGCACTGGGGGCGATGGCCTTCTGCTGGGTGATGATCGCACTGGCGTTCATCGATCTGGACACGCAGCTGCTCCCTGACGATCTAACGCTGCCTCTGCTTTGGGGCGGCCTCGCGCTCAACCTCGGCGGGACTTTCGCGCCACTGCAATCGGCGGTGATCGGTGCGATGGCGGGATATCTCTCGCTATGGCTTGTGTACTGGGCCTTCAAGCTCGCGACGGGCAAGGAGGGAATGGGCTTCGGTGATTTCAAGCTGCTGGCGGCAATCGGCGCATGGCTCGGCTGGCAGGCGCTGCCGCTTGTCATTCTGCTGTCGTCGGTGGTGGGAGCAGCGGCGGGAATCTCGCTGATGCTCTTTACCAAGCACGGCCGTGATCACCCAATCCCGTTTGGACCCTACCTCGCGGCGGCCGGACTGATCGCGCTATTCTGGGGAGCCGAGATCACGCAACGCTGGCTGCCGCTCGCCGGCTGATGCCGCTGGTGATCGGCCTCACCGGCGGCATAGGCAGCGGCAAGAGCGCCGCCGCCGATGAGTTCGCGCGGTTGGGAGCAACGGTAGTCGATACCGATGCGATTGCGCACGAGCTCACCTGTGCCGGCGGTGCGGCTGTCTCCAGTGTGCGCAACGAGTTCGGCGACGTCTACGTAGACGCGAGCGGGGCGATGGACCGGCGCAAGATGCGGGAGCTGGTATTTTCGGACCCAGCCGCCAAGCGGCGGCTCGAAGACCTGCTGCATCCGCTTATCCGTGCGGAATCGCTTCGGCGCATCGCTGCCGCGAAGGGACCCTATGTGGTGCACGTGGTGCCGCTGCTGATCGAGTCGCAGGACTATCGCCGGCGCGTCGACCGTGTGCTGGTGATCGACTGCCCCGACGAGCTGAGGCTCGCGCGCGTGAAGGCGCGCAGCGGGCTCGCGGAGGACGAGGTGCGCCGCATCATCGCCGCGCAGGCGACAGCCGCCACGCGACGTGCGGCGGCCGACGATCTGGTCGACAATGGGGGCAACCTGGAAGAGCTGCACGCGCAGGTTCGCGCGCTTCACAAACGCTATCTGGAGCTTGCGGCAACCAGCCGTTAGGTTGTAATCAAAGCGCAAATCCCTCAGAATCGTTGGAATATTTCAACAACGAGGCGATCCCGGCGCCACCGTGATCACGTACGAGTATCCGCTCAACGAGCGCATCCGCACGCTTCTGCGCCTCGAAGACCTGTTCGAGCGCTCGCGTCACTTCGTCGCGCGAACCGAGCAGCCCGACCACCACATGGCGCTGCTCACGCTGTTCGAGATCCTCGAGGTCGCCAGCCGCGCGGACCTGAAGTCCGACTTGCTGCAGGAGCTCGAGCGCCAGAAGCAGGTGCTGCTTTCGTTCCGCAACAACCCCGCCATCTCGGAGGATGCGTTGAGCGGAGTCCTGCGCGACATCGAGCAGGCGTCCGCGGCGCTTTTCTCCATGACCGGCAAGATTGGCCAATATCTGCGCGAGAACGAGTGGCTGATGTCGATCAAGCAGCGAACCGGAATTCCGGGCGGCGCCTGCGAGTTCGATTTGCCGTCCTATCACTACTGGCTGCATCGCCCGGCCGAGGAGCGAATAGGACAGCTTGCCGCCTGGACCAGCCCGCTCTACCCCCTGCGCGACGGAACCGCGATCATCCTGCGCATCCTGCGTGAATCCGGAAAACCCCAGAGCCTCGTTGCGCAGGGCGGCATGTTCCAGCAGATGCTGGGGGGCAAGACGGCGCAAATGCTGCGCGTGCGGCTTGATCCGGACGCGCCGTGCGTACCCGAGATCAGCGCCAACAAGTACGTGCTCAACATCCGCTTCCTGTCGCAGTCTAGGGAAGACTCGCGCCCCAAGACGGCCGACTGGGACGTTGCCTTCGAGCTGACTTTCTGCAATCTGTAGTGGCGACGAAGGCCCCGACCATGGTTGCGTGCCCCCGCTGCGGCGCGTTCGCCCCATTTGCGCCGCAGAACAAATGGCGGCCGTTCTGCAGCGAGCGCTGCAAGCTGATCGATCTCGGGGACTGGGCCGCCGAGCGCTACCGGGTGCCGCAGCCACCCGAGCCTTCCTCCGACGACGAGCCGCCCGAGACCTGAGGCCTCAGCTCCAGGCACCGCGGATCATTGCGACGCCGTGCGCGCCCGCGCGCCATGCGTCTTCCACGTCTGCTGCCCGCATTCCGCCAATCGCGTAAATCGGAATGCTGGCGCCGCGGGCCAGTTCGGCAAAGCGCGACCATCCCATCGGCGCGGATGCCGGATGCGAAGCGGTCGGCTTGACTGGTCCGAGGACCGCGAAATCGAGCTCGAGCTGCATTGCCTGCGCCAACTGCTCGGCGTCGTGGCACGACGCCGCTACGAGTCCCGGCGGTCGCTCGGCGAGCGACATTAGGTCCCGGGCGGCGAGATGTACGCCATCGGCGCTCACCAATCGCGCAAGCGCCGCGTCCGAATTCACCAGCGCGCGGGCGCCGTAGCGGTGCGCAAGTCGCACGGCTGCGCGCGCGAACTCGGCGCGCTCGTCTGGATCCATTGTCTTGTCGCGGATCTGGATCAGCGTCAGCCCCTGAGCGAGACGCCTCTCGAGGCGTTTCAGCATCGCTTCCG
>Ga0315540_10000273_pt1 | contig 28546 bp, 24 predicted proteins | sample SalMarSW160110MG_FD_203677 | JGI IMG/M metagenome (GOLD analysis project Ga0315540, IMG submission 203677) | Salt marsh sediment microbial communities from the Plum Island Ecosystem LTER, Massachusetts, United States - Salt Marsh Sediment SW1601-10 ...
GCGCCGTCGATCCATGGGGCGGCAGTTATTTCGTCGAGCGCCTGACCGGCGACCTCGCCGAAAAGGCCTGGGCCCACATTCGCGAGGTGGAGGCCATGGGCGGCATGGCCAAGGCGATCGCCGCGGGGTTGCCCAAGCTGAAGATCGAAGAGGCCGCCGCCCGCACCCAGGCGCGCATCGACACCGGCCGCCAGACGGTGGTCGGCGTCAACAAATACCGGGCCAGCGAGGAGACCGCCATCGACATCCTGAAGGTCGACAATTCCGCCGTGCGCGCCACCCAGATCGAAAAGCTCAAGCGCTTGCGCGCCGAGCGCGACGAAGCGCAATGCCAGGCCGCACTGGAGGCCTTGAGCCAGGTCGCGGCAACCGGCAAGGGCAACCTCCTGGCCGCCGCCGTCGATGCCGGTCGCGCAAAAGCCACAGTGGGCGAGATCTCGGCGGCCATGGAAAAGGTCTGGGGCCGGCATGTGGCCGAGATCAGGGCCATCCAGGGCATCTATCGCAAGGAGGCCGGCACCATGTCGGACGCTGTCGAACTGACCCGCGCCATGACCGATGCCTTCGCCGAAGCCGATGGGCGGCGGCCGCGCATCCTGGTCGCCAAGATCGGCCAGGACGGCCATGATCGCGGCCAGAAGGTGATCGCCACCGCCTTTGCCGATCTTGGCTTCGATGTCGATATCGGGCCGCTGTTCTCGACGCCGGAGGAAGTGGCGCGCCAGGCGGTGGAAAACGATGTCCACGTCGTCGGGGTTTCCTCGCTCGCCGCCGGCCATCTGACGCTGGTGCCGGCGCTGAAGGCGGCACTGGAGAAAGAAGGGCGCGGCGATATCATGATCGTGGTGGGCGGTGTCATCCCGCCGCAGGATATCGAGACGCTTCTGGATGCCGGGGCATCGGCCATCTTCCCGCCCGGCACGGTGATCGCCGAAGCGGCGCAGAAGCTGCTCGCGGATCTGAACCGGCGGCTCGGCTACGCCCAGAGAGCGGCGGAATAATCAGCGTTCGCGGCCATGTGCCACCAGCCGGGCGTGGGCGGCGGAGGCCGTTTCTTCGTCGCCGGCATCGAGGCCGTAAACATACGCAAGGGTGAAGAAGAAGCAGGCCGCGTCGATGTCGCCGGCCGCCTCGCGCAACAGCCCAGCCTCGTTGTAGAGCCCAGGCAGGCGGGCGATATCGCGGGCGGCGTAGGCGGCCAGCAGGGCGCGCTGAAGCTGGGCGTTGTGCTCGCTTTCAGCCACCGTACTGACCGGAAAACCGCCCGGCCACCCAGTCGTGGAAGCAGTGCGTTGCCTCATCCATGACGGGAGAAAACCGCCCGCCGTCGAACAACGAGGCGGAGCGCCCACGATGCATGCCTTCGACCACGAAGACGTCCTCGACAAAGACGTCCTTCCACATGGCGGCGTGTTTTTCGCGCATGCCGCGCCAGTCGTCGCCGCGCATTTCCTCCGAAGCGTAGTAGATCTCGATGCGCTCGATGGTGCGGTCGTGGCCTTGCGGGTCGAGCATGATGGCGAAGGTGTGATCCTTGTGCACGCCGAGCAGGACGTTGGGGAAAAGGGTCAGGTATTCAGCCCCGGTTGCCCATTTCTCACCGAGCCCGGCGAAGCTGGAGAAGGCGCGGCCGGAGCCGTCGATCTGGGGGTTGTAGACGGTGGTGCCCTGGCCGGAGAAATGGCGCGGTGAACAGATGTTGTAGTGGTCCTCCAGGCGCGAATAGCTGTTCAGCCCGGGGTGGATCCACGGCAGGTGGTAGCTTTCGCAATAGTTCTCAACCGCCAGCTTCCAGTTGCATTTCACCTCCAGCGTGAACGAGGCCGCTTCGTCGCCATGGAACAACGGACGATGCGCGAACTCGCCCCAGCGCTCGATGATGCCGGCGGCATGGGTTTCGAAGGCCGGCGCCTTGCCGTCGAGGTTGACGAAAATCATGTCCATGAAGATGTGGCTGCGCACCTCGATGAGACCGAGGCGGTCACGGTCGATGGCATCGTGCAGGTTCTTGCCGGGGCCGCCGACATGCGGGGTGGTGCGCAAGGTTCCGTTGAAATTGTAGCACCAGGAATGATAGGGGCAGCGGATGGTGGACCTGAGCGTCGTCGGCTCCGAGACGAGGATCATGCCGCGATGGCGGCAGACGTTCTGGAACACCCTGACCGTCCCATCCTTGTCGCGCACCACCAGCAGCGGCTGGCCGAGGAACTCAACAGGCCGGGCATCGCCGGGACCGGCGACATCCTTGGCAAAGCCGATGCAGGCCCAGGTCGAGGCGAACAGCACGCGCTTTTCCGCCTCGAACACATCCGGGTCGGTATAAAAGGCATTGGGCAGGCCATTGGCCTCGGTGATCGGCTTCTGGACCCTGGCAAGCACGGCGGCGTCGAAGGTGTTCATGGGGCCATTCATCCTTCAATGGCAGGCAGGCATCGAAGCCCATGTTGCATCCGGACGTGGCGCAAGCGCATCAAAATGCGTCATCGCAGTTATCGTCAGCGCCATCGGCAGATGACAGCCGGGCGTTGATTAGCCAGATCAGCATGCCATTGGGTGGGACTACCCAATGGCATGAAAGCTGATCGCTTCCAGGAAGTGGAGCATGATGTTATCCGAAAAGTGGTTTCCACTTTTCGCACATCATGCTCTATGCGACAGGCATGAACAGCGACAGCTTCGACATCGAAACCCTCGCAGAAAAAATCCGCCATGGCGACCGCGCGGCGCTGGGACGCGCGATCACCTTGATCGAGTCGCTCAGGAGCGACCACGAGGCGGCGGCCCAGGCGCTGATCCAGGCCGTGCTCGCCGATACCGGCCGCGCCATCCGCGTTGGCATCACCGGGGTTCCCGGTGCCGGCAAGTCGACCCTGATCGATACCCTCGGCAGCCTTTTGACGACGGCAGGCCACAAGGTGGCGGTGCTGGCGGTCGATCCCACCAGCCAGCGCACCGGCGGATCGATCCTCGGCGACAAGACGCGCATGGCGCGCCTGGCGGTCGATCCCCACGCCTTCATCCGCCCCTCGCCGTCAGGACAGACGCTGGGCGGGGTGGCGCGGCGCACCCGCGAGACTATGCTGGCTTGCGAGGCCGCCGGCTTCGATATCATCATCGTCGAGACGGTCGGCATCGGCCAGTCGGAGGCCGCCGTTGCCAGTATGGTCGATTTTTTCCTGGTGGTGATGGTGCCGGGTACCGGCGATGAACTGCAAGGCATCAAGAAGGGTGTGCTGGAGATCGCCGACCTTCTGGCCGTCAACAAGGCCGATGGCGACAACCTCGACCGCGCCCGGCGGGCGGCCGGCGATTACCGCGCCGCCCTCAACATGCTCACGCCCGTCAATCCCGACTGGTCGGTGCCGGTGACGCTGATTTCGGCCAGGACCGGTGACGGCATCGAAGCCATGTGGGGCGAGGTCATGCGCCATCATTACCTCATGGAGGAAACCGGTGCCCTCGCCCGCCATCGCCGCGACCAGCAGGTGAAGTGGATGTGGGCGATCCTCGAAGACCGGCTGCGGCGGCGACTGTCGCGCGATCATGCGGTGCGTATGCGGGTCGAGGCCATCGAGGCTGAAGTCAGAGCCGGCACGCTGTCGCCGGCACTGGCCGCCGATCAGGTGCTGGGCCTTGCAGAGGTCGAGCCGTGAGCGAGGCCGCCGCATCCACCACCAGGCCGGTGGTGCGCCGACGCACGGTGTTCTATGTGGCGGGCTTCGATCCCAAGGGCCCAGCCTATTACCACGACATCTACCGGCGCGAGGCGCTTCGTCAGGCCGCCATCAGCGGCATTGAGATCAGCGTCGGCGAACGCACCCGGCGCGACAGGCACCACGCCGTGTGGCGCATCGAGGCGGTGGAAGACGGGGGTCAAGGTCGAGACCGACTACATCTTCGCGCGCTGGGACGACATCGTGCGCCGCAACTGGCCGCGCGGGTCGTTCAGGCTGTTCTTCACCATGCTCAAGACCTACTGGCACCACATCCGGTCCGGTTTCCTGATGCGCACCTATGCCACCGCATGGCCAACGGCGCTGGCGGGGGCCTATCCGGCGCTGTTTCTGTTGCTCGCGGCGGTAGCGGGCATGCTCATCGGGGCGGGCGCCGGCGCGGTCATGGCGCTTGCCGCCGGCCTTCCGCGATGGCTGATCGCGGCGTTGGCCGTGGCGGGAGGCATCGCGGCGGTCCCCGTGGCCAGCCCGTGGCTGGATCGTACCTTCGGCATTCACTGGCTGATCCGCATCTATACCTTCACCATCGCCCATGCGTGTCGTCAGGTCGACGGGATCGATGAACGCTACGCGATCTTCGCCGCCGATCTGGTGGCGGAAGCACAGGCCGGCACAGCCGATGAGATCCTCCTGATCGGCCATTCCACGGGGGCGCAGTCGGCCGCCTCGATCCTTGGCAAGGCCTTGGCGCTCGATCCTAACCTTGGCAAGCACGGTCCGCGCGTTTCATTCCTGACGCTCGGCGGCAGCATCGCGATGCTTTCATGGCAGCCTGAGGCGGACTGGTTCCGGCAGGAACTGCAGCGCATCGCCGATGCGACCGAAATCGACTGGATCGATTTCACCATCGCCCAGGACGGTGCTTGCTTTGCCCTCCACGACCCCATCGAATCGACCGGCCCCAAACATGCCGAAGGCGCCCAACCGCGGCCGAAGCTGCTCAATGTGCGGCTGTTCGAGCTCTATTCGCCCGAAACCTTCAGAGCCGTCCACCGTCAGTGGTTCACGGTACATTTCCAATATCTCAAGGCTAGCGAGATGAAGGCCGACTATGACTATTTCGCCATCACCGCCGGGTGCCAGCTCATGGCGGACCGCTATCAACATCGCGAGGCGGCGCGCGACTTCCGGCGGTTTCGCTCAAAACGCTTCGGCCACCTGGCGGACCGGCTGCTCCATGGCATCAACTAGCACCCGTTGCGTTGTTATGACGGCCTTGCCACAGTGAATCCATGATCGACTACGTGCCGCCAAAGCCGGTTCCACAGCCGCGCAAGGTCTCCCTCATCAAGCGCTGGTGGCATTCGCGCCATGATATGCTCAAACCCATCCCCGAGCGCAGCTTCAACATGAAGATGGGTCATATCCGCATGCCGCGCGGCGACATCTACCCGGTGTGCGAGACCTCGCTGGTGCGGCGTATCCTGGTGGAGCAGTGGGAGCGCTTCCCGAAGAACCGCTTCCTGCACCAGGTGCTGAAGCCGCTGCTTGGCGACGGCATCGTCATCTCCAGCGGTGAGTTGTGGAAGATGCAGCGGCGCATGGTCGATCAGGCCTTCGAGGTGGCGCGCCTGCAAACGGTGTTCCCGCTCATGGTCGATGCGGTGGATGCCCTCGAGGCGCGCCTCGACAGGCTGGCGGGAACGGGACCCGTCGCCTTCGATGTGGAAATGACCCACGTGGCCGCCGACATCATCTTTCGCACCATTTTCACCGTGCCGCTGGAGCAGGAAGACGCCGCGCGGGTGTTGGGGGCCTTCAAGCGTTACCAGGAGGCCGCCGCCAATGCCTGGATGTTCGGCATCGCCGGCCTGCCCTCCTTCATCAATCCCCACCGCATCCATACCTGGCGCTGGGGGCGGGAAATCCGCGGCCTGCTGATGCCGCTCGCCAAGGCCCGCTTCGCGGCGGCAGGCCGTGGCGAGGATAGCGGGCAGCGCGATATCCTCGATGCGCTGATCAAGGCGAAGGACCCGGTCAGCGGCCACGTGTTCACGCTGGAAGAACTGGTGGACCAAATCGCGACGCTTTTTCTCGCCGGGCATGAGACGACATCGGCGGCGCTTTCGTGGACCGGGTTCATCGCGGCCCAGTGCCCGCATGTGCAGGAGCGTCTGCGCGACGAAGCCGACGAGGTGTTCGGCGAGCGGCGGCCGGTCCATGCCGACATCAAGCGGCTGAAATTTACCCGCGACGTGTTCCGCGAGACCTTGCGCCTTTATCCCTCCTTCGGCTTCATCGCCCGCGAGGCGGCACACACCGAGCACATGCGCGACAAGGTGGTGAAGGCCGGCGCCTCGCTGGCGGTGGCGCCGTGGCTGATCCATCGCCACCGCACCTACTGGGATCGGCCGGATGTCTTCGATCCCGATCGCTTCCAGTCGAAGGAAGGCAAGGCGTCGCTGCGTTGCGCCTATCTGCCCTTCAGTCTCGGTCCCCGAGTGTGCCTGGGCGCCGCCTTTGCCATGCAGGAAGCAACGCTCATCGTCGCCTCGCTGTTCCGACGCTACCGCCTGGTGCCCGACCCGGGTTTCGAAACCCACCCCGTCGGGCGGCTCACCATCCGGCCGGACAAGGGTATCCGCTTGAGGATCGAGCGGCGTTGAAACGGCACGGACCTTGCATCGTGGCCGCCCATGCTCTCCAGACGCACCATATTGGGCGCCGGCCTTGCCCTGCCTGCTTCCGGCGCCTTGGTCGCGGGCACACCGGCGATGGCGGCGGAAAGCTTCGGCCTCAAGCCCAACCTGCCGACCGACCAGTCGCCGGCCATGCAGCGTGCCCTCGATGCGACCAAGGTGGCGGGCGGGCGCCTCAGCCTTGCCCCGGGCATCTACATGGTGCGCGATCTGACCATCAGCGGCGGCCTCGACCTCCGGGGCGAGGGGCCGGGAACCCGCCTGGTGCGGCCCGGCGGCGGCACCATCCTCAAGATTGGCGAGGCGGCCGGTGTGCGTCTTTGCGGCCTGGAATTCGATACCGGCGGCACGTCTTCGGGCGGTACGGATACGGCTGCTCTGGTGACGGCATCGAAGGCCACCGACCTGGTGATCGAGGACTGCTCGTTTCGCCGCAATGCCGGTAACGGCCTGGCGCTCCACGACAGCGGCGGCTCGATCCGCCATTGCCGCTTTTCGGAGATCGGCGATGTCGCGATCTTCTCCATGGGTGCAACCGGCCTTGAAGTGATCCACAACCACATCCACGACATCGGCAACAACGCCATCCAGATCTGGCAGCCGGACAAGCGCGAGGACGGCAGTCTCGTTGCCTTCAATCGCATCGAGCGGGTGAAAGGGGTGAGCGGCGGCAACGGGCCTTATGGCAACGGCATCAATGTCTATCGTGCCGGCAATGTCACGGTGACCGGCAACCGCATTACCAACTGCCGGTTTTCGGCCATCCGCAACAACGCCGGGTCGAACGGGCAGATTATCGCCAATTCCTGCTCGCGCCTCGGCGAGACGGCGATCTATGTCGAGTTCGGCTTCGAGGGCGTGGTGGTCGCCGACAACGTGATCGAGGAAACCGGCAGCGGCATTTCGATCACCAATTTCAATGCCGGCGGACGCCTTGCCATCGTTTCCGGCAATATCGTGCGCCAGGCGAAAGGCGATCACGGCAACCCCGATGCCGGTGGTCACGGCATCTCGGTGGAAGCCGACACGGCCGTCACCGGCAATGTCATAGAAGCGGTCCGCCGCAGCGGCCTGGCACTTGGATGGGGCTATGCGCTGCGCAACGTGTCGGCCAGTGGCAACATCATCCGCGACTGCGAGACGGGTATTGCGGTTTCGCTGGCACCCGGTGCGGGCGATGCGCTGATCACCGGCAACATCGTTTCAGGCACCAGAGGGCTTGCCATCGTCGGCATGGACCACGACCGGACGGTGACCGGCAACCTCGCCCGGGATGCCTCGGGCCTGCCGGAGCGGGTCAGGATCAGCGGCAACCTCGTCAGTTGACGGCAACGGCGTGGACTTCGCCCACCTCGAAATGATTGCGGTTGAACAAGGGTGAGCGGGCAAGGCTCGCCAGCACGTCGCGCTCGGCCGGGCTCCACACATCAAGGCCGGCCAGCACGGCAGCGATTGCCGCTTCGGCGGCGCGGCTGGCGCCGTCATCGCACTTGAGCGCCACACCCAGACCGGCGTGCGGCACCGCGGCGCAATAGACGCCTTCGGCTCCCGTCTTGACGAAGGCGCGCGGCACCTTTTCCATCAGCGCGGTGCAAAAGCGGCCCGTCCCCGCCACCATGAAGGGATGGGCCCTCACCGCCTCGATGATGCGGCGGGCGGCGTCGCGGCGGGCATCGCTCAAGGATGCCCCCGAAGCGAGGCGGGCAAAGCCTAAGGCGATGTTGCGCAAGGGCAGCGCCCAGGTCGGCACCGAACACCCGTCAATGGCGCGCGGGGCGGTAAGCATGTCGCAATCACACACCTCGCCGAGCACGCTCGCCACGGCGCGCTGCACCGGATGATCGGCAGCGATATAGCCGTGCGTGTCGGCTCCGAGCGTCAGCGCCAACGCCAGCATGCCGGCGTGCTTGCCGGAGCAATTGTTGTGGATGGGGCCCGGCTCTTCGCCTGCGCGGGCCAGATCGTAGGCAGCCTCCTCGCGGGTTGGCCAGTGGGTGCCGCATTCATAAGCATCGGGGCCAAGGCCCAGTTTGGTCAACATGCCGCGCGCCACCGCCACATGGCGCGGCTCGCCGGCGTGCGAGGAACACATCAAGGCAATCTCCTCCGGCGTGAAATTGTAAGTATCGGCGGCACCGTTCTCGAACACTGCCATGGCCTGGAAAGCCTTGACGGCCGAGCGCGGATAGACCGGCCGGTCGATGTCGCCGGCCGAGGCTATGAGCGATGCATCCGATGCCATCACCGCATACGAGCCCTCATGCCGGCTCTCGACGATGGAGCCGCGCACCACTTCGACGATGACCGGGTTATGGCTGTCGCTCATTTTGTTTCTCCTGCCGTCTCACCGTTGCGGCCGGCGGCTTCAACAGATACCACACGAGACAAACCGACTGCACGGCAAGGCAAACGCCGAAGCCGACCCGATAGGCGGCAGGCTGATAGCCGCCCGCTGCCGTTTGCGGCCACCAGTCGATGATCCTGCCGATGACATACTGGGTCAAGGAGGCGGTCGTGAAGACCAGCAGGTTGAGGGCGGTATTGGCGCGGCCCGCCATCTCGGCCCCAACATAACCGGCGATCCACGGATAGGCGAGGATGGCGGACTGGCCGACCATGCCGAACACGAACCATAAGAGGGCCACCGCCGGGAGCCATTGCGCGATGAGAAGCGCCTCCACGGTCATGGAGACAAGACCGAAACCGGTCATCACCGTCAAGAGGCCGATGCCGCGGCGACCGAGCCAGTCGGCAATGGCCCCCGACAGAAAAGTCCCGCAAAGGAAACCGGTCGCCATCAAGGCCAGATGCTGGGCAACAGCGCTGCGGTCGAAGCCTGCCACGTCCCGCAACCAGGGGCCCGCCCACAGGGTCTGGAGGGCAATGCTGACGCCCGCCGTGGAGGCCACGAACGGCGCCAGCCGCCAGAACACAGGATCGCCATAGATGCGGGCGACGGCAGCAAGCTGGGTGGATATCGGCGTTGCCTTCGATGCACCGCGCTCGGGCACGGCAAGGAAGATGAGCAGCGATGCCAGAAACGACAAGACGACCAGCCCGAGGAAGAGGCCGCGCCATCCGAAGGCGTGGGCGGCGAATTCGGTGGGAACCGTCGCCGTCAGGATGCCGAGCCCGCCCATCGCCATGACGCAGCCATTGGCCAGTGCCCGGCGTTCGGGCCTGATCCACAAGACGATGGCCTTGAAACCGCCCATCAATCCGCCGGCGCAGCCGATGCCAATGAGCGCGCGGGCAGCCGAAAGGCCGATGAAGCTGTGGGATTGGGAAAAGATCAAAGCGCCGACACCCGCCAAGGCAACCAGCACCGCCTGTACGCGGCGCGGGCCGAAGCGGTCGAGCAGCACCCCGAGCGGTAACTGGAAGCCGGCAAAGGCCACCAGGTAGGAAGCCGTCAACAACCCCAGTTCGCCGGCCGACAGACCAACATCACGTACCAGATCGGGGCCCACGACGGCGTTCACCGCCCGATAGAGGTAGGACAGGAAATAGCCAAGCGCAAAGGGACCGAGCACAAGCACGGCGGGAAAGGCGCTGGCAATGAATTCGGGCCGGCGGGCTCCGGCCCGCGAGGCATCCGCAGTCACCCTTGTCGTCCCCCCATAGCGGGTCGGTCTCACCAGAGCGCCGACATCATGAGGCTGGCGCAATCCGTTGCGCTTTGCAACCACCCGGGTTCATGCCGGAAGGCCTCAGCGGCCATGCGTGCCCGCAGCGCAGCGCCTCATCAGTTGCACGCGATGGCCGTGATCGAAAGGCCGGGAATGCTGATGGTGGGCTTCACCAGCCTGGCCACCGCCTTTTCCTGCACCGCGGCATCCAGGTCGGCGCTCTCGCCAGCGGCGGAGACCGCACGGAGCGTGTCCGTACCAGCAGCGCAATCGCCGGTCAGGGCTTTCCAGTCAAGTGCCCGCCCAAGCACCTGCCAGTTGATGATCACGGCGCCGCGCTCATGACCGGTGCCGGCAAACAGCCTCACCTGAAGTCCAGCGGGCAGTTCATCCTGTGGCGCCGACATCCGCCAGCCAGCGAAGCGCGCGATCAGTTTCATTGCCTTGCCAGCCGCGCTCAAGTCATTGTTCGGGTCGATCAGGCCCTGGCCGTTGTCGCCCACCAGAGGCCAATAGGTAGCCAAGCGCACGTTGTTTTCGGCTTCATCGAGCACGCCGTCTGCCACGAAGAGCACATGGCCGATCGTGTCGAACTTTATGCCATTGGGATCGTCGGCTGCACGCGCGGTGATGTTCCATTCGGTCAGATGAACTGGCCAGGTTTTTCCAAACTCGACCATCATCTTGGCATCGGCTTTCTTCAGGAACTTATCGATGCGCGATCCACCCTTGCCGAACTTGTTCTTTTTCAGTTTCTGGTACCTTTGCAGGACGACATAGTCGATGTCCCGGCCGGCCCCCTCCACCGCTCCGGCCCACCACGGATAATCATCGCCCGGGACGTTGCGCCCGAAGGCTCCGGGGAGCACCAGGCCGAGTTCGACAGTCGGGTCGATGGCTTTGAGCTTGTGACGAAACTCCTGATAGAGCTTGCCGTATTCCATGCTGGTGATCGGCGACTGGCGTTGCGGCCGCTTGCCGTAGATGTCATTGCCAAATTCCCAGAAGCGGATCTTGTAGCGCTTCTCGACATTGGCGTAGCGCACCCAGTCCTCGGCCTCGGCGAGAGCCTCGTCGACCTTGCCCGCGGCCAGCCATGAGCGCAGATTCAAGACGATTGTCGGCTGGCCGCCGAGGCATTTGACCAGTCCCATGAATTTGTCGAAGTCGAGCGTGTCGGGACCCGGTTTGAAGTTTTGAGGTATCCAGTCGGACCGGGCGGTCGTGGCCTGGCGCCACAGGTAATTGTCACCGATCGCGCCACCCGGGAACCGCAGGCTGCGGAGCGGTATCGAGGTCAGTGCGGCATGGAATGCAGGGTTCGCCAGAAGCTTGGCGTCCACCTCGGTGATGTCGATATTGGCTCCAAACAATAACGGCGACAACGTTCCCTTCGAGTATGACGTCGCGGCAGGAGAACCCAGGCACCGCGCCAGTGCGACGTTTCCCGAAGCGATTGCAAAGACAATGCCCAGCAACAACAGGGATATTCTGACGATTGACACCATTTGGAGTGGTCCATGGTTGAATTTCAAAACGCGCCAGCCACGGCCCTGACGCCTCAGAATCCGGACCCACGGCTCGGTGCATCATGCACACCGGCCACACGGTCAGCTATCACAGCTGCGACGCTCGCGTATTGCAAATTCGGCTCAGGCCAATCTGTCGCATCCAACGATGCCACACCGGCTTTGGCTCCGCGCGTATGCGCGCCTTCATCGTATCAGGCGGCCAGGGTTGACGCTGCCGGGCGCGCCGCGTAGCCCTTTTGGGATTATCCCCGGCCAGCAACTTGGCGATCAGGCGGTTCGCCAGGAAAGTAGCGTACCTGGCACAAGAGGCGAACGGGCCGGCCAAAGCGGCTCGATGGAGCAGAACCTGCCATGGGCGAAATACGGCATATCCTGTTCGTCATGTGCGACCAGTTGCGCTGGGACTATCTCGGTTGCTACGGCCACCCCCATCTCGCCACTCCGAACATCGATGGTCTGGCGCACCAGGGCGTGCGCTTCGAACACGCATATGTGCAGGCACCGATCTGCGGGCCGTCGCGCATGTCCACCTACACCGGGCGCTACGTCTCATCGCACGGCTCCACCTGGAACAATTTTCCGCTGCGCATCGGCGAGATGACCATGGGCGATTATCTGCGCCCGCTGGGATGGCGCACGGTGCTGGCCGGCAAGACCCACATGCGCGCCGACATCGAGGGCATGGCACGTCTCGGCATCGACCCCCGGTCGATCATCGGCGTCCAGGCCAGCCAATGCGGCTTCGAGCCCTTCGAGCGCGATGATGGCCTGCATCCCGACGGCCCCTATTACGGCCGCGACCCGGCCTATGACCGCTACTTGAGGGCACACGGCTTCGAGGCGGAAAATCCCTGGCATGAATGGGCCAATTCCGGCATCGACCCGGCAACCGGCGAAGTGAAGTCGGGCTGGTTCCTGAAGCATGCCAACCTGCCGGCGCGAGTGCCGGAGGAGCATTCCGAGACCCCCTACATGACACGCCGCGCCATGGACTTCATGGCCGCGGCGGGCGAGGAGCCGTGGTGCCTGCATCTTTCCTACATCAAGCCGCACTGGCCCTATATCGTGCCGGCGCCCTACCACGACATGTACGGGCGTCAGGACTTGATCGCCCCGGTGCGCTCTGAAGGCGAGCGCCGCGATCCACATCCCGTCTATGCCGCCTTCATGGCGCAGCGCGAATCCCAAGCCTTTGCCCGCGACGAGGTGCGCGAGCGCGTGCTGCCGGCCTACATGGGGCTCATCAAGCAGATCGACGACCAGATGGGCGTGCTCACCGCGTTCCTCAAGGAAAGCGGATTGTGGGACACGACGCTCATCGTCTTCACCTCCGATCACGGCGACAACATGGGCGATCACTGGCTGGGCGAAAAAGACCTGATGCACGACTGCTCGGTGCGCGTGCCGCTGATCGTGCGCGACCCGCGCCGCGCCGCCGACGCCACGCGCGGCAGCGTCTTGGATACCTTCATCGAGGCCATCGATCTCGCCCCCACCTTCCTCGACTATGCCGGCGGCAAACCACAGCCCCACCGTCTCGAAGGCCGATCGCTCAAACTCCTGCTGGAAGGCAACGCGGGACCATGGCGCGATTGCGTGTTCAGCGAGTGCGACTATGCCATGCGCGATGCCGGCTATACCCTGGGGCGCGACCCGAAGGACTGCCGCATCTGGATGGTGCGCGACGCCAATTGGAAATACGTCTATTACGAGGGCTACCCGCCGCAACTTTTCGATGTCGTCGCAGATCCCGGCGAACTCAACGACCTCGGCCGCGATGCGGCCCACGAATCGGTGCGGGCAGCCATGAAGGACACGCTGTTCGACTGGTCACGCACCCTCAAGCACCGCACCACGGTGACGGACGACGAGATCAGGGCCGCCGAAGGCAGCGCCGAAAGGGCCGGCATCTATGTGGGCTGGTGGGACGAGAAGGGCTGAAGCGGAGGCCTTTCAGCAGTCGAACCCGGCCTTGCGATAGCCCTCCAGCCACAGGTCGCGGTGATCCTGGAGCGCGCTCATTCTCAGATGTGAGGAAATATGCTCAGCGAATGAGTGGCCTTGCGGCAACTGAGCTTCGTACTGCTCTCGCAGCTTGGCTGCTTCGGTAAGGAATCCCGCCTGAGCATAGGCTGCCGCAGCCACGGCGAGCATGTGCCCCGGCGGATTATGCCACCCGACGAAGCAGTTGATTGACTCCTCGTAGCGTCGAGCGATGTAATAGATGATCAGGGACGTTTCGCGTTGAGCCTCGATGGAGATCGGATCGTGGTGAAGGAATTTGTCGTTCCAGCGCAATGCCTCTTCTGTGTCGCCGAGCGCGGCATAGATGCCACCGGCAAAGCTTATGACGACATAGTTGTTGGGATTGAGCTTGATGGCCTTTTCAATGCATTTCCGTGCCAGATCGAGATCGCCTGTAATCCAGTAGGCGTCGGCGATCACGCTCAGGATGGTGGAATCATTGTGATCAAGTTGGAGGGCCTTGTTAGCGAATGCCAAAACATTGCCACGAGCCTCATCGAGCTCCGCGCCATGCAAAAGGATGCTGTAGGCGTGCCAATCCGCGAGATGCGCGTAGGCGTAAGCGCAATGTGGATCGGCGGCAATCACCTTGTCCAACAGACCCGCAGCTTCAGGCGACCCCCAATCCTGACGGCGCAGATGAATGGCGCGCAACAGATACTCATAGGCTGTTAGATTGCCTGCCGGCCGGCGTTGGACATGGTGGGCCGCGGCGGCATCAAGTGCGCCCGGCACGGCCGTCACGATTTCCCTTACGACTTCGTCCTGAACGGCAAAAATGTCATCCAGGCTTCGATCGTAGCGCTCGGCCCACACATGGTTGCCGGTCACCACCTCGATGAGCTGGGCTGTGATCCGGACCCGGTTGCCGGACTTGCGCACACTGCCCTCGACCAGGTACCGCACGCCCAGTTTGCGGCCGATCTCCCCCATATCAATCGGCTTGCCCCTGAACGCGAACGACGAGTTGCGGGCGATGACGAACAACTCCCGGAAGCGCGACAGCTCGGTGATGATGTCCTCGGTGATGCCGTCGCTGAAATACGCCTGCTCGGGATCGCCGCTCATATTGTCGAAAGGCAACACGGCGATGGATGGCTTTTCACTCACCTGTCGGGTCTGCGTCTCGGGCTTGCCGGTTTGTGTTGGCGACCAACGGAACACCCGAACGGGCCGGGCGATGTTCTTGACCTGCTGTTCGCCGGCGTCGGTGAAGTCGGCCTCCACCCGGTTGCCGAGCCCTTCGTGCACCATGCCCGATATGGCGATGCCGCCCGGTTCGGCCAGCGCCTCCAGCCGCGCCGCCACATTGACGCCGTCGCCGTAGATGTCGTCGCCATCGATGATGACGTCGCCGAGGTTGATGCCGATGCGAAGCTTGATCTTGCCGTGCTCGGCCGCCAGCCTCTGCTGGATGGCCAGCGCGCATTCCACCGCGTCGACCACGGAAGGAAATTCCACCAGCACCCCGTCGCCCATCAGCTTGACGATGCGACCACCGCGTCTTGCGGTTTCAGGATCGAACAGTTCAGAGCGATGCGCCTTCAGCACGGCAAGCGTGCCCGCCTCGTCTTCGGCCATGAGTTTCGAATAGCCCACGACATCGGCGGCAAGTATGGCAGATAGCCTGCGTTGCAAGGCCGAGCCTCCGTTGCCGCTACAACCGTTGCCGCGCCAGCGCCGCGCCGTCGGCCAGCGCCTTGATCTTGCCGATGGCCACCGCGCGCGGCAGCGGGGCCATGCCGCAATTGGTGCAGGGAATGAGCCGTTCGGCATCGACGAATTCAAGCGCCGCCTTGATGATCGCCGCCACCTGCTCCGGCGTCTCGATGTCATTGGTGGCGACGTCGATGACGCCCACCATCACTTCCTTGTCCGGCAACAGGCCGATCATCGACAAGGGCACATGGGAATTGGCGCATTCGAGCGATACCTGGCCGATGCGGCTTTTGTTGAGGGCGGGGAAAAACGCCTCGTACTGCCGCCACTCAGCCCCCAGCGAATTCTTCCAGTCGATGTTCGCCTTGATGCCGTAGCCGTAGCAGATATGCACGGCGGTCTTGCACTTGAGGCCCTCGACGGCGCGATTGAGCGCCTCCACGCCCCAGCCGGCCGCCTCGGTCAGGAAGGCGTTGAAGGCGGGTTCGTCGAACTGGATGACATCCACGCCGATGGCTTCCAGTTCACGGGCTTCTTCATTGAGGATACCGGCAAAGGCCATCGCCATGTCGGCGCGCTTGTTGTAGTGGGCATCGGCGATGGTATCGCAGATGGTCATCGGTCCGGGCAGCGTGAACTTGAGCTTTTTCTTCGTGTGGGCGCGGGTGAACTTCACCTCCTCGCCATGTACCGGGCGCTTGCGCGACACTGGCGCCGTCACGGTCGGGACATCGACCACGTAGCGGTTGTCGCGAATGCCCATCTTGGTCTTCTTTGCCCAGTCGATGCCGTCAATGTGCTCGAGGAAGCCATGCACGAAATGGGTGCGGAACTGCTCGCCATCGGTGACGATGTCGATGCCGGCATCCTCCTGCTCCTTGATCCACACAAGGGCGGCATCACGCTTGGCCCGATCGAGATCGGCACCCTCGAAGCGCCAGCGCGGCCACAGCTTTTCCGGTTCGGCCAGCCAGAACGGCTTGGGGAGGCTGCCAGCGGTGGTGGTTTCAAACATGGGCAACGTTCCTCCTTGTCATTTTGTCGAAAAAGCTTAGACCAGAAGCTGGCCGGGCTCCAGCCTCGTGCCGCGCAGAAAATCATCGAGAGCCATCTGACCCTTGCCCTCGCGCTGCACCACGAGGGGGCGGAGGGCACCCGAACCGCAGGCGATGGCGAAGCGGTTATCCAGCACCTCGCCCGGCTGCCCGTGGCCGGTGGTCAATTTGCCCTTGAGGATCTTAACCCTCGCCGCCCGGCCATCGTCCGGCAACATTGTCCAGGCGCCCGGTGAGGGCGACAGGCCGTGGATCAGGGCGAGCACTTCTTGCGCGGGACGTGAGAAGTCGATGCGGGCTTCGGCCTTGTCGATCTTGGCGGCGTAGGTGACACCTTCGGTGGCTTGCGCCCGGCACGTGAGGGTGCCGGCCTCGAGCCTCGCCATCGCATCGACCATGAGGCGGGCCCCGCTGGCACTGAGTTCATCATGCAGCTCGCCCGCCGTGGTTCCGGCTGCAATCGCCACACTTTCGGTCAGGCACACCGGTCCGGTGTCGAGACCTTCATCCATGCGCATCACCGCCACGCCGGTCTCGGTGTCGCCGGCCATGATGGCGCGCTGGATGGGGGCGGCGCCGCGCCAGCGCGGCAACAGCGAGGCATGCAGGTTGAAGCAGCCAAGACGGGGCGCTTCAAGCGCTGCTTTGGGGAGGATGAGCCCATAGGCCACTACGATAGCGGCATCGGCGGCAAGAGCGGCCAGTCGGGCCTGATCTTGGGCGTTCTTCAGGCTGACGGGCGTCAGGACATCCAGACCCCTGGCGGCGGCAAAGCGGGCAACGGGGGTGGGTCGGGCCTCGAGACCGCGGCCGGCCTGGCGGGCCGGCTGGGCGAAGACGGCGGCGATGGTGTGTCCGGCGTCAATGAGACCCGCCAGGACCGGGACAGCGAAATCCGGCGTTCCCATGAACACCAGCTTGAGGCTCACACCGGTTCCTTTTCCTGGCGCTTGGCCTTGGCGAATTTCTTGACGATGCGATCACGCTTGAGGCGCGACAGATAGTCGATGAACAAGACGCCGTTGAGGTGGTCGATCTCGTGCTGGATGCAGGTGGCGAGGAGCCCCGAACAGTGCATCTCCTGCTCGGCGCCGTCGCGGTCGAGGAAGCGAACCTTCACCTCGGCGGGTCGTGTCACCATGTCGTAGACCTCGGGGATTGAAAGGCATCCTTCCTCGTATTCCGACAACTCCTCGGATGCCCACACGATCTCCGGGTTGGCAAAGCAGATAGGATTGCGCGGTGCATCCTCGTCCCGCACCGCATCGAGCACCACCAGTCGCCGGGGTATGCCGATCTGCACTGCCGCAAGGCCAATGCCCGGTGCGTCGTACATGGTCTCCAGCATGTCGTCGAACAGAGCACGCACCTCATCGTCAACGCCGGCAACCGGCTTCGAGACGGTCTTGAGAACGGGATCTGGCAACGTGACGATGGGCCGGATGGTCATGAACGGTCTTTTGATTTTCAACTCTTTGGAACCCTGAGATAAGAGATCGCAGCGCCGTGGTCAACGTCGGCGCAGCGGCTGGGCCCGATCTCAATATTTTGATTGAATGTTCATTCAATTTCGGTATCTATGATGACCTGGTTGCAACGAAGTGCAAAGGCCGGCGCATGGGCGGCACGTATGACAGCGGCGAACTGTACAGCGACGAGCTGATCGGCATGCTCGACATCGTGTGGGGCGAGGGCTGGTTGTCACCGGGCGGGCCGGAAGAAGTGGCCCGACTGGTGGCGGGTGTCGATTTTGCCGGCAAGTCGGCGCTCGACATCGGCTCGGGCGCTGGCGGTGTCGATTGCCTGCTGGTTGAGGCCCACGGCGCCGGCCATGTCACCGGCATCGATGTGGAAGACACCGTCATCGCAACAGCCCGTCGGCATGTCGCCCAGCATGGATTGGCTGAGCGGATCGATCTCCTCAAGGTGGCCCCCGGCCCCTTTCCCTTCGAGCCGGACAGCTTCGACATCGTGTTTTCCAAGGACTCCATCGTCCACATCCCCGACAAGCATGCCTTGATGCGCGAAGTCTTCAGGGTGCTGAAGCCGGGCGGGCGCTTCGTTGCGTCCGACTGGCTGATCGGGCATGAGGGCGAACCCAGCCCCGAGATGGCCGCCTACATCAAGGCAGAGGGCCTCGATTTCGGCATGGCCTCGCCCGAGCGCTACCGCGCGGCCATCGACGCGGCCGGGTTTACCGACGTGCGTATCGTCAACCGCAACCCCTGGTACCGCGAGGTCGCCCGGCGCGAACTGGCCGCCATGCAGGGGCCGCTCAATGCCGCGGCGGTGAAGCGGCTGGGCAAGGATTTTGTCGACCACAATATCGAGATCTGGCAACGCATGATCGTGGTGCTCGACACGGGCGAGCACTGCCCTCATCACCTCCATGCCACCAAGCCGGGATAAGCACGCCATGGCCGCCATCCCCTCGACCAGCCCGCGCAAGGCCTCCAAGGAGCTTCGACGCCAGCAGCTCATCGAAGCGACTATCGGCGCCATCGCCAGGAAGGGCTACGCCGCCCTGACGCTGGCCGACGTGGCAAAGGCTGCCGGGTTATCGGGCGGCATCGTCAATTTCCACTTCGAGAGCAAGGAAAAGCTGCTGGTGGAGACCTTGCGCCATCTGGCGGAGGAATACCGGCAAAACTGGCAGGGCGCGCTGAATGCCGCCGGACCTTCTCCAGCCGCCCGCCTCGCCGCCCTCGCTATCGCCGACTTCAACGATGTCGTGTGCACGCCGGTCAAGCTCGCGGCATGGTCGGCCTTCTGGGCCGAAGCGCAGAACCGGCCCACCTACATGGAGCATTGCGGCGCCAACGACGCGGAATTTCATGCCACGGTGCGCGCCATCGTCACCGAGATTATCGCCGAGAGCCACTATGCCGAGCGAGATCCCGCCCGCATCGCCCGCGCCATCGACGCCATCCTCGAAGGGCTGTGGCTCGATCTGATCACCTCCTACTCGCCGGTCACCCGCGAAGAGGCGGTCAAGACTGTCTACAGCTGCCTCAATGCCTTTTTCCCCGAGCATTTCTCACCCCTAGGCCTGCACCGCAAGGAGGCACCGTGAGCTTTGCCCTCGACCCCGAGGCGATCGCCTGGGCTGCCAAGGCGCGGGCCTTCGCCGATGAACAGCTCATGCCCTATGAGGGCGAGGCTGAAATGAACGCCGGCCGCCTGCCGCCGGGCGTTGCCGAACGCCATGAGCGGCTTGCGGTGGAGATGGGTTTGCCGCGTCTCGATGCCCCCAAGGCCCACGGCGGCCTCGGCCTGCCCATGCTCACCCAGGTCGCCGTCTACGAGCAGCTGGGACGCGTCACCAACGCGCTTTGCTGGTGCTACCCGGAAGCGCAAGCATGGATGTTCGAGGCCTTTTCGGCCGACCAGATCGAGCGTTACGCGAAGCCGATGATGACCGGCGACTGCCACGTCTGCTATGCCATTACCGAGGAGGATGCCGGATCCGACCCTTCCGAAATCGCCACGACGGCGCGGCGCGATGGCGAGCATTATGTCATCACTGGCGAGAAGTGGCATGTCACCAGCTACAACCTCGCCGACACGGTGATCGTCCAGGCCGCGATCGCCGGCGGCGATCATGATGGGGCGCACGCGCTGTTCTTCTGCCCGGCCCATCCCGAGGGCCTGAGCGTGGTGCGGACACCGCAATACACCCACACCTACAATCACCACCACCCGGTGCTGAAGTTCGACGCCGTGCGCGTGCCGGTACGCAATCGCATCGGCAAGGAGGGCGACGGCATGGGCTATACCCACGCCTGGTTCCGCCATGAACGGCTGATGATCGCGGCGCGCTGCTGCGGGGCGGCCGAGCGGCTGATCGAGGAGGCACTGGCGTTTGCCAAGGCGCGCATCGTATCGGGCAATCCGATCATCGCTTACCAGCTCATCCAGGCCATGCTCGCCGACAGTGCCATGGACCTGCACGCTGCGCGTCTGATCACCCGCGAGGCGGCCGCTGCTCACGATCGCGGCGACGACCTCAAGGTTCTGCACGCACGCTGCTCGCTGGCCAAGCTCAATGCCTCGGAGATGGCCTTCCGGGTGGCGGATCGCGCCGTGCAGATTTTCGGCGGCCGCGGCTATATGCGCGACAACGTCGCGGAGCGTTTCTTACGCGAAGTGAGAGTCGACCGCATCTGGGAAGGTACCAGCGAAATCCAGCGCCTCATCATCGCACGCGCCCTCGAACGGCGCGGCCTTGAAGCGACGATCGGAGCATGACCCCGGCAAGAGGGAGATATCAAGGGAGGGAAATCAATGACATGATTAAGGATTGCAATTCGCCCGCAGGGGGATTTGACTGGACTGCAGTTGACAAACCAAACTGGCCGTCAAGGCCGCTCATGTTAACGGGAAGGAGTAACGCAATGACAAAGTCGCTGTTGAAACTCAACCTCGCATTGGCCGCAGGCGCGGCCATGCTCGCCATGGCCACAAGCACCGCGCCGGCCTCCGCCGACGAGGTCGTCAACGTCTACAACTGGGTCGACTATATCGGCGAGACGACGCTCGACGACTTCACCAAGGCCACCGGCATCAAGGTGACATACGACACCTACGACGCGGCCGAGACGGAAGAAGCCAAGGTGCTCGCCGGCCATTCGGGCTACGACGTGGTGTTGCATTCAGGCAGCATGATGCCGAAGTTCATCGCCGCCGGCGCCTTCCAGAAGCTCGACAAGTCGAAGCTGCCCAATCTGAGCCACGAGGACCCAGTGATCCTCAAGGCTCTCGATAACTGGGATCCGGGCAACCAATACGCCGTGCCGTACATGTGGGGCACCACTGGCATCACCTACAATGTCGACATGGTGAAGCAGCGTCTGGGCGACAACCCGCCGTTCGATTCCATGGCCATGGTCCTCGATCCCAAGTACGCTTCCAAGCTCGCCGACTGCGGCATCTCGGTGCTCGAGAGCCCGCGCGACGTGATCCCCATGGCCCTGGCCTATCTGGGACTCGACCCCAACTCGGAGAATGCCGCCGACTATGCCAAGGTCGTCGAGGCCTTCAAGCCGGTGCGCAAGTACATCAAGACATTCGATTCATCAAACTACCTCAATGCCCTGCCCAACAAGGAGTTGTGCCTGGCCATGGACTGGTCGGGCGACTACGCCACCGCGACCGATCGTGCCGACAAGGCGGGAGTCAAGATCAACCTGGCCTACTACGTGCCCAAGACCGGTTCGCCGCTGTGGTTTGACACCTGGGCGATGCCGGCCGACGCACCGCATACGGAAAACGGTCTCAAGTTCCTCAACTTCCTGATGGATCCCGAGGTCATCGCCAAGTGCACCAACTACACCTACTACGCAAATGCCAACAAGGACGCCAACAAGTACGTCGACAAGTCGATCCTCGAAGACCCGGCGGTTTATACGCCGGCCAGCCTGGTGAAGCGCTTGTGGACGTCTAAGTCTCTGTCCGACAAGGCCCAGCGCGAACTGACGCGCGCCTGGACCCGGATCAAGACCGGTTCCTGAGGCCTGACATCGCAAAATAAGTCGGTCGGCCCGGCGGTTCATCGCCGCCGGGCCGCCGTCATGGAATGCCATAGTGGGGTGTCGGGGACACATGCATGATCAAGCAGAAGACCAAACAGACGGTTGACACGGGCGCCGCCGCGCCAGCGTTGCCAGCCTGGCGCGACATGGGCGCCACGCCGTTCATCCGCATCGAAAAGGTCACCAAGAAATTCGGCGAATTCACCGCCGTCGACGGTGTCAGTCTCGACATCTTCAAGGGCGAGCTGTTTGCCCTGCTGGGTGGCTCGGGTTGCGGCAAGACCACGCTGTTGCGCATGCTCGCCGGCTTCGAGACACCGACCAGCGGCCGCATCCTCATCGACGGCCAGGACATGAGCGCCGTCCCCCCTTACGAGCGCCCGGTCAACATGATGTTCCAGTCCTACGCGCTGTTCCCCCACATGACGGTGGAAAAGAACGTCGGGTACGGGCTCAAGCACGAAGAGATGACCAAGGCGGAGATCCACGACCGGGTGGAAGAACTGCTCGAGCTGGTGCAGCTGCACGGCCTCGCGGGCCGCAAGCCGCACCAGCTTTCCGGCGGTCAGCGCCAGCGCGTGGCGCTGGCCCGGGCACTCGCCAAGAGCCCCAAGCTGCTGTTGCTGGACGAACCGCTGGCGGCGCTGGACAAGAAGTTGCGCGAGCAGACCCAGTTCGAGCTGATGAACATCCAGGAAAAGGTCGGCGTGACCTTCATCGTGGTCACCCACGACCAGGAAGAGGCGATGACGCTGGCCAGCCGCATCGCCGTCATGGATCACGGGCGCATCTGCCAGATCGGCACGCCCACCGAGATCTACGAGTTTCCGCGTTCGCGCTTCGTTGCCGACTTCATCGGCTCGATCAATCTGTTCGAGGGCACCGTCAAGGCGGCCAAGACAAATGTCGTCCAGGTCGACTGTCCGGCGGCGGGCTGCATCTTCGAAATCGCCGGCCAGCACCGGGCGGAGGCCGGCAAGTCGGTATGGGTCGCGGTGCGGCCAGAAAAGATATCGATCGACCGCAACATGCCCAGCAACGGGCTCGCCAACGCGGCGCAGGGCCAGGTGATTGACCTGGGTTATTTCGGCAAGGACTCGCTTTACCGGGTGCGCCTCAATTCGGGTGAACTGGTGCGCGTTTCGCGCCTCAACGAGCGGCGCCTGGCCGAGGAAGAACGCAGCGTCGACTGGGACGACAAGGTATGGCTGACCTGGGAGTCCACCTCCGCCATCCTGCTCGAGGATTGAGGCCATGACAGCATCGGCAGAAACGGCTTCGAACACGGCCACAGCCGGCGCGGGCGGCACATCACGCTTCAAGGACTGGTTCAATCGCCGCGGCTGGCGCAAGCTGATCATCGCCACGCCCTATGCCTGGCTGCTGTTTTTCTTTCTTACCCCCTTCGGCATCGTGCTGGCGATCTCGCTGGCCGGGCAGGCAACCGCCATTCCGCCCTTCAACTGGGCCGGCGGCTGGTCGGGTATCATGGACAACATCAACTACAACTACGGCCTGCTGGTCGAAGATCCGCTGTATTGGTACGGCTACGTGAATTCGGTGAAGATCGCCGCGCTGGCCACGGTCTTCTGCCTGCTGCTGGGCTATCCCATGGCCTACGGCATCGCGCGCGCCTCGGGGGCCTGGCGCAACATTTTGCTATTGCTCGTGATCCTGCCCTTCTGGACCTCGTTCCTGTTGCGGATCTATGCCTGGATGGGCATGCTCAACACCTATGGAACGATCAATAACGTATTGATTTTCCTGCATATCATACACGAACCGATACAAATGATGAATACCAACTTCGCGGTCTATATCGGTATCGTCTATTCCTATCTGCCGTTCATGATCCTGCCGCTCTATGCCAATCTGGAGCGTCTCGACTTGACCCTCAACGAGGCGGCCATGGACCTGGGGTCGAGGCCGTGGCGCACCTTCCTCGATGTGACCTTGCCGCTGTCGGTGCCGGGCATCATCGCCGGCGGCATGCTGGTGTTCATTCCCGCCACCGGCGAATATGTCATCCCGACACTGCTCGGGCGTGCCGACAGCCCGATGATCGGCCGCGTGCTGTTCGACGAGTTCTTCCTCAACCACGACTGGCCGGTGGCCTCGGCGGTGGCCGTGGTGCTGCTGTTCCTGCTGGTGGTGCCGATCATGGTCTTTAACCACTATCAGGGCCGCCAGGCCGAGGCTGGGCAGTGATGGGCAAGCGTTCAGTGTTCCTGGTCTCGGTGCTGGTTTTCGGCTTTGCCTTCCTCTACGTGCCGATCCTCATGATGATCGCCTATTCCTTCAACGCCTCTCGCCTGGCTACCTTGTGGGGCGGCTTCTCGTTCGCGTGGTACCCCATCCTCTTCCAGAACGATCAGGTGATCGAGGCGGCGCTGTTGTCGCTGCGCATCGCGCTGATCTCGGCCACCGTCGCGACGCTGTTCGGTACTCTTGCCGGGCTGGCGCTGGCCCGCATGGGGCGGTTTGGCGGCCGCACCTTGATGTCGGGCATGATCTCGGCGCCGCTCATCATGCCGGACGTCATCACCGGTTTGTCGCTGCTGTTCCTGTTCGTGATGCTGGAAGAGTTCACCGGGTGGCCCGCCGGGCGCGGCGCCACGACCATCACGATCGCCCACATCACTTTTTCCATGGCCTATGTGGCGATTATCGTGCAATCGCGCCTGACGAGCATGGATTCGGCCCTTGAAGAGGCAGCCCAAGACCTCGGCTCGACGCCATTGAGGGTCCTGTTCGACATCACCATGCCGATCATCGCCCCGGCGATGGTGGCGGGCTGGCTTTTGTCCTTCACCCTGTCGCTCGATGACCTGGTGATCGCCAGTTTCACGGCCGGACCCGGCTCGACTACCCTGCCGATGCTGATCTTCTCCAAGATGAAACTTGGCATGACCCCCGACATCAACGCCCTTGCAACGGTCATCATCAGCGTCGTGGCCATCGGCGTGTGCTTTGCCGGTTTCTTCATGCACCGCGCCGAAAAGCAGCGCGAGAAGGACATCCAGATGGCCATCGCCGCCAACGAGTGAGGCGGCAACCTTGTGATCCGCCTGTTTTTGCGGTGCGCCACATTGATTATTTTTAAGGTGTCAACCGTGGATCACGCGCTAGTTTTGGCGCGCAACCTAATTCGTCGCTTGAATTCACAGGAGATTCGAAAATGCCTTTCACCAGAAGGCAAGTGCTCGCCGCCGCCGTTCTGCCCGTTGCGGCCGTGGCAGCAGGTCCTGCATATGCCAACGGCACCACGATTGAAGTCACGCTGTGGAACAAGGTCGGCGATGCCATGTCCACGAACCTGGGCTACGGTATGCATGGCGACATGTCCAAAGCCACCATGGGAGTCGCCGTTTCGGCTAACAAGGCGAAGGCCGGCGAAGTGGCCTTCCAGGTGACCAATGCCTCCAAGGACACCATCCACGAGATGATCGTGGCGCGGCTCGACGACCCCAGCAAGCGCCTGCCCTATATCGCTGACCAGGAACGGGTCGACGAGCACAAAATACACGATCTGGGCGAGGTCTCGGAACTGGACCCGGGCGCCCACGGCACTTTGGTCATCAGCATGAAGCCCGGCACATATCTGCTCTTTTGCAATGTCCCGGGCCATTTCATGGCCGGCATGTGGACGCTGTTCACCGTCACGGCTTAAGCCAAGCGGGCGATATCAACCTGCGACCGGCGCGCATGGCGTCCGTTCGCAGGTTGATTTATGCATTGCCTATGGCGATGCCCGCCAGGAACACGATGAAGCCGCCCACCGCCACCTGAAACGCGGCGCGCAGGAAGGGTGTGTCCATATATTTGTAGCGCACCCAGGAAATCACCCACAGCTCGACGAAGACAATGAGGATGGAAAAAGCGGTGGCGTGCCAGAAATCGGCGAGCAGGTAAGGCAGCGTATGGCCGAGGCCACCGATGGCAGTCATGATGCCAGCCGCCGAGCCGCGGATGATCGGATGGCCGCGCCCGGTCAGTGCCCCGTCATCCGATAGCGCTTCGGCAAAGCCCATGGAGATGCCGGCGCCAATCGAGGCGGCAGCACCCACCAGGAAGGTCTGCCAAGTGTTGTGGGTGGCAAAGGCCGCTGCAAACAGCGGCGCCAGCGTCGATACCGAACCGTCCATGAGACCAAGCAGGCCCGGCTGTATGACCTGCAACAGGAACAGGCGGCTTTCGGCCTCGCCCTCCTCCAGCTTGGCGTCGGGCGTCAGGAACTTCTGGCCCAGACGCCCGGCCAGCGATTCATGCCCCTTTTCGTCCTCGGCCAGTTCGAGCAGCAGCTTCGCAACGCTTTCGTCGGAGGACTTTTCGGCCGCATGCTTGTAGAAGCGGTAATTCTCCAGCTCCATGACCTCGGCGCGCTTCCTGACCATGTCGAGGGAGAGCTGCTTCATCAGCCAGGCCGGCTTGTGCTTGACGAAACCGGCGATGTCGGAGCGGCGGATCAGCGGGATATGATCGCCGAACTTTGCCACATAGGCATCGGTCAGGCGCTGGCGGTGCACATGCTCTTCTTCGGCCATCTCCATGAACACCCGTGCCGAGGCCGGGTATTTTTCGGCCAGCGCGTTGGCAAAGGTCATGTAGGTGCGCGCATCGTCATCCTCGCTGGAAATGGCAAGCGCAAGGATTTCACTCTCCGACAGTTCGGCAAACGGTTTCACGAGTGTTGAGGCCTCCAACGGTTGCGGGCAAGTAAATTAGAATTGTTCCGGTGAGAGGTCTACCCCGGCCCGACCCCCATTGTCCGCTTGACGGGTCACGGAGGGCCTGTCACAAGCCTCCCGCCATGACCGATACGGCCCACATCCGCAATTTCTCCATTATCGCCCACATCGACCATGGGAAGTCGACGCTGGCCGACCGGCTCATACAGCTGTGCGGCGGCCTGACCCAGCGCGAGATGCGCGAACAGGTGCTCGATTCGATGGACATCGAGCGCGAGCGCGGCATCACCATCAAGGCCCAGACGGTGCGTCTGGAGTATACCGCGCTCGATGGCGGGCTTTACGAGCTCAATCTCATCGACACGCCCGGCCATGTGGACTTCGCCTACGAGGTCAACCGCTCGCTGGCCGCCGTCGAGGGCTCGCTGCTGGTAGTCGATGCCAGCCAGGGCGTCGAGGCCCAGACGCTCGCCAACGTCTATCAGGCCATCGACAACAACCACGAGATCATCCCCGTCCTCAACAAGATCGACCTGCCCGCCGCCGAGCCCGACCGGGTGCGCCAGCAGATCGAGGACGTGATCGGGCTCGACGCCTCAGACGCCCTTGAAATCTCCGCCAAGACCGGCATCGGCATCCGCGAGGTACTGGAAGCCGTCGTCAACCGCCTGCCGGCGCCCAAGGGCGACCGGGACGCGCCGCTGAAGGCCCTCCTCGTGGATAGCTGGTACGATGCCTATCTCGGCGTCGTGGTGCTGGTGCGCATTGTCGACGGGGTGCTGAAGAAGGGCCAGAAGATCAAGCTGATGGTGACCGGCGGCAACTATCTGGTGGAGCGGGTAGGCATCTTCCGGCCCAAGCAGGAGACCATCGCCGACCTCGGCCCCGGCGAGATCGGCTTCTTCACCGCCGCCATCAAGGAGGTGGCCGATACCCGCGTCGGCGACACGGTGACCGAAGAGCGGCACCCGTGCGCCAAGGCGCTGGCCGGCTTCAAGCCCTCCCAGCCGGTGGTGTTTGCCGGGTTCTTTCCCGTCGACAACGCCGAGTTCGAGGACTTGCGCGAGGCCATGGGCAGGCTGCGGCTCAATGATGCCAGCTTTGTCTACGACATGGAAACCTCTGCGGCGCTGGGTTTCGGCTTCCGCTGCGGCTTCCTCGGCCTGCTGCACCTGGAGATCATCCGCGAGCGGCTGGAGCGCGAGTTCGGCATCGAGCTCATCACCACCGCGCCGTCGGTGATCTACCGGGTCCATCTCAACGACGGTTCGATGATCGAACTGCACAACCCGGTCGACATGCCGGATCCTGTCAGGATCGACCATATCGAGGAACCGTGGATCACCGCTACCATCCTGGTGCCCGATGATTATCTGGGCGCCGTCCTCAAACTGTGCGAGGACCGGCGCGGCCGCCAGAGACAACTCACTTATGCCGGCAACCGCGCCATGCTGGTCTACGAACTGCCGCTCAATGAAGTGGTGTTCGACTTCTACGACCGGTTGAAGTCGGTGACGCGCGGCTATGCCAGCTTCGATTACCAGATGCTCGATTACGAGACCGGCAATTTGGTGAAGATGCAGATCCTGGTCAACGCCGAGCCGGTCGATGCCTTGTCGATCATCGTCCATGCCGGTCGCGCCGAACAGCGCGGGCGGGTGATGTGCGAAAAGCTCAAGGACCTCATTCCCCGGCATCTGTTCAAGATCCCCATCCAGGCCGCCATCGGCGGCCGGGTGGTGGCGCGCGAAACAATTTCAGCCCTCAGGAAGGACGTTACCGCCAAGTGCTACGGCGGCGACATCACCAGGAAGAGGAAGCTTCTCGACAAGCAGAAGGAGGGTAAAAAGAAGATGCGCCAGTTCGGCCGCGTCGAGATCCCCCAGGACGCCTTCATCGCCGCTCTGAAGATGGACGAGAACTAGCCGCTAGAGCGGGTTCGGCGTTTTCCGATTCGTGATGGGATTCACAAATCAGCGGAATGGTGCGAGTCCTGCGTCATGGCTATGACGGAGGACGATAATGGCACGCGCCTACAGTCAGGATTTGCGGGA
>Ga0315540_10000274_pt1 | contig 28512 bp, 24 predicted proteins | sample SalMarSW160110MG_FD_203677 | JGI IMG/M metagenome (GOLD analysis project Ga0315540, IMG submission 203677) | Salt marsh sediment microbial communities from the Plum Island Ecosystem LTER, Massachusetts, United States - Salt Marsh Sediment SW1601-10 ...
ATGCAGGTTCCCCACGTCGTTGGGGTCGTCCGAGTAGAAGACATCCAGGGCGGCGGACGAGCGGCGCTTCTTTTGGGTTCCAGCGCCGCGGGCGTGCAGCATGTCCCAGTAGGGGGGGCTGGTCAATAGATAATCGATGATCGGCAGTCCGTACCTGGCAGCCTGCTTGGCGTCGCCGGTGATCACCTTGGATATTAGATTTTGGACCGTTTCGCCCAGCGTCGCGCGCTCTTCCTGCACGATTTGCTCGGCGATGGCGGCATATTTGGGATTGAGTTCGATGCCGTAGGAGCTGCGTCCGGCCCGGAGTGCTGCCACCAGCGTGGACCCCGTGCCAGCCATTGGATCGAGCACGGTTTGCCCACTCTTGGTGAAGAATTCGATGAACTCCTGGGCCAGGGTTTCCGGGAATTTGGCCGGGTGCACCAGCACGCCTTTCTTGCGCGGGGGCGGATTGTGCGTGAACCAGGATTTCTGGAATTTGAGCCAGGATTTGGGGTCGAGGTCGTTGAGTTTATTGGGCATATGAAAATTATACACGCAGTAGCCGGCCAGCCTGCTTCTACGGGGTGACGCTGGGTGTGCGCGTTGGCGTGGGCGTCTTGGACGGCGTGGGACTTGGTGTCGGGCTGAGGTAGGTGACATCCTGGATCGTCAGGTCGGAAAAGGTGATCGTCACGGCGTTCTCGCCGCCCGAGCGGGCAAAGACCCCCAATGTGCCAAATTTGTAGACCGGGTCATTCAGGCCGAATTGGAAGTGGCCGTTCAGGAAGAAGCGCAGCTCCGAGCCGACAGCCCAGACACCGATCCGCACCTGGCCGGGAGAGCCGGGTGGGACATCGCCGCTGGGTAGGCGCTGTTGCAGAAGGGCGATGGCTCCGCCCTGCACGCGCTCGAGGCGCACGGTCCGGTCACAGGCCAGTACCAGCCGGTAATAATCCGAGGTCCCCTGCGCGCGGAAGAGTAAACCGAACTCATCCGGTCCCTGGCACAGGCTGGTGGTGGCATTGATTTCAGCGTAAAAATTGGTCAGGAGGGGCTCGCTGCGCAGGCTGAACAGGTACAGGCGCGGCTGGCTGATGGCCAGCGTGATGCGTCCGTTGGCAACGATCACACTGCTGCTGTCGGATTCGCGCACGGACCACAACGCCGGGTTTTCGAAGGTATCAGTGGTGATCGCCTGGCCCAGTCCGGGGCGCGTTTCCTCGGTTGGCGAAGGGGTCAGGGGCGGGCGGGCGGTCGCTGTGCTGGTGGGTGGAAACCAGACCGTCGCCAGGGTGGCGACGGCGGGTTCGGTCGCGGGCGGGGACGTCGGCGTGGTCTGAGCCGGGCTGAGCGTGGCGCAGGCCTCCAGCACCAGCAAGCAGAGTGCCATGCAAATCGGGGTGAGCTTGTGCGTCATTCGGCGAATCATGTGAAATTTGTCTGCGAGGCTGATAACAATCGACGGGAGGATTTTTCCGGCAAGGTGATGTACAATTAATGATGAGCGTCACAATCACGATGCGCTCCCTCATTCTAGCACAAAGTCCCCGAAGGGGGACAAAGGAGAGATACATGAGCCAGAAAGCTGTCCTGGTCACCGGCGCGTGCGGAGAAATTGGCCAGGCTCTGGTGCAAGGTTTGAGCAGACAGGGAGGCTACCGTATCGTTACAGCGGATTTAATGCCGCTGCCCGATAGCATCCGGTCACTTTCGGCCGAGCACGTCCAGGGGGATTTGCTCGACAAGGTAAAGCAACTGTATGATCATGATTTTGAGATTATCTACCACCTGGCTGCCTCGCTTTCTTCCAAAGCCGAAATCGCGCCTGAAGCGGCTCACCGTATCAACGTCGAAGGGACGATGCAGTTGCTGCAGCTGGCGGCTTATAAATCCGAAAAGTACAAAAAACCGGTCAAGTTCTTGTTCCCCAGTTCGATTGCGGCTTACGGCTTTGATGAGGTAAAAACCAAAACCGCTGCCGGACGCGTCTGCGAAGATGAATGGAACTGCCCGCATACCATGTACGGTACGAATAAACTGTACTGTGAGAAGTTGGGCGCTTACTACAGCCGCTTCTATGGACAGCGCCACCTCGAACCCAATCCGCCGGTCATGCTGGATTTCCGCGCGATCCGTTTCCCTGGATTGATCAGCGCCTTCACGCTGCCCAGCGGCGGCACGAGCGATTACGGACCAGAGATGCTGCATGCTGCGGCGCAGGGCAATCCGTATGCCTGCTTCGTACGTGAAGACACCCGCATCTCGTTCATGGCCATGCCGGACGCAGTCAAGTCTTTGAAGATGCTGACCGAGGCGCCGCGCGAGAAATTGACGCGTGTGGTTTACAATATTTCCAGCTTCAGCCTGACGGCTGGCGAATTTCGCGAACGGACACTCAAATACTTCCCCGGCGCGCGAATCAGCTTCGAGTCGAATATCAAGCGGCAGGGCATCGTCGATTCGTGGCCGGAAGATTTGGATGACTCCTCCGCCCGCTCTGATTGGGATTGGAAACCCGATTACGACGTGGAGCGTTTCTTCGATGAATATTTTGTGCCGGAGATCAAGAAACGTTACGCAAAGTGATCTATACGCGAAAAAATTTTCTTGAAGAACAGGGACCGCCCGAAAGGGCGGTCCCTGTTTGTAGATTTGCATTGTATGCCGACGACGATCTGGAGCAGCATAGGCACTTCCAGAGTATATTGAAAATCCATGATATCAGAGGCGGAAATGATATAATCCGTGCGACGATTGCCTATGAAAAGACACCTGTTTGTGATTGGCCTGTTCCTGTTAGCGGTGCTGTTAATGCAGATGTCGCTGACGGCGCAGGCTTCGCCAGCGGCACAACTGCCGCAGTATTCAACGCCTACCCCCGGCGCGGATGGACGCATCATTTACATAGTAAAGGAAGGCGACAACTGCATCCGTGTCGCACTGCTGAACGGGATTTCGACTGAAACGCTGCGTTCCTATAATCCAGGCCTGGATGAGAATTGTATTTTGCAGGTCAACCAGCAGCTGGTGATCGGTCTGGCCGGACCAGCCGGCGCCACGCAGACTGCCGGACCATCTCCGACCCCGACGGTTGCCTTACCAACTCCCACGCCTTTCAACGGGACTACCCAGGTCTGCGTGCTGCTCTTCGATGACGTGAATGGGGACTCGCTGCGGCAGGACACAGAATTAGGCCTGGCTGGTGGTGAGGTCAGCGTGACCAATGTCAACGGATCATACTCGAAGACGCAGACGACGGTCTCGCAGGTGGATGCGGATACCGGCTTACCGGTTCCGGTCTGCTTCACGGACGTGCCGGAGGGTAAGTACAACGTCAGCATGGCCATTCCGGATGGTTATAATCCAACCATGGATTTGAACTACACACTGGATGTCAAAGCCGGCGACCAGGCTTTTGTTGATTTCGGTGCCCAATCAAAGCAAAACACTACAACACCGGCGGATGGCGGCGGGAGTGGCGGTTTTCGCTCGGTTGTGATGGGAATATTGGGGGCAATTCTTCTGCTGGGTGGTGGCGGACTGGGTTGGTATGCCTATCAGATGCGCCAACCGAAAAGCTCTGTGCTGGGCAGAAAATACCCAGGCTTGAAAAAGAAATAAGCAAATAACTTGAACGGGGTGCGAACGCTCGCACCTCGTTTTTTATCCCATTGGAAAACGCATGCGTTGTCCACCGATCAGGTGCAGGTGCAGATGAAAGACAGTTTGCCCCCCGTGCGAACCGGTGTTGACGATCATACGGTAGCCGCTCTGGTCCACACCATCCTGTACGGCGAGCTGTCTGCCAATGATGAACATATGCCCGATCAAAGCCGCATCCTCCTCGGTCAATTCGTTAACGGAGGGAATGTGTTTGTTGGGCACAATCAGGATGTGCGTCGGCGCTACGGGATGGATGTCGCGAAAGGCGGTCACCTGATCATCACGGTACACGATGTTGGCGGGAGCATCGTCCGCGACGATTTTGCAAAACACGCAGGAACGGGACATTTTGTTGAGCATGGCGGCGATGGGAGCGAGCCGCGCCCTAAGGCGTAACAGTCGGGATGGGACCATAAGTCGGTGCGCACATGATGTCGTAGTATTCCAGTTCAGTGGTCTTGTTCTGCGCGGCATAAGCGGCAGCGTCCTTGCCGAGCACGCGGACAGTGTCCAGGTGGGAGCGGGCATCCGTATCCCAGTAGCGTGGCAGGGTCAGGAGCGGATCTCCGGCTGAACCTTCGGGAATGTAGCTCGGGCGCATCGGATCGCTCTGCTTAGATTGCGGGATCCAGTTGAACATCAGCGGACCGCGTGGATTGATGGTGAAGCCGAGCTTGTAGCCAACCTGACGCGCAAGTTCAACCGAGCGTTTGCTAAATCCACCACCAGGCCAGATAATGGCGATGGGCGTTTTGTTGAAATGCTGCTTTATAGCGTCAATCGAACCTTGTAATTCGCCCAGCATATACTGGTCCGACGAATTGGGGCCCATCGGGATGTTGTGCACCACGCCGTGCGCCTGGTGGTCGACCCATCCTTCCGCTTCGAGTTGGGCGTTCTCGTCCCAGAGTTGTTGCGGGGTATCCTTGGCGCTGATCCAGGAATTGATCACTTTCCAGCCCCAATCTTCATAGTACTGGCGGAAAGCCACGTCGAAATATTCGCGGTAGTGACGGTCGTCAACTACCAGCAACACCGAGCGCTGCGGGATTTTGGCGTTGTTGTACATGAATTCTGATAGTTGCTGCATGTCAATCGCCTCAAAGCCCATATCGTGCAGGTCATTCATCAATTTGCGCAGGTCAGGGATGCTGATCTGGTTGGGTTCGGTCACCTCGCCTTTGGTGATCGAATGAAACATGATTACCATCACGACCGTCCCGGGCGCGGCGTTGTTTGGATCCCACTTCAATTTGAGGTACTGGCAGGTATCCGAGAGATAGCTCTGCGGCTGGTCGTTGGGGTTGAGGGCGTTCGTCTCGAAGGTTCCCGGCAGGGCTGGTGGAGTGCGCGGCGCGCTGGAGGTGGGTGTGGGCGAAGGTGCTGGTGTTTCGGTTGGAGGGGCGGCGGTCGCAGTCAAGCCGGCATAGGCGGTTTGTACGGCCTGGGTCAGGGCGGTGTCCATGTTTGGATCAGCGGGGGTGGAGGGCGCTGCTGGTGTCCCACATGCCGTGGCAATAACGCTGGCCAGGACCAGGCTTGAAATGATGCGTACTGTACGTTTAAAGGATAGAGTCATGTGTCGAATTTTAGCAGAAATTTTTGGGGGCGACCAACTGGTCGCCCCACGAGTTTTTATTCGTTCGTTTCGCCCTTGATGAAGGCTTCGGTCATCTCACGGCAGACGCTGTCGCGGAATTGCTTGGGCGGGGTTTTGAAGAAATAGGAAGACGGGCCGATGATCGGGCCGGACAGGCCGCGGTCGAGCGCCAGCTTGGCACAGCGCACGGCATCGATGATCACTCCGGCCGAGTTGGGACTGTCCCAGACTTCAAGTTTGGTTTCCAAATTGAGCGGCACGTTGCCAAAGGTGGTGCCTTCCATACGGATGTAGCACCACTTGCGGTCGGACAGCCACGGCACATGGTCTGATGGGCCAACATGCACATTGCCGGCGTCCAGCTGGTAGGGGATCATGCTGGTGACGGCACCGGTCTTGGAGATTTTCTTTGATTCGAGGCGTTCGCGCTCGAGCATGTTCAGGAAGTCGGTGTTGCCGCCAAAGTTGAGTTGGTAAGTGCGGTCGATGCGCACCCCCCGATCGACGAACAGGCTGGTCAGTACGCGGTGCAGTATGGTCGCGCCGACCTGGGATTTGATGTCGTCGCCAAGGATCGGCAGGCCGGCGTCTTTGAAGCGCTGCCCCCAATAATCGGAAGATGCAATGAAGACCGGGATGGCGTTGACGAAGGCGCAGCCGGCATCCAGGATCTGCTCAACGTACCACTTGGTGGCCATTTCCGACCCGACGGGTAGATAAGATACGACAACGTCGGTCTTGGTCTCCTTGAGCAGCTTGACGATGTCAGCGGTGGGACCGGGAGCTTTGGTGATAACCTGCGCCAGGTACTTACCGATGCCATCATGAGTCATACCGCGCACCACAGGGACGTTCATGATGGGGACATCGGTGAATTTGAAGGTATTGTTGGGTTCAGCAAAAATAGCTTCGGACAGGTCTTTGCCAACCTTGGTGATATTCACGTCGATGCCCAGAGTGAATTCGATGTCCTTGACGTGGTAACCGCCCAGATTGACGTGCATCAAGCCGGGGACGGTGGCGTCGTCGGGCGTATCCTTATAGAAATGCACACCTTGGATTAGCGAAGAAGCACAATTCCCAACGCCGATGATCGCGACGCGCACTTTTTTCTTTGTCATAAAATCTCTCTCCTTAAGAAATTGTAATCAGAGGTTGCATGCTGCTGCCTCAATATTGCCATGCTATAATCTTAGTACATTTCTGCTATTTCGGTGGCTATGACTACAGAAGAACGCACTCAACTCCTTGAACGGCTCCTTGAGGTCACTCGCAATTTGAGTGCCGCAATGGATTCGGAATCTTTCTTGCAATCAGTCACCTCGATTGCCTGTGAGTTGACATCCAGTGAAGCGGCCTCGATCATGGAGTATGATGAGATCGATGGTCAACTCCGGTTCGTGGCCATGCCCTGGTTTCACGGCGACTCATTGCGCGGTGTCAGAATTTCATTGACGGACAGCGCAGCAGGGGAAGCTTTTCGACTGGGCAAGCCGCTGACTAGTCAGGATCTAAAGAGTGATCCACGTCATTATAAATCCATTGACAAGCTAACCGGTTTCGAAACCCGCTCTTTGTTGGCAGCTCCCATTTTTCTTATGGGAGAGCCGGTCGGTGTTATTGAAGTACTTAATAAAAAAGACAATGCCAATTATACCGAGGAAGATGTATACATTCTAGAAACACTGGCATCACAAACTTCAATCGTCTTTCAGAACCTGCGTTTAGAGATGCGGGTCCAGTCGGTCTACGATGAACTTGCCGAACTTGACCGCATGAAGAATGATTTTATCGCAATTACTTCACATGAGTTGCGTACGCCTTTGGGATTAATTCTCGGTCATGCCACCTTTTTGCGCGAAGTGATCGGGGAAGAACATCGCGAACAGCTTGATACGATTATCTACAGCGCTAAACGGCTCAAGGAGATTATCGAAAGCCTGTCCAGCGTGGATAACTTCGAAAGCGGTGCGGCCCGCCTCCGCAGCCGGCAAATCTCACTTAATCGGGTGCTTGATGAAGTAGTCGATTCTTTTCAATTGGAAGCCAACGAAAAGCAGATCTCTCTGCGGGTTGATACCGGTCACAAGGACCTGGTTGTCGAAGGGGATTCGGGTAAAATCGTAATTGCTCTGAGCAGCTTGATTAAAAATGCAATTACGTTTACCGAGAAGGGTGGAAAGATCATCGTCGTTGCTGAAAATATCCCCGGCTATGTTAAAGTGTCAGTCGTCGACAATGGGATCGGTATCCCAGCAAATGACCTGCCGCGAATCTTCGAGCGTTTTTATCAGGTAGAAACACATCTAACGCGACGTTATGGCGGTATGGGCTTGGGCCTTTCCGTCGCTAAGGTCATGATCGAAATGCATGGTGGCCGAATCTGGGCTGAGAGCACCGAGGGCAAGGGGAGCAACTTTACCTTCCTGTTACCAACCGAGGCTCCTCAAGATGATGCTTCTGACCGTCCTGTCCAATCTTGATGTGTCCTGATTTTGTAATTACCGGCCGTTTGAGTCGGGAATATGTCTTACCTCCTTTGGGCAATCCGATCCTGGATGTTGCCGGAGGTAATTTGCTTTATGCGGCTGGAGGAGTCAGCATATGGGACCGGAGTGTAGGTCTGGTTGGCCGTGTAGGTGAGGATTACCCACGCAACTGGTTGCGCTGGTTCGAATCTTATGGCCTGGACACGCTTGGGATCCGGATCCTGCCGCAGGCTTTGGACCTACGTTCGTTCGTAGCCTATACGCTTGATATGGAACCGAATCGCTCTAACCCGGTCGCGCATTTTGCGCGTCTCGGTTTGCCGTTTCCGAAGGCTTTGCTTGGCTATCAACCATCCAGCGATACCCAAAATGGGCGCGACCAATCTGATCCAGCTGTCCCGGGAGTGACCGACGTACCAGATGATTATCTAAATACCTCGGCTTTGCATCTCTGCCCGATGGATATTACATCTCAGAGTCGATTGCTGGCGAAGTTTAAACAGGGCAATGTCACAACCATCAGCCTGGATCCCTCAGCCAGCTACATGCAGCCGGCCTACCAGGACGAACTGCGCTCTTTGATGCTGGGCATCACGATCTTCATGCCATCTCAGGAAGAACTACGCGGACTGTTCTGGGGCAAGACCAACGACCTGTGGGAAATGGCAGAGGAAATCGCCTCCTTCGGCTGCGAACTGATTGTGATCAAATGTGGCAGCCAGGGACAGTTGTTGTACGATGGAATGGGCAAACATCGCTGGGAAATCCCGGCCTACCCTGCCCGGGTTGCCGACCCAACCGGCGCGGGCGATTCGTATTGTGGTGGTTTCCTGGCCGGATATCGGGTGAATTATGATCCACTGGAGGCGGCAATGCATGGCAACGTTTCGGCTTCCCTCAATATTGAAGGAAGTGGCCCGTTCTACGCTTTGGACGTGGTTCCCGGCCTGGCACGCGCCCGCCTTGCATCCCTCAGAGATATCATCCGCGAGGTTTGATGACCGACATTATCGATCGCATGCTCGATTTGGCAATTGAAATTCAGCAAATCCCGGCGCCGACTTTCGCAGAAGGGCAGCGGGCCAGGTTCGTGCATGGACTGTTCCTGGAAGAAAATCTGGCTGATGTCTCGATCGACACAGTCGGAAATGTCTATGGCAGATTGATGGGAAGTAGTGATTCTGCCCCGCTAATCGTCAGCGCTCACCTTGATACGGTTTTCCCAATCGAGACGAATTTACAGGTCACTCGCCAGCCAGACCGGATTGCCGGTCCCGGTATTGGGGATAATTCTCTCGGTGTGGCTGGCTTATTTGGTCTGTTGTGGGCCTTGCGCGAGCGAAAAGTGAAATTACCGGGTGATGTATGGCTGGTGGCCAACGTCTGTGAGGAGGGCCTGGGCGACCTGCACGGAATGCGCGCTGTGGTCGAGCGCTTCGGTGGGGATGTGTTGGCTTATCTCGCGCTGGAAGGAATGGCGCTCGGGCATATTTACCATCGTGCGCTGGGCGTCTCGCGTTACCGGATTTCTGTAAAAACTGCCGGAGGCCATTCCTGGATCGATTATGGTCGCCCTTCTGCAGTACATGAGCTGGCCTCGCTGATTACCAACCTGACTTCTATGGCCCTACCCTTCGACCCGCGCACGACGATCAATGTGGGCCGGATCGTGGGTGGGACCTCCGTCAATACTGTGGCTGCTGAGGCCCATTTGGAATTGGACCTGCGCTCCGAGAGTGCGGAGGTGCTTTTCAGTCTTGTGCGCAAAGTGGAAGCTTTGGCCAATGGATACCAGCGCGAGGGCGTGAGCATCACCATGGAGAATATCGGACAGCGCCCTGCTGGGGAAATCCCAGCCGATCATCATCTGGTGATATTGGCCGAGGAATGTTTGCGCGAGCAGGGCCTCAATCCGATCCTGACCATTGGTTCAACCGACGCGAATATCCCGCTTAACCGGGGTTACCCCGCCATCTGTCTGGGGATTACATCCGGCGCCGGAGCACATACAATCCTGGAGTTCGCTTATACCGAACCCTCAGCAAGTGGGATCGAACAGTTATTGAGCTTTGTGAGTAAAGTGTGGGATAAGAAGTAAGGGTAATCCGGTCGACCAGGCCGCGTGCAATTTCAATCCAAGCCCTTCCAATATTTCAATGGGTTGACTTTTGCCTTTGACTGCCAGAGGCACAGGACTTCATCGCGTTCGAGCGAGGAGTTGATCACTTGGCCGATATCCGCCAGGGCCAGTAGGTTGCTGCGTTCTTCCTCATAGTCGACCAGGTCGCGGCTGAGTTGATAAAGAATTCCTTCGACCTCGGTCAATTCTTGCAACGCTTGTGTTGGAATCTCCTTTTGCTGGGACTGTAAGTTGGATCGGATCCCTCCAATTTGCTTGCTGAGAGCCATTAAATTTTTCAAGCGATAACTTTGGGTGAGTCTCTTCTGTCATCCCATTAATTTTAGACCGGATGCGGTAAATATTGCCTGACTGTCTTCCATGCACGTTCGAGCAGGCCGCCGGCTGTGTATTTCCAGATAACCAGACTGGCGCGATATGCGCGGTCCACGTCCCCCGGGCGCGGGCTGTAAAATGAAGTCTGGTGTTCCCCAACCAGAATTTGGATGGCAGGGGCGGCGCCCGGGATAATTTCAGTTAGGACGCTGGCCCGTTCGGCTGGTGTGTCATCATAGGTGGGTGGTTTGCCAAGCCAGCGCAGGCTGGTGTTGATGGTCTCAAAGGCCCGTTCTATTGGAGTGGCGCGCGCCATACGGGCTGCACGCAGCAACCACTCAGGTGCGTTCAAGTCGTTCCGTTCCAGGGTAGCGATCAAGGTCAGGATGAGAACGTTGCTCAATCCAAACCGGCGATTTAGCAGCCAGAACAATAGGATGAGCGCAAGCGGGATTACCCAGATAGCAATTGTGCGGGCCTGGACCCACAACCAAAAGGCTGCATTTGGCCCGATCGGAATCTGTTGTTCTTCGGGAATTGGCAGCTCGCGATCTCGTTGGGCCTGAGTCGGAAGGTTTTGGCCGTTTGCGCCGGACTGGGTCGGGTCCTGTTCGCGGCCTTGTGGGCGAATGAGTGGGTCCTGGTTAGCGGTCGGTTCGAATTCAACCCAGCCGACTCCCGGAAAAAAAACTTCCGGCCAGGCGTGATAGTCACGGTGCCGCACGATGTAATCGTTCTTATCGTTCAGTTCACCTTGGGCAAACCCGACTGCTATCCGAGCCGGAATGCCGAGTGAGCGCAACATCAGCACCTCAGATGTGGCGTAATAATTGCAAAAGCCTTCCTTGTAGTCAAATAAAAACCATTCGATTGGATTTTCCTCTGCCGGTGGTGTCCGAATCGAAGGGGAGTATTTTATTTCCTTGCGCAGCCATTGGGTAATGGCTTCCGCTTTGTCGTATGGCGTCCCAGCATCTTGGGTTGTTTGTTGAGCCAGGTTGCGGATGCGCGTTGGGAAATCCTGTGGAAGTTCCAGGTAGCGCTCCGTGACCCAAGCCGGATAATCAGTTCCAGCCCCACGCATCTGAATGACGGTCGGATTGCCGATGGCAGCGCGCGTCTGGTAGGTTTCCCCGGCTTCGAGCAACTCTCTGGATTGGAAAAGATATACATCCGTATAGCCTTCTGGGGTGTAGGAAAGCGTCACCTCCGTCGGTCGACTAACCCATAGCGGCTGGGATGCGTCATATAAGGTGTACTGGCGCACATTGAGCGTAAATGCAAAATCCACGATGCGCCGGCCGAAAGCATCCGGGATGGGCAGGTTTGTGTCTTTTGGAGAAAACGATTGGATTGATTTGGAAGAGGTCTTCCATTGATTATTTTCATAATCGTCATACACGCGGCCACGCCAGTAGTAACGAGGTGGATTGTTGCTCAACGCTTGAGGATGAACGCTGAATACCACCTCATCACTTAACGATACGCCGGTTCCCAGGGCAAGTTGGTTGCCAAAAAATTCTGTACCGACAACCTCGGTTCCCTGGATGGAAGCCAGGGCATCCGAAATGCGGTCACGCAATCCCTGCCAGGGTTGTGAGACCTGATCCCAGGTGTCAGCCACAAGGGGGATCTTCGAGAGTGTTCCAGGCAAAGTCCAGGAAGCCAGCACGATAATAGCTGAAGCGATGAGTGTTCCATTGATTAAGTCCATACTGGTTTCAGGGACCAGGAAGACACGACGCTTGCGCCATTCCACGTTGTTGCGCAAGTAATTCAAACGCCCCAGCAATAATAGTGCCAGGAATATAAAGAATGCCAGGAACCAGATACGTAGAGGGGAAGTCTTGTCGTAAACCTGAACGATCATGATCGCTAAGCCGGATGGCAGGATGGCAACCAAAAAATTAGCATGCCGTGTCAGCCAGTAACCCGCTACCAATCCGATCGTCCAGTAAATGATTGCCAGCACGCTAATGAAAAACAGCCAATCCTCTACAGGCTGTTGTTGTGAGAATTGACCGAGCGAGTAAGCCAGGCGACCGCCCAGGCTGACCAGGCGTTCGTTGATATTTAATTCACCGGAAATGGCCAGGGAAAGTTGCAATGGGATACTGAACAGGCTATAGCCAAAAGCCAGGAATGCTACTGTACGCCGATTGAAAAGACTTTGCCCGAGCACGATTCCCAGAAGCACGCCAATGACGGTCAGCGTCTCGACATAATCCAGATGTGGGGCCCATTGGGTCACACCCAAACGTACAACCGCAGTGAATACCGCGGCCAGTAAAATTCCTGCCGAGGGTAGGTCCCACCAGCGCGTGGGTGAGTTTTCCATGTGTTGAGTGTACAATAACGTCACCTGCCCGTCAATTCTACGCAGGTATGGATACGACTAGTACTGCAAGGTGGTATCGCCTGGCTCTTGTCTGCCAAGGACTGTTTTGCCTGGCTGGCAACCTGTCTAAAAGTACATCCTTAAACACAAGAAGTGGATTGTAGAGGTAACCTTGATTTGTACATCTCAGTAGGCAAACCTTACTGATTTGTCCGTTATTTCTGAGGATGCAATCTGATATAATCGACGGGATTAAGGTTGCAGACAATCCCATGTGGAGATTAGAATAGCAGCATGACCCTCGAACGTGGAACGTTGTTGCATAAACGCTATCGGATCGTCGAGATTCTCGGTCAGGGCGGGATGGGCTCTGTCTATCGTGCGGTGGATGAGAATCTGGGCGTCGAAGTGGCTGTAAAAGAAAATCTTTTTACAACGGATGAATACGCACGCCAGTTTCGCCTAGAAGCCGTCATCCTTGCAAATTTGCGGCACCCAAACCTGCCTCGCGTAACCGATCACTTTGTCATCGGTGACCAGGGTCAGTATCTCGTAATGGATTACATCGAGGGGGAAGATCTGCGCCAACGCATGGAGCGTCAGAGCACGATCCCGGAAGAAGAAGCCATTCTGATCGGCGCTGCGATGTGTGATGCCCTGGCGTATTTACACAGCCGAAAGCCGACGATTATTCATCGCGATATCAAACCTGGTAACGTCAAGATTACATCCACGGGCGAGATTTATCTGGTCGATTTCGGTTTGGCCAAAGTCGTTCAGGGTAGCCAAGCCACGACGACCGGTGCGCGTGCCATGACCCCCGGATATTCCCCGCCGGAACAATACGGTACGGCGCGCACAGATTCCAGAACCGATGTTTATTCCCTGGGTGCGACCCTGTATGCAGCTCTGACCGGCATCATCCCTGAGGACGGGCTGGCACGCGCGATGGACAACGCCGAATTGACTCCCATCCGCAAACGCAACCCGAAAGTCTCGCGCCGACTAGCGGCTGCAATTGAAAAGGCCATGGCTGTCAAGTCGGAAGACCGATTCCAGACGGCCGATGAATTCAAAAAAGCGCTGCTGAGTTCAAATTCCAAAACGCAGCGCGTGATGAGTGATTTTGTTGTCCCTCCTGCTCCTGAAATTGAAGAACAACCCGGGGATGAGAAAAACAATGCCAGGATTGAATCTCCTCAGATTTCACCGATTACGCCTCCTTCTTCGATTAACACTGTTCCACCTTCTCAACCACCTTCCCAACCTATCTTAGGGAAGGATTTGGGTTGCGGGCCAATTGCGCTGGCTGTGATATCGTTGGTCATTGTCATTTCTTTATTTTTTGCATTTAATTCAAAATTGCGCGCATCGGTACTTGGTATTTTTGTCCCATCGCCTACACCTTCACCTACCCCGACACAGGTCGCTTCAACCCCAACATCGTTAGAATCTCGCACCTCCACGCCGACATTGACGATTACTCCCAGGCCAACCTCCACACCCACCCCGACCAGTACGCCCACGGTCACACCGACGCCTTTGGGCGGCAGCGTGGGGCAAATCGCTTTTGTTTCCGACCGTACCGGCGTAGCTCAACTCTATGTCATCAATGTGGACGGTAGCAATTTGCATCCCATTACGAATGTCCCGGATGGCGCATGCCAGCCATCCTGGTCACCGGATGGGAAACGTTTAGTATTTATTTCGCCCTGTGCATGGAGTAAGGAATTTTATCAAACGACTTACCCCGACTCCACCCTTTATACAATCAGAGTGGACGGGACCGGTTTACAACAATTATTAACTGAGCCTGGAGGGGATTTCGATCCCGCCTGGTCTCCGGACGGCAGGCATATTGCGTTTACTTCGTTGCGCGATGGGTATATGCAAATTTATTCCTATAATCTGACCGACCAATCCCTGGTGCGCCTGACCGAAACGCCCAAGAACGAAGAAACACGCCAACCGGCTTGGTCGCCATCTAGCAACCAGCTCTTATATGTCCTCAAGCGTTTCGGTGCCTACCAGATCTTTGCGATGACCGATTTGGGTCAGAATCCGATCCAGATTGCGCGCCGGGGAACGCAATATTGGGATCTGCTCCCGGTCTGGGCGCCGGATGGGGAAACGATCTATTTTAGTGAGCGACCTTCGGATGGCCCGACCCAGCCTTGGTTAATGGCCATAGGTTATGAGGAACGTGGAACGGAGGGCGAGCGTGTGTCGATCGCAAATCCACCGATTCTAGATGTGGATGTTTCACCGGATGGGTCCTGGATAGCCTATGAAGGGATCGAATCATCTAATAATGACATCTTTTTGTTGAACCTGACGGATGGGGAAACCAAACGTCTGACCAAGGATCCTGGCAATGATTGGGACCCGACCTGGCGACCAAGTCTGCCTTAGAAACCAAAAAACTCCCGCCAACCTTTTGGCGGGAGTTTTAGTTTTAATCGGGATTTCAGGCTCGATAAGCCAACAGGCGCAAACCGTTCAATACCACGATGACGGTGCTGCCCTCATGGCCGACCACACCGAGTGGCAGGGCCAGATTGGCACCGAAGGCGCTTGCGACGAGAATGACAATCACAGCCAGGGCAAAGGTCAGATTCTGCCAGACCACGCGTTTGGCATGGCGCGCCAGTCCAATTGCAAAAGGAATTTTGTGCAGGTCGTCGGACATAAGCACCACATCGGCGGTTTCGATGGCAACGTCCGTGCCAGCCCCACCCATGGCGATGCCAATGTCGGCCGTAGCCAGAGATGGCGCGTCGTTGACGCCATCCCCAACCATTGCTACCGGGCCATATCGCTGTTGGATGCTTTTAAGAACGGTGACCTTGTCCTGCGGCAGCAGCCCGGCATGAAATTCGTCCACTCCGGCGCGCTCGGCAATCGCGGCTGCTACGCGCTCATTGTCGCCGGTCAGCATGACGACGCGCTCGATGCCGGCTTGTTTGAGGGCCTTGATCATCTCGATTGCATCTTCGCGCAGCGAATCCGCCACAGCGATCAGGCCCAGCCAGCGCGGAAGCCCGCTCTGGGAATTGGCGCAATAGACATACATGGCGGTTTGCCCGTCTTCTTCCAGGCTGCGGGCCTGCGCCAGGATTTCTTGCGGAATGTCGACGCCGCGCTCGGTAAAAAGACGCTCGTTCCCAATCCATAGTATGCGGTCATCGAGGTGACCCTCCACTCCCTGCCCGGGGATGGCGCGGAATCCGGTAGCAGTTGGCAACTCTATGTCCCGGTGATGAGCCGCCTGGACGATCGTCTTAGCTAATGGGTGCTCGGAGCGCGATTCAACCGCTGCCGCCAGCCGTAGCAATTCGTCTTCCCCCATGTGATTGTAAGTTTTGATAACTGTCAGCTTGGGCGTGCCCGACGTCAATGTTCCGGTCTTGTCGAAGGCCAGGGCTTTGAGCGTTGCGGTTTTTTCCAGGTGTACACCGCCCTTGAAGAGCACGCCGTTGCGTGCGCCGTTGGCGATCGCCGAGAGAAAACTGGCCGGGGTGGAAATAACCAGCGCGCAAGGCGAAGCGACGACCAGCCAGGTCATGGCGCGATAGAATGTGGATTGAAAATCGTTGCCGAGGAAGAAATATGGCACGACGATCAGCAGGAGTGCTGCGCCAAGCACGAAAATTGCATAGCGTTGTTCAAAATCATCCAAAGCGCGCTGCGTGTTGGCTTTGGTCGATTGGGCTTCCTCGACCATTTGGACGATGCGTGCCAGGGTGGTGTCCTTGGCGAGACGCGTGACACGGATCTCCAGCGCGCCGGTCCCATTGACCGTCCCGGCAAAGACCGGATCGCCGTCCCCTTTGTGGACCGGCATCGACTCGCCGGTGATGGTGGCTTGATCGACATCAGATGTGCCGCTGATGACTTCGCCGTCGATCGGGAAGCGCTCGCCAGGGCGGACGATGACCATATCGCCCAGGGTCAACTTATCGATCGGTATATTAACCAACCGCGATCCTCGTCGGACAGTGGCGATCGAAGGCCGGAGATCGAGTAGTTTTTCAATGGCCTTGCGGCTGCGGTCCATGGCGTAGGTTTGCAGCGTGTTGGAAAGCGAGAACAGGAACAACAAGGTCGCTCCCTCGGCCGGCTGGTTGACGATGGCCGCACCTAAAGCGGCGACGATCATCAGCAGGTCCACATTAAGAGTTTTTTGCTTGAGAGCTTGAATGCTGGCCAGCAGTCCAAACCAGCCACCTGCAAGGTAAGCAACAGCATAGAGTACGACAACTGCAACGGAGTTCAATCCGAGCCTGGAACCGATAAAAGCTGCCAGGGTGGTCACGGCGGTCAGGATAGTGAAGGTAATTTCGAGCTTGTCCTGGGGAATGCCTTTCGAGGCCCGCTTTTCTTCTTTTTCGGGCCTCAGGAATGTAGCTTCAACTTCCAGGTTTTCAGTGGTCATCAGGCGCGGCTGGTTGAGCCGGACTTCGATGGTGTTATTGCGAAATTCGGCTTTTGGGAGTCTGGCTGCCATTTGGTATTGGCTGACGAGTTGCTGTGATAATTCGCCGGCGCAACCAGCACAGGCTTCTTCGCCGCGGGCTGCTTTGGCAGCGCATTGCGCGACCCGTGTTGAAGCGACCTGCCCGGCTTTTTGAATGATATGCAGCGCGTGCTCATTACTTAGAATTCGCGGATCAAATACAGCTTTCAGGCTGCCGGTGTCATAGTCATAATCAACTTCATGAATACCGGCATATCCCTGCAGCGTGTCTGAAAAGACATCCGTGCAGCGTGTGCCTGAAATGGGGAGTTTGGTTTCGGTGTTTCCTTTGGTAGTCATTTGGGTGGTGTCCTCGGTCATGATTTGTGTTGGCAATCGGGGCATAGTCCGTAATACAGGACGCGGGCGCCAAGTAGTTTATAGCCGGAGGCTTCGGTAATTTCTGCATCCAGGTGAAGTACATGTTGACTGGGGATATCGACGATCTTATTGCAAGATAGACATGCCAGATTTACATGAGGTTCTGTATCCGGGTCGTAATGAACCGTATCATCACCGGCCGAACCCAGGATGTTGATCGCTCCCAGGCTGACCAGCGTATCCAGCGTGTTGTACACTGTCGCCAGGCTGAGGGAGGTGAACTGCGGTTTTAATTCGCCATAGATCGTGGCCGCGGTTGGATGTTCTTCGCTTTCAGCCAGTAACTTGCAAATTGCAACCCGCTGCGGGGTAATCCGCATGCCGGCTTGTTGCAGGGTAGTCGATAAGGTTTTGAAATCTGACATGTTCCGTCCTAAATTAGAACTATTATAAATTTGTAGTTATTATAAATAAAATTAAGGTTTTGTCAAGTTGTTCTAAGGCTACTTACGGTAACTCTTACGTTCCTCTTATTGACTGACATTTTCAGGCATGTTATCATTATTGACGCAAAGTTAGCACTCTCAAATCGAGAGTGCTAAAATAAATGGATATCTTTTATGCCTGAACTGACGGAACGCCAAAAAAAACTATTGCTGCTGGTCATTCGCGAATACATCGAATTGGCCCAGCCGGTAGGCTCAAAGCACCTGGTCGATCACTATCATCTCGAGATGAGTTCAGCCACGGTGCGCAACGAGATGGCAGCATTGACTGAAATGGGATTCCTGCGCCAGCCACACACTTCGGCGGGGCGCGTTCCCTCTGAGGATGGCTACCGTTATTTCGTCAGCCAGATGATGCACCAGGCTGAGCTACCGGAAACGATTCAGCATACGATCGCGCACCAATTCTACCAAGCCCGGCCCGATGTGGACCAGTGGATGCATCTGGCGGCTTCGATCCTGGCACACCAATCGCAAGCGGTTTCGATGGTCACTGCACCACGTGCCGAACAGGCACGTTTCAAACATGTCGAATTGATTTCCACCCAGGGACGCCAGGTCTTGATGGTCCTGGTCATGCTTGGCGGAGAAGTGTCGCAGCAGATCCTGACCCTGGCCGAACCAGTCTCACAAGAACGCCTGACCCAGACGACCATACAACTCAACCAGGTGCTGGCCGGCCGGAGTGTGAAAGAGATTGCTGCGCTCCCGACGCGTACGGACGCCCTTGAGCAAGACATCCTGACGCTGATCTTGCAGGATGTGCGCGAGACAGCTGAGCGTGTATCGGGTGAAATCTACCTGGATGGCCTGACTAACGTATTAGCTGAACCGGAATTTGCTGAATCCGACGATGCCCGGCGCGCGCTGCGCTTATTCGAGGAACGTTCCATGCTCCAGGATTTGCTGGCCAGAACGATCATGCGCAGTAGTGTCGGCGGCATGCAGGTTCTGATTGGTGGTGATGGCGGCCGGGAAGAATTGCGCCAGTGCTCGATGGTCTTGGCGCGTTACGGCGTACCTGGTTTGGCGACCGGTATGTTGGGCGTGCTCGGCCCGATGCGCATGTCATATGCGAAGACGATCCCCACAGTTCGCTTTGTGGCTGGACTGTTGAGTGATTTTGTAAACGATACTATTGCCGGAGAGTAGCGGTATGACTAACAAACAAAAAAAAGACCTGCACGAGGAATTAGACGAAGAAATCGAAGAGACACCAGAATTGTTGGCTGAACCTGAAACTGTCTCTGGTGAAGAGTACAGTTCGTTGCGAGGGCAACTGGAAGAAGCCGAAGCCAGAGCGGCGGAGAACCTGGATGGCTGGCAGCGAGCCCAGGCGGAGTTTGTAAACTACAAGAACCGTGTCCAACGTGACCGTGAGATGAATTACACGTCCATGAAGGGCGATATTTTCAAACAGGTATTACCTGTCATCGATGACCTGGAGCGCGCCCTGCAAAATCGGCCACAGGGCGAGACAGTTAAGGGCTGGGTAGACGGGATCGAACTGATCTATCGCAAGCTGCAGGGATTGTTGGATGTGCAGAACGTAACGCGCATCGAGGCCAAAGGTCAGCCCTTCGACCCGAATTTCCACGAGGCGATCTCACATGAGCCAAGTGATGAAGTCGAAAGTGGATGCGTTATCGAAGTTATCCAACAAGGATACATGATCGGTGAGCGCGTTATTCGCCCGGCGCTGGTCCGTGTTGCGCAATAAGACTGAAAGTGAACAACCGTGATCAGTGAAAAGCCGCGGTCGTTCGCCCGTCATCGAAATTTAAGGAGAAATTATTCATGGCAAAAATTATTGGAATCGATCTGGGTACGACCAATTCTGTAGCAGCCGTTATGTCCGGGGGCGAGCCCGTTGTCATTCCTTCAGCGGAGGGTGAGCGCCTGGTCCCATCGGTCGTGGCTGTCAACAAGAATCACGAACGGCTGGTCGGGCGTGTGGCGCGCAATCAGTCCATAACTAACCCTGAGAACACCATTTTTTCGATCAAACGATTTATGGGACGCAAGGCTGACGATCCCGAGGTGGAGCGTACCAAGAATCGTATGCCGTACAAAGTCAGCGGAGCGTCGAATGGGGATGTGCGTGTCGCGCTGGACGAAAAAGAATATTCACCGCCCGAGGTTTCGGCGATGATATTGACCAAGATCAAAGCGGATGCGGAAGCCTATCTGGGTGAACCCGTGACCCAGGCTGTGATCACCGTCCCGGCCTATTTCAACGATGCTCAACGCAATGCCACCAAGGATGCCGGCAAGATTGCTGGTCTGGAAGTGCTGCGCATCATCAACGAACCGACTGCTTCTTCTCTGGCGTATGGCCTGGATAAGAAGACCAATGAGGTTATCGCCGTCTATGACTTGGGCGGCGGTACCTTCGATATTTCCATCCTGGAAGTCGGAGACGGCGTGTTTCAGGTGCGCTCGACCAGCGGAGACACCTTCCTGGGCGGTGACGACTTCGACCAGCGCATCATGGATCACCTGATGGAAGAGTTCAAAAAGGAAAACGGGATTGACCTGGGTCAGGACCGCCAGGCCTTGCAGCGTCTCAAAGAGGCAGCCGAGAAAGCCAAGATCGAACTCTCCACGGTCATGCAGACAGAAATCAACCTGCCGTATCTGACAGCGGATGCCAGCGGCCCGAAGCACCTGGTGATGACGCTGACACGCGCCAAACTGGAGCAGCTTACCAGCGATCTGGTTGACCGCACCATCGCACCCGTCAAGCAGGCTTTGGCTGATGCCTCATTGAATGCGGGCGACATCAACGAGATCGTCATGGTCGGCGGCATGACGCGGATGCCTGCTGTGCAGGACCGGGTACGTGCTTTCTTTGGCAAGGAGCCGCACAAGGGGGTCAATCCGGACGAAGTTGTGGCAATTGGTGCGGCCATTCAGGGCGGCGTGCTGGGCGGCGAAGTCAAAGATATTTTGCTGCTCGACGTCACACCCCTGACGCTTTCGGTTGAGACACTGGGCAGAGTTGCCACTCCGCTGATCGAACGCAATACCACGATCCCGTCCCGCCGCAGCCAGGTCTTTTCAACCGCCAGTGACAACCAGACCCAGGTTGAAATCCATGTCCTGCAGGGTGAACGTCCGATGGCTGCCGACAACAAATCGCTGGGCAAGTTCGTCCTGGACGGAATCCCACCTGCGCCGCGCGGTATTCCGCAGATCGAAGTAACTTTTGATATCGATGCCAACGGCATCCTCAAGGTCACTGCTCAGGATAAAGCCAGTGGTCGCAGCCAGCACATCACCATCACGGCCTCCTCCGGCCTTTCGGATGCCGAAGTTGAGCAGATGAGGCAAGACGCCGAGGCCAATGCTGAGGAAGATCGCAAGCGCAAGGAATTGATCGAGGTTCGCAACCAGGCCGACAATACTGCCTATGCGGCCGAGAAGGCGCTTAAGGAATTCGGTGACAAAGTGCCGGCAGAAGTCAAGAGTGAGATCGATGCCGGAGTTGCTGAAGTTCGTCAGGCGGCGGAAGGTGATGATCCGGAAGCAATCAAGCAGACCACCGAGAAACTGGGACAGCTGATTCAGAAGATTGGCGCCAGCGTATACGAAGATCCGCAAGCGGAAGCTGCCTCGGGTGAGTCTGAACCTGGCGATTCGTCCGACGAGGGCGAAGTCGTTGATGGCGAAGTCAAAGAGTGAATGGTGTATTTGAGCTGCACGGCGGAGCTAAGAAACGGCAAACGCGTCTCCTGAGATTGTTTGGGATTTTTTCCTGTTGTGCAAGCCCGCATTAAAGATAAAAAATGATGACCCAACGCGATTATTATGAAGTCCTCGGTGTCTCGCGGACGGCCTCGGTCGATGAGATCAAGTCCGCCTTCCGCAAGCTGGCGCGCCAGTTCCATCCGGACGTTAATAAGGAGCCGGATGCTGAGGAAAAATTCAAAGAGATCAACGAAGCTTACGGCGTGCTTTCTGACCCGGATAAGCGTGCGCGCTATGACCGCTTCGGCCATGCCGGTCTGGGTGACCTGGGCGGTATGCCCGACTTCACGACCGACTTTGCCGACTTATTTGATGAACTCTTTGGCAGTTTCGGTTTTGGTATGGGTGGGCGGCGCTCACGTCGCTCTCCACGCCGTGGACGCGACTTGCAGATGCAGGTTACCCTGACTTTCGAGGAAGCGATCTTTGGCGTTGAGAAGGAGATCCAGTTCCAGCGGGACGAGGTTTGCTCGACCTGCGGTGGATCGGGAGCAGAACCCGGCACGACCCCCCAGCGCTGTACTACCTGTGGCGGACAGGGCGAGGTGCGCCAGGTGCGCCAGACTTTCCTGGGCCAGATGGTCCAGACGGCTGCCTGCCCGACCTGTAATGGTCGCGGCGAAGTGATTACATCGCCGTGCCACACCTGCCGCGGTGGGGGGCTGGAGCGCAAGACGGTTACCAAAAAAGTCCAGATACCCGCCGGTGTGGATCAGGGCACGCAAATCCGACTGGCAGGCGAGGGCCAGCCAGGCGTCAACGGTGGACCGAACGGCAACCTGTACCTGCTGCTGGATGTCGGCAAGCATAAATTCTTCAAACGCCGCGATAATGACATCCTGCTCAATATTGACATCAATATTGCTCAGGCCGCACTTGGCGCGCAGATCGAAGTCCCGACCGTGGACGGGGATGAGAAGCTGCACATTCCGGCTGGCACACAGCCCGGCAAGGTCTTTACACTCAAGGGAAAAGGCGTACCCCACGTACGCCGCAACGGGCGCGGCGATCAAAAGGTTTTCGTCAATGTGAATGTTCCGACGAAGCTGAGCCACGAGCAGCGTGAGTTGTTCGAGAAGCTGGCCGAGACACTGGGCACCACTCCGCAGCCGAACGAAAGAGGTTTTTTGGATTGGCTGAATGAGACTTTGGGAGGCTAGCAAAAAATTAATGGAGACCCTGGAATAGACTGAGTTTTATTCTTATTTTCAATGAATTGGCTTGAAGTATCCCTCACGTTGGACGGCGAACTTGCCGAAGCGGTGGCAGATGTTTTGGCGCGTTTCGCTCCCAATGGTGTAGCCGTGGAGAGCGGTGTGCGCTTTAAGAACGCTGACGATCCCGGTACGCCGGCTGGACCGGTGACGGTCCGTGCTTACTTACCCGTGGACGAAAACCTGGAAGAGAGACGCCAGAAGCTCGAAGAAGCCCTCTGGTATCTGGGGCGCATCCAGCCGCTGCCCCCCGCAGCCTTTACACCGATTGCAGATCAAAATTGGATGGAAGCCTGGAAGCAGCATTACCAGCCGATCCCGGTTGGTAAGCGCTTGATCATCGTCCCCATCTGGTTAGATTCGCCGGAGCCAGAGCGCATTCCCATCCGCATCGATCCGGGAATGGCTTTTGGAACCGGCACGCACCCAACCACCCAGTTGTGCCTTGAATTGCTCGAAGAATGGGTGCCGATCGATGACGTAGTGATCGACGTTGGCTGTGGTTCGGGTATCCTGTCCATTGCGGCCCTCAAGCTGGGTGCGACCCATGCCCTGGGCGTGGATATCGAAGATGAAGCCGTCCGCTCAGCACGCGAAAATGCCAACGCGAATGGCATCGGCGCTGAATTTGTGCTCGGCCCGGGTTCGGTACGCGAGATCATCGCCGAGCAATATCCTTACGACAACGCGCCGCTGGTGATTACCAATATCCTGGCCCCGATCATTCTGCATCTCTTGGACGAGGGTTTGGCTGACCTGGTGGCGCGGGACGGCGCGCTGATCTTGTCGGGCATCCTGCAGGAGCAGGCCGAATCCGTCATTTCTGCCGCGCAAGCGCATGGCCTGGATCTGGTCGAACAGCGCCAAATGGGGGATTGGGTCGCTCAGGTTTACGAATATAATCGGGATGAGTAATATCCGACCGTCACCTATCCCCGGAGGTAAAAATGAAATTCAAGCGCCTCGCCCCCCTGTTCGCAGGGGTCTTTTTAATTCTGGCTTGCAGATTTCTAACTTTCGTCACCCCAACTCCGACCCTTGTACCATCGACAGACACACCACCAGAAACGGTTCCAGCAACGATTGAGCCATCAACCGTGACCATGACGCCAAGCTTGCCTGAACCGCAGACCGCTACCGCCGTACCTCCGGTTGGTCCACCCATCACGCACCTATCAGCCGGGCAGGCGATCAAGCTGACCTACATCCACATGCTGAACCTGATGAATGGCTGGGCGATTGGCGGCCAGAATGGCGCCAGCAACCATGTCTTCCGCACTTCTGACGGCGGACTTACCTGGCAGGACCTGACCCCGCCCGAACCTGCTTCGGCAGATCCGAGCCAGCCCCAAAAAGCTGTCGGGACATTTTTAGATGACTTGCATGGCTGGGTAGTGTATTCTAACTTGGGGCCGATAGCCCGCTCGACGGCTTACGTTTGGTTTACCCACGATGGCGGTGCGACCTGGCAATACAGCGGTTTGACTGAGCCAGCGCTTTATCAGGAATTCTTCCTGCCTGAGGCGCCATTCTTCCTGGATCCACAGCATGGTTGGCTGCTGGTGCACGTCGGGGCTGGGATGAACCACGATTATTACGTTTTGTTGGGCAGCAATGATGGGGGCCAAACCTGGGAGACGCTGGTATCGCCCATGAATGATTTGAGTGGTACGCAAAGTTGTTCCAAAACAGGTCTGGTATTTGCCACAACCCAAAATGGTTGGATGCCGACTGATTGTCGTGGTGTGGCGCCGGTCCCCTATTTGTTCAAGACACAAGATGGCGGCGCGACTTGGGACAAAGTGGGATTACCAGCCCCAGCTGGTACGACTGACCTGTTCAATCAGTGGTACTGCGGCCTCCACTCACCGCTGTTGTTCACGGATCAGGCTGGTGATTTTGTGCTTAAATGCGATCAGTTCGATAACGGACAGAAAATCAGCCAGTATTATCTCTATCAGACCAAAGATAACGGTTTAAGTTGGACTACCTATCCTTATCCCGGCGGAGACCTGAAATTCATCGGACAGATGGCCGCTTTTGCGTTGGGCCGCGATATCCAGCGCTCAGAGGATGCCGGTCATACCTGGACGAAGGTTAAAACTGTCAGCTGGGATGGTCAGTTTAGTTTTGTGGATGCCAACAACATCTGGGCTGTAGCCCGTGACGGCGATCAGATTGCCCTGGTCAAATCAGTTGACGGGGCATTGACCTGGCAGGAAATTAAGCCAAAAGTTGGTCCATAATGAGAATCTCCATCCATTATATTGCACTGGATTAAGTTCCCCGAAATGAGCTTGGTCATCAAAATACATTCAACCTTACAGGAAATATTTCAGTAGTCTTACAAATTGATTTACCCGGGATATTTTGTGCCAAATTTTTAAAAATTTCCCCATCCGCATCTTACTTTGTGCTATTATACAAGGTATATGCGTGAGCCGCGTCGCTTGCTGTTGTATCTGTTGTTAAACGTCATCGTATCGGCCAGTGTGACCGGAGCGATCCTGTTCTGGCACGACCGGGCCATGCGCAATGTACCGCAGCCATCCCAACCGGTTGCTCCTGCAGCAGCGACGTCGGCCCCAGCCTCTGCTGCGACGCCCTCTTCCCCGCTGCCCACCGTTAACCCGGACGAGCCAATGCCGGTCGAGATCGTCAGCGTTGTTGGGGCCGGGACACTCGGGTCTGAGACGGTCTTGATCCGCTATAACGGTGATGGCGAGCTTGATTTGACCGGATGGCAATTGCAGAATGGTGATGGCGATGCCTACATTTTTCCGACACTCAAGCTTTACAAAAACGGAGCTGTTCAGGTTCATTCCGGCTTTGGCAACGACACGGTCATCGATTTGTACTGGGGCCGAACTCGGACCGTTTGGAAGTCTGGCGAGTTGGCCAGCCTGGTAGACGCACAGGGCAGCGTACGGGCGATTTATCGTATTCCTTAGGGATTTTCTCAAGTATTATGTCTCAAGCTCTATATCGAAAATGGCGACCCCAAAAATGGGATGAAGTGATTGGCCAGCAGCACGTGGTGCAGACCTTGCGCAACGCGTTAATGGCAGATCGTGTCGGCCACGCCTACCTTTTCTCCGGTCCACGCGGTACAGGCAAGACCACCGTTGCTCGTTTGCTGGCCAAGGCGGTCAATTGCCAGGCGGAAGATGTGTCTGCGCGTCCCTGTAATGCATGCCCACACTGTCAAGCGGTCATCGAGAACCGCTTCCTCGACTTAATCGAGATCGATGCGGCTTCCAATACCAGCGTTGATGATATCCGCAACTTGCGCGACAAGATAAGTTTTTCGCCAACGCAGGGTAAGTATAAGATCTATATCATCGACGAAGTCCACATGCTTTCGACAGCCGCCTTCAATGCTCTCTTGAAAACCCTCGAAGAGCCGCCGCCCCATGCGATTTTCGTGCTGGCAACGACCGAAATTCACAAAATTCCGGCTACCGTACTCTCGCGCTGTCAGCGCCACGAGTTCCGTCGTGTGCCGGTGGATGATATCGTTCTCAATCTCAAACAGATCGTCAAGGAAGAGAAACTCAAAGCCGAAGAGGACGCCCTGACTCTGATTGCCCGTCAGGCTACCGGTAGCGTGCGTGATGCCCAATCATTGCTGGATCAATTGGCCTCTGCGGGAGAAAAGATCACCCTATCCTTGGCGCAGACCGTGCTTGGCACGGCTACCAGCCAAACTGTGCTGGATCTGGTCGATTCGATCCGGGACCAGAAGCCTGCAGCCGGGTTGGAGGCTATTCACACTGCCCTCGACTCTGGAACTGACCCACGTGCACTGGCGCGGCAGATTGTGGACTACTTCCGGTCGTTGATGTTGTTTCAGTTGGGCAACGCGGAAGAAGTTGAGAATACCAAAGGTGTAAAACAGCGTATGTCCGAGCACGCGCAGGTATTTGCCACATCGGACGTGCTGCGCATGATCAAAACTTTCAATGCTGCAGCGACTGATTTACGCGGCGGCTGGCAGCCTGCACTCAGCCTCGAACTAGCGTTGACTGAGGTGCTCGATCAGCCGACAAAGGAAGCAACGCTCCCGACTAAAACCGAAAAACGCCCAGCGTCCCAATCCAAGGACGCCTCAGTGGGCGAACCTCCCGTTAAAGAAAAAGGTAGCAAGCCTAAGGCGAAGTCCGAAGCGCCCATCAACAAGGCTGATGCGCCGCTTATCCCGGCCGGCCAGATCATCAATAACTGGAAACGGGTAGCGGCATCTGTCAGGGCCAGTTCCCCCAATCTGGCCGCGCTGCTCAACTCGTGCAAATCAATCGACGTGCAGGGTAACGAACTGATCCTGGGTTTCACCAGCGATGTACTGATTTCTAAAATGGAAAAACCTGAACACCTTGAATTGACCAGCAAGGTATTAGCGGATTTATTGGATGTTGACTTGAAAATCCGATGCGTGGTGACGAACGCGAAAGGAAAGCTCCCCCCGAATGTAAAGCAGGATGGCATGGTGGCGGCCGCACTGCAGCATGGCGGAGAGATCGTGGATATTCAAGAATAGGAGTATCTTATGGCAAAGGGATTCAATCGGCCGCCTGGGGGGGGCGGACAGGGTGGTATGATGCAGCAGATCCAAAAGCTGCAGCAGCAACTTGCGGAGGCCCAAGCCAAGCTGGCCGAGGAGATCGTTACGGCTACGGCTGGTGGTGGCGCGATCACGGTTCGCATGACCGGTGACCAGAAGTGCACGGGGGTTGAGATCGATCCGGCTTTGCTTAAGGATGCCGATGCTGAAATGTTGCAAGACCTGGTGCTCACAGCAGTCAACCTGGCCCTGGATCGCTCGCGTGAATTGGCGGCGGAGCGCCTGGGTCCGCTGTCCGGCGGATTGCCGTTCTAGTCTGTGGAGCGCTAGACTGTGTTTCTACGAAAATGATCCTTCCCGAACCCCTTCAAAACCTGATTAACGCTTTTGAGCGCCTGCCGGGAATTGGCCCCAAATCGGCTTCGCGGCTGGCGTTCTATCTTTTACGCGCGCCGCGAGATATTTCTCAGGAACTGGCAGAAGCACTGACTGATATCAAAGACCGTGTCGCGTTTTGTCAGGAATGTTTCAATATCACTGTAGCTGGACGCGAGCGCTGCGAAGTCTGCGAGAGCCCGAGTCGTGATGGCGCAGTGATTTGCGTCGTGGAGGAAGCGCTGGATGTACTGGCTTTGGAGCGTACGGGTGGTTTTCAAGGAAAATATCACGTATTGCATGGTGTCCTTTCTCCAATCGAGGGGATCGGACCGGATGATTTGAAAATCCAAGCGTTGGTTGACCGGGTTGCAAAAGGGGATGCCAAAGAAATTATCCTGGCAACTAATCCGAGCATGGAAGGGGATGCCACAGCGCTCTACCTGCAACAGCAACTAGAGCCTTATGGGGTGCGGGTTACACGTCTAGCGCGTGGTTTACCAGTCGGGGGAGATTTGGAATATGCGGACCAGAATACGCTCCTGCGGGCGCTGGCTGGCCGGCAAGTAATGGATTAGTACTCACCAAAGGCAGGTTAAGACCTGCACATTATTTTTTTTCAGATGCAGCATGAAAATCACGATTCTTACCATTGGTTCGCGGGGTAAATGTTTCTGGAAGTGCCTGATGCTTACCAACCGCCTACAGCACTAACAAATTTCATCTCAGCTGGAATGGT
>Ga0315540_10000275_pt1 | contig 28484 bp, 23 predicted proteins | sample SalMarSW160110MG_FD_203677 | JGI IMG/M metagenome (GOLD analysis project Ga0315540, IMG submission 203677) | Salt marsh sediment microbial communities from the Plum Island Ecosystem LTER, Massachusetts, United States - Salt Marsh Sediment SW1601-10 ...
CCGCAGCGATCCTGGCCCTGGCAGTCGTCTCGGTGGCCTCCGCCGAGGACGCCATGACCTCGCTGAGCTACATCGCCTACCTGGAGCGGTACGCCACGCTGCAGCCCGCGAGCCAGGAGGACAGCCTCGAGGCCGTGATCAACATGCCGGTCGTCCCGGGCGACCGCATCGACACCGCACGGCTCGCGAGGGTCGAGGTCCACCTCAGTGACGGCAGCACGCTCTGGCTCGACCAGTACACCTCGGTCTCCTTCGACGCCATCGCCCTCAGCCGTGACACCGACGGTGACCGCACCGTCCTCTTCCTCTCCGAGGGCGGGCTGTTCATCGAGATCCCGCCGGACGCCCCCGAGGTCAAGCCGCTGCGGATCGATGGCGCGTCTTCGACGATCCACCTCACCGCCGCGGGCCTGTATCGCGTCGAGGCACTGTCCGGCGGTGGCCTCCATTTCGAGGTCTGGAACGGTCTCGCCGAGGCCTCGAGCACGTCGGGCGCCGTCGTGGAAAGGACCGGTGCGGTCGCCGAGGCGACCGCCGGCATCGTGACCTCGGTCGATGCCAGGCTCACCCAGGGCGACGAGTTCGCACGCTGGGTCAACGAGCGTCGTCGGGTGTTCCCGAGCGATAGCTCGCGCTATGTCGACGAACGCTACGGTCGCCAGGCGACCCTGCTCGACAACTACGGCTCATGGGTCTACAGCGACAGCCGCGACAGCTGGGTGTGGCAGCCCTCGGTGAGCTCGAACTGGCGGCCGTACACCTCCGGCCGATGGTACTGGACGTCGACCGGCTGGACCTGGATCTCGTACGAACCGTGGGGATGGCTGCCCTACCACTACGGAAGCTGGGACCTGGACCTCTCGCTCGGCTGGGTGTGGTCCTGGGGACCAGTGTGGGGTCCGGCGTGGGTGAACTGGATGTGGTGGCCGGGCTACGTGGCCTGGTGCCCGAGCGGCTACTACGACTCATGGTACTGGGGCCATGGGTGGGGTCACGACCGTCGGTACCATCCCGGCGGTGGCCACGGCGGTCCGCGGCCTCCACGAGGGGACGTCGTTCCCCCACGGTCGGTCTCGTCCCGCCTGCCCGCTCCGACCATGCGGGACCCGGTCGACCCAACCCGCTTCGCCCTCGACCTGCGCGGTCAGGTCCCTCTCGATCAGGTTGATCCACGCGCCTGGAACGCAGTGCCGACGCGTGATTTCGCGAGCCCCAACCTGTCGCGCTTCGTCGAACCGGGGGAGGACGCCCTGCGCGGTCGCCCCGGCGTACACGGCGTGGTGATCTCGGGCCCGCTGGTCACCGACAACCCGGTCCGCCAGCCGCCGTCGAATGCGGTCGAGCGGGTCTTCCGGCGCGAGATGCCGACGGCCACCGACAACATTGCGCCGATCCTCGCGCGTGATGAGAACCTCGGCCCCAGGCGCGCTGAGCAGCTGGCTCGTCCCACAACGACGCGCGTGCTCGCCGGACGGTCACCCGTCGCACCCGCGCCGCAGCCTGCGACGCGACGCGTCGCCGCCGGCGGAGGATCGCCAACGACCGAGGCTCGGCCGCAGCCGAACATCTACCGCTCGACTCTCGCTCCGACGGTACGGCGGTCGCCCTCCCTGTGGAGCCCGTCCACTAGCACCGGCCGCACCGCGCCACGCCAGGCCCCGAGCGGGCTGCCACGGGCGCGACCGACCTACCGCACCTCTCCCAACGGGCGCGTGTCACCGGGAAGCGTCGTGCGCCCGGCCCCATCCACCGCCCCCCGGACCACCGGCGGCTCGACGCCGACCTGGCGGGTACCGGCGACCGGTGGCTCGCGCCCGGTGATCGTGCCGCGGCCCTCGTCGTCGGGTGGAAGCCGGTCGAGGACCGTTCGCAGCCCGTCGTCGGGACGGGTGACGCCGTCCGGTGGCTCGCGCGTCAGCCCGTCGCGTCCGTCGGCAGCGCCCCGGTCCTCAGGCTCCTCGGCTCGGCCATCGGGCGGCAGCTCGAGGCCGTCCGGAGGCTCCGCAACGAGATCACGCCGGCACTGAGCGGAAAGGCCGACACGGGAAGAGGCGCGGGACGATATAGTGGCGGTATGACCCAGCTCGCTCCACACGACGTCTCCCGCCTGATCGCCGCGGCGACCGAGGTCCGGCTGCGGGCGCGGGCGCCCTATTCCGGCTTCGCCGTCGGTGCCGCTGTGATCGCCGAGGACGGACGAATCTACGCCGGTTGTAACGTCGAGAACGCCTCCTACGGCCTCAGTATCTGCGCTGAGCGGAACGCCGTCGCCGCGGCAGTTGCCGCCGGCGTCGAGCGCCTCGCCGGTGTCGCCGTGGTGACCGACGTGTCGCCACCGGTGGCTCCGTGCGGCGCCTGCCGCCAGGTGCTCGCCGAGCTCGGCGACTTCCCGGTCGTGCTCGCCAACCTCGCCGGCGAGCAATGCGTTTCGAGCGTGGGCGAGCTCCTGCCGTTCGCCTTCTCGGCCGCCGACCTGGTGGGAGCCCGCCACCCTTGACACTCCCTCAGCGCCGGCACATATTTGAATTGTCCATCGGGACCGCGGGCGCGAGACGGACCCGGCAGCCGCGAGACCCACTGCATACGGTCCGGGCGGGCACACCCGCCGCGACGAAATCCCGCACCCGCGGGATTTCGTTATTTTCAACGGCGTCACGCCATCGCCGGGAGTCCATGTGTCGTCCGACGCCTACGCCCGCTGGTCCGAAGCCCGGCGCACCGCGCGGCGGTCGGCCAGGCTCGCGCGCTACCGTGCGGGCTTGCGACCGTTCGCCCTGGCGGTCTGGGAGATCACCAAGGAGCACAACGTCGGTTCCCTGGTCCGCACCGCCCATGCCGTCGCCGCAAGCGAGGTCATCCTGGTCGGAGGCCGCGAGTGGAACACCTACGCGGCGTGCACCGCGGACACTCTCACCCGCATCGTCCACCTCGACGACGCGGAGGGATTGCTCGAGTACCTCACGCTTCAGCGCTGGAGCCTGGTCGCGGTCGAGCTCGACCCGCGTGCCGTCGGACTTTTCGGCGCCGCCTACCCGGAGCGGCCGTGTTTCCTGCTCGGCGCCGAGCGCAGCGGGGTGCCGCAGGAACTGCTCGATGCCGCCGAGATCGTCGTCCAGATTCCGCAGTGGGGACTGGTTCCATCCCTCAACCTCGCAGTGGCCGGGTCGATCGTCGCCTATGACCACCTCGCCAAGCTCCACAGAGCAGGAGCACTCGATCGCCCGGAGGGCGGTCTGCCGGACACGGACTGACCCGGGTCACGTCCGCCCGATCGGCAGCCTCGTCCTTGCTTGTCAACCACTTGCCGGACTGCTAGAGTTGTCCGTCCAAGGAGGCGCCAGATGACGACGTCGTCCCGCACCGCCCTACTCACCGTGCTGCTCGCCGGCCTCATGGCCGTCGGCGGCTGCGCATCATCGAAGAAACCGTCTGCGACGGCCGCCGAGCTCGAAGGACAGACGACCGCCACCGCTCCGACGCCGGCCCCGACACCGGTCGAGGAGCAGGTTGTGCGCGAGCCGTCGACCGGCAGCATCCCGTCGGTCGAGGTTCAGGAGGAGCTCCCGGAGGACCTCCAGGAGCTCAACCGTCGCGGCTACCTGCGCGACGTGTTCTTCGAGACCGACCGCTTCGAGCTCACGGCGGAGGCACGCGAGGTGCTCTCCACCAACGCCCAGTGGTTGCTGCAGCACAGGGACGTACGGATCCTGGTCGAGGGTCACTGCGACGAGCGCAACACCAGGGAGTACAACCTCGCCCTCGGCGAGCGCCGGGCAAATGCGGTGCGCGACTACCTCACCTTCCTCGGGGTCTCCGGCGACCGCATCGAGACCATCAGCTACGGCGAGGAGCGCCCGTTCGCGCTCGGGCACGACGAGGCGGCCTGGAAGCTCAACCGCCGTGCGCACTTCGTGATCATCGCCCGGTAGGAGGAGCCATGCGTCGACTCGCGATCGCCGGCCTGCTCGTGTTCACGGCCGCCTGTACCTCGCAGGAGGACATGGCCCTGCTCCACCGAGAGATCACCGACGTCCAGCGCCAAGTCCAGCAGCTGCAGGGCTCGACTCTCGACAAGCGCGACCTGGCCGCCATGGAGTCGCGCATGCAGGACCTCTCTGGCAAGACGATGAAGTCCAGCGCTGACCTCGCCGTTCGGGTGGAGCGCCTGCAAGAGCAGATCGAAGCGCTGGTGGCGAGCCTCGAGCTGACGACACGCAAGCTCCAGGTCATCTCCGAGCAGCTCGCCGCGGCCCGCGCCCAGGGCGGCGACCGACCGGTGCTGCCGCCGGTCGTGGCGGCGCCTGACGGGTCCGTTGCCGGCGCGAGCCCCTCCGCCGGCACCGCGGCCGGCACGGGCGACCAGGGGACTCCCGCCGCCGCGAACGCAGCGCCGGGCACTGCCGCGGGCGCGCCGGCATCAGCCGCTTCGACCCCGGAGGCGCTCTACCGGTCGGCCTACGAGGACTACATGCGCGGCAACTACGACCTCGCCGCCGAGGGCTTCCGCGAGTACCTCCGCCGCTGGGGCGGCACCGACCTCGCCGACAACGCCCAGTACTGGATCGGAGAATGCTATGATGCCGAGGAGCGCTTCCAGGAGGCGTTGGACGCCTTCTCGGAGGTGCTCGAAAAGTACCCCACCAGCGACAAGGCTGCCGCGGCCCAGCTGAAGAAGGGGCTGATCTACCTCAAGCTGGGCGACCAGGGACAGGCCGTGGTCAACCTCCAGTACGTGGTGTACGAGCATCCCGGCACCAAGGAGGCCGACCTCGCCCGCGAGCGCCTGCGATCGCTGGGGCTGACGATCCGCTGACCTGAACGGCGCCCGGAGCGCGCCGCACGAAAGAAGGAGACGGGACGGAGATGGCAACGATCAAAGGAACCAAGAGACAAGCGCGCAAGCGCCACCGCCAGTCACTCGAGAGGCGGATGCGCAACAAGTCGGTCCGGACCCGTGTCCGCCGCCAGATGCGAAAGATGCGGGCTGCGCTCACCGAGGGCAACGCCGACCAGGTCCGCGAGATGCTCCCGGAGACGATCTCGATCATCGACCACGGTTGCCGCCGCGGCGTGCTGCACCGGCGAACCGCCGCCCGCTACAAGTCGCGCATGGCGCGGCAGGCCCAGGCGCTGATCAGCAAGGACGCGTGAGGATGGGCCCCGCGCTGCTCACCACCTCCATTCCGGAGGGTCAGCTGGTGAGCCGCGGAAAGGTCCGGGACATCTACGCGACTGAAGGCTCTCTGGTGATGGTCGCCACCGACCGGATCAGCGCCTTCGACTGTGTACTCGTGCCGGGCGTCCCGGGTCGCGGCATTATCCTGACTCAGCTTTCGACCTTCTGGTTCCGGCGCTTCGCCAGCGTCGTGCCGAACCACATCCTCGAGACCTCCCTCGACGGCTTTCCGGAGCCCTTCCGGAGCCACGCCGAGCTTGACGGCCGCAGCGTGCTGGTCCGGCGCCTCGAGCCGATTCCTGTCGAGTGCGTCGCCCGCGGGTACCTCTCCGGCTCCGGCTGGAAGGAGTATCGAGAGAGCGGCCGGGTGTGCGGCATTCCGCTTCCCGCCGGTCTCGTCGAGTCGGCCCGTCTGCCCGAGCCGATCTTCACTCCCGCCACCAAGGAATCCTCCGGTCACGACGAGAACATCAGCTTCGACCGCATGGTTGAGCTGGTGGGCCCTGCGACCGCAGAGGCCCTGCGCGACCTGACCCTACGGCTCTACCGCGACGCGGCACAGCTCGCCCTCGAGCGCGGTCTGATCATCGCCGACACCAAGTTCGAGTTCGGGTTGGATCCCGACGGCGCGATCGTTTGGATGGACGAGGCGCTGACGCCGGATTCTTCCCGTTTCTGGCCGGCCGACGACTACGCGCCCGGCCGCGGCCAGGCGTCCTTCGACAAGCAGTTCGTCCGCGATTGGCTCACCGCCTCGGGCTGGAACAAGGAGCCTCCGGCCCCGGAGCTGCCACACGAGGTGGTCTCCGGGACCCTGGATCGCTACCGCGAGGCCTACCGCCGGATCACCGGACACGCCATCGACCCTGACGCCTTCCGACGCCCCGACTCCCCACGTCCATAGAGGAGAGCCCATGAGCGCCCAGACCTTCCCGACCGACAAGATCCGGAATGTCGCCGTCGTCGGCCACTCCGACACCGGCAAGACCACTCTCGTCTCGGCCCTGCTCTTTGCCAGCGGCACCGCGAACCGCTTCGGCAAGGTCGACGACGGTCACGCAGTGACCGACTTCGACGACGACGAGATCGAACGCAAGATCACGATCAACACAGCAGTCGCCCACTTCACGCACCACGGCGTCAAGGTCAATCTGATCGACACCCCCGGCTACGCCATCTACACCACCGACGCGATGCAGGGCCTGCGAGTCGCCGACGCCGCCCTGATGATGATCTCGGCCGTGTCGGGCATCGAGGTGCAGACCGAGAAGCTGTGGAAGGCCGCTGCGGCGCGCGACCTCCCAACCCTGCTCGCCATCAACCTCATGGACCGCGAACGCGCGTCGTTCCAGCGCACGATCGAATCGCTGCAGAAGAAGTTCGGACGCGAGGTCGTCCCGATCCAGCTTCCGATCGGCGAGGAGTCTTCCTTCCTCGGTGTCGTCGACCTCGTCACCGGGACCGCCACGACCTGGGACAAGGACGAGAGCGGAACCCACCAAACGGTCGATGTTCCGGCGGAGATGGCCGACGCCGTCGCGGCCGCGCGTGAGGCGCTCATGGAGATGGTCGCCGAGCAGGACGAGACCCTGATGGAGGCGTACCTCGAGGCAGGCGAGCTCGAGGAATCGGCGCTGCGCTCCGGGCTCGCGAAGGCGACCCGGTCGCGAACACTGTTCCCGGTGTTCACAATGGCCGTCGGCAAGAACCTCGCGGCGCACCCGATGCTGGACGCGCTGGTCGAGTTCGTGCCGGCGCCGGACTGGCGCCCAGTCACGGTGTCGGTGGACGGCACGGCGACCGAGCTGTCCGCCTCCGCCGATCAGCCCTTCTCGGCCTATGTGTTCAAGACCATCTCCGATCCGTATGCCGGTCGGATTTCGCTGATGCGCGTGTTCACGGGAGCGATCTCCAGCGACGCCACGGTGAAGAACTCGGCCAACGAAGGCAGCGAGCGCCTTGGGGCCCTGTCGATCCTCCAGGGCAAGGACGTCGAGCACGTGACGGAGCTCGCCACCGGCGACATCGGCGCGGTGCCGAAGCTGAAGGAGACCCACACCGGCGACACACTGAGCGACCCCAAGCACGGCCTCGTGCTTGCCCCGGTGCCGATTCCGGAGCCCGCGATCAGCTTCGCCCTCGAGCCCAAATCGAAGGGCGACGAGGACAAGATCGCGTCGGCCCTGGCCCGCATTCGCGAGGAGGACCCGACGATCAAGGTCGGCCGCGACCCGCAGACCAAGGAGATGCTGATCTCAGGTGCCGGACAGCTCCACGTCGAGGTGATCGTCGGCCGATTGAAGAAGCGCTACAAGGTTGACGTCCTGCTCCACCCGCCGAAGGTGCCCTATCGGGAGACCATCACCGCCTCGGCCGAGGTCACCATGCGGCACAAGAAGCAGACCGGCGGCTCGGGCCAGTTCGCGGAGTGCAAGATCGGCATGGAGCCCAACAAGGGCGGCGGTTACGAGTTCGTCGACAAGATCTTCGGCGGCTCGATCTCCCAGGGCTATCGTCCAGCGGTTGACAAGGGCATCCAGGAGGCAGCCGATCGCGGCGTGCTCGCCGGCTACCCGATGGTCGACTTTCGGGTCAAGCTTCTCGACGGCAAGGAGCACTCGGTCGACTCCTCCGAGATGGCGTTCAAAATCGCCGGCCGGAAGGCGTTCAAGGAGTGCGCCGCGCGCTGCAAGCCGACCCTCCTCGAGCCGATCATGCGGATCGAGGTCTACACCCCGGAAGACCACATGGGCGATGTCATGGGCGACCTCAACTCACGCCGCGGAAGGGTCCAGGGCATGGAGAGCGAGGACGGGACGACCATCGTCAAGGCGCTGGTCCCGTTCGCCGAGATCCTGACCTACGCGCCGACCCTGCGCTCGATCACTGGCGGCCGCGGTGACTACCACATGGAGTTCTCCTCCTACGAGGAGGTCCCCAAGCAGCTCCAGGAGAAGATCATCGCCGCCGCTGCCCACGCCGAGGAGGAGGACGAGGAGTAGCACCGCGCGCCGCATAGCCCCTTGGGGGCTCTGCGACACTCGCTGCCTCGGATTCGCTACGCGAATCCTGCCGGTCGATCCAGTCCCGAAACCCCGCCGAGGCGGGGTTTCTTCGTAGCCCGCATCTCTCGCCGGGCGAGAGATGCGGGCTACGTCTTGAGGATCTGCTGGCGGCGGAGCTCCTTGACCCGGTCCCGGAGCCGGGCGGCCTCCTCGAACTCGAGCCGCTTGGCCGCCTCCCGCATCCGCTTCTCGAGCTGGGCGATGAGCTGGTGGAGCGAGCCCGCATCCGCCGGGTCCCAGGTCTCGCGCTCGGCCACCCGCTGTCGTGACGCACGCGGAGTCATGTAGTCGAGCTCGCTCATCGCGACCAACGGGCTGCTCACGTCCTTGATGATCGACCGTGGCTCGATGCCGTGGCGGGCGTTGTACTGGGCCTGCTTGGCGCGCCGCCGTTCGGTCTCTGAGAGGGCGCGCTCGATCGAGCCGGTGCGCCGGTCGGCGTACAGGATCGCACGCCCGTTGAGATGGCGCGCGGCACGCCCGATGGTCTGAATCAAGGAGGTCTCGGAGCGCAGAAAACCCTCCTGGTCTGCGTCGAGCACGGCGACCAGCGACACCTCGGGCAGGTCGAGGCCTTCCCGCAGCAGGTTGATCCCGACCAGGACGTCGAACTCCCCACGGCGCAAGTCGGCGAGAATCGCCATCCGCTCGAGAGTGGCAACCTCGGAGTGCAGGTAGCGGACCCGGACCGCCATCTCGGCGAGGTAGGCGGTCAGGTCCTCCGCCATCCGCTTGGTCAGCACCGTCACCAGAACACGCTCACCACGGGCTGTAGCGGCGCGGATCTCAGCGAGCAGGTCGTCGACCTGGTGGGCCGCCGGTCGGACCTGGACCGCCGGGTCGAGCAGCCCGGTGGGCCGGATGAGCTGCTCGATCACCTCGCCCTGGGACTGGCGCAGCTCGTAGGGACCGGGCGTCGCCGACACGAACATGACCTGGTGCAACCGCGCCTCGAACTCCTCGAAGGTCAGAGGGCGATTGTCGAGCGCCGAGGGCAGACGGAAGCCGAACTCGACCAGGGTCTGCTTGCGCGAGCGGTCGCCGTGGAACATCCCCTGGACCTGGGGCACGGTGACGTGCGACTCGTCGACGATACACAGGAAGTCGCGGGGGAAGTAGTCGAGCAGGGTGGGCGGCGGTTCACCCGGGGCGCGGCCGGTGAGATGGCGCGAGTAATTCTCGATGCCCTGGCAGTAGCCGAGCTCGGTCAGCATCTCGAGGTCGAAGAGGGTCCGCTGGGCGAGGCGCTGCGCCTCGAGCAGCCGCTCCTCGGCGCGCAGGGCAGTGAGCCGATCGTCAAGCTCGGCGCGAATCCCGTCGATCGCTGCGAGCAGTCGCTCGCGCGGGGTCACGTAGTGGGTCCGAGGGTACAGCGGCAGGCGATCGAGAGACTCCACGATCGCGCCGCGAACCGGGTCGATGCGGTCGATCGACTCGACCTCGTCGCCCCAGAACGAGATCCGGACCGCGCCGTCGTCGTAGGGCGGCCAGACCTCGAGCACGTCACCGCGGAGCCGGAAGCTACCCGGCGCCAGGTCGAGGTTGGTGCGCTGGTACTGCATCTTGGCGAGCTGGCGGAGAACCTCCTCGAGCGGCGCCTCGCCGCCGACCTCGAACATCTGCAGCATGCCGAAGTAGGCCTCTGGCGAGCCGAGGCCGTAGATGCAGCTCACCGAGGCCACGATGATCACGTCGCGGCGCTCGAACAGCGATCGGGTCGCGGCGAGTCGCATGCGGTCGATCTCCTCGTTGATCGAGGTCTCCTTCTCGATGTAGGTATCGCTGGTGGGCACGTAGGCCTCGGGCTGGTAGTAGTCATAGTACGAGACGAAGTACTCCACCGCGTTGTCCGGGAAGAAGGTCTTGAACTCCTGATAGAGCTGCGCCGCGAGGGTCTTGTTGTGCGACAGCACCAGGGTCGGGCGGCCGCTGCCCTCGATCAGCTTGGCCATGGTGAAGGTCTTCCCCGAGCCGGTGACCCCGAGCAGCGTCTGGAAGGCAAGGCCGTCATTCAAGCCCTGAGTCAACCGACCGATGGCCTCGACCTGGTCGCCTGCGGGCTCAAATGGGGCGCGGAGGACGAAGGCACGGCTCACGATCGGCTCACCGATCCTCGGGCACAGGAGATCGGACGACGCGCTCCCCACCCCATGCGGCGCAGGTTGCCTCGAGGAAGTCGGCCAGCTCGCCGGCCTCGGCAACGGTCAGCCGCCGGTCCTCCAGCGCCGCGCCGACCCGCGCGAGGAACGCGCCGGTCGCCGCGTCGCGGTCCGGCGCGTCGGGCAAGCCCTCGGTGAATGCCTCGAGACCGGCCTTCAGACGAATCCGCGAGGGCGCATCGAGATCGGCAGGCAAGCTCTCCTCAACCCGTTCGCTCGCGCGTACCACGAGCCAGTCCACTCCGCGGTCGAGGATGACGAATCCCCCGATCAGGATCGCCGCCATGACGGCAACTGCCGCCCCGCAACCTGCCTTGGACACCCCGCTGAGGGACCCGCCGCCGGGCGCTCCGGCTTTCGGCACGCCGTCACCCCTCCTCGAGGTAGGTGTAGCCGTCCAGCCCGTGCTGGTAGAAGCGCTGCAGCTGGCGGCCCTCCTTGACCGTCAATCGCTTCTTACGGACGGCCTCCTCAACGTCCACCCGCAGCGCCTCGGTGAGGCGTTCGGGATCGTACTGGACGTAGGTCAGGACCTCGCGCACCGTGTCGCCGGGAACCAACTCCTCGATCGTCCACTCGCCGTCCTCGTCGAAGCCGATGTGGACCGCGTGGGTGTCGCCGAAGAGGTTGTGCAGGTCGCCCAGAATCTCCTGGTAGGCGCCGACCAGAAACGCTCCCAGATAGTAGGGCTCGTCCGAACGCAGCGGATGTAGATCGAGCGCGGGCCGGGTCTCCCCCGGTCCGACGAAGCGGTCGATCTTGCCCTCGGAGTCGCAGGTGATATCGGCCAGGATCGCCCGCCGCTCGGGCTTCTGGTCGAGCCGGTGGATCGGCGCAATCGGGAACAGCTGGTCGATCGCCCAGCTGTCGGGCATCGACTGGAACACCGACAGGTTGCAGAAGTAGATGTCCGACATCTGACGGACCAGGATCTCGAACTCCTCGGGAACGTCGCCGTCGGCTCGCAACCGCTTGAGGATCTCGGAGCACACGGCCCAGTAGAGCCGCTCCGCGAGGCCTCGGTCGACCAGGTCGAGGTAGCCGAGCCGGAACAGGTTCATCGCCTCGTCATGGGCCTGCACGGAGTCGTGAAACGCTTCTTCGAGGCGTCCGTCGTTGACCAGGTCGTAGGCACCGTAGAGATCCCACAGCGGCTGCGCCAGCTCCTCCGGTTCGCGTTCGCCAGCGGCCTCCTGGACAGTCGCCGGCACCTTGAAACCGTCGAAGCTGGTCGAACCGAGCACGTCGAAGATGAGCACCGAGTGATAGGCGGTGATGGCACGGCCCGACTCGGACACGATCGTCGGATGCGGCACGCCCGCCGTATCGCAGACCTCGCCGATGCGGTACACGACGTCGGCGGCGTACTCTTCGAGGGTGTAGTTGATCGACGACTCCTGGGTCGACTGGGTGCCGTCGTAGTCGACGCCGAGCCCGCCGCCGATGTCGATGTAGCGCATCCCGGCTCCGAGCCGGTGGAGCTCGGTGTAGACGAAGGCGAGCTCGGTAATCGCGTTCTTGACGCTTCGGATGTCGAACACCTGGCTGCCGACGTGACAGTGCAGAAGCTGCAGGCAGTCGGCCATGTTGCGGTCCTTGAGGTACTGCAGGGCGTCCAGGATCTCCGCGACGTGGAGCCCGAACTTCGAACGCAGACCGCCCGAGTCCTCCCAGCGGCCGCTGCCGCGCGCGGACAGCTTGACCCGCATTCCGATCGTCGGACGCACGCCGTAGTGCTCGGCGTGGCGGACGATCAGCTCGAGCTCGGAGAACTTCTCGACCACCGGAATGATCGTCCGCCCGAGCTTCGCGGCAAGCACGACCGTCTCGATGAACTCGCTGTCCTTGAAGCCGTTGCACACGATCGGCAGCGAGCTGCGGCTGTCGGTGATGCCGAGCACCGCGAGCAACTCGGGCTTCGAGCCCGCTTCGAGCCCGAAGCCGTAGCGGCTGCCGAAGGTGCGGATCTGCTCGACCACATGGCGCTGCTGGTTGACCTTGATCGGATACACGCAGAGATAGCCGCCGTGGTACTCGTGCTCCTCGATCGCCGCGGCGAAGGCGTCGTGCAGGGTCCGCAGCCGGCTTGCCAGGAGATCACGGAAGCGGAGCAGGACCGGCGTCCCGATGCCGCGCTCCGTAAGTCCCTCGACGACATCGAAGAGGTCGATGGTCCGCCCGGGGCGGCGGTCGGGACGTACCGTCAGGTGGCCCTTCTTGTTGACCGAGAAGTAGCCCTGACCCCAGGCTTCCACACTGTAGAGCTGGCTGGAGTCCTGGACCGACCACTCGGGCTTGCGTTCCGCACGGCGCGAGGGAGCGTCCTTCGTCATTCGCGCATTGTACGCAGAACCGGGTCGAAGAGAAGCGGTTGCAGAGGTCGTCAGGCGATCTCGTCGGCGCCGGCCGAGTCGCCGTCCTCAGTCATCCTGCGGAACTCCAGCCAGAGCTCTGGGTCGAGCCAGCCCTTAGCGGTTTCCTCGGCCATCACCTCGAGTGCACCGCCGATGCTCATCGCCTCACGGTAGCAGCGGTCGCTGGTCAGGGCGTCGAAGATATCAACCTGCTGGAACACCCTCGCGAGCAGAGGGATCTCGGTGCCGGCGAGACCGTCAGGATACCCGGTTCCGTTCCACCGCTCGTGGTGGTGGCGGATGATCGGCAACGCACTGCGCAGCGAGCGCAGCGGCGTACAGATGGCGACCCCGATCTCGACGTGGCGGCGGATGATCGCGAACTCCTCGTCGGTGAGGCGCCCGGGCTTGAGCAGGATCGCGTCCGGAATGCCGATCTTGCCCAAATCGTGGAGGTAGCCACCCCGCTTGAGGGCGCGCAGGTCTTCCTCGCTGAAGCCCAGCCGGTGCCCGAACCGAACCGCCTGTCGCGCCAGGCGCTCGCAGTGGTCGCCGGTGCCCTCATCGCGAGCCTCGATCGTCCTCGCGATGGAGAAAAGGATCTGCTCGGCCGACTCGAGCTCCTCGATCAGGCGGCGGAAGTTGACCAGGTTGCGGACCCGGACCTCGAGCTCGGTGAGCTCGCAGGGCTTGTTCAAGAAGTCGGTAGCCCCCGCATCGAGAGCGGCGATTCGGGCATCTCGGCCGCCCTGGCCGGTAAGGAACACCACCGGGATGAGCTGCGTCTCGGGACGGCTCTTCAGCTGCTGGCAGACCTCGAAGCCGTCCATGCCGGGCATGTTGACGTCGAGCAGGATGACGTCCGGCTGCTGCTCGTCAGCCAAGACCAAGGCTGACGGGCCGTCCACCGCCTGCCACACGTTGTACCCGAGCGTCCCGAGCGCCCCGGCGATCGCCTCGAGCGCCCCGGCGTCGTCATCGACGGCGAGCACCGTCCCTCGACTGCCCATTCTCTTCCGCCCCCGATCTCCGACTCTTCCCAGAGTACACCACCGAGAAGCTCCAGATCTACCGATCTTACTCGACTATCATTCAGAGGGACTCGAGCCGGACTGGCACCCGTGGCGCCGCAGCTGCATACTCGGGCGCGGGGAGGTCAACCATGTCCCGTCATCCCGACATCCTGGACCGCCGGACGGCGGCTCTGGTGGTGGTCGACGTGCAGGAGCGCATCGACGCGGTCATGGGCCGCGGCGACCATCGTCCGCGCATCCGCTTTCTCGCACGGACCTTCCGCCACCTCGGTCTGCCGGTGCTGGTGACCGAGCAGTACCCCCGCGGTCTCGGCGCGACGGTGCCCGAGATCGCCGACGCGTGCCAGGCGCCGTCACTGGAGAAGATGACCTTCTCCTGTGTCGAGGACGAGAGGTTCCTCTCCGCTCTGAAGGCCGCCGGCAGGCGGCAGGTGGTGGTGGTCGGCATCGAGGCCCACGTCTGCGTGGCGCAGACCGCGCTCGACCTGCTCCATGCAGGCTACCAGGTGCACGTCCCTCATGACGCGGTGTCGTCCCGTCGCGCTGCGGACCGCCGACATGCTCTCCAACGCCTCGCCCGTGCTGGCGCGATCGTGACCAGCACGGAGTCGTGCGCGTTCGAGCTCCTCCACCACTGCGGGGACGACGACTTCCGGTGGGTCTCCCGGGCCCTCAAGGAGATCCCGGTCGAGGGCTCGCACTGAGCGGGGCGGTACAATGGCGGCTCGGCCACTCGGCTGGCCGGCGGAGGAAACGATGAACCAGCGAGCCGCCTGGGACCTGGTCGTTGTCGGGGCGACCGTGCTCACCCTTGAGCCGGGTGCAGAGCCGATCGAGAACGGCGCTGTCGCGATCGCCAACGGACGCATCGTTGCCGTCGCGCCGGCGGAACAGCTTCTCGAGCTCGCGCCCTCTGGCGCGCTACTCGCGGCGACCGACTGCATCGTCATGCCCGGATTCGTGAACACCCACGGTCACCTCGCGATGACCCTGCTGCGGGGTATGGCCGATGACCTCCCCCTCAGTACGTGGCTGGAGCAGCACATCTGGCCCGCGGAGCGGGAGCACATGACCCGGGAAGCGGTTCGGCTCGGCACTGAGCTGGCCGCCGCCGAGCAGTTTCTCGGCGGCGTCACCACCGCCACCGACATGTACTTCTTCGCCGACGACGTCGCGGCCGTTCTGGCCGCGGCCGGGATGCGTGCCGTCGTCGCGGAGTCCCTGATCGACTTCCCGACCCCGCGCTGCGCAACCCCGGATGAAATGATGGAGAAGCAGCGGGAGGTCGCGGTTGCCTTCTCCGGACACCCCCTGATCACGCCGTCGATTGCGGCGCACGCTCCCTACACCGTGTCGGCAACCAACCTCGTGCGCGAGGCGGAGCTCGCCGAGGAGCTCAACTTGACGCTGCAGGTGCACCTCTCCGAGACCCGCTGGGAGGTCGAGAAGCTGCTCGCCGAGAAGGGCATGTCACCGGTGGCCTACCTCGCCGATCTGGGCGTGCTCACCGAGCACACGATCGCGGCCCACTGCGTGCACATCTCCCGCGAGGACATCGACCTGCTCGCTGAGTTCGAGGTCGGAGTCGCCCACAACCCGGTCAGCAACCTCAAGCTCGCCTCAGGCGTGGCTCCTCTTCCGGCGATGCTCGCCCGTGGCGTCAAGGTCGGCCTCGGCACCGACGGTGCGGCTTCGAACAACACGCTCGACATGCTGCGCGAGCTCCAGCTGAGCGCGCTGCTCCACAAGGGCATGGCCTCGGACCCGACCGTTCTCCCGGCCCGGGCGGCCCTCGCGATGGCGACCATCGGTGGCGCCCGGGTGCTCGGCCTCGATGATCGAATCGGCACCCTCACCGAGGGCAAGGAGGCCGACCTGATCTGTATTTCGATCGATCGCGCCCACGCCACACCGTTCTACGACCCGTTTTCGCACCTGGTCTATGCGGCACGCTCCAGCGACGTGCGGCACGTGCTGGTGCGCGGCAAGCCGGTGGTCGCGGACGGGAAGCTGCGCACTCTCGACCTCGAGCGAGTGCGTGCGGAGGCTGCGGCGTTCGCCCTGCGGCTGCGCAGCTGACAGCGAGGGACTCGCCGAAGGCGGATTGTCTATCCCTCTCGCTCGATGTCCTCGACCCGCTTGCGGATGTCCTCGGAGCTCAAGCGGATCTTCACCGGACCGGTGCGACGCCGGGTCGGCTCGACCGGCCTGCCTTCCTTGACGGCAACGACAGGCGCGTCCTCAGGTGCGGGGTACGCACGCTGGAGGGCTTCGACGTCCTTCTCGGACAGGCCGACGAACTCGAGCCCCGCCCGATAGAGCAGGTTGGCCCCGTCATCGCCATCTGGACGCATTGCGGCCGCACGACAGCGCAGCACCCGAGCGCGGACGCGAACCTGACCTCTCTCGATCGGAAGCCAGATGTCGCATTCGACCGACGGTCTCAGCGCTGACGGCACCTCCACCTGCGCCCCGAATGGGGAGATGTCCACAATACGAGCCGGAACTGTCGCCTTGACCTTGCCGAAAACGTCCTCTTCGATGTGATGGCGCGCAACCTTACGGCGCTCGTTCATGGCGTGTCCCTCCGCGCGACAGTTGGTCGTCGCCGGCTCCCATCCACCTCTCCCATCCCAACGAGCCACCAACCGCCCGCGATCCCTTCCGGCGGTCCCTATGCTCTGAACCGGATCCAACGGATCGAGTGTAGCACCGCTTTCGACCAGCCGTATACTGCGCAGGGAGGTGGCCATGTCCGAGCCGAGACCGCAGAGGATCCTGGTGCCCACCGACTTCTCCCCCACTGCCCGCGCCGCCCTCGACCTCGCCGCGACCCTCGCCCGCGGCTTCGACGCTGAGATTCACGTCCTGCACGTGCGGGTGTTGCTCGAGGACACCCATCTCGAGGAGCAGGAGCGGGCCGAGGTCCAACGCCTGCTGGCGGCGAGCGACGGCACCGCCAGGGCCGCCCTCGGGCGCGACGCCGAAGGGCACGACGATCTCGTCGTCACCACGCACCTCGTGCGCGGCATCTCTCCCGCCGAGACCATCATGGAGACCTGCAGAAGCCTCGGCTGCGACCTGATTGTGATGGGCACCCACGGCCGCCATGGCCTGACGCATCTCGTGGTGGGCTCGGTGGCCGAGGGGGTGGCGCGGACCTCTCCGGCTCCGGTGCTCACGGTCGGACCGCACGCGCTGCCCCCACCGGACCGGATCCGCTCGCTGCTGGTGGCCCACGACTTCTCCCGCCACTCCGAGGATGCGATCCGCGTCGCCGCCGTCTGGGCACGCGCATTTGCCGCGAGGGTGACCCTGCTGCACGTGGTCGAACCGATGGTCTATCCCGAGTTCTACGCCGTCGACATCCTCCCCGAAAAGACCCTGGCGGACGTCCGGACTCGCTCCGAGGAAGCTCTTCGAGAGGCTGCGGATCGGTTCCTGATCGGCATCGAGCACGGCGTCCTGGTCGATAGCGGCCGAGCCTGGGAGCGGATCGTCGCGCGCGCAACCCGGCCCGACTACGACCTCGCGATCCTCGGTGGGCGGGGGCTGAGCGCGCTCGAGCAACTGCTGCTCGGCTCGGTGGCCGACAACGTCCTGCGCCGGGCACAGCTGCCGCTGCTGACGGTGCGGGCGCCGCGCTGACAGACACTCCTCGCCAGATCCCTACTGCGGGCGCCGGTTGACCTCCACCATCGCGCGCTCGATCCCGAGCTCGAGGACGGTCGCGACCGCGTCGGCCGCCTTCTCGATGATGGTGTCCACAGCCGCCAGCTCGTGATCCTCGAACGGCGCAAGCACCCACGCGGCGAGGTCCTCGCCCACCGCGTCGCCCCGGATCCCGACCCGGAGACGCCCAAATTCGGTCCCGATCCTATCGGCGATGTCGCGCAGCCCATTGTGCGTCCCGGGACCTCCCGAGGCGCGCAGGCGGAGACGACCGAGCGGAAGATCGAGATCGTCCGAGACCACCAGCAGCGCGCCCGGCTCCATCTCGAGGACCTCGAGCAGCTCCACCACGGCGGCTCCCGACGCGTTCATGTAGGTCTGCGGACGGGCCAGCCATAGCCCGGGAGCGTGCTCCAGCTCGCTCAGCGACGAGCCGCGCCAAGGTCGCGCAACCAAGGTCCGTGACAACTCGTTGACGACCCGGAAGCCGACGTTGTGCCGGGTGGCCGCGTAGCGAGGCCCGGGATTGCCGAGTCCGACCACGAGCCGGACCGTCATGTCCGGGACTCCTCGTCAGGCCCACCGCCGGACGGTTCGAGGCCGCCACGGGGCCGGTGCGTGCACGGATGCTGGACACCACGGAGGCACGTGACGGCCGGCGGAACGCCGACCGTCACGTCGCGCTGGTTCGTGGGGCGATCGGGGATCAGGACTCGTCGCCCTCCTGGTCCCTGCCGCGGGATCGGATGACCTCCGGCTCGGCCGCCTCGGTGATGACGGTGGCCGCCGCCGCCGCCTCGATCTCCTCTTCCTCGGCCGAAGGACCGCGCGGTTCCGCGACCAGAACCACGACCCGACCCGCGTCTTCGAGGAACCGAGCGGAGGACGGCAGCTTTCCCTTGAGCTCGGCGACGGTGATGTGCTCGCCAATGTCGAGATCGGAGATGTCGACCTCGAGGCGGTCGAACATCTCGCGGGGCAGCAACTCGACGTCCAGCTCGCGCGACACGAACTCGACCAGCCCGCCGTGGCGGACGCCGACGCAGTCGCCGCTCAGCTCGATCGGGATCGTGACGCTCAGCTTGTGGCCCTTCGTCACGCGGATGAAGTCGATGTGTTTGAAGTGACGTGAGATCGGATCAACCTGGAGATCCTTGATCATGGCCTGGCGCTCCTGGTCGGTACCGGCCAGCTTGAGCAGGAACATGGTGTTTTCACCCGACTCCTGCTTCAGGATCTCCTGTACTGCCCTCTCTTCGACGCTGATGGACACCGGGTCCATGCCGCCGCCGTAGAGGACGGCCGGAACCCTGCCCGACCGGCGGAGGCGCCCCGACTCGGCCTTGCCCAGGTCCTCGCGGCTCTCCACGGTGATGACGATGTCCTTGCTCTGGCTCATGGTCTGAACTCCCTCTGTCGCCTTCATGGCGCTCGCTGCTAGACGAAAAGGCTCGACACCGAGGCTCCCTCGTGGATCCGGCGGATCGCCTCGCCGAGGAGGACCGCCAGCGAGAGCTGCTCGATCTTCTCGCAGGCCGCCGCCGCGGCGCTGAGGGGCAGGGTGTCGGTCACCAGGACCTTGTCGATGGGGCTCGCCCCGATGCGCTCGATGGCCGGCCCGGAAAGCACCGGGTGGACTGCGCATGCGGACACCGACCGGGCCCCGCGCTCCATCAGGGCCTCGGCGGTCTTCACCAGGGTCCCCGCGGTGTCGATGATGTCGTCGATAATGACGCAGTCGCGGTCGGAAACCTCACCGATGACGTTCATGATCTCCGCCTTGTTGGCCTCAGGCCGGCGCTTGTCCATGATCGCCAGATCGACCTTGAGCCGCTTGGCGAAGGCGCGTGCGCGCTCGACTCCGCCGGCGTCTGGAGAAACCAGAGTCAGCCTCTCGAGACCTTTGGCGCGAATCGCGTCGATCAGCACCGGCGCCGCGTAGAGGTGATCCACAGGGATATCGAAGAACCCCTGGATCTGCGCCGCGTGGAGGTCAATGGTGAGAACACGGCCGGCTCCTGCGGTGGTGATCAGGTTGGCGATCAGCTTGGCCGTGATCGGCACTCGCGGAGCGTCCTTGCGGTCCTGCCTGGCGTAGCCCATGTACGGCATGACCACGCACACCCGGCTCGGCGAGGCGCGCCGGAAGGCGTCGAGGATGATCAGCAGCTCCACCAGCGACTCGTTCGAAGGCCGCCCGGTCGGCTGCACGATGAAGGCGTCGCCGCCGCGCACGTTGTCCTGAATCTGACAGAAGATCTCTCCGTCCGAGAAGTTCCCCAGCTTGAGGCTTCCCATCCCGATCTGGAGGTAGTCGCAGATCGCGGCGCTGAGGGCCGGGTGGGCGCGCCCGGAGAAGACCTGGAGTGGGTGTTCCTTCAACATGACTGCCGTCGCCTTCCCTGGCTGGGGCGGCAGGATTCGAACCTGCGAATGCCGGTTCCAAAGACCGGTGGCTTACCGCTTGCCGACGCCCCAAGCCGCCGAAGTATAGCTCATCAGGAGACGTGCTAGGCTTTTCGAGGCGACCCGCCGATGGAGGCCACAATGTGTGACAACGAGCTCGTGATGCGCGCCTGCCGCCCGATCCCGCCCGGTACCCCGGCCCTGTCGGGCCACGACCTCGAGCACCTGCTCGGCCACGCCGAGGGATGGGAGAGGATCGATGGCGCGATCAGCAAGACCTTCGAGTTCACCGACCACTACCAGACCATGGCGTTCGTCAACGCCGTAGCCTGGATCTCGCACCGCGAGGACCACCACCCCGAGATGGTGGTCGGCTTCAACCGGTGCACCGTCAACTACAGTACCCACAGCGTCAAGGGGCTGTCCGAGAACGACTTCATCTGCGCCGCGAAGATCGACCACCTGGTCGAGGACTGACGCTGTGACGCGCTGCGGTACCACCCTCGCGGCAGCGGCGACGTGTCTCCTGGCGGTTGCGGGGTGCGGCAGTCCGTACGCCGATCTTCCCCCCGAGCAGCGTGCGGTCGCCGAGCGCGGCCGTCAGCTCTACGACCGATTCACCTGCGGCCGCTGCCACGGCGAGGAGCGCCAGGGGAAGCGCACCGCGCCGCCGCTGACCGGCATGGCGGCGCACTGGGACGAGGCCACCATGGTCCGCTACCTGCGCGACCCGGAGGCGGAGCGCGGCCACCACGCGCGCCTGCTCCAGCTCCGCGACACCTATACCCTGACCATGCCCGCGACGCCGGGCACCGACCAGGAGCTGCACGAGCTCGCCGCCTACCTGTTCCTCGATCCACCCGAGCGGTGACGGGCTGAGGATTCGCCACAGAGGCACAGAAAGCACAGAGCGGCCCTCCCACCCCTGAGTCGTGGGACAGGGCTCGGTGCCGAGCCCTGTCACGGCATACCCGCAGGCGGCACCGGTGCAAGCCCAAGGTCGGGCGGCGGGCAGCGGGCGGCAGGGTCGGGCTTGGCGTTCCGGCCGGCGACGCCCCGACGTGCCGATCCCGGTTCCCCGCGGCCTGCCGCCCGCAGCCTGAACGTGGTCCTGCCCCCCGCCCCCCGGCCGATCTCCTGACGGCCTGACCTCCCGACTTCTCGCCTCTCGCCTCTCACTTCTCGCTTCTCGCTTCCTCTGCAGGGACGCGGGCATAGCCCGAGCTGTAGCTTCTGTTCCCCGTGATGGATACTGGAAACGCGCCCGCTCCGCGAGGGAGCGAGGCACGCGGATTGCAGGAAAGTCTCTCACGATGCAGCCTCGCGCCTTTCTCGTCGCTTCCATGGCCTTCCTGCTTGCCTGCGCGAGCGGGCCGAGGAGCCTCAGCACGGTCGGGATCACGCCCGAGGAGCTTCTCTCAGGCAGGTCCCTGGGCGTGGCTCAGGAAACCTCGCCGGCCGTCGCCACGGGGGCGGAGGTGCTGGCCCTGAGCCCCACCATGCGGGCGTTCCTCGACGCCCACGTGGACCGCAGGGGCAGCGACAGCCTCAAAGTGCGCCAGCTGGTCGGGGCGATCTTCGACCCGGCCAGCTTCGGGCTGCACTACGACGAACACACCCGCACCGCGTCCGAGACCTTCCGCACCCGGCGAGGCAACTGCCTGTCCTTCTCCGCGATGTTCGTGGCCATGGCGCGCGACGTCGGGCTGCGGGCGGAGTTCCAGGAGGTCGACATCCCCCCCAACTGGTCGCTCGACAACGACACCCTGGTTCTCAACCGGCACGTCAACGTGCGCCTGAAGATCGAGCCGTCGGGCACGCTCGTGGTCGACTTCAACGTCGCCGACTTCCGGGCCAGCTACGACATGCGCACGATCTCGGACACACGCGCCCTGGCGCACTATGCCAACAATGTCGGCTTCGAGCGCATGCAGGCCGGCGACACGGCCGCCGCCCTCGCCAACTTCCGCGCGGCCATCATCGACAGCGATCGACGTTTCTCGCCGGCGTGGACGAACCTGGGCACGCTGTACCTCAGGTCGGGACAGCTCGCCTGGGCCGAGGCCGCATATCTGCAGGCGCTCAAGTCCGACAGGACGAACCTGGTCGCGATGAGCAACCTGGCCCACGTCTACGAACGCCAAGGAGACTTGGAGCGGGTTGAGCGAACCCGGAGGCGGGTGACCGCCTACCGCTGGCGCAACCCCTACTACCGCTATCAGCTCGCCAGCCAGGCCTTCGCCGACGCCCGTTACGACACCGCCATCGACCACCTCAAGTACGCCATCCGTCACAAGCGCAACGAGGACCGCTTCTACAAGCTGCTCGGCCGGTGCTACCAGCGGCAGGGGGATGAGCGCGCGGCCGAACGCTGGTTTGCCCGGGCCCGGGATGTGGCCGCGTCCCAGACGCTGCAGGACGCCTATCCGGATCACTAGCAGCGCGTGCCGCATGGCCCATTGGAAGTAGCCTCTCATAGGCAAGCGGGCGCAGAGGCCAGGCGGCACGCGCTGCTATGGATTCGCTGCGCGAACCTCGTCGGCACGACAAGAAAAGGGGCGGCCCCGAAGGGACCGCCCCATGGTTGCGTCGTCTGTTCGAGCTAGAAGTTGACGTTGATGCTGCCGTGGATGACGCGGCCGTACGGATCGTAGAAGCCGTAGAAGCCGGGGCCGTAGTCGTTGGTTTGGAAGCCCACGCCCAGCGGCGGCTCCTTGTCGAGAATGTTGTTGATCCCGAGCGCGAACTGGATGTCCTTGGTGACGTTCCAGCTCGCCCCGAGGTCGAAGTAGTTGTAGTTGCCGTTCTCGTAGCTGCCGACAGCCTTCCAGAGCGGAATGTTGTCGGGGTTGTAGAGGGCCTCCTGGTTGCTCGACTCGTCGACCTTGACCGAGCCCTGCATGCGCCAGCCGAGGGTCAGGACCCAGGGGCCGGTCTCCCACGCGACCTGGGCGCGATGCCGCCACTTCGGGGTCGGAACACCGCACGTGTCGCCGAACAGACCCACGCAGTCATAGGCGAAGAGGCCGGTGTCGATCGTCTCGCCGAGCAGGTAGGTGCCCATGAGGTTGAAGTTCAGGAAGCTGTTGGCGAGGGGCATCAGGTAGGTGGCGTTCAGGTCGACGCCTTCCGAACCGAGCTTGCCGATGTTGACGGTGGTCGCCACCGTGTAGCCGTCCGGGTTGAGCCACAGCGTACCGCGGGAATCGCGGTGGATCAGACCGCACAGGGAGGGGTCACCGGTCACGGCGCACTGCCTGAGCACGTCGTCCGGGTTGAGGGTGCCGATCCTGCTGTCGATCTTGATGTCGAAGTAGTCGAGGGCGACCGAGAGGCCCGGGATCGCCTCCGGAGTGATCACCACCCCGCCGAAGTGGGTGTCGGCGGTCTCGGGCTCCAGGTCCGGATTGCCGCCCAAGAACGCGTTGTACTGCCCGGCCGGGTTCGGGAGGATGTGCCCGTACTGGGAGGGGTCCACACCAGTGTGCGCGCACTGCTCGGGCGTGTACGAGGGGTCGGAACCGGAACAGGGGTCGATGCTGCCGTAGAGTGCGACCCTCTGAGGCGCGAACAGCTCCACGATGTTGGGCGCGCGGGTCGCCCGGTTGACGCCGAAACGGAACTTGAAGCTCTTCGAGGGCGCCCAGCTTCCCTGGGCCTTCCAGGTGGAGGCGCCTCCGGTGGTCGAGTAGTCGGAGTAGCGGTAGCCGAGCTCCAGGCTCAGGTTCTGGGCGCCGGGAGCGTCCTGAACGATGGGAATCAGGGCCTCACCGTAGAGCTCTTGCACGAAGTAGGAGCCCGAGACCGGGAGCGCCTTGGCGCCCTGGCCCGCGCCCCAGCCCTGCTGGTACGCAAAATCGGGCTGGTAGAACAGCGACTCCCTGCGGTACTCGGCGCCGACGCCGACCTGCAGGTTCTCGGTTGCGCTGGGGAGCTTCGCCCCAGTGTCACCGGTGAGCTTCGCGCTGATCACATCCGTCCTCAGGCCGGAGATGGAAACCAGGGGAACCTGAATGTAGGCGAGCGCCTCAGGGGTGACCCCGCCGATCTCGAAGATGTTCCACGGCACGCAGCCGTTCTCGGAGTCGTCACGGCACGTCCAGGTGCTCGGGTCGTTCGGGTCGCCGTCGACGATCAGGGCATTCTGCAGGCGCTGGGTGTTGAGGTCGTTGTTGTAGGTCTCCGGGGCGCGGGTCTGACCGTGGAGACCGTACACGTCGTAGGACCACTTGTCACCGATGTCGCCCTTGATGCCGGTGACGAGGCGGTAGGACTGGTGCTCGAGGTGGTCGGACCGCTCGCCGCCCTCGATGTTGCGGCGCAGAATGGTCACCTCGGCGAGGTCATTCGGCCCGTAGCCGGCATCGACGCAGAACTTCTGGTACTGGTCGGCGCTCAGCATCGGGTTGTCGCAGTTGACGTAGCCCGTGTTTCCGAAGTCACCCGAGGGCGCGATCTGCGCGTCGGAGACGTCGTCCATGAGCATCAGGCTCATGTAGCCCTGGGTGTGGTCGTTGAACTTGTAGTCCACGAAGGCGCCGGCGGTCCACCTCTGATCGGGGCGCTGCATGAAGTTGACGGCGCCATAGTTGTACAGGTGGTCTAAGCCGAAGTCCTTGAGCGTGTTCCCCGGTCCGTTCTCGTCGAGGGTGTAGTCCCCCAGGAGGTCACCGTCAGGGGTGAACACGAGGAAACGACCGTACGGGTTGGTGCTCGAACCGCCGCAGTATACGGACGTGTCGAGAGAGCTGAGGGCGCAGTTGGTGTAGTCGCGGCGCTTCTTCAGCAGCGCGGACGTCCGGCGGTACTCGATGTACGCCGTCGCGTGGCCCCTGCCGTCCGCGAACTTGGCGCCGTACGCCACGTGGGCGTCGATCGAGCCGCCGTCCATGGCGCCGCCCGACGGGGGGGTGAAACCGCTTTCCTTGTTGACGTCCTGGATGAAGGTGTTGTTGTTGTTGTGCTGGTAGCCGCTGAAGCTGACGCCGGTCTTGAGGCCCTCGAAGTCTTTGTCCATGACAAAGTTGACCACGCCGGCGACCGCGTCGGCGCCGTAGGTGGACGAGGCTCCACCGGTCAGGATGTCGATCCGCTTCACGAGGAAGGCGGGGATGAAGTTGAGGTCGGGCGCAAGCGCGTACCGATCTCCACTCGGCAGGCGGCGCCCGTCGACCAGAACCAGCGTGCGGTTGGGACCGAGGTAGCGCAGGTCGACCGTCGCGGTGCCGGAGGCGCCGTTGGCGATCGTCGAGTTCTGCGCCTGGAAGACCTGGGGCAGGCTGGTCAGGATGTCCTCGAGCCGCGTGGTCCCTGCAGTGGCGATCTGCTCGGGGTCCAGGGTCGCGACCGGGCTCATCGCCTCCAGGGTGGGGCGCGGAATCAGGGAGCCCGTCACCTCGACCACTTCTTCGAACTTCGGCTGCGCCTGCGGCTGGTCCGCCTGCGGCTGCTGCTCCTGGGCCACGGCCGGAGCGCCATAGCCGACCACCCCGATTGCGGTGACGAGGATGCCCACAAACAGCAGACCCCGCCAGACACGGTTTCTCGAACTACCCATATCCTCCTCCTCTCTTTCTGAAACGACTCTCACAAGACGACAAAAATAATGGGACCAACCTACCACCGTCGAAATGAGCCTGCAAGTCTTGGAAACGAGCTTTCGCAATGGTGTGAGTGCTTTCTGGGCCAATCGGCACGCAGCTGCCTCTGCCTCAACGGCCAAAGGACGGACCCCGCGAGCCCCGAGCCCTCGCCTCGTCCCCTAGGAGCCGAAGAGTGCGTGCGTGCCAAGTTGGCCAAGCTGTATGCATATACTGCGCCGGCCCCAGATGAAGGAGTCAGTCCCTGCGATGGCCGAACCCGCGCCCCTCGTCCGGGTTCCCGTCCGTCTCGTCCGATTTTCCGGACAGGTCCACCGTGCGCGGCGTACGGCTCGCTCCACCGTCGATGCCGTCCCCGAGGGCTCGTCCCAGTGGCTGCATCCTCCTGTCCACCCCGACCCCAGGACGAACCTCTGCGCGGTGCTCCGCACAAACGCTTCTTCCGACGCGCTGTGCGCACCGAGAGATTCGATGTGCCATCGACCTGCCTGCACTCATCACCGGCGTCCGTCGCGAGATCGGTGAGGCGTTGTGCCCAGCGGGGTTTTCGGTTCTTGATCTCAGCGGGGCGCTCAACGGACTGTCAAGTACGCTTCCGCGCCCCTCGGCTCGAAAACCCCACTGCGGACGCCACCTCGCCGGTCCCGCGGCGAACCCAGGTGAGTAATGCGGGTTTAGTGCGTCTGGAGATACTCGAGCATCTGTCGAGCGGGGGTGGCTTCCTTGTCGTTCGGCGCCAGCTCCAGGAAGTGCTCGAGGTGCTGTATGGCCTCCTGGGTGTCGCCAAGGTTGACCTCGACGAGGGCGCCGTAATAAAGGGCCACCGTGTCGTCGGGGGTGAGCTGGAGGACTTTCAGGAAGCGCTCCTTCGCCTTGGGCATGTCGTTGGCGTCGTACGCGTCGAAGGCCAGCTTCAGGAGACCGTCGTGGGCGACCTTGGGCTCGTAAGGCGCCAGCCCGACCAGTGCGCCGACGAGCTTGTCGGGGTCCCCGAGGGCGAGGTAGGCGTTGAAGCGGATCCGAGCGGCGCCCTCATCGTGGGGGTCCTGGGCCAGGATCCTCTCGGCGGCGCTGGCCGCCTGCTGGTTGTGGCCCAGCTTGAGGGCGGTTGTAGCGACACCTTCGGCGGCGGCCCGGAGGCTCGGGTCGAGGTCGGATGCCTCCTGGAACTTCGTCAGGGCGGCCTCGTTGTCCCCCGACTTGAGCAGCGCGACCGCGTCGTTGTAGGTCGCCTTCGCCTCCTCGGCCACCTCGCCGGCCTTCTGCACATCCTTGAGAGCGGCCGCGGCCTTTGCCTTGTCGCCGAGGTTGCGGTAGGCCTCCCACCGCGCCCGCAGCACCGGTAGCTCGTTCGAGCCGAGCGCGACGGCCTTGTCTCCAGCCTCCGCCGCCTGCTGGTTGTGTCCCTGCTGGAGCTGGGTCACGCTCAGCGCAGCCCACGCTTGGCGCAGCTCGGGGTCGTGCTCCACCGCCTCCTGGAAGTGCGCCTCGGCGGCCGCGTAGTCCTTGGCCTTGAAGGCCTCGAGCCCCGCGTTGAAGGCCGCGACGGCCGCGTTCGAGGTCGTCGCGAGCGGCTCTGTTCCCAGCTGCACCGCCCCTGCGGGCTGCAGGGTGAACTCCTTGCGCTGGGTTCCGGCCAGATCCCAGGTGAGCTCGGCCTCGAGGGCCGCGTACCCGACCTTCTCGAACCGCAGCAGGTAGGCCACGCCGAGCTGGGGGATGTCGACGATGAAGACGCCCTTCTTGTTGCTGGTATCCTCGACCCGAAAGTCGGGAAGGGCCTGGGCGGTCGCGACCACTGTGACGCCCTGGATGGGCTCGCCCTTGGGGTCGAGGACCTTGCCGACGAGCCGGCCCTCCCTCGAGGCATGGGCCAGCCCCGGGACCGTCAGCATCAACAATGCGAGCCAGACGATGGTGGAGCGCTTGGAATACATCTGTGTCACCTCGCTTCGCGGGGGTTGCCGGCCCGGCATCACGCCTTGGGCGGACCCTCTCCCGGCGTGGTATATCTCGTGCCTCGATGAGAAGTCAAGGGACGAACCCCGCCGAAGAACGTTGACAGCGTCGCGGTTTCCCCGCGTCTGGCGACGCGCGACTCCGCGCCCCGGTCGCGGGATCGGAACGGGGAGAAGCCAGCCTCTCTGCGGCGGGTCCTTTTCTTGGGATCGGATGCGCTGCATCATGGCGCAGGAGGGGAGGCTCCGAATGAGACCATACGCATGGGTGCTCGCCGCGGCGCTGGCAAGCGGGCTCGCCGCGGGGACCCTGTGCGCGCAGACCACCAGCGGGGGCTTTCGAGGGATCGTCCGGGACCATAACGGCCAGGCGCTGCCGGGAGTGGGCATCACAGTCTCCTCGCCAGAGATGCAGGGCGTCCGCACCGCGATCACCGACCGGCACGGTGTCTACCGGTTTGTCCAGCTTCCGCCCGGCACCTACAGGGCGGTGTTCTCGCGCCCCGGCCATCGGACGGTGGAGGAGGAGCACATCCGGATCGGGATCGGGGCGGTGGTCACCATCAAGGTCGCCCTCAAACCGACCTCCATGGATGAGGTGGTGGTGAGGGGCGACGCGCCGATGGTTGACGTCACGTCGGCCGCGACCGGAGACGCGTTCTCAGACTCGGTGATCGACAATGTCCCCGTCGAACGGGAGGCCGCGGACATCACCTCGCTGGCTGCCGGCGTGGTCGACGACGGCAGCATCGCGGACGACCGGCTCGCCGGCAACGCCTCGATCATGGGCGCCTCGGCGCTCGAGAACCGCTGGGTGGTCGACCAGCTCGAGACCACCGACCCGGCCGACGGCGGCGCCGGGACCCGGGTCTCCTCGAGCTTCATCGAGGAGCTCCGGGTCACGACCGGCGGCTGGGAGGCAGAGCTCGGCGGCGCCGTCGGCGGCATCGTCAATGTGATCACCGGGTCGGGCGGCAACGAGGCCCACGGCGACATGTTCGCGTACTTCACCGACGACGCGCTGACCTCGATCGCGAAGATCCCCGAGGGGCGCGGCGAC
>Ga0315540_10000276_pt1 | contig 28460 bp, 25 predicted proteins | sample SalMarSW160110MG_FD_203677 | JGI IMG/M metagenome (GOLD analysis project Ga0315540, IMG submission 203677) | Salt marsh sediment microbial communities from the Plum Island Ecosystem LTER, Massachusetts, United States - Salt Marsh Sediment SW1601-10 ...
CGGTCAACCGGACCATTTGACCGTCAATAGATGATGCTGTGCGGGTGAGGCGCGACAACTGGTTGAGTTTGACGGATACGAAGACAACCAGAAACAGCATCAGCATCATAATGGCAAGATATCCGAAAGTCAGACGTTTGAATATTGTAAATCTCATAATAGTATTATAAAATTGAAAGCTTTTTGGAGAATAGGGCAATAAAATTCAGTCGGATTCGCGGTAAGCTATTTAGATGGTATTTTGTTGTCCGGTGTGTCTAGCCGATCCCTGTTTAATGGATAAAACCTCCTTTTCCAAAAGTAGCTAATATAAAGAAATGCCGCTGGTATGTCAAACAAAACATCACAGGTATAAAAATTTGCCATGAAACCAATTGTTGCCATAGTGGGCCGCCCGAATGTGGGCAAATCAACATTTTTCAATCGGGTAACCGGAAAGCGAAACGCCCTTGTCGACGATTTTCCCGGTGTGACAAGGGATCGCCATTATGGTGATGCCACCTGGAACGACATCGATTTTACACTGGTCGATACCGGTGGATTTCCGGGCGGAGATGAGGATGACGTTGCCCGGAAAATACGCTCCCAGATTCTTTTAGCCATTGAAGATGCAGATGTCATTATTCTTCTGCTGGACGGCAAGAGCGGCATTTCTCCCTTTGACGAAGATATCGTCAGGATTCTTCGCCCGTTGTCAAAACCTGTTTTTTATGCGGTCAATAAAATCGATGGTGTTGAACAGGAAGACAGACTTTATGATTTTTACAGTCTCGGAATAGAGAAAATATATCCTGTTTCCGCCGAACATCGCTACGGCATTTCGGAATTTTTAGATGACCTTGCAGAAATTCTGCCGAAAACAGCGCCTGAAACACCATCGGATATCATTCGACTGGCAGTGGTGGGAAAACCAAACGTCGGAAAATCGTCGCTGATCAACCGGATCCTTGGACAAAATCGTCTGCTGGTCAGCGATATTCCGGGCACAACCCGTGATGCGGTGGATTCCGCATTCAAGATAAACGAAAAATCATACCTTCTCATCGATACCGCCGGTATTCGCCGCAAGGCACGGGTGTCCAAAAAACTCGAAAAGTTTTCCATTATCAAAGCATTAAAAAGTCTTGAAAGATGTGATGTGGCGCTGATCGTTATCGACGCCCATCACGGAATTACGGAACAGGATATCAATATTGCGGGATATGCTTTTGATCGCGGATGTGGTTGTATCTTTCTGTTGAACAAATGGGATCTTGTCGAAAAAGACAACAAAACAGCGAAAACCTATTATGACCGGTTGCGAATGGAAGCAAAATTTTTAAATTTTGCACCGGTTATGAGCATTTCCGCACTGACCGGTCTCAGAGTCTTAAAGATATTCGATCTTGTGGAAGAAGTATACCGGCAATATATACTGCGCATCGGCACCGGGCAGCTCAACAAAATCATCGAGCAGGCAATTTCTCTAAATGAACCGTCACTGTTCAGGGGAAGACGACTAAAGTTTTATTATACCGTCCAGGTATCTGTCGCGCCGCCCACCTTTGTTAGTTTTGTCAATTACCCGGATGCCGTTCATTTTTCCTACCGGAGATACCTTTTAAATCAGATTCGAAAAGGCGCCGGACTTGACAAGACACCGATTCGAATAGCTTTCCGGCAACGAACCGGGAGGATAAAGGGCGCCGGCCGGAAAACGGACGGCGGCAGGAAGCGGGGAAATGCTCCCCATGAACATGTGCGAAAAGAGTAGCCAATGGATCTATTTGAATACAGTGCCCGAAAGGATGCCCGGGCTTCCCAGCCCCTTGCCGACAGGATGCGCCCCAGAAACCTGGATGAGTTCATCGGCCAAGCCCATGCGGTGGGGAAAGGAACGCTGATTCGGCGTGCGGTTTTGGAGGACCGAATTTTTTCCATGATTCTGTGGGGCCCGCCGGGGTGCGGGAAAACGACGCTTGCCAGAATTTTTGCCATGCAGACGCACAGTTATTTTGTTCATTTTTCCGCAGTTTTGTCCGGCGTCAAAGAGATCCGGTCGGTTGTCGATCAGGCAAAAAATCAGCAAAGACTCTATCGAAAAAAAACCGTTCTTTTTGTGGATGAAATACACCGGTTCAACAAGGCTCAGCAGGACGCATTTCTTCACCATGTGGAAAGCGGGCTCATCACGCTCATCGGCGCGACCACTGAAAACCCGTCCTTTGAGGTGATCGCGCCGTTGTTGTCCCGGTGCCGGGTGATCGTACTGAATCCGCTTTCTCCGGAAGATATCGCGACGATTTTGAAAAATGCGCTTCAGGACAAAGAAAGGGGACTTGGGAGCATGAATCTGGTTATGGATGAGGACGCGTTGTTCCATCTATCGAAAATAGCGGACGGCGATGCCCGGACGGCGCTCAACAGCCTTGAAACAGCGGCATTTCTGACGACGTCGCCCGATGAACCTTCCGAAGAAGCGCCCGGACGCATCACGATAGAGGGCGTCATGAAGGCCATAGCGAGAAAACCTTTATTGTACGATAAATCCGGAGAAGAACATTATAATCTGATTTCCGCATTCCACAAAAGCCTGAGGGGAAGCGACCCTGATGCGGCGGCCTATTGGCTCGCTCGAATGCTGGCCGCCGGGGAAGACCCCTTTTACATCGCTCGAAGAATGGTCCGGTTTGCATCCGAGGATGTCGGGAATGCCGATCCCCGGGCCCTCGAACTCGCCCTCAGCGCCATGGAAGCTTTCAGATTCCTCGGCCATCCCGAAGGAGAACTGGCACTGCTGCAGGCGGCGGTTTATCTGGCGACCGCCCCCAAGAGCAACAGCATATACACCGCCTACGGAGCCGTAAGAGCGGCTATCGACCAACATGGCGCGCTGCCGGTTCCGCTGCATATTCGAAATGCTCCCACATCGCTGATGAAAGAAATCGGATACGGCAAAGGGTACCGGTATGCCCATGACTACCCGGATGCGTATGTTCCCCAGGACTATTTGCCGGAGCAGCTCAAAGGCCGATCATTTTATAAGCCCACGGACAGAGGATACGAAAAGAAAATAAAAGAAGGGCTCGACAGATGGAAAAGCTTGAAAAAGAACGCCGCAAATAAACGAGACCTTTGAAAAATGCTCATTTTTGTTCAAGTTCAAGGAAGGCGAAAATTTTAACCACAGGAATACATTGAGTATTTTGAGGATTAAAATTTGAGTCTGACGCAGAAATTGGGCAAAAAAGGGCGTTTTGCAAAGGTCTCTATACCTGAAGCTCAAGTTTCGCACCTATATTTAAAAAAAGATGATCTATCTGAGGAGTCGGGGGCGCTCCATGGATAATCTTTTTTTTAAATCGCATGAACTCGCGGCAAGGGATCGTAAGGAATGAACAGGATATTATTTTCAAGATATCAATTGGTTAAGTTCATCATTTTAAATTCTTTTAGAGACCGATTTCGGAATGTACCTGTTCTTTCCAACGATCCCTAAGCCGCTCAAACAGCATCCGATTTAAAAAAAAGATTATCCATTCCGCTCTTTTTAACGATTTAGAAGAAAAACTCTTCTATGGCTCATCTATTTTAGAAAAATACTCCGGTCCTCAGCTATTTTAAAGCGCGAAACTTGAGCAAAAAACCTAAATTACGCCAAAAATTGCGTTAATCATAATAGTCGGGCGCCTTCTTAAAGCCTTTCCATGCTTCCGGGTCATGCCCCGTAACAATGGTGGCGTCACAGAGATCGCGCAGGTTCTTCATCCTCTGAACCGATTTTACGGTCTCTCCGGCATTCCACATGAGGCCCGGCAAAATATTATCATTAATGTTCTGCTGCGTGTAGCAGGAATCAGCGGCAAAGAACATGGGACCGGTATTCGGCAAATTGATCAGAACAGACTGATGCCCCGGCGTATGACCCGGTGTGAAATAAATGATGATTGATCCGTCGTTGAACAGGTCCAGCTTATCGTCGCGCCATCCTTCCAAAATTACCCAATCCACGTCTTTATCAAAATCTTTCCGGATGTATGCGGCTTTCATATAATAGTCGGGCGCGTATGCAAAGTGCAGCTCTTCACGCTGAACCAGGTATTTCGCATTGGGGAAATGCCCGACGCATCCCGCGTGATCCAAATGGAGGTGAGAGAGGATGACATACTTGATCTCTTCCGGTTTAACGCCTACTTTTTGAATAGCGTTCACGCACCACTGCTCTTCGGTCATGACGGGGTCATAGGCAGCCAAGATGCCGCCCCAGTGTTCCTCTTTATTGTGAATGGTTTCATAAGCATTCCCGGTATCGAAGAGAACCTTGCCTTTCGGATGATCGATCAGCAAAAACGGCACCGGAACGTCAAAAGGCTTTCCCACATCGAGTCCCAGCGTAAAAAACTGTTTTTGGCTTTTCAGAATTCCGGCCTCAAAGAAATACAACTTCATAAGAAACCTCCTTTTTTATAAAATTACCAATTGACCAAGGATTGCTTGAAGATTTCCGCCAGATCCTGTTGGCTGGGTTTCCTTGGCGAAATGGTCAGCAACCGTTGTTGTTTCCAAGCGCCTTCCACCAGTCCGGGAATGTCGCTTTCATCATAGCCGAGGCCTTCGATGCCATTGGGAAAGCCGATATCCTTCATCAGGTCGATCAGTGCCTGGGCAAGACAGTCTCCGGCTTCCTTTAAAGGAATACCGCAAACATCGAAGCCCAGCGCCTCTGCGGCGTCGAGGTGCCTTGCGCTTAAGGCGGGTGCGGTAAACCTGAAACATGCCGGTGCGGTTACGGAAACCGAAATACCATGGGGCACCATGGGTTCCGCGGCATTATAGTCGGGCGGATAATAATTCTTGACCATTCCCGCGATGGGATATCCCAGAGCATGGGGCACATGAACGCCGGCATTGCCGAAACCGATGCCGGCAAAGGTTGACGCCGCCATCATGTGATAGCGGGCATCAAGATCGCAGGGGGAAAGAGCGGCCCTGCGAAGATAGTTGCCGCCCAGTTCGACGGCCTTATAGCTCCATAGGTCCGCAATGAGGTTGGATCCGATATAGGGCGGTCTCTGGGCCGGGGATTCCGGTTTTGGTCTGGCATTAAATGGAACGGCGGTATATGACTCTATGGCATGGGTGAGAACATCCATACCACATGACGCCGTAACCATGGGCGGCATGGAGAGCGTGTTCAACGGATCGATGATGGCAAGGGCGGGTCTGATGTAAAAATGAGAGATGCCCGTTTTGACGTGCAAATCCAGCAAATCCAGAACAATTACCGTAGTGGCCTCACTGCCTGTTCCGGCAGTGGTCGGAAGTGCGATGAGGGGCTTCAGAGGTCCCGGCACCGGCTTTCCTTTGCCGATGGGCGGGTTGATGTAATCCAAAAGATCGGCGGGATAAGTGCTGTAAAGATTCATTGCCTTGGCGGTATCAATCACCGATCCGCCGCCGACGGCCACCAAACCGTCAATCTTTTTTCCCTTGAGGAATTCGATCGCTTTTTTGAAACTAACGTCCGTCGGCTCAACGCCGACGTCGTAATACGGCTCAATGTCAACGCCTTCACCGGCGAGAATCTTTTCGATTTTTGACGGCAGGCCGGTTTCGACAATATTCGAGTCGCTGACCAAAACGACGCGTTCAAGGGCCATACGTTTTAATTCGTAGCCCAACTCTTCGGTCGCGCCAAAGCCGAATTTCGTCGGTGTCGTCGACAAAGGGATGATCGTCTCGGTGGGTATGTTGTAGCTCAATTCAGCTTCCAAAATGTCACCTCCTTTTCCTTGGCCCTATCCTATCCGGGCCCCTAAAAGGGATTAAAAAAAGAACATATGGGCAGTTTTAACTGCTATAGAAAACTATCATTGAATATGAGCAATTTGGATGCCAGTTTTTTTGCTTTGATCCAAAAAAGTGATGCCGACCGAATTGCATGGGAGATATTGAACAGTTAACTATTTCTTGAAAAAATCGGAAGGCGTGCTCAATGGTGGATTACAATCGTTTCCGAGGCATTTTTGCAGTGCGCCATGCATTTTTGCAGGCTCAGCTGCCCTTTTTCAATTTTCGGGTAAGCGTCGTAGGATCGATACCGAGAACTCTTGCAGCATCTGACGTTTTTCCGTATTTTTTCAAAGTTTCCTTGATGAGATGTCTTTCATATCGACCTACAGTGCTTTTCAGCGTCATGCCATTATCCGGCCCGATATTTTCTTTGATGCACATATCGACACCGCTTCCTGATATTTCAGGAGGAATATCACCGAGTGAAATATGGCTTGTTGAAGAAAACACGATGAGCTGTTCAACAAGATTGCGCAGCTCTCTGACGTTTCCGGGCCAACTGTATCTGAGCAGAATTTCTTGTACCTCTGGGGAAAGGAATTTCTTCAAGCCGTACTCCGCCGACAGCCGGGTCATGAAATGGTAGACAAGCGGCAAAATATCCTGTGGTCTCTTTCTGAGCGGGTCTATATGAATGGTAAGAACTTTGATTCTGTAATAGAGATCGCTGCGGAAAGCGCCCTGTTCGATGCAGTCGCGTAAGTCCTTATTCGTTGCGCAAATGATGCGTGTTTTGACTTTCCTGGACTTGCTGCTCCCAAGGGGCCGAATACACCCTTCATCCAGTGCCGTCAGCAGCTTGGCCTGCAAGTCTAAAGACATTTCACTGATTTCATTGAGAAACAAAATCCCTCCGTCAGCTGCAGCAAAAAGCCCTGTTTTTCCACCCTTGCGCGCACCGGAAAAGGCGCCCTCTTCATAGCCGAAAAGCTCCGATTCCATGAGTTCCCCCGGAATTGCCGAACAATTCACCTGGATATACGGCTGATCTTTCCCGACCCTTTGCAGAAGATGAATATATTTGGCCATCAGGTCTTTTCCAACCCCGGTTTCTCCGGTCAGGAGGACTGGAGATTCATATTTGGCGGCACATACGACTTGCTTCAATGTAAATATTGAAAGGGGGTCCCTGGCCACAATGGGTAAAGAATCAAATTTGGGCAGAACACAGCGGGATTTATTGCCTGCGGCATCAATTCTATCGATTCCGGGTAATTTCGCTCCCGGCCACACGGCGCTCATCTGTTGTTCAAACTCTATACATTTCCGGACGATGGTTTCAAGGGAAAGTAAATCCTGAACAAACGTCACAACATAGGCCAGTTTTTTATGCTTTGTGTATATCGGAGCGCCGGTCACGAAGACGTCCTTGCCGCTGATGATCTTTTGGGCGAATGTCACATTTCCGACCGCTTGATACTTCAACTTCTTCAGAACAGACAGCGTTGCGCTCCTGGAGAAATAACCTCTTTCGACGAGTTCTCTTAAATTTCTACCGACCAGGTCGCTCTCGGGTAAAAACGCAATCTTTTCGTAGGCCGGGTTGACTTTAATGGTATACGCTTTCGGGTTCGCAACATACAAGCCGGTATATGAATTAATAAAATCAGGATGGTTATCAATTGAGACAATAGCGTGCAGGTCAATCTTATGTTTGCTGGAAGACTCTTTTTCAAAAGAGACGAGCAGATGTCCCAAAGGTCTGCCCGAAGCATCCAATCTGAGATTGACGACTTTAAAGGCCTTGTCACGACTTTCCGGCGGTGGTTTTCTGAAGCGTTCCCAGAGACTTGGCAGGGCTTCGCAAATCGTCGGGAAATATCCGCCTTTATGTTCGATATTGTATTTCAGCAGGAAGGCTCGGTTGCAGTAGATAAGATGACCGGTATCGGTGATTGCTGCAATTGTGGCGTCTTCGGTGTCGAGAATGGCATAGGGGTTTTCCGGACTAACCCTTATTTCATTTTGACAGTTGCGCAAATTTAGGAGCCGGTACATGTTTAGCTCCTTCACAACATTGTTTGATGGTAAAAATGCAGGATGAACAAGATAAGCCGGGAGCCGACATATGGTAAAACATCCTTTACGATACGACTTGAAAATAGCATAGCAGAGACGAACCGGGCCGTCAATTTCATTTTTTATCAACCCGCTCCGCCTGTTGACGGGATCCGCCAAAGGCGGACAAGTCTCCGACATGCATAGTCCGGTATGTCTAAAACTTGGGACGAGGGCTCAACACCGATATCGGACGAAAAGACTTTTATAAGATCAGCTGATAATCGCCGCCATCGTATTGGATTACGGCGCACAAGCCAGGAAGCTGCTGGTTGCGGCGGGTACTGTGAAGTCTGCCGCCATCATAACGCTCAAAACGGCAATGGTCACAATGGAGAAGATAAACAGCTTTTTAGCCCATACGCGTTCATCGCACCTTTTAAAACCCGTCAGGGCCATCCACAGCCAGGACAAGCTCATCGCAGCCGCCACCGCAAGATAGCCGTAACCGGCGTACCCGCCGACGGTCAGCATGAGCGCGGCTGCGGTAAAGGCCAGTATATAGGCGACGATATGCTTTTTTGTCGTCGGCATTCCCCGATGGACAGGCAGCACCGGGATCCCGGCCGCGGCGTAGTCTTTAAAGCGGTAAATGGCGATGGCGTAACAATGGGGCATTTGCCATAAAGTGAAGATCGATAATATGATCAGTGCGCCCATGTCGAAGCGGCTGCCGACGGCGCAATACCCGGCAAGCGGCGGCGCAGCCCCCGCCAGGCTGCCGATCAACGCGCTATATACGGAATTGCGTTTCAGATACAGGCTGTAGACAACCACATAGATTACAAAACCCATCAGCACGATGGCAGCGCACAGCATGTTCGTTGCCGACCAGAGCAGTACCATGCCCGCAATGCCCAGAAACAATGCGTAACATACGGCGGCTTTCGGCGACATCAACCCTTGGGCGAGGACACGGTTGCGCGTCCGGACCATTTTTCGGTCCATGTTTCTATCGATGATGTTGTTGAACACGCATCCGGAAGCGACAACAAGGGATATGCCGATGATGGTCGACAGCAAAGCGCCGATATCAATGCGTCCTTTGGAAGCCAGAAGAAAGCCGCCCGCAGCGGTAATCAGGTTGCCGAAAATGATTCCCGGTTTGGTCACGAGAATATATTTTTTAATCGCTTCAGGCATGGTCACATCATGCGATAATTAAGGTCGGCCATGATCCAGAGGGACAAGGCGACAAAAAGGATCAAGATCAACAAGGTAATTACCAGGGCCAGTATATTCCAGCGCGCCGTCGAAGAGGTATCCAAGTGTAAAAAGTAGTGCAAATGCACCAGGATCTGCAAGACGGCCGCACCGAAGATGCCGGTGAGAACCGTCCAACGGGGCAATCCGCCGCTCTGAATCGCCAGCGCAAAGGCGATGGCCGTCAGCAGGATCGAGAGAATGAATCCAATGGTATAGGATTTAAAGCTTCCTCTGCCCGCACCGGCCCTGTCCATTGGCGTTCGGTTCATTTACAACACCCCCATGAGATAAACAATGGTAAAGACGCCCACCCAAACGATATCCAGAAAATGCCAGAAAATACTCAGGCGTATCAGCCGGGATTGGACCGGTGATGTCAGTCCCTTGACGACGGTCTGGGCCATCATGACCACCATCCAGATCAGGCCGAAGGTGACATGGGTTCCGTGCGTGCCCACCAGGGTAAAAAATGCCGATAGAAATCCGCTTCGCTCCGGCCCGTTGCCGTCGAGAATCATGTGGTGGAATTCATTGATCTCCATGCCGATGAATCCGAGGCCGAGAAGGAACGTAACGAACAGCCACATCAAAACCAGATTTTTCTTGTCCTCGTGCATGGCCAGCATGGCCAGGCCGTAGGTTGCGCTGCTGAACAAAAGGATCATGGTTTCACCGAATGTATAGGGCAGGTGAAACAGATCCTTTCCGGTGGGACCGCCGGCATAGTTGTGGCCCAGGACGATATACGTTGCGAAAATCGCGCCGAACAGGACAAGGTCGCTCATGATGTAGAGCCAGAAACCGAAGGCCTGATTCGCGATGGGATCCGGGTGCTCGAATTCTTCTGTAATAGGAGTGTCTATTGTCGAAGCGTCGGTTGTCATCATTTACACCTGTGGTAAGATTTCCGGCTCTCCACGGCCGCCTGCGAGACGGTTCATTTCGGCGGCGGATGCCAATTGCCGATAGCGCAGATTCTCGATTTCTTCCACTTCGGCCGCCGGTATCGTGTATTCCGTGTCGTCATCGCTTGCCCGGACAATGAGCAGAAAGAGCATGCCCAGGGCGCAGAGGACGGCCAGCCACCAGATATACCAAACCATGGCGAATCCGAACAGAAAAGCCAATATGCCGTTGATAAATCCATCCCCGGTGTTTTTCGGCATGTGGATATCGTGGTATCGATCCGGCTTTTGATACGCGATACCTTTTTCCTTCATATCCGTAAATGCGTCGATATCATACACCGTGGGGATTGCTGCAAAGTTATACACCGCCGGGGGCGAGGACATCGCCCACTCCAAAGTGCGGCCGTCCCAGGGATCGCCGGTCAGGTCGCGGGTGTCCTGGCGTTGTTTAATGCTCACAACCAATTGAATCATTTGGCAGAGGACGCCGATCAGGATCAGGGCGAGCCCCCCGGCAGCGACGACCAGATAAGGATGCCAGGCCAGGTTGCTGTAATGGTACATGCGGCGCGGCATGCCCATGAAACCCAGAATATACAGGGGTGCAAAGGCGAAGTAGAAGCCGATCAGCCAGCACCAGAATGCGGGTTTTCCCCACTTTTCGTTCAAGGTAAATCCGAAGGCCTTGGGGAACCAGTAGGAATAGCCGGCAAAGTAGCCGAAGAGCGATCCGGAGATCAGCATGGTGTGAAAGTGGGCGATCAAAAAGAGGCTGTCATGGAGCACATAGTCGGCGGGCGGCGATGCCAGGAGCACGCCGCCCATGCCCCCTATGGAGAAGGTGGTGATGAATCCCAGGGTCCAGAGCATGGGTGACGTGAATCTTACGCGGCCGCGGTACACGGTAAAAAGCCAGTTGAAGATTTTTACGCCGGTGGGAATGGCGATAATCATGGTCGTAATGCCGAAGAAGATGTTCACGTCGGGACTCGCGCCCATGGTGAAGAAATGGTGCAGCCAAACGACAAAGGAAAGGACCATGATCGCCATAGTGGCAAACACCATTGATGTATAACCAAACAACGGTTTTCTGGAAAAGGTGGCCACAACCTCCGAAAAGATGCCGAATGCCGGCAGCACTACGATATAGACTTCGGGATGTCCCCAGATCCAGAACAGGTTGACATACATCATCATGTTGCCGCCGAGGGTGTTGGTGAAAAAATGCATGCCCAGATAGCGGTCAAGAGTCAGCATAGCAAGGGCCACGGTCAGCACCGGAAATGCCAATACCATGAGCACGAGGGTGCACAGCGCCGTCCAGATGAAGATCGGCATCCGCATGAGGGTCATCCCGGGAGCGCGCATTTTAAAAATGGTGACAAGAAAGTTGATGCTGGTCATCAGCGAACCGATGCCGGCGATCTGGAAAGCCCATATCCAATAATCCACGCCCACACCGGGACTGTATTTCAATTCCGTTAGAGGCGCATAGCCGGACCATCCGGCTTTGGAAAATTCGCCCACTCCCAGCGATATCATGACCAGAAATGCACCGGCGACGGTCAGCCAGAGGCTGACCGAATTCAAATACGGAAATGCCACGTCCCGAGCGCCGATTTGGGGCGGTATGACGATATTCATCAGTCCGACCAGAAACGGCATGGCCACGAAAACAATCATGATCGTGCCGTGTGCGGTGAATACCTGGTTAAAGTGGTCGGGATGCAGATAACCGTGAGATGCGCCCGCAGCCAGCGCCTGCTGTGATCGCATCATAATCGCATCGGAAAGCCCGCGCAGCAGCATCACCAGCGACAGGATAATATACATAATGCCGATCCTTTTGTGATCGACGCTGGTGAGCCAGTCCTTCCAAAGGGAGGTCCATTTCCGGTAGTATGTGATCAGGCCCAGAATCACCAGTGTCAGCAGAAGCGAACCGTAGACGGCGCTCATGACGATCATGTCGTGGTAAGGCACTGCTGAAAGGCTTAACTTTCCAAACATATCAATTTCCTTCCGAAACACCGGTTTTCAAGTGTATTGATTCGGATGCCTCTTTCACGACCCTTGGATTCATATTCATGGTTTTATTGTATTTGCGGATGATGCCGTCGAAAAGACCGGGTGTCACTGAAGAAAAGAGCGACACTGGGTAATTGGCACTCGGCTTTTCGAGTTCCTGGTATCGGGCCGGGTCGAGTTTGTCCGGTGATTGTTTGACCTTTTGAATCCACGCTTCGAATTCTTTCGGAGAAACGGCAATGGCCTTGAAGTGCATCCCGGTGAAGCCGCGGCCGCTGAAATGCTGGTTCTGGCCCAGGTATGTGCCCGGTTCATCAGCCAGAAGATGCAACCGGGTTTGCATGCCGGCCATGGCGTATATCTGGCTGCCGAGTTGGGGGATGAAAAAGGACGTCATCACCGTGTCGGACGTGATCCTGAAACTCAGCGGAACGCCTACAGGGAAAACAAGCTGATTGACGGCAGCGATGTTTTGGTCCGGAAAGATGAACAGCCATTTCCAATCCATGGACACGACCTCGATGTTGACGGGTTTGACGCCGGTATCGATGGGTTTATAGGGGTCCAGATGAACGGTGAAATGCCAGATCAGGGTTCCGAGAATCGTAATAATGACCGCGGGAACCAGCCAGACAACCCATTCGATTTTGGCGGAACGGCTCCACTTCGGCATATAGGTGGCTTTGGGGTTGGTGGACCGGTATTTTCTGGGAAATAAGACGTCCATGACCGCAACGGGAATGACGACAATCAGCATCAGCGCTATGGCCACAATGATGACGAACCGTTCGGCATCGCCGATGGGACCTTTGGGATGAAACAGAAGTATATTGCTACAACCTCCGAGGAAAACTACACCGAACAGCGACAACAATCCGATCATGACCAGATTTTTTTTCCTCTTCATATTTTCACTCCGGTGCCCCAAAGATATTTACAAGCCATCTTAAAAATACATCTATCGCCTGATTACGGCACTGTCCCACAAGCGTGACCCACCGTTAGGTCACATTCATAAAAGGTTGCGGCTTTACATTGATCATTCCGGCAGCCGACTGGGATTACTTTTGAAGATTAAAAAAGATTGATTGATAAGAACATGCTTCTTGAGAGCGGAAATCTTGAAAGTCTTTAGAATAAATAACACTCATGATATTCGCTCTCTACCCCGGTTTGGAAGCGAAACCGGTTACAAAAAGACATATCAACAGCCAACCGGACTGTCAATTTCTATTTTTGGGGTTTATTTTATCCGGCTTGAGAAAACCACATGCAGGTATGATGTTGAGATGGCTTTCAGTGTTTTTTGCGCACGATCCCTTTACCGCGGATCCTCATGGCAGTCGGCCAGACATACACAATCGGGCTGGCCACAAATATCGAGGAATAGGTGCCCACGATGACACCGATGGTCAGCGCCAGGGAAAAGTCACGCAGCAGCACGCCGCCCATTAACAGCAATGCGATCAACACCATTAAAACGGTCCCCGAGGTGATCAGGGTCCGGCTGAGAACTTCATTGATGCTTTGATTGATGATCTGCCCGAGCTCCGGTTTTCCCTTTTTGAGGAGGTTTTCCCGGATGCGGTCGAAGACGACAACGGTATCGGTGAGGGAATATCCTGCCAGCGTGAGCAGGGCCGTAACCAGCAGCAGGGTAATTTCCTTGTTTAAAAGATAGAATATGCCCAGCACGGTGAGCACATCGTGAAATGTCGCCACGGCGGCTGCAACACCGAAACGGAAATCAAACCGCCAGGCAAGATAGATAATGATGCCGGCCAGGGAAATCGCAACGGCAATCAGGGCGGCCTTTTTCAGATCATGGCTGACGGAAGCGCCGATTTCCGCTTTGCTCTCGATGACAAATCCTTTTTCGGGGAGTTCCTGGTGAAGGACGGCAGCCACCTTATCCGCCGCGCCACCCACGGAGCGCTCCGCTTTTTTGATGCGAACGATCAACATATTTTGCTCCGGCACGTTTTGCAGCTCATAATCCGCCAGATGGTGACGGGCCAGGGCAGCCCGGATCTCTGCCAGACCAAAAGGTTTTTGTGCCTTGAACTGCATCATCGCCCCGCCGGTGAAATCCACCCCCAGGTTCGCCCGGCCGCCCTGGATCTGCACAAAGGCAAAAAGGCCCAAAGAAACCAGCACGCCGGATAATAAAAAGGCCCCTTTCCTGAGCTTGATAAAATCGATGCGGGTGTTTTTGATGATCTGAAGAAAACGGATCGATTTAAGCCGGCGTTTGAAGTTCAGGTAATCATAGACCACCCGGGTGCCGAAGAGAGCGGTAAAAAGGTTGAAAATGACACCGACGCTGAGGGTGACGGCAAACCCCTTGATGGGTCCCGTGCCGAAGAGAAACAATGCAAAGGCGGTAATCAGGGTGGTGATATGGCTGTCGACGATGGTCCAAAGTGCTTTATCATAGCCGCCTTCCACGGCCGACCGAAACGGTTTGTTGAGCGCAAACTCTTCGCGCATGCGCTCGAAAATCAGCACATTGGAGTCCACCGCCATTCCGATGGTCAGAACGATGCCGGCAATGCCCGGCAGCGTCAGGGTGGCGCGGAACAAAGAAAGCGCGGCCATCATGAAAATCAGGTTTAACAAAAGCGCCATGTCGGCAATCAGACCGGAAAGCCGGTAATACACGAACATGAACAATATGACCAGCACCCCGCCCAAAACGGCCGAAGCCACCCCTTTATGGATGGAGTCAAGACCCAGCGTGGGACCCACCGTTAGATTTTGGACGATATCCACCGAGGCGGGCAGGGCGCCGGCGCGCAGGACAATGGCCAGATCGTGGGCTTCTTCGGTTGTAAAAGAACCGGTAATCTGAGCATTGCCGCCGGATATCTGCTCCCGTATGACCGGCGCCGACTGGACGATATCGTCTAAAATGATCGCCAGTTGCTGACCCACATACTCCCCGGTGATCCGCTTGAAAATGAGCGCACCCCTCTGATTCAGGGTCAGGGCGACGGAAGGTTCACTGTAAGGGCCCGTGATTTCCACTTTAGCGGTCTTTAGCATCTCACCGGTCATCAGTGTTCTTTTCTTCAACAGTATCGGTGCCATGGCTGTCCGGCCGGTTTCGGGATCCACCCTTTTTTCCATGTAAGCTTCATCGCCGGCCGGGATCAGCCCTTTGAGCGCAAGATTCAGCGCCTTGTGCGAAAAATTATCTTTCAGGCGGCCCGAATCGATTTTTTCCGCGATCAGTGCGGGAAGATCGATATCGGCCTGGGAATCGACCAGCTTGAATTCGAGCTGGGCCGTCCGTCCGATCAGCTGGATGGCCCGTTGCGGATCTTTGATGCCCGGAAGCTGGACGACAATTTCGTCTTTTCCCTGCTGCAGCAGGACAGGCTCCGAGACGCCGAACTGATCGATCCGGTTCCGAATAATCTCAACGCTTTGGGCAACGGAATTATCTTCGATATCGTGGACCGTTTTGGCGTTGAGTCCCAAATCCACGGATGCCGCTTTCCGGGTCTGCGAAGCGGAAAGCACCACAAGGTTGGGATATTCCCGGGCCAATATTTTCTGAAGCGATCCCAAATCAGAAGGGTTGAGAAGCTGCAAGTGCACATGATTCGATCCCCTCGATTCAGTTGGACCCATGGTGATGCCTCTTTCCTTCAGGTTTTGTCTCAGATCCGTTATATTCAGCTCCAGACGGGTCTGCACCGCCTGGGGCAGGTTGACCTTTAATATAAGGCTCATACCCCCCTGAAGGTCCAGACCCAGACGCATTCCGTCGGATGCTAAAATTTTGGCCAGCCCGTCCGGCAGATGTTTGATGAATGAAGGCAGCGAAAAAAAGATGGCTAAGATCGTGAGAACGACCAGAAATATAAATTTGCGATAAATTGTCTTCAACCCGGCAGTCCTTTGTTTTTGGTCAAAAGGTGGGTATAATGAAAACGCTCCTCGCTGTCGGCACTTTGCAGAGTGGACCGAAAGATTTCTTCGGCCGGGGCAAAGACAGTATATCTATTCCTAATAATAGAGGTGCTTTGAATTGTCAATTGCTATTTTTGCCCAAAATCCACCGCCTGTGTTTTAGTCTGCATCACTTAAAGGCTCAGCGGTGGCTATTTTAAGAAAAATCAGAGCCGGCGGGACATCGGTGGAAAAGGGTCTTTCGGCTTTTCAGCGATAAGACAGATTGATGATTCTCCAAAATAGCCCCGGAGATCGAATGGGTGGCACCCGTAAAGATGGTTTGGATTGGTATAGTGTAATTTGTTTTTGCACATATCGGCCTCCTTTTCTCCTTTCCCGATGACTCCTTGTAGGATGCGTCCTTTTTGTTTACGGTACATTTATGTGAAAGACGGCTTTCTTGCCGTTCGCCACGACCGTTACAGCATAGGTCCCGTGGGGCAGCACCACATTGTTTCCATAATGCGTCGTTTCTGAACCTTTCCCGATGACTTGCATAATAACGACGGGAACTTGCGTTGCAATGCCCTGCAACTTCCCCTCCTCGACAGGCTGGTACTTCATAATGACTTTCGCATCGGTGAGAGCCTTGCCGGTTTGTGCTTCGAATACATGCACAATAAGATGGCAGTTGGGGTGCGGCTGCGCATCCGGAGCTAACGGTTTTTCTCCGCCCACGATCAACATGCCTTCCAAGGCAGGATTGGCTCTGACTTGGTCGGCCGTATAAAACGGCTCTGCCGGCATCACATGCAGTTCAATACGAAGACCATCCGCGGTGGCGGACTTCATAATATTGGCAGCCCTGGATGGCAAGACGCCAATCCCCAAAGAGAAGAGCACTGCAAGAACTAACGGTGCTGATTTTCTGGTCATTATGTACCTCCCTGTTTTTGTGTCTATGTGTAATGATCTGTCGACCATTGCTCCCGATGCGCCGGCGTGAGCTCACGCTTCAGTGCGGTTTCGTATGAAGACTTTATCGTTGCTCAGCATGCCACGCTGTTAAATAAGGTATTGTCTTGAAGGGCTTTTCATGGTGTATTAGGGATCTCGATTTTCTTTTTAGATAACCGTCAATAAAAAGTTTGCATTCATGATACATCTTTTAAATGTCCGGAAAGTGTTTAATGCCGGAAAACCCAATGAATTTTCAGCCATTCAGGGAATAAACCTGAAGATCGTTCCCCAAAACGTCACCGTTTTCATGGGCCCCAGCGGTTCGGGAAAAACGACCCTTTTGAGCCTGATCGGCTGCATGGCCAGACCCACCGCCGGTCGCATCTACCTGATGGAAAAAGAGCTGACCAGCCTTCCTGAAAGATTTCTGACTGAAGTCCGGAGAAAAACTTTCGGATTTATTTTCCAGCAATTCAATCTGGTAAAAGGCATCTCGGTCCTGGAGAATGTGATGCTTCCCGCCTACCCCTTCGGCGAGCCCCGAACATCTTTGAAAAAACGGGCAACGGACCTTCTCGAGCTGTTGAACATTGGAGAAAAGGCAGGAACCAAGATCGAATGGATCTCCGGGGGCCAGGCCCAGCGGGTGGCCGTCGCCAGAGCGTTGATCAACAACCCGGCCGTCGTCATTGCCGACGAGCCCACCGCGCATTTGGACACCACGCTGTCTTTGGAACTGGTGAACATTCTGGGCAGGCTCAAAGACGACGGAAAAACCGTGCTCATCGCCAGCCACGACCCCCTCGTCTGCGAGTCTAAGATTGTCGACCACGTCATTCAATGCCGGGACGGAAAAATTGACGGACAGGTCCCGTGATTTTTCATCCCGCTATCATCGCTCTTTTCATGTCTTCCCTTCTGATGGGGCTTATGATTATTTACGCCGCCTGCTACGGCATCCGGATTCTACGGAATTGGGACATCACCAGCGGCAGCGATCTCCAGTTGATTCTCGAAAGACGAACCTATTTGATTTCCACCATTCTCACCTATGTCTTTGCTTTCGAGCTCATCTCCTTGTTTCTTTATATTTATACCGCCGACCATCTTCACACTCTCTTTGTGGGGGCGATGTGTGCGGCCGGAACCTTGAAGGTCAACGATTATGGTTATCCGGCCCTCATTTTCAAAATGGCGACCTTCATGGAGGCCGGTCTCTGGCTGATCATGAATCATGCAGACAACCAGGCATACGACTACCCTTTGATCAAAAAGAAATACCTGCTCCTGCTGGTCATCGCCCCGATGGTTCTGGCGGAAGTATTTCTACAGACAAAATATTTCCTGCTTCTTGATCCCAATATCATCACATCCTGCTGCGGGACGCTCTTCAACTCGACCAATAAAACCCTGGCCGGAGACCTTGCGGCCCTGCCGCCGGTCCCCATGGAATTCGCTTTTTATGTGATTCTGACGGCCAATGCAGCGGCGGCACTCTATTTTTATCTGAAAAACAAAGGCGGTTATCTCTTCGGCGTCCTGAGCTTCGCCCAGTTTATCATTTCCATTGCCGCCATTGTGTCATTCATTTCCCCTTACTTTTATGAGCTCCCCACGCACCATTGCCCTTTTTGTATATTGCAAAAGGAATACGGCTACATTGGCTATCTACTCTACGGCGCTCTTTTCGGCAGCGCAGTGACCGGGATGGGCGTGGGGATGTTGAGCCCCTTTCAAAATATCAAGAGCCTTTCGAAAACCCTTCCCTCGTTTCAAAAGAAACTGGCCTTGGTTTCCGTTATGCTGACAATTGCCTTCATGGCAATCGTTACGTACCGAATACTCTTTACGGATTTTATTCTGCAGAGTTAGAAAAGCGTTATGCCCGCATGACCGTATCCGGATCGATGGTCGCGGCGGTCCATGACGGAATGATCGTTGCGACGGTATACGGCACCACGGTTAAAAAAAAGAGCGTGGCCACCTGGTATAGGTCGATAAAAGGGATCAGCTTAAACGCGGGATACAGAACGGCCCATCCTTTCAATGCCGGTTCAAAGAGAAACGAATGGGTAAAAAATACATGGCAGTAAGCGAGAATCGTTCCCGCCAGAAAGGCCGACAGGGATATGACCAGTCCCTCCCAGAATTTCATGAGAATCACGTCGGAGGTCTCCCATCCGATGGCCTTTAAAATTCCGATTTCTCTTTTTTCCTCCTGGCTCAAACCCGAGGCCCTGTCCCAGGCAAAAATGAGAAAGGCCAGCAACGTACCGCCGAGGAAAAAAACCATCATACCGCCGCGCCAGTTAAAGATGCTGTCATAGGTTCTCAAGATTTCTTCCCGGAGCACGATCCGGGTGTCGGGAAACTGATCGGAAACCTTCCAAGCGATGGCGGAAAGCTCCCGCGGGTTTCTCACCCGGACGACGATATCCGTAGCCTCTTTTTCTTGTATTCCGAAAAGCTTTCGGAAGTCGGCTTCCGACATCAATATCAGATCCGAAGAAACCAGCTCGGACTCGGCAGAGAAAACATCCCGGATTTGCAACATGATCATTGAACCGTCAAAGGCGCTGAATCCCAAATAATCGCCCGGATAGACGTGCCGGGTTCTGGAGACACCCTCACCGATAACGATACTGCCGGGTCCGTACCCGGATTTCTCAGGCACCATGAGCGTATAGTTGGCGCCCCTGACAGGATCGTAATAATAGCCCCACAGCCGGCATCTTGCCGAACTCACGCCCCGTATCTTTTGGATTTTGTCCAGGTAACTGACGGGGATCAGATCACGGCGACCGGCAACCGATCGCTGAATGATCATTTCCGGCGCGTTCTTCAAAGTGATGGCCCCTTCTCTTTTTATGGCGTGGGTAAAAAAGACGACCGAGGCCAGCATGAATACAACGAGCGTATAAACGAAGAGTAAAGAAGCGTTCTTACCTTTCCTTCTGAATAGAGAAGAGAGCGTAAAATCGAGGATATACCGATGGCGTTCAATTGATCTTCCCATAAGACCTTTTCAGCATTTCAGGCGGCATCAATATGGATCCCGACGGAAAATGCTCCAAACAAATGGGACAGTCCTGAAACGGGGTATCTAAATCCGTCTGAGTTAAATGTCTCGTGTAGCTCGCTTCGGTAAAAAGACAAAGATCGCTCAGTTCGAGTCTGGCGACCAATTCGCTGTTTGCCTTAAGAATCGGCCCGGCGTGGATCTCCTGGTAGAAGGCGTGGGCAAACAGAAAAAGCAAAAGCAGAACATTACCTGCAAGGTACAGAAGAAAACAATTGGATTTTCTCATAAAACTAATCCAGCGTTTTTACCAGAGAAAACGTCACATCCTTGAATTTCATCAAGGACTTTCCGGTGTGATCTTTCATAAACGCTTCGGCATCGGCTTGGTTCTCAAAAGGGATCAACTCCCGGCCCATGGGGCCGTATATATCGCTCCCTATGACATAGGTCGCTTTATATGCATCAATGGGCGTCAGCGTGTAGTAATCCATTACATAAATAGCTGTTATGTCGGATTGCTGTCTCGACGGGTGATATTTCTTGATGTCGAAGTAGTACTTAAACATATCCTTGGTGCCGTCAAAAAAGACAAAGGTCCCATCCTGAAATTTGATGGTTGCAATAAAGTCCGGGTACTTGACCACAAACATCCCGCAAACCGGGCACTTATCCTTTGGTGTCGGTTTGACGGGTGAGATATCGCCTCCCCAGGCCGGTGAGACCGAAAGCAGGCCGAATATCAGCGCTAAAACTCGAAAATACTTCATCGATTTCTTCCAATGATTCTTGCAAAACAAACCGGGTGCTTTGCACCCGGATGCAAGTTCAACGTCGAAAGCACTGACGTGCTTTTGCCTTTTCGTCCTATGACCGAAAATTACTGCTGTTGATGCATTTTCATCTTCTTCATTTTTCGCTTTTGTCGGATCATCTGGGTATCCGTGTACATGTCTACATATGCGGCTTTCATGACTTGATCCAAGGTGGCGAGTTTCCCCCCGTTGGTCTTCATGAATTTTTCGGCATTCGTCTTTTTTTCAAACGCCCATTTTGCATTTTTGGTCATCACACCCATTTTGCTGCCGCCGATGACCCAGAAAGCCTCTTCCGCATCGATGAGTTTTTGGGTATTGAAATCTCCAACCCAAATCACTTTGGGGGTCTTGTCGATGTTGAGGGCGAGATCGATGGCCGCACAATGGATGCTGCAGGTTCCTTGAGCTGTTCCGTCATCATAAACAATCAAAACCCTGGTATGTGAAAATTTTGCCCGACTCATCCCGCAATACTTGCAGCCAGGAAATTTCCGGATATCATCCTGTGACAATGCGATTCCTATTGACGAAAAGTAGAACAGCACTACAACTCCACAGATCAGAAGCCGTTTCATGGTTTCTCCTTTTCCCTATGATTCCATCGGCTTCCTTTGCTTTTTATGATCACAAGCGCCTCGCTTGCGTGCAATGCCACCTGGGTGAGGGGCCCGGAGGGCCGGCCGGCCGACTGTTGTTTGCCTGTCGCAAGGCCGGATTTTTTCCGGGTCGACAGAAAGTCCAGCAGGTTTTCGGTTTCCGCGGTGGAAAGGATGCGGCCGAATACCGGCATGTTGTATGCGCCGTTCATGATGCGCAGTTTTATCTGGTCGCGGGTCAGCCGGTCGGCAATCCAAGTCAGATTAGGTCCCCTCTTTCCTCCATGGCCCTCTATGGTATGGCAGAAGAGGCATGCCATCTTGTTGAAAACCATTGCCCCTTCATATACCGGACCGGAAGAAGCCCCTATAATGTTCGCAGTCAGGGGCGGGGCATTGACGCGGGGTGACCAGTTCTCATTCCATCCGGCCACGGTCAGAGCGGCAATTCCCGAGAAGATGATTACCACGGCAGCCACTGCCAGAGGTCTTCGCGCCGGGTGACGCTCCCCGCGGTTGCTCACCAGGGGGACCGACAAGAGGACCAGACCGATCACCAAGGGTGTCAAGACCATGAAATAGTTCTCGAGAGCATGCGGCAGCAGGGCAAGCAGGGCGAAAAGCCACCAGAAATACCAGTCAGGGCGAGGGTGCGCGTTAATCAGCGACGGATCGGGCGGATTGTCAAGCTTTTCCGGACCGACCCACCAGGCCAACAGCAGCACAACGAGAACCACGCCGAGAGCGAACACGAAATCGCGCAACACGACAGTCGGCCAGAAAGGGACGCCTTCGTTGTGCAGCATGTCGCGATAATCCGAACGGTACGTCGCGGGATCCACCCCGTGGCCACGCACGGGAGGTTCGGATACGCCGTTGCGCAGCACCAGGTATACGTGCAGGCCTAGCAGGGACACGAGCAGGATCGGCAGGACAAAGACATGCATATCGAATATACGGCTCAAGGTGTAGGACCCCACCACATCTCCGCCTAGGATGAAGCGAGAAAGCCACGTGCCGATCAGCGGAACGTGTGCGGCCATCTTTGAGGCTGCCACTATTCCAAATACGGCGTTCTGGTCCCAGCGCATTATCTGACCGCAGAACGCCATCGCCGCCGTGGTCGCCAGCAGCAATACACCAGTTATCCAGTTCAATTCCCGCGGAAACTTGAAGCTCCCCATCAGGAATACCCTGAGGACGTGAATGGCGATCAGCACGACCATCATCGACGCTCCCCAGAAATGCATGCCTCTCAGGAAAGCGCCGAGCGGAGCCTTGTGGGTGATATACTGCAGGCTTTCAAAGGTGCTGCCCGTTGAGGAAACATAGGTCGTCAGCAGGCCGATGCCGCTGACCACCTGCATGATAAAAGCCGTCAGGACCGCACTGCCGAAGACATATTTCCATTTAACGCCGGGCGCAGCCGGATGATCGGCAATCGATTTGGTCAGTTTGACGAGGCCGGTTCGATCGTCCAGCCATTGCAAGAGATTTTTCCGTTTTTTCATCCCGTTATTTCTCTCTACCTGAATCCGTGAGCGGTCGAGAAGGGTGCAGATGCAAGGCGGCAACGATGTCGATTATACTGCTGTATATCAACGAGTTGCCAACGCAGCAGATGCGCTCGTCTCGGCCGCCCGTAAGGCGGCGGGGTGAAGCGAATTCTTCACCGATACCTTCCGCTCTTTAACATAACAACGTCCACTTAGCCGAAAAGCCGGTACAAAGCCGTCACGGATTCAGGTCGTAGCTTCCGTGAAGGGGAGGGGACGGCTCTCCAGTTCGACCTTCCCGCCGCGCACTCTGACCCGGAAACGCTGCAGAGGAAAGGGAGCAGGGCCTGCCGCGACAGTCCCGTCCTCATAGTAAACACTGCCGTGGCAGGGACAGATAAACAGTTTGGGGGAGGCCTCCCAGCTCACCGGGCAGCCGAGGTGGGAGCAATTGAGAACAAAGGCGATGAAGTCACTATCCCCGACCCTGCGCACCCAGGCCCCGGTCTTTCCCGTCACTCCCGTCCAGGGCGTTGCCGACGGGTTTTCAAAGGAGACCAGGACCGTATCACCGACAGTGAACCGGTCTGCCGGACCCACTGATACCCACTGACGCTGCATCTTGCGGGAAACCGGTAACAGAATATAACCGATTACCGGCAGTCCCGCCATGATCGCAATCAGAGCCCCGGCGGCCACGCCGAGCCTAGCCAGGAAACGGCGCCTGCCCGGGTCTTCTTCGCCGGATCGGCCGGCCTTCTTGTTATCATCGATCTTCACTGGAGAGTTCTCCTATCCACTTTATGATGGCGAGAATGGAAAGTACTGTTCCCGTAACAGTTATAACATTTGATGTCAGGACCCCAAGTCCTATGAGCGTTGCTCCCAGGGAAAGAACGAAGGGCCAATATGTGGGCGAGGGTATGGTTGCGGGCTTTGGAATGTTCCAGCCTGCCGAACTTTCCTTTTCGTTCTCCCGGGAACAACCCGCGGGGACGGTCTGATTTTCACTGGAGTTTTGCATCTTCTAATCCTTTCTATGCTGTTTCCCAATCTTCAGGGTTCCGATACAGCCGGCTGAATACGGCCATCAGCGACACGAAATACATCAGGCCACCGATTATCCACATGAACATGCCGCCCAGATTGAGGTCCGACTGGGGGTCCAGTTTCCAGACCGTGCGGATAAACCGGAAGATGCCGTCGCTGCCGGAGGAGCGCATGTATGTGGGGTAATATCCCAGGGGTGAGAAGGTCAACAATATCCCCAGGAGCATATTGGCCGACATGGCGGTAAATAGATAAACCGTCCCGACGACCGGCGAAAGCCGGTGCTGCTGCAAAGGGGTGAAGACGGGCCAAAAGAATATCGTTCCCGTGACCAGTAAGCTCAGATGCTCTCCGGCGTGGATCCCTTCGTTGTTCAGCGCCACGTTATAGAGTGCGGGCAAGTGCCAGAGCCACATGGTCCCCACCGCTACCGGCCAGGCAATGGTCGGTCTGCGGAGGAACCGCTCTGCCTTTGCCGCAATTTCAATGGACAAAAGCGACCGGACCGGTGCCGGCGGGAGACCGAGCAGGAGAAGCGGAGGTACGGCCAGATAGAGCAGGATATGCTCCATCATATGGGCGCTGAAGAGGTAATCGTCGCCGAGAAAATCGAGCGGCCCGATCAGCGTTAGCAGCATGAGCAGAACGCCCGAGCCGAAGAGCGCTGTTTTGCGGTTCATGCGAAAGCGGACCACCCACAGATACGCAAAAAAGAGCGCTGCGCATCCGAAGATTACCGCGGGTTCGAAATTCCAGGCCTCAGCGAAAAGTTGTCCGTTGGTCATCGCAGCACCCACAGGTAGACGACGGGAAAGATGATCATCCATACCGCGTCGACGAAGTGCCAGTAAATCGAAACGCTTTCCACGGCCTCAGGGGGGCCCGTAACGCCTCGCTTCAGTTCGAGGCCGAAAAGGGTCCCCAGCATGATCAGTCCGATAAAAACATGGAGACCGTGAAAGCCCGTGAGGGTATAAAATGTCGTGCCGAACAGGTCCCGGCTGATGATCACGTCTTTGCTGATGAGGAAGATGTACTCGCTGCCCTGCCCCGCTAAAAATACAGTCCCCAGTGCCATTGTGGCCAGAAGCCACGCGAGCGCCGGCCTGCGCCTGCCGGTCCTGAAGTGAATGCCGGCGAGCCACATGGTGAAGCTGCTGCTGATAAGGCATGCGGTGAATACCGCGGTTCTCGGGACATCCAGGTAACGGGACGCGTCGGCTGCGCTGGGTGAAGTCGCGTGATAGACCACGTAAGCGACGATCAGCAGTATAAAGAAAACCGCTTCCGATGCCACAAAAAGCAGCATTGCCAGTCTGATCTTGTTCATGCGCTTTCCCCCTTTTGAGAAGGCGGCGCTACAGCGCCCGGCTGCTTTTCGGATTGTTCCAGATCCCATAAAGGCCTGATACTGCGAACAGGCGGAATCCGGTCGAAATTGTGAGGCGGCGGCGGAGAGGATGTGGCCCATTCCAGGGTCCAGCCGCCCCAGGGGTTGTCCTCGGCCGGTTTCCCTTTGAAGAGGCTGATGACCAGATTAGCGAAAAAGATCAGAATTCCCAGCCCAAGGACGTAAGCAAAAAGAGAGGATATCAGGTTGATCGTTGCGAGATGCGGCAAATCGGGGTACGTAAAGACCCTGCGCGGCATGCCGGCGAGCCCGGCGAAGTGAAGAATGAAAAACGTGCCGTTGAAGCCGAATACCATGAGCCAGAATTGTATCTTGCCCAGCTTTTCCGACAGCATGCGGCCGGTGATTTTCGGGTACCAGTAATAAAATCCAGCCATCACGGTGAAAAGAGTGCCTCCCAGCAGAGTGTAGTGAAAATGCGCCACAACGAAATAGCTGTGGGTAAGCGCCCAGTCGACGGGCACTGTGGCGAAAACCACTCCGCTCAGACCGCCGATCGTGAACTGTATGATGAAGGCAATGCAGAACAGCATGGCCGTGTCGAAGCTGATCGAGCCGCCCCACATGGTGGCGATCCAGTTGAAGATCTTGATCCCGGTGGGGACGGCGATCAGCACGGTTGAAAGAGCGAAGACGTAATAGACCGTAAAGTTCATTCCCGTGGCGAACATGTGATGCGCCCAGACGCCGAAACTGAGAAAACCGATCGCCACCGTTGCGGCGGCCATAAAGGCGTAGCCGAAGATCGGTTTGCGGGAGAAAACCGGAATTACCTCGGATACGATCCCGAAACCGGGCAGGATCAGAATATAAACCTCGGGGTGGCCGAAAAACCAGAAAGAGTGCTCCCAGAGCAGGGGGTTGCCGCCGGCCGCAGGGTTGAAGAAGAGAGCGTTCAGGTGCCGGTCCATGAACAGCATCACCAGCGCGGCGTTCAGCGCAGGCAAGGCCAGAAGCATGAGAACGGCGTTGATCGACGACATCCAGACGAACAGTGGGATCCGGGTCAGTTTCATGTCAGGGGGGCGCAGGTCGGCGACGGTCACGAGGATGTTGATTGCTGCCATAATCGTCCCTGCCCCGGTCAGGAGAAGGCCGACGATCCAGTAATCCACGCCGGTGCCGACCAAATACTTGTTCATCGAATAATTGACCGAGGTCAGCGGCGCATAGGCGGACCAGCCCGCATGGAGGGTGTCTCCGGTAAAAAAGCTGAAATATATGAGGATCCCGCCCATCAGGTACAGCCAGTAGCTGAGGGCGTTCATCCTCGGGAACGAGACGTCGCGAGCCCCGATCATCAGGGGCGTGAAATAAACCATGAACCCGGTGAGCATGGGCATGATCGCGAGAAATACCATCGTCGTGCCGTGCATCGTGAAAACCTGGTTGTAGGTTTCGGGGGACAGCCAGTGATGGTTCGGTTTGATAAGCTGGGTGCGCATGACCATCGCCATGGATACCCCCGCCAGGAAGAACATCAGCGATGTCGTGATATACATGATCCCTAACTGCTTATGGTCCACGGAGGAGAGCCAGCTCAGCAGGCTTTTGTATTCCCTGACCCCCAGGATGCTCGCCGGTTTTTTTGAAGTATTGATTTCGCTGTTCATTTCAATCCTTCAAGATAGGCGGTCAGATACTTGATCTGATCGGTTTTTAGGCCGGTGTCAGGCATGCGAACGCCCTTTTTCACGGACTGGGGGTTCTTTAGCCATTTGGCCAGGTTCTCTGGCGTGTTGGGAAGCGTGCCCGCCGCCAGGGTTGTCCTGCTCCCCACATGAGTCAGGTCCGGAGCCGCGCGGCCCCTGGTCATGAGCCCGGCAATGGAGTGGCAGTTAACGCAGTTTTTTTCCATGAAGACCCCGACGCCTTTCGTTGCCCCAACCGCTGAGGGGGGCGAAACCGGCTGCCGCTGGTGTGCGAGCCATGCGCTAAAATCCTCGGGGGACTGCGCAAAGACCCGGAGTCTCATGTGGGCATGCCCCATGCCACAGAAAGAGCTGCAGGTGCCCAGGTAAAGACCCGGACGCGTGATGGTCAGCCATATATAGTTAGGATGGCCGGGTATGACATCGATCTTCTGCCCGAATGAGGGGACCCAGAAACCATGGATCACGTCTGCGGATTCGAACCTGAGAAGCAGGTGTTTGCCCACGGGCAGGTGAATCTCATTGGCCGCCGTTACCCCTGACTGAGGATAGTGCAGTTCCCACCACCACTGGTGCGCCACTACGGTCAGGTCGGGCTTATTGCCGAGCACCGGCGGATTCACCTCAGACATGGTCCTGACAGTGACGATAAAGAGCCCGGCGACGATGAGAAGGGGAATGGATATCCAGAGGACTTCCAGCCAGAGGTTCTCGCTGAACTGCTTCGCCTCCCGTCCTTTCCGTCGGCGGAATCTGATCACAGCGTACACCACCAGCCCTGCGACAATAACAAAGATAAAGGCGGCGACGCCGAGCACGATATAAAAAGAGCTGAGAATATCGAAGCCCTCCTTCGTTACCGGTTTCAAAACAGATGTAAAAGTATCCATTTTTTACCGCCTCTTAACCTCAATATTCCCGGTCCGGATACGATCCAGGAACCGTTCGGCCAGCTCCTCGTTGTCGTTGATAAGAATTCCCTTTTGGGAACAAAATCAGGGGAAATTTAAAGTTATGTGATACAATAGCGTTTCCCCCAATATTTATGGTCAGATTTCACCTATCAAGCAGCATACTGAACATCCGCTGATAGAATTTGCATGACAGATAACAGGCATTAAGTCAAGAGAAGATTTTTGCCGAAATCCACCGAGGCGGGCAGGGCGCCGGCGCGCAGGACAATGGCCAGATCGTGGGCTTCTTCGGTAGTAGCAGAACCGGAAATTTGCGATAAATTGTTTTCAACCCGGGTATCCCCTATCCGATAATCTTTTTTACCAGCGATTTGACATTGCCTTCGTAACGCTTGACGATCATCACCGGCGTCTTTGAATACCGGGCGACCTTTTCCGGGATTTCTCCGAACAGAACGCTTGAGAAGAGGCCTTCCCGTGACGCGCCCAGCACCAGTAAATCGTATTGGGCTGCCGCCTTGACGAGGGTGGTGGCAATGGTGTTGCCCTCGAGGATGCGTATATCGACTTCTCCTGCAAGATCGGTGAGACGAAGGGTCTTCTCGACCCATT
>Ga0315540_10000277_pt1 | contig 28375 bp, 19 predicted proteins | sample SalMarSW160110MG_FD_203677 | JGI IMG/M metagenome (GOLD analysis project Ga0315540, IMG submission 203677) | Salt marsh sediment microbial communities from the Plum Island Ecosystem LTER, Massachusetts, United States - Salt Marsh Sediment SW1601-10 ...
TGAGGTTGAGTTATAAATTTACTACGTACTAATAAATAGCTAAAAGCAATAACGGATAACCGATGAAATTAAAAAGAGTGTAATCTTTAATTATCTAATTCAAGAAAAGTTCTTACACCTTATTCGCTAATCTGTCTAAGGCAGACAGGTTAGCGGCTTATTTGTTTGCCGTTATCAATCCCCTTCCACAATCTTTATTTCCTCGTCTGTTAACCCGTAAAGCCGGTAAACAAGTTGCATATTATCCATAAAACAAAATCAAAATTTATTTTTACTTATTATATTTAGTTAAACAGGAGTAAATAACTCCCCAATTCCGAGTGTTTAGCTACAAATTACTAAGAAAAGTATAAACAGCAAAGAAAAATTTAGAAGAACTCAACCCGAAGATTTTCAATTTAATTTTCTTTATTCATATCTCAAAGCTTCAATCGGATCGAGGTTTGCTGCCTTATAGGCCGGATATGTTCCAAAAACAATTCCGACAAAGACACACATCGATAAGCCTATCATTACCCAATCGTAGGGAATTACGGAAGTTGCATTTAAAAGTCCGCCTACAAGGTTTCCAATTCCCACACCGATTAAAATTCCAAAAGTTCCTCCCATAATACAAAGTGTTACAGCTTCCACAAGAAACTGGAAAAGAATATTTTTTCTTTTCGCGCCCACCGCTTTTCTTATCCCGATTTCTCTTGTTCTTTCTGTAACTGAAACAAGCATAATGTTCATAATGCCTACACCTGCGGCAAGCAATGCAATTATGGAAACAACTAAAGCCCCTATCTTTACTCCCCCGGTTATATCATTAATCTGTCCTATCAAAGATTCATTGCTCATAATTTCAAAGTCGTTTTCTTCTCCCGGTTCAACTTTCCTTATAGTTCTCATATAACCAATTGCAGACTCTATTAAACTATTATAATCTTCATCGCTATAAGACATAACAGTAATATCAACGTTGGTATTTTTCCCTCCAAACATTGCATGAAAGGTTGTTATAGGTATAACGAGATAATTATCAAAACTTTGTCCGAAAAACTGAGGGCGTTTTTCGAAAACACCGATAACCAAAAGAGGCCTTCCATTTACAGTTACGTGTTCACCAAGAGGATTGATATTGGGAAATAGCTTTTCAACTATGTCGGGACCGAGCAGACAGACATCAGATGAATATTGTATGTCAGTTTGTCTTATTTCCCGGCCGCTTCCTATTGTCAAATTAGCAGTTCGTAATACTCCTTCAGTTATACCGCTAACCCAGATATTGGGATTCGTTTCCCTGTTCCCGTATTTAACAACAATACCACCTGCTGCCTTATCGGCTCCCATATATTTTGCCTGCTTTAGCATTGACTCAAGTCTGTAGAAATCATCAAGTGTTATATCTTTCCTGTTCCTGTATTTTTCCCTCGCAGCGCGTCCCCCGGTATTTATTGCAGGGAATTTCATTATCTGGAAACTGTTTTTACTCAGAAACGATACACCGTTATCTATAGTCGTCTGAAGCATAGTTACTATCGTCATAATAACTATAATAGAAAATATTCCGACAACAATTCCGAGAATTGTAAGAGATGTTCTGAGCTTATTTTCTTTTATTGTCCGAAAGGCCTGAAGAACTATTTCGAAGAGATTCATATTAAATGCCTCTCTAAAAATCAATGACCTGAAAATCTTTAATGAAAGATAAAATAAGTAGCTGTTATAAACAATAATTAACAGAATATGGATTCAAGCTTCAGATTTTATTATTATTTATTCATACCTGAGTGCCTCAATCGGATCGAGATTAGCAGCTTTGTAAGCAGGGTAAGTTCCAAATACAATTCCAACAAAGACACAAAGTGACAAACCAATAGCAACCCAGTCATATGGAATTGCAGTTTGTGCATTTAAAAAGCTTCCGGCAAGATTACCGATACCTACTCCTAAAACAATACCAATAATACCACCGATCAAACAAAGTACAACTGCTTCGATCAGGAATTGAGTCATAATATTTTTTTTCTTTGCACCTACAGCTTTACGAATTCCAATCTCTCTTGTTCTTTCGGTAACAGATACCAACATAATATTCATTATTCCAACACCGGCAGCCAGTAAAGCTATAATCGAAACCACCATTGCTCCAATTTTAATCCCGCCTGTAATATTATTTACCTGACCGATTAAGGATTCATTACTAAAAATTTCAAAATCATTATCTTCACCGGGCTTAACTTTTCTTATAACACGCATATCTCCAATAGTTGTTTCGATTAATCGGTCATAATCCGATTTATCCTTAGCCATAACCATAATATTTACACTGGTATTATATTTACCATACATTGCCTGAAATGTAGTAAGAGGAATAACCACCCTGTTATCCCTGCTATTACCAAACATTGCAGCCTCAGGCTCGAGAGTTCCTATCACCAAAAATGGTTTTAAATCTATTCTAACAACCTGGCCAACCGGATCGATGTTGGGAAAAAGTTTATCAATAATATCTTTGCCGAGCAGACACACATAATTAGTATTTTCTTCATCTGAAGGTCTTATGCTTCTTCCTTCTGCAATTTTCCAGTTATTAGTTATAATACCCCCAACAGTTTCTCCGTAAAGCATAATGTTGGGATTAGTTTGCTCGTTGCCATATTTAACAACCACACCTCCGTTTTTCTGTTCGCCACCTACTTCTGCGGCATCTGTTAGTTTAGCCGAAAGCCTCTCAAATTGTTCTAATGTAATATCTTTTCTGTTTCTGTATTTAGCCCATTCCCCCGGTCCATGTGAATGGAATATGGGAAATTTCTGTATCTGGAAAGTGTTTTGGGAAAGAGCAGACAGGCCATTTTCAATACTTTTTTGAAGCATAGTAATTATGGTCATTATCACAATTATTGAAAAAATACCAACTACTACGCCGAGAACAGTTAATAAAGTTCGTAACTTGTTCCCTTGAATAGACTGCAGAGAGATCTGCATAATTTCAGTAATTCTCACCAATGCCTCTGAATGCTTACTGTAAGCTTTAATAATTACGAATTTAAGATAATCAAAATTTGTTGTAAATATAGAAAAAATGTCCGTTATTATTTACGGACATTCTTATTTGTGACAAGTATTTAACTAAGAAGGTTTAATTGATATTATTCATATCTCAAAGCTTCAATAGGATCGAGGTTTGAAGCTTTATAAGCAGGGTACGTCCCGAAAATAACCCCAACAAATACACACAAAGATAAACCAATTACTACCCAATCATACGGAATAGCTGCCTGTGCATTTAAAAAGCCTCCGGCAAGATTGCCTATTCCGACACCCAAAGCTATACCTATGATTCCTCCAATCAAACAAAGCAAAATTGCTTCAAATAAAAATTGATTAAGTATATTATATTTTTTTGCTCCTATTGCTTTTCTAATTCCAATCTCTCGGGTTCTCTCTGTAACGGAAACAAGCATAATATTCATTATTCCGACTCCTGCAGCAAGTAGTGCAATAATCGAAACTACCAGTGCGCCAATCTTAACTCCGGCAGTTATATCATTTATCTGAGTAATTATCGATTCGTTACTAAAAATCTCAAAGCTGTTATCTTTACCGGGCTGATCCTTCCTAATAGCTCTCAGATGGCCAATTGCTGATTCAATCACCGGATCATAATCTTCTTTGCTTTTGGACATAATCATAATATTGACGCTGTAACTATACTTTCCGTAAATTGATTGAAATGTTGTAATAGGCATTACAATATAGTTATCCCGGCTGTTACCGAACATTTGAGGTTGCTCTTCCAAAACACCAATAACTCTTAGCGGATAGCCATCAACTCTAATTTCCTGTCCAACAGGATTAATATTAATGAAAAGTTTATCAACTATATCCTTACCAATTATACAAACATTTGTAGATCTATCAATATCATTTTGCATAAAATCACGACCATACTCTACATTCCAGTTATTTGTTTTTACTCCACCAAGGGTTTCACCTGCAATGGAAATATTCGGATTAGTTTCTTTGTTTCCATATTTCACAACTTTACCAAATTGCCATTGTTCTGCACCCATATACAGAACCTGGTCTCTCATAGCATCTTCAAGTCTATAATATTCTTCAAGGGTCAGGTCTTTACGGTTTGCATATTTTTCTCTCCAGCCGGGGCCTCCGCCGCCATTTTGCGGATACTTCTGAATCTGAAAAGTATTTTTATTTAGCTGTGATACCCCGTTCTCTATACTTTTCTGAAGCATTGTAATGATCGTCATGATTACGACAATAGAAAAAATACCAACGACCACTCCAAGTACGGTCAGGAGAGCTCTCATTTTATTTGTTCTTAATGCCTGTATAGAAATTGAAAATATTTCGGTGATTTTCATTATTCAAACCTCAATGCTTCTACCGGATCCATCTTTGCAGCGGTATAAGCCGGTGCAAAACCTGCAAGGATTCCGGTTATTAAAGAAACAACAATTGCAATAACAACGGCAGAGTACTCAACAGTTGTAGGTAGAAATTGTTTTATAACGAAGCTTAGAATTATTGCAATCAATAACCCTATAAGACCGCCCATTAAACAAATTGCGGACGATTCAAGAATAAATTGTCCCAGTATAGTCCTACGTTTAGCACCAATGGCTTTCCTCAACCCGATCTCTTTAGTCCTTTCTCTTACCGATACAAACATAATATTCATAATACCTATTGCACCGACGAAAAGTGCAAGTCCGGTTATAAACAACCCGGCTATTTGTATAACCCCAACAATTGAATTAAAACTTTGCTGAAGAGCTTCCTGTTGATTAATAGCAAAGTCATCTTCTTCATCGTAAGATAATCCCCTAACCTTTCTCATAATGCCTTCGGCTTCTACTTTTGTGTCGGCAACTGCAGCTGGTCCAGAAGCACGGACATTTAATGTTACACTTCCACGGGATTTGTTCATAAAATATTTAAACACTGTCCCGATCGGAACAAATACCTGGTTATCGGGATTAAAGGGACCTAAAATAAAACTTCCCTGTTCTGCTAATATACCTACAACTTTAAAATTTTCATTTCCAATCTTAATGGTCTTACCCAAACCATCTCCTCTCGGAAAAAGATTTTTCTCAATCTCACTCCCAATAACAACAACATTCCTGGCACCTTTTGCTTCTATTTCAGAATAAAATCTGCCTGCATCAAATGTGAAATTCGTTGTTTTAACATAATCCTGATTTGAGCCATTAAGAAAAACGTTGTCAACTCTTCTATCTTCGTATTTGACTGTTTGCCTGCTATTAATTACTGGTGCAACAGCAATAGGTAGTTTTGCTAATTCCTTGAATTTCTCAAAATCTTCCAGGCTAATTTTGCGACGATTCCTAACCCTCCACCAATCGGTATTGCCAAACCAGGGCCATTTATCAATATAAAGCACATCGGAACCAAGGGCACTAATTCCTTTTTGAAAGGAATTGTCTATTCCGTTAATTGCCGTAGTCATTAACACAACAGAGGTAATACCTATTACTATCCCGAGCATAGTTAAAATTGATCTCACCTTATTTGACCTGATTGCTTTCAAAGCAATCATCATACCTTCTTTTAGTTCAAATATAAAATTTGTCATTTAAAACCCTTCTTTTATAAAGATTTAGACAATTTTAAATTAATTTTCAACATAATTTAAACGTCTTTTTCAGACCACTTCAGCACGTGGCTTAGGAATATACCTCTGTTTGACGGTTTCATCTTTTTCTATTAGACCATCTTTTAACCTGATAATTCTACCAGCATGTTCAGCAATATATTCTTCGTGAGTTACCAAAATTATTGTGTTACCCTTTTCATAAATTTCGTTGAACAAAATCATAATTTCTTCTCCTGTTTTCGAGTCAAGGTTACCGGTCGGTTCATCTGCCAGAATAATAGATGGCCTGGTAACAAGCGCTCGGGCAACGGCAACTCTCTGTCTCTGTCCCCCAGAGAGTTCGTTAGGCTTGTGGTGCATTCTATCTTTTAGCCCAACATCTATCAAAGCTATTTCAGCTCTTTCTCTTCTTTCAGCATAAGGAATCCCCGCATAAATTAAAGGTAGTTCGACATTATGAAGAGCATCCGAACGGGAAAGCAAATTGAAAGTCTGAAAAACAAATCCTATTTCCTTATTCCTGATCTTTGCAAGTTCATTATCTGTCATCTCGCTTACACTTGAACTTGAAAATTCATATTTCCCTGATGTTGGTGTATCGAGACAGCCAAGCATATTCATCAATGTAGATTTACCGGAACCTGATGGACCCATAATTGCTACATATTCATTCTTATCAATCCTCAAAGTTACGTCTCTTAATGCATGAACCTGCTCAGAACCGACCTGGTATATTTTAGCTATATGTTCTATGTTTATTATGTTCATCTTATTAAATTCCGTTTATTTTTTTTCTGTTAGACTTGTTTTCCCTTTCTTTTCAACACGTACCGCAGCACCATCTTTTAAATCCCTGGAAATGGCTTTATAGCTGCCGGTAACAACTTCTTCATCACCTTTCAAACCAGATTTAATTTCAATATAATTATCGTCACTTATACCAGTTTTCACATCAATTGTCTTTGCTTTACCATCTTTAACAGCAAATACTATTTCCTGTGGTTTTGTTTCTTCTTTTTTCTTAGCAGGTGCACCATCATTAGTCTGATCATTATTTTCGCCCATCATAAAATTATTTGAAGTTCTTGCTGTAACACTCTGTATTGGAACAGATAAAACGTCTTTCTTTCTGGCGGTTTCAATTTTAGCATTGCAGGACATTCCCGGTCTTAAGCCCTTATCGGTGTCGATCAATTTTATTTTTACTTCAAAATTAACAACCTGGTCCTGTGTCCCGGTCCCTGATGTTATTGCGCTATTTCCGACCTGCTGAACCAGACCTCTAAAAATTCTATCTCCAAATGCGTCAACTTTTACTCTTGCAGTATCACCAACGTGAACAAGTACTATATCATTTTCATCAACATCAACAACAGCCTGAATATTATTAAGGTCTGAAACCGTCATTATATTTGTACCTTGTGTAAAATTACTACCAAGAACTCTCTCACCAAGTTCCATGTTAAGCTGCGTAACTATACCATCCATAGGAGAATAGATTGTCGTTTTTCTCAGGTTATCCTGCTGTACTTTTAAAGCAGCTTCATTTTGAGCTACATTAGCCTGCGCACCTTCATACTGTGCTTTTGCAGAAAGATAAGAACTTTTTGCAGCCTCAAGTTCAGAATCGCTGGAAAGACCTTTCGTATGCAGTTCTTTAATCCTATTATAATCAGACGCTAACTTGTCAAGGTCGGCTTTTCTCATATTCAGTGTTGCTTTAACGCTTGTAAGATTAGCTTCAGACTGTTGAACCTGTGCAATATATGCATCCTGTCTGATCTTCAAAAGAAGTTCACCACTTTTTACTTTATCTCCTTCTTCAACAGGTAAAGAAACAATTTCGCCACTAACTTCAGGAGTTATGACAACTTTGAATTCTGGATTAATTGTACCTGTTGCGGAAACAGTTTGAGTTATGTTTCTCTTCATAACTTTTTCAATCTGTACCGGGATTATCTCATCCTTGCTCCCTCCTACAAAAGCAATAATTATCAGAGCTAGAATTAACACCCCAATTCCGCCGAATATAAAAAGTTTCTTTTTCGATTTATTCTTTTTCCCGTTAGCCATTTAATTTATTCTCCTATGTTAAATTTTTATTCATATTTTTTGTATTCAAGTTCGCCTAAATAAAACTTAAGTTGCTGACTTAATTGTATATAAGAGAACTGAGCACTTATTAAATTCGAGCGAGCAGCAGTATAATTTGAATTTGCAGTTAATACTTCGAGCAAAGTACTGGACCCAAGAGAATATCTCTCTTCCTGGATTTTCTGATTTTCTTCTGCCGATGCAAGATTTGTTTTGTTTACTTCAAGGCTTTTTTCCGCTGCCTGCAAATCCAGATATGTTTGCTGAATATTTTGTTTTATAGTTCTTTCAAGATCATTTAATGTAAGTTGACTGTTCATTTCGTTTACTTCTGCCGCCTGAACAGCATTGGAAATTCTAAATCCGGAAAAAATTGGTACACTCAGATTTAAGCCTAAAGTGTAGGTTTTTGATTTTTTAAGGTCATTCCAGTTTGGAGTGGATGCAGTTAAACCATAACTTGCTGATCCGGTCAAACTTGGGAAATGACCTGACCTTGCAATAGTTAAACCGTCCTGTGCACTCTCAAGATTTAACTGTGCACTCTTATAATCAGGTCTTGTAGTCAGTGCTTTGTTGACTAATTCAGTGAGATCGTTGTAGTCCTCACTTAATTTTTTGTTTAATACTTGCTTTTCCTGGGAAGTAAGTGAATCAGTTAGAGTATAATCTTCAAGCACATTCAAAGCAAGATAACTTAACAAGGTACTTTTTGCGGTTTCGTACGTATTCTTAGCCTGTATTAAAGCAAGTTCAGCATTACCTTCTTGTACCTGTTGCGTATAAACATCCGCAAGCGTAACAGCACCCAATTTATTCCTTTCCGTAATAGTTTCAAGGCTCCTTTTATTCCACTTTACATTATCTTCCTGCACCTTCATTTGTTGCTGAGCGTTTTCCACTGTATAATATAGCCTAATAGTTTGGAAAACTATATTTTGTTTAAGGTTTTCTAACATTAATCTTGCTGATTCAAGGTTTTCTTTACTTTGTGAAAGAGTTGCAAGATTCGATAATCCATCAAAAATAGTAATTGATGAATTTACACCAACGTTGTAATAACGACTTTCAGAAGTTGTTGGTGGAACATTTATAACAGTACCACCAAGATTTCTGTAACCTCCGGCATCTTCAGATCTATTCCAACTCCATGAACCGCTTGCATTTAACTTCGGCAAAAAATTACCGTAAGCTACTTTTACATTCGATTCCGAATTGTCAAGGTTATTTTCTGCTTTTTTCAAGGTTGTATTTTTTTGTAATGCAATTCTTATCGCTTCATCCAGCGTCAGATTATTCTGACCAAATGAAATCACTGTGAAAAATAAAACGAATAACAAACTAATAAGATTTCGCATCTTCTCTCCGTTTATAAATATTTATTAGGACGTTTATTAAACTAAAAAGGTTACTTAGAATCAAAAAATGTAAAAGTTCTACGTCATTATAATTCTTCCAATTCCGGCATAAAAATAGCATTTATTTGCCCTCTAAGGTTAATTTAAGTACGAACGGTAGAATAATTACATATTCGGTTTATTAAGCACCTCCGAATTCTGCCTTTTTTGACAACTAACTTAAGCTTTGGGTTTTATAAATTACAGGAAGGAGAATAACTCTCATGGACTTAAAAAAATCATCCAGCTAAATAATTTCATCTTTTATTTTAAGCATGTACTCGTATGCTTCTTCATAATTATTACCAATTTTACCATCCAGTATTGCGTTTTCAATTGTTGTTTTTATTATCCCAACTTTCTTGGATGGTTTCAATTTACACACCTCCATTATTACATCACCACGTACCGGCGATTGGAATGCTCTCAATTTATCTTTCTCTTCAACCTCCCAAACCTTTTTCATTACTCTTTCATAATTATTTAAATATTTAGCAACCTTTGCTTCATTCTTGCTGGTTATATCAGCCCTGCACAAAATAATCAGGTCTTCAAGGTCCTTTCCGGCATCCACAATAAATCTTCTTATTGCTGAGTCAGTAACTTCTTCTTTCGCTAATGCAATAGGTCGTAAGTGTAATCTTACAAGTTTTTCAATATACTCCAATTTATTTAATGGTAACTTCAATCTTTTAAATATTCCCTTCATCATTCTTGCACCAACTTCTTCGTGGCCATGAAATGTCCAGCCGATGCCATCAACAAATTTTTTAGTTTGCGGTTTTGCTATATCATGAACTAACGCTGCAAATCTGAGCCAAACATTATCAGTAACCTTTGAAATATTATCAACAACTTTGCAGGTATGCAAAAAGACTTCTTTATGATGATAATCCTGCCTTTGTTCCTGACCTGAAAGTCTTGCAACTTCAGGAAATATACTTTCCATTACGTTAGTTTTTTGAAGCAATTTTAATCCAACTGAAGGAATAGGTGAACTTAATATCTTAAAAAATTCATCAGTGATTCTTTCCTGTGAGACGATCTTTAATCTCTCCCTTAACTGATCTGACGCATCTGATATCTTTTCATCTACTTTAAAGTTAAGCTGAGAGGCAAACCTGAACGCTCTCAATATTCTTAAAGGATCATCATTAAAAGTGTCAAGGGGATTGAGCGGAGTTTTTATTATTTTTCCTTTTATGTCTTTTAATCCATCATATTTATCAATTAACATTCCGAAATCGTTTTTGTTTAAGGAAATTGCAAGGGTGTTAATGGTAAAATCGCGACGGTCTATATCATCATCAAAAGACCCAGTTGTCACTATTGGATTTCTACTGTTTTTTCTGTACGATTCTTTCCTTGCACCTACAAATTCAAGGTCAAAATCATGATATTTGAAATGAGCCGTTCCAAAGTTTTTGAATATTGAGATTTTTTTTATACCAAGATCTTTAGCATACTTTGAAGCAAAGTCGGGACCATCCCCTATTACAAGAAAATCGATCTCATTCCGATCACGAGTTAAAACTATATCCCGAACAAATCCGCCAACAATAAAAATCTCATACCCCATCGAATCTGCAAGTTCAGAGGCAGCCTTAAGAAAAGAATATTCTTTTAATTTTTTTTTAAAATTCATTAGTAATTTCCCATTGTAAAATACAAAGATAAAATATTTTAACGAGAAAATGGTTGAAAAAATAAGGAGAGATACTACGCAGACCTAACTATCACTTTGATCATATACCCCATTTCCCATAATAATTGCAATAGGTTTAAGAGGTTCAATATTACTAAAAATAATTTTTATCGTAGCTGCAATAGGAACAGATAAGAACATTCCAACAATTCCCCATACCCACCCCCAGAATATAAGAGAAAAAAGGACAAACACTGTACTCAATCCCATCTGTCTTCCCAAATAGTGAGGTTCAACTAAATTACCCATTACACTCTGATTCAGAAATAATAAAATTGCAAGTGAAACTGAAGTAAAACCAAACCCATATTCTATAAGTGCAACTAGGATCGGAAAGATTGAAATTAATATTGAACCAATATTCGGAATAAAATTAAATAGGAAAGTTAAAACTCCCCAGGCGATGGGGAAATCAATACCGTAAATCCAAAGAATAATAGTGACAATTACAGCAGTTATTAGGCTTATAATTGTTTTAATAATCAGATATGACTGAAGTTGTGTATTTATTGTTCCTAATATTTTTCCGACAACTTTTCCACGGGTTTTAAAGGCAAATCTGACTCTTTGTTCGAATTTGTTTTTACCCAGAATCATAAATATCCAGAAGAGCAATGAAACAAAAAGATAATTCAATAAAGTTGTCAGAGAATTAAAAACACTCTGAATAACACCAGCTTTAAACAAACCCTGAAAGATTGAACCTGCATCGAATTTCTCTATTTTGAAGTTTAACAGCTCTCCCATTTCCTGAAAAGTAATATTAAATGAAGCTAATATCCCTTCAAGAAAGTTTACAAGCCTGTTGGCATAAGACTCAATTTTATTGGCGAATATATCATAATTCGATGCTAATACCAGACCGAACAAATAATAGAGCCCGAACATTGCAATTAGCAGGAAAGAAACAGTTAACCAGCGGGGGATTTTATATTTATGATAAAAATATTCAAGTACCGGATGTAAAAGGTACGCCATAAAAATAGCAATAGTAACAGGAATTAGCATCGACTTAAGTACAATCAACACATAAACGAATATTACAAAAGCGACAAATCCGACTAGATATGTTAAAATCGTAATATTATTTGTGCTATTTAGTTCCTGGTCCGCCATCGAATTACTTCCATTGTCTTTATTTTATGTTATCTAAAATTTTATCGGCATTATAATAAAACCAATTTGCTTTTTCAAAATTTGCCCGGAGTATTTCATTAAAATTTTCGTCTGCCTTAAAATTCATTGATAATTCAGCTATTTTTCTCGCATTATTAAAGTCCAAATTATCCATCATAAAACCAGATAATTTATACATTGCATAACTATCTGTATAATTCTCAACCTTAAAATTAGTATTGAATTCTGTAAGAAATTCCCTGTAATTTACGCCAAGGCCTTGGGAAAGTTCAATCAATACCGGGAATCTACTATATGAAAATTCAATTGAATTTAATTTTTTAAGAATTTGAAGTCTTTGACTATTTGTGCCATTTACATATTCTTGGAGTAAAGAATGCTTTGACAACTGCAATCTCATATTGGAAATATTTAGTAAAAATCTATTAGGTTTTTCTGTAACTAACTTCTTATATAACGAATCAGCAAAAATTAAATTAGAATTTAAAACCTCAAGATCAGCCAGCCTTAGTTCTAAATTATAATAGTAAGCAGTATTAACAAATTTGCTGATATTAGATTTTATAATTTCAGCCGCTTCGGGAGTATCATCCATTTTTACTAATATGGAAGACAAGCCTATCAACGCTGAATAATTATTTGTTTTTTGCAAAATCTCCTTAAATATATTCTTGGCACTCTCAAAGTCTTTCTTAAAATAATAATCTCTTGCTGTTTTCAGTCTTTCTCCTATATAACGTGGACACACCTTTCGAAAAATAGTCTGTCGCCCAAAATAATAATTAGCTTTATTGATATTTTTATCTACGTGTAGAGAATCCAAAAAATTATAATATGTCTTTGTAAGGTTTTCTACTGGTTCATTATAGACTTCGTTGAAATTCAAATCAGAATACAACTTCTCAAATTTCATAATACCATACCGCTCGATCAAAAATTTAGAAAATGAACCTGCATATATATAAGAGAGCGATGATACACTCCCGAAAAAATTCAATCCGGTAAATAAATGTTCAATTTTAATTTTATAATTATTTTTATAAGCCAATGCAGCCATATAATGAATTGAATTTTCATCGTAGAAAGGAGCTGCAGCAACTGCTGCTCCTTCAATCAGAGCAGGATTAAGCCCAGCAGCTACTTTAAAAATTCCTGTTCCAAAGCCAGCTGCAAATACATGTGCAAGTTCATGCCTCAGGGTCTGATCATAACTATCTGCTGATATATATATCTGTTTTAGCCATGGTTTTGCTATATCTGCATTTTCTGAACCGAAGTATTTTCCTTTTTGTTCATATGAATCAAAAACATATGATGTTATTTTATCATCAGGATGAAGTTTAAAAAACTCAGATAATTGCTCATAATCATATTCGTGTTCAAGAGTAATTTTTTTGGCAATGTTGTTTGGAATACTAACAGAAAAATAAATATTAAAATGTGTTGTCTGAAAGTTATTCTCTAATTTCTTCTGTAAACTATTGTTAGTTACTGAAAATCCAAATATAGGTGAAAGATAAACAAAGAGAGATGAAACTACTATTACATAAATACCTATAAAAAGTTTAGAAAATTTTTTATTTATGTTTTTGAGGATTAATAAAATTATACTCCCGAAAAATATCAGGTTTAGAGTCCTGTAGAGAATTAACTTTGTACTAACTTTAATTCCCTCATCGTAAATTGTTCCGGGGAAAAAACCAAATACAGGGTTAAAAAAGAAAATTTGAGGATTATAATAGAACTCAAAAAGTGGCATAGTTAAGATTAAAACTGTAATTACAATAAAGATTATAATTCTGAACTTTCTGAAATACGTAAAAGTCAAAAGTCCTGTTGCTGAGCCTAATATTACGGACGGAAAAGTAATAACAAGATAAAACAGAAATCCATCTTTAACCGAGCAAAACATTGTGAAGAAAGAATAGACCAGTGATATAACAAGAGGTACTATTAAAAAAATTAAAAAGGCAATTGCGGTTTTCTTAATTCCAGGTCTATTCGGCTCAATTAAATTTGTTCGTTTAGTAAAATAATTTATTGTATAAATGCCTGAAACAAAGAATAAGAGCACAGAATTGGCAAGAGAAAATTCAAACCCGAAAACATTAACTAAAGGAAAAAACAGAAAAGTAATGTTGAAGATAAAGATTATAAGAAGGTATATAAGCAGGTTTTTATAATTTTCTAATATAATTGTGAATGAATTCACAACTAAAATTCAGCTCCCGGTACTCTTTCAATATCAGCACCCAGTGCACGTAATTTTTCTTCAATCTTTTGATAACCTCTATCCAAATGATAAACCCTGAGAATTTCTGTTGTTCCATCTGCTGCCAATCCGGCTAATACAAGGCTTGCACTTGCTCTCAGGTCAGTCGACATTACTTTTGCTCCTCTTAATTTTTTTACACCTTTCACTATCGCTTTGTTTTTCTTAACACTGATGTTTGCTCCCAATCTGACTAGTTCCGGAACATGTGAAAATCTATCAAGGTATATTGTATCGTTAATTTCAGATACACCATCAGCCAAAGACATGTATGCAATCCATTGAGCCTGCATATCAGTAGGATAGCCTGGAAAAACTGAAGTTTCTATATTAACCGGACTTATTGAAGTTTTGCTTGCTGTTAATTCAATTATATTATTGTTCTTTAATATCTTACAGCCACTATCCTCAAGTTTTAAGAGAACAGTTTCAAAATATTCAGGTAAAATACCACTTATCTTTATTTTTCCACCGGTTAACGCCGCTGCAATTAAGATAGTCCCGGCTTCAATTCTGTCAGGAATTGTTTCAATTTCACTGTGAAATAACTGGTCAACACCTTCAATAGTTAAAACCGAAGTTCCGATGCCGCCAATCTTTGCTCCCATTTTCAAAAGATAATTAGCAAGATTAGTTATCTCTGGTTCTTTGGCAGCATTATTAATTACTGTTGTTCCTTCTGCAAGTGTGGCAGCCATTAATAAATTTCCTGTCGCTCCAACTGATGATATATCAAAATCTATCTTTGTTCCTTTTAATTTTTTTGCTTTAGCAATAATGTACCCTCCAGAAAGATCGATCTCAGCACCCATTTTTTTCAGGCCTTCAAGATGCAAATTTATTGGCCTTGGTCCCCATGCACACCCTCCGGGAAGAGACACCTTTGCTGTGCCATACCTAGCCAATAGCGGACCTAATACATAAACGGAAGCTCTCATTTTCTTTACGTGCTCATAAGGAGCATCCTGACTGGTTATATTGGTAGTATCCAGTTCAAGAGTATGGTCTTTGAATTGTGATTTAACCCCCAAATGGCCAAGAAGCTTCAGCATCGTAAATACATCATTCAATTCAGGCGTATTGTAAAGAACTGACTTGCCTGTAGACAACAACGATGCCGGCATTAAAGCGAGAGAAGCATTTTTGGCGCCATTAATTTTTACGCCACCTGTTAATTTTTTACCGCCACGAATTACAAATTTATCCAAGACTTTTTGTATTTCTTTTATGATTCAATAACTAAAAGATAATTAGTGAAACAACTTAAATATACAAGCTGGCAAAAACAATTTACTTATTATTGGCCAAAAGAATTGTACCACCATAGCCTACTACAACTATTTTCTTTGATGGTAAAATTGAAAGCTGTGTTAATGCTCCGGATTTCCCTTTGCCTGTTGATTCCCAGCTTTCTCCTCCATCATCAGTTACTAAAACCTCGCCACTGTTTCCAAGGATTATCCCCTTATTGTTATCGATAAATGAAACTGAATAAAGTCCTGAAATTGTCCCCGAAGATACTTCTTCCCAGTCAGTGCCTCCGTCACTAGTTCTAAAAATTTCGCCACCTCCGCCAGTAACAATACCAACCTTACTGCTTAGAAAGCAAATTCCACGAAAATAGGAATCACTAAGTCGTTTCATTTTATTCCAGATAATTCCTTGATCAGTCGTTTTTAGCAGTTCACCATTCCAGCCCACTGCAAAGCCAACTCTATTAGTTGAGAAATCCAAATTATAAAGCAGATCCCTTGAGGGAGATAGGACTCTTTTCCAAGTATTTCCTGAATCAGTACTTTTCAAAATTGCTCCGTTTCCTCCAACAATAAATCCGATATTTGAGTTTGGTAATATCTTAATCCCAAATAACGATTCACTAACATCAGTCCGAATATGCCCCCAGTTTCTCCCACCATTATATGTAATAAGTATTGTCCCTTTTTCGCCAGCTATAATACCAATCGAAGCATTAAAAAATTTAATGTCAAAATATGTTGTCCTAGAATTCTTAAAAGGAATAACCGACCATTTTTTCCCGCCATTAGTTGTTTTAATTAATGCTGCATTAGTACCGCATGCAAAACCAACTGAGTCATCAATGAAAGCTACTCCGTTCAAATCGGTTGTTATAGGACATTCAACTTGTTTCCAATTTGACCTGGCTAAGTAGGATGAATTAGCCTCAGATGAGTTTGTCCCATCACCAAATAGCTTAAATCCTTTATTATTACCGGATGCCAGGAGTTCTGAAACTTGTTGATAAACGAAATATCCCAATGCAGAAAAAGCAGCTAAAGCAAATATGGTTATAACAAATATTTTTAATCTTCTTAAAAATTTCCTGGGCTTAAATCTGACATTAACTTGCTTGGTAATTTTTTTTGTTCGCTTGGGTTTCTTATAGGGCTTTAGCGAAATGGAATCAAGATCTCCGGCAAATTCTTCACAGGATTGAAACCTCCTGGAAGTTGATTTGCTCAATGCCTTGCCTAAAACTGAGTCGACAGATGCGGGTATATTGTCAAACTGGCTTGAAAGTTTTAATGGATTCTTTTTTAGATGAGCCTCCATAATATGAAAATCTGTTGGAGCTTCAAAAGGAGTTTTTCCACTGAGCATCTCATAAAAAGTTATACCTAGAGAATAAATATCACTTAGAATTGTTGGTTCCTGAGCCTTAATTTGTTCAGGACTCATATACAATACAGTACCGAGTTTCGTTCCGGTTTTTGTTATTCCTTTAACGTCGTGGAGAGATTTTGAAATTCCGAAATCCATAATTTTGGGAACACCGTCCTGATTTATAATAATGTTTGAAGGTTTTAGATCCCTGTGAATAAATCCTTTTGAATGAGCATACCCTACGCCAGCTAAAACCTGTTTTAGTATTTTAATTGCCTCGGTCAACTCCAGTTTACCCTTTCTCTCAATCATACTTGAAAGGGTTATACCTGGAACATACTCCATAACTATTCCCAGTAATCCATTGCCTTCTGTAAATCCGTAAACCGGAACAATATTGGTATGATTTAATTTTGCCTGATGTTTCGCTTCTCTTTTGAATCGCTCAACAAAACGTGGGTTTTTAAGGGCTTGATCATTCAAAATTTTCAGAGCTATAAATCTTTCGAGTTTCAGATCGAAGCCTTTATAAACCACACCCATGCCTCCCTCACCGAGCACACTAACAATTTTGTAGTTCTCAATTACTTCACCAACCATAAACACTTACATCCCGGTAATGATAACAAAGGTATAGTTATCAGGTGCTCCCCTTTTTTCAACAAGATTAGCAATTACTTCAGAAATGTAATGGGAATTATCACTTATTAAAATTTCTTCGAGTTCATTATTTTGTATAACTGTGGTAACACCATCAGTGCATATAAAAAATTTTGAGGAATCGTCAGGATTTATTTTTAGTTTGCTTACATCAACTTCAACGTTTTCACTATCACCAAGTGCTCTCATTATTATATTTTTATTCGGATGATTTTCCGCTTCTTTTAATGTTAAGTAACCTTCATCAATTAACTTCTGAACTAAAGAATGGTCTTTGGAAAGTTGCTTTAGTTTTTTGTTTTTAAGATAATATAGTCTGGAATCACCTACGTGTCCCCAGTATGCAGTATCATCTTTAAGAAATAAGGCTTCCACAGTAGTAGCCATTCCTTTTCTGTCAAAATCCTTGCTTGATTCTTCCATTACAATCTTATTGGCTTCGAGAATGGAAAGTCTTATCCTCTCAAGATATTCTACCTCTTCTAGGTTTTGAAACGTTGTTGAAATAGTCTGGACAGCTAGTTTTGATGCGATGTCGCCGGCTTTATTACCACCCAAGCCATCACATACAACTGCCAAAAGCCCATTCTCCACTTCAAAAACACCAAATGAGTCTTCATTTTCTGTTCTTTTAAGACCAGTATCTGTTAAGGTAACGTATTTGAATTTCATTCATCACCAAACAGTTAATTTGAGGGAAAAATTTTGCGTTAGGTTTCAAAATACGTAAATCTACGCTAAAAATCCTAAAGATTTATTACGAATTTAGTTTAAGATTTTTCAGCAAGTCCTTTTATCCTAACATATTAGAAGTTCGCCTAAACTACAACTAATTTGCTAAACATTGCCGTTAACTGTATATTTAAGTTTAAAAATTTTGAAAATGACTTAGTCTTTTTCAGATAAATTCCCTGAAATATAGGTTATTTTTCCTTCTGCAGGAAACCTTCAAAATGTTAATAATCAAAACTTATTAAGAATAAGAGAGTCAATTTCAATTAATAAATAAGCGAGAATGGCGGAATTGGCAGACGCGCTAGACTTAGGATCTAGTACCGCAAGGTGTCGGGGTTCGAGTCCCCGTTCTCGCACACAAAATTAGCAAGATCAAAAAGAGGTAAAATTGGACGTAAAAATTAATGACGTAAATGCATCTGAAAGAGAACTTGAAGCTACTTTCAAATATGATGAAATAAAATCGGATATAGAAACAGAAGTACAAAAGCAAACCAGGAAAATACAACTACCGGGTTTCAGAAAAGGCAAAGCACCAATAAGCGTTTTGAAAAAAATGTACGGCGATACCCTTGAATATGAAGCCTCTGAAAAAGTTGCTAATAATCGTTTTTGGGAAATCTCAAAGGAAAAAGAACTAAAACCAATCGGGCAACCTTTTTTAAAAGACATAAAATTTAATCCAGGCAATGATCTTTATTTTAAAGTAGTTTATGAAACTTATCCTACACTTGAAGTAAATAATTATAAAGAAATGGAAATTGAGATTCCCGATTTCAGTGTAAAAGACGAAGACATTGAAAAAGAAATTGAGTATATAACTAGGGCCAACAGTACTAAAGAAACAGCAGAAGTAGTAGGTGATGATAGAAATTATCAGCTCGATCTCGAAATAACCCGGGTTGATGAGAACGGCGAAATCTTCAAAAATTCAAAACCTGAAAAGATACAAATTGACCTTTCGAATGAAAAAGTTCAGCAAGAAATAGTAGAAAATGCAAAAGGTAAAAAGGCAGGCGAAACTTTCAGTTTCTCTTTTAAAGACAATAGAACAATTAAAAACAGCGAAGGTAAAGAAGAAAAAATTGAAGAAACTTATAATTATATAGCCAACATAAATGGGATAGAAAAAATTGTTCTTCCTGAATTAAATGAGGAACTGATTAAAAAAGTTACAAAAGATAAGGTGTCAACTGAAGAAGAGTTGCGGGCTGATATTAAAAAAGATATACAGGGTTTTTATGATCAGAGAATGGAAGAAATTTTAAACAGCAAACTGATCTCCATGATAATAAAATATAATAATTTTGATCCCCCAAAAACTCTTGTGTATAATATATTGAATGAGCTTGTCAAGCACGAAGAAGAGCATGCTAAAAAAGAAAAGTATAAAGCATTTAATAAAGAAGAGGCAACCAAAAAATTATTACCGAATGCCGAAAATGAAGTTAAATGGTTTCTTATAAAATCAGAAATTCAAAAAAAGGAAGATATAAAAACCTCTGATGAAGACTTGAAAGAATTAGCAAAGAAAGATTCTGAAAAGACAGGAATAGACATTGAGAAACTTATGAACTATTATAAATCGTCAAACTATGGAGACAAATTGCTCGATAAAAAGCTTTTTGATTTCCTCAAAGAAAATAATAAAATTAAAAAGGTAGATCCTGAAAAGTTTTCAAAAACCGAAGAAAAGGAGACTAAATGAGTAAGAACAATGAATTTCAAGCCCAGCTCGTTCCGTATGTAATTGAACAAACTGGACGCGGCGAAAGAGGGATGGATATATTCTCACGTTTATTACGTGAACGTATTGTTTTTGTAGGCACAGCAATCGATGACCATATTGCCAGTTTAATAATAGCTCAGTTGATTTTTCTTGAGGCCGAAGATTCCGATAAAGATATTAATTTATATGTCAATTCTCCTGGTGGCAGCGTTACCGCGGGGCTGGCAATTTACGATACAATGAAATATATAAAACCGGATGTTGCTACTATATGTGTTGGCATGGCAGCAAGTATGGGAGCTATTCTTTTGGCCGGAGGAGCTGCAGGAAAACGTACTGCGTTACCCAATGCTAAAATAATGATACATCAGCCATGGGTCGGTGGTTTGCAGGGACAAACTACAGATATTGAAATTCACGCCAAGGAAATGATTAAAACCAGAGAAACACTATATAAGATTCTAGTCGAACATACCGGTAAAACTATGAACCAGATTACAAAAGATTGTGACAGGGATTATTTTCTGACTGCGGAAGAAGCCAAAGAATATAAGTTAATAGATAATATTCTTGAAAAGCGAATACCTCTTGATAAGAAAAAATAACTCCGGTGAAAAGGGATCATTATTTGATCCCTTTTTAATTTTATTTTATACTATATTATCCGTTAGTTAGCCTTTTCCTTTTTAACGAACAAGAAATTATTATAAATATATTTTTTGCACTTGAAATACTTAACTTTTATAATATTTTTATAGTCACACATCATTTTATAAACTATGATCGGGATAAGATTTACAGATTTCATCCCTGAAGATCCAGGGAAGAAAAAGTTTGAAGATTTACTGAAAATATTTCTTCAATTACTGACAATCGCTTCGGGTGATGTAGCACAGGCACTGGAGTGGTTGAATCAGATTGATCAAAAGTACGGTCTTACCGATAATGAATACGGTGTTGGTAATTTTATACAGGAGTTAAAGGACAAAAATTATATAAATGAAGATGAAAATGATCGACTAATTATTACAGCAAGGAGTGAACAGTCAATAAGAAAGCAAGCACTTGAAGAAATTTTTGGTAAGCTCAAGAAATCAACAAGAGGAAACCATAGGACACCCTATACAGGTCAGGGTGATGAAAGTACATCAGACAGGCGCGAATATTACTTTGGCGATAGTATGGATCAGATAGATATGACTGATTCAATAAAAAATGCTCAAATAAACCACGGGCTAGATGATTTCAACCTGACTGAGAATGACCTGGAAGTTGAAGAAAGAGATTTTAAGGCGCTAACTTCAACAGTATTAATGATAGATATTTCACATTCAATGATTTTATATGGTGAAGACAGAATCACACCAGCTAAAAAAGTTGCAATGGCTTTATCAGAATTAATAGCAAGAAAATATCCAAAAGACACTCTCGATGTAATAGTTTTTGGTAATGATGCCTGGCCGATAGAAGTTAGAGATCTTCCTTTCCTAAATGTTGGTCCTTATCATACTAATACCGTAGCAGGACTCGAATTATCAATAGATATATTAAGGAGAAGAAAGACCTCGAATAAACAAATATTCATGATAACTGACGGGAAACCAACCTGTCTTAAAGAAGGGCTGAAATATTATAAAAATAGTTTTGGTTTGGATAGAAAAATTATGAACAAAACTCTTGACCAAGCTGCCCGCTGCAGAAAATTAGGAATACCGATTACTACTTTTATGATTGCCCGTGATTCTTATCTGCAACAATTTGTAAGGGAATTTACTAAAACTAACGGTGGAAGAGCTTTTTACAGCAGCCTTAATGGACTTGGTGATTATATTTTTGAGGATTATATTAGAAACAGGCGAAAGCGCGTAAAGTAGATACCTTTCATTATTTTAATAAATTATATCTGAACCGGAGAATTCTTATTTATGGATAATCGCGAAATTAATACACTTGGAAAATTAAAGAAAAGTGGATATAAATCAATCTCGATTAAAGATGAACTAAGAAATAATTTAATAGACAGTCTGAAAAATAGTCATAATCCTTTTGAAGGCATTCTTGGATATGATGATACAGTAATTCCGGATATACAGACAGCAATATTGTCACGCCATAATATTATTTTGTTAGGCTTGCGTGGACAGGCAAAGACTAAAATAGCAAGATTACTTATAAATCTTCTGGATGAATATATTCCAATTATTGAAGGAAGCGAACTAAACGATGATCCGCTTATGCCACTCTCAAAATATGGCAAAGATGTTATTGCTAAAGATGGTGACAATACAAAAATCAGCTGGATTCATAGAAGTGAAAGATATACTGAAAAATTAGCCACTCCTGATGTTTCTGTTGCAGACTTGATTGGTGATGTTGATCCTATAAAAGCTGCATCACTTAAATTACCTTATTCTGATGAAAGGGTTATTCATTTCGGACTTATTCCGAGATCACACCGCTCTATATTTGTCATTAATGAACTACCTGATTTGCAGGCAAGAATCCAGGTAGCACTTTTTAATATGCTGCAGGAATCTGATATCCAGATAAGAGGATTTAAAATCCGCCTCCCTCTAGATATACAATTTGTATTTACAGCTAATCCTGAAGATTACACAAACAGAGGGTCTATAGTAACTCCTCTGAAAGATAGAATCGATAGTCAGATATTAACTCATTATCCAAAAACAATAGAGCTATCAAAACAAATAACAAACCAGGAAGCAACTACTTCTGCCGAGCAAGATGAGACAGTAATAGTCCCAGAACTATTAAAAGATCTTGTAGAGCAGATTGCTTTTGAGGCCAGGGAGAGTGAATACATAGATTCCAAAAGTGGTGTATCTGCGCGTTTAACAATTTCTGCTTATGAAAATCTTGTTAGTACTGCCGAACGACGAAGAATATTAAATAATGACAAGAATACAATTGTAAGAGTTTCAGACTTATATGGTGTGATACCTGCAATCACAGGGAAAGTAGAATTAGTATACGAAGGTGAACAAGAAGGCCCCTATAAAGTCGCAAATATATTAATTGGTAAGGCTATAAAAACAATTTTTGAAAAATACTTCCCTACCCCGGATCAGTTGAAAAAAACAAAAGCTGATAACCCTTATCAGAAAATTACTAACTGGTTCAGTAAAGGAAATGAACTTGATGTACTTAATACTATCTCTAACAAAGAGTATAATAATTTGTTATCCGGAGTGCCGGGTCTGTCCGATGTTGTCAATAAATTTGTAAAAGACGAAAATAAATATCACCTACTTTACATGGAATTTTTACTTCACGGACTTTCAGAGTTTTCGCTTTTAAGCAAATTCCGGTTGGAGAGAGGGTTACAATTTAAGGACATGCTCAGTTCGATGTTTACAATGTCTTCACCTGAAGAAGATAGCAGTGATGATGATGACAATTTTTACAGATAAATTATTTCCTATCTAGTTTCAGAACTACCTTTTTATCTTGCTTGGAAGAGATATATTCTTTTAAGGGTACTGATGACTTAAATATATCCACAAAATCATTTTTTTCATTTTCTATTTTCTTAACTTTTTGATCGGATCTTTTTTTCTTTAAGAATTCACTGAAAAGACCAGAACCATCTTTCCCCGGCTCACTTTTTGGAGTTTCAGTTTTCTCAATAGAACTCTTTCCCTTAAAACTCATCTTCATAATTTGTGTATAATCAAAATCTTTATCTTCAGAAATCTCATGCTTTATTTCTTTTATGTTTTCCTTTTGTTCAGATGAAATTTCTTTGGCAGTTTGTCTGATTTTCTCAGCAATAGTGACTTCGTTCTTTTCTTTCGATCTCTTTTCGCCATTTTCTGTTTTATTTTCAGCTACTGTTTTAGCCTCCTTTTCAGTTATACCTTTTTGATTTAAGCTGAAGGCAGTAATCGCGTCTGCTAAAATTTTATCATTCTGAAATTTTGCTTCCATACCTTCTAGATCAACTGCATAGATTTCAGCAAAGTTCGGTAAACCCCCTTTACGATTTAAAGTGGTAAGTCCGACCTGTTGAATTCTGAATCTAAGATCATTAATGTCCATCATTATTTTATATTTTTCTAATTCCTTTACTGCAAACACGGGATCAAGATAAATTAGTTCGGTCTGATCATTAATATTTAATAAGATTCCATATCTTGAATCTTCTAACTGAAAATCTTTTACATTTGTTAGAAGCCGGTACACTATTAAATTCTTGGGTGTAAACTCATTTATAAAGCTGCATACATTACTTAAGTTAATCGTTTTTGGCAACTTTTCTTTATCATCTTTAAAAATAATTTTGAAATTTTTATCAAGATTAAAAATGTTTTGAGAATAGATAATTATATCGTTCTTTTTTACATCTAATGTCTCAAGAAGCATACATATTCCCTAATAATTATTTCTTAGAACCTTTTCAAAATACAAAATTTTAGCTTTAACTTGAAAGAATAATGTTTACTCCGCAATTCTAATAATTATTGAGGACGCAATGGTAATTTTTAAACGGAAAAGCAAAGAGCTACATACTCGTCCAGACTATTAATCCAAGATCGAATTGGCTGATCAGCAAAGGATTATTTGGTAATATCCTTACAGTATAACCAAGTTGACCCGTTATTTGGGAATTAATCTTACCCTTGTAAGTAACTACCCCGGTTGTAGATTTGGCACTGCTGGTTTCCATATCGACAGTTCTATTAAGTTCAGGATTATCTTTATTTTCAAATAATCCATAATACAATTGAACTACAACATCGTTTGGGGTAAGGTTTCCCAGATCAACTTCTGCTGTTACCAGATATTCATCACCTACAAATACTTTATCTTTCATTCCATTTGAATGAACTTTCAGGATTTTAATGGAATTCCAATTTTGTTGAATATTATTTTTCCAAGAAGATAATTCCTTTGTCTTTTTCCACTTGCTATCTTTTAGCACAGCCCTTTTTTCAAAGCTGGGTTTATAATAATTTTCAAAATACTCTTCTACCATTCTGTGCGTATTATATACCGGCCCTAGTTTTTTAATAGAGTTTTTAATTTTTTCTATCCATTTTCTTGGAATTTGATCATCACCTCTTGAATAGAATAAAGGAACTATTTGCGTTTCAAGAACGCTATAAAATAGTCTGGCTTCAATCTCATCCTGATAATCGCGATCCTGATATTCCTCACCATTACCAATCTTCCATCCAAGCTCAGGATCAAAAGCTTCATCCCACCAGCCATCAAGAACGCTTAAATTAAGACCACCGTTTGATATAATTTTCATTCCCGATGTTCCACTTGCTTCAAAAGGTCGCCTTGGCGTGTTAAGCCAAACATCGCATCCTTCAACAAGATATCGTGCAACATTCATATCATAATTCTCAATGAACACAATTTTTCTTCTAAACCTGTCTTCTTTTGCCATCTGAACAATTTCCTGAATAAGTTTTTTACCTTGTTCATCCTGAGGATGTGCTTTACCTGCAATTATAAGTTGAGCAGGAAACTCTCTATTATTAAGTATTTCATACAACCTGTCAATATCATTAAATATTAATGTTGCCCTTTTGTAAGCAGCAAACCTTCTTGCGAAACCGATTGTCAAAGCAGTCGGATCCAGTACTTCAGCAGCAGCCGCAATCTCATATTGACTTTCCCCTCTGCTTTTTAATTGTTTTATCAATCTCCTCCTCGCAAAAGCAACGAGTCTTTCTCTTCGTCTTTCATGTGTTCTCCAGAGTTCTTCATCAGGAATTTTATCAACCCTTGAATAAATATCTTTTGCTGAAGGATCATTTAGCCATTTCTGCCCCAGGTATTGTAAAAATAAACTCTCCATCTCAGCCGACATGTGAGAACGGGTATGAATACCATTGGTGATATGTCCAATAGGAATTTCATTAAATGGAATTTCTCTATAACCGGATACCCACATTTTTTTTGAAATAGTGCCATGTAATTTACTTACTCCATTTACATATCCAGATGTATTCATAGCAAGGTGTGCCATATTAAAAGCACGTGGATTTTTATCGTTATTAATATTTCCAAGCAAATAGAAATCCTTATCAGTAATCTTCAATTCATTTCTATAATAATTTCCAAAATATTTTTCTACAAGTTCATTTGCAAAAACATCTATACCCGCCGGAACCGGAGTATGTGTGGTAAAAATATTGGAATAATAACCAACCTCTTTAGCTTCTGTAAAAGAAAGTCCCTCATTCATCATAGCAAACTTTATTCTTTCGAGAGACATAAAAGCAGAGTGTCCTTCATTCATATGACAAACATAAGGTTTTATATTCAGCGCATGCATTGCTCTGATTCCACCAATGCCCAGAATTATCTCCTGTTTAATTCTTGTCTCGCTATTTCCACCATAAAGAGTTTCAGTAATTTTCCTATCGGCTTCCGTGTTTAGTTGGGTATTAGTATCCAGCAAATAAAGAGGTATCCTTCCAACCTGAATTTTCCATATTTGTATAAAAACCTCTCTCTCATTAAATGTTACGGAGATTGTAAGTGGCTCACCGTTTTCTTTTTTAATAAGATTCATTGGCAGGTTTTCAAAATCATTCATTTCGTATCTTTCCTGCTGCCATCCATCTGAAGTAAGATATTGTTGGAAATATCCTTCTTTATATAACAAACCTACACCTATTAAAGGTATACCCAGGTCGCTGCAGGCTTTAAGATGATCGCCTGATAAAACTCCAAGTCCTCCGGAATATGTCTGCAAGCATTCTGTCAAACCATACTCTGCAGAAAAATAAATTATATTAAATCTGCTAAAGCTAGAATAATTTTTTTCAAACCAGGTTTTTTCTTTCAAGTATTCCTGCAACTTTGTATAAACACGGTCAAGATGAGCCAAGAATCCATCGTCACGTGAAGCTTCTTCAAGCCTTTCCTGGCTTATTTTTCCTAAAAGCATAATTGGATTGTGGTTTGTTCCTTCCCACAATTCTGCATCAAGTCTTTTAAATAAGTCGCGAGAGTCCCAGCTCCAGCTCCAGTATAAATTATATGAAATCTCTCTTAACTTTTCTAAACTTTTGGGCAACGATGGCACCACCTGATACGTACCAAGAAATTTATACATTAAATCTCCCGATTTTTTATATTATTATTCTCTTAGTAGATTAGAAATGAATCATTCACAACTCAAAATATAGCAATTATAAACTTATCATAAAATTATTTGACATAATTGTAATTGTATAATTTTTAGACTTTTATGGTAATTTTCCACTCCAAATAGGTAGGTATAGCTTTTTACAGTAATGCTTATTTAGCATATACAACTAAATAATCCCAATTGTCAACCAACCTCTATATTTATTCAAATATTGAGATAAACAACATGAGACATTTCCCCATTTGCAAGATTTATCAGCTGAAAGTTTTTAAGTGAGAGACACAAAGCGTGGGGGCAAGAACATTTCCTGCCCCTTAAAATTTATTACTACCAATAAATATTTATCTTTTTGAATTTTTATTTAAGCAAATTCATTTTCTTGGTTTTGACATAATTGCCCACAGTCAATCTATATAGATAAATTCCACTTGCAGCGGCAATTCCATTTTTATCATTGCCATTCCAGTAAACAATATGGTAACCGGCTTGTTTTTGTTCATCAAGTAAAGTGGTCACTTCCCTTCCAAGAATATCATATATCGCTATTCTCACTTTTGAATCATTTGGGATGTAAAACTTAATTGCAGTTGATGGATTGAATGGATTTGGATTGTTTTGTAAAAGCTTTGCCCTATCTGAACCGTTGAGCAATACTGTTATAGCATCATAATATTCAAAATTACCATCATAATCTATTTGCTTTAACCTATAGCTGAATGATGTTCCACCTGTAGGGCTGTCTGTATATGAATAAGACTTAGGTGAATTACTGTTACCTGAACCGGCTACGAAGCCAATCTTATTCCAATTCTCAGTTCCCTGTTTTCTTTCAATATCAAATCCATAATTATTTACTTCCGTTGCCGTTTGCCATTTGAGAGTAACTTTGTCTTTAGTTGAGTATCCGGTAAACGAGGAAAGTTCAACCGGAAGACCAGATGCATCGGATATTGAAATATTATCAAGAGTAAATGATGTCCCATCAAGCCAATATGTACTCGAAGCTAAAAATTTAAATCTCGCAAGTGTTTGCGTGGGTGTCTCAACATCAATATCATCAAATTCTAAAGTATTATCTACCCAAACATCCGCTGTGTTATCAGTCAGTGATTCTGAAGATGCATCTGGAGCTGCATAAATTTGCGTCCCACCGGAATTATTTAATACCCAAGTTATAGTTTGTTTACCAGAATATATATTGTTGCTGGTAGTATTATTTGAAATATCTTTAACAATAAATTCGCCCGATGTAGCTGTAGTATT
>Ga0315540_10000278_pt1 | contig 28162 bp, 23 predicted proteins | sample SalMarSW160110MG_FD_203677 | JGI IMG/M metagenome (GOLD analysis project Ga0315540, IMG submission 203677) | Salt marsh sediment microbial communities from the Plum Island Ecosystem LTER, Massachusetts, United States - Salt Marsh Sediment SW1601-10 ...
CAAACACGCTCTAAACAGTCAAGCGCTGAACCGGCGCTTTTCCCACCCCCCGGGACCTTCGCGGCCGAAACGGCCAGCGGAGGCAGCAAAGCCATGTCTGAACGCCCCCCCCCGGCAGATGCCCGCTACACCATGTTCTGGCCGCCGTTGGCACTGAGGGTCGAGCCGGTGATGAAGCCGGCGTCGTCGGAGGCAAGGAACACCACGCAGCGGGCAATTTCCTCCGGTTCGCCCAGGCGCCGCACCGGGATCTGCGGCAGGATGTGCTTGTCGAGCACTTCCTGGGAGATCGCCCGCACCATCTCGGTGCCGATATAGCCCGGGCAGATGGCATTGACGGTGATGCCCTTGGACGCCCCCTCCTGGGCCAGCGCCTTGACGAAGCCGAGGTCGCCCGCCTTGGAGGCGGAGTAGTTGACCTGGCCGGCCTGGCCTTTCTGGCCGTTGATGGAGGAGATGCAGATGACCCGCCCGAAACCCCTTTCGCGCATGCCTTCCCAAACCGGACGTGTCATGTTGAAGAGCGAATTGAGGTTGGTGTTGATCACCTCGGACCACTGCTCGTGGGTCATCTTGTGGAACATGCCGTCGCGGGTGATGCCGGCGTTGTTGATGAGGATGTCGATGGGACCGACCTCGTTGGCGATGGCCGCGAGGTGGCGAGCGCAGGCGTCATGATCGCTGACGTCCCACTTGCGCACCTCGATACCGGTATCGGCCTTGAAGCGGTTTGCCGCCTCGTCGTTGCCATGGTAGTTGGCCACCACCTTGTACCCGGCGTTCTTCAGCGCCTTGGAAATCGCCGCGCCGATACCGCGCGTTCCCCCCGTCACCACCGCGATGCGTGTCATCTGACTTGTCCTCCCAACTCTTCAACCGGAACCGACGCGACGCATCAGCCCCGCCTGGCCGTTATTTGGCTCAGGCATGCTTCAGTTAAGCACAGGCCTAACCTTGCGTCTGGAAAATATGCCAAATCAAGAGACCTAGTCGCGCTCGACGCACATGGCGATACCCATGCCGCCGCCAATGCACAAGGTGGCGAGACCCTTCTTGGCGTCGCGCTTGCCCATTTCGTGCAGCAGCGTCACCAGGACGCGGGCGCCGGAAGCGCCGATGGGATGGCCGATGGCAATGGCCCCGCCGTTGACGTTGACGATATCGGTATTCCAGCCCATGTCGTGGTTGACGGCGCAGGCTTGGGCGGCAAATGCCTCGTTGGCTTCCACCAGGTCGAGGTCGCCGACCTTCCAGCCGGCCTTTTCCAGCGCCTTGCGCGAGGCGGGGATGGGGCCGGTGCCCATGATGGCGGGATCGACGCCGGCATGCGCCCAGGAGACGATGCGGGCCAGCGGCTTGAGGCCGCGGCGCTTGGCCTCGGCCGCCGACATCAGCACCACCGCGGCGGCGCCGTCATTGATGCCCGAGGCATTGCCGGCGGTCACCGTGCCGTCCTTTTCAAACGCCGGCCTGAGCTTGGCCATGCCCTCGAGGGTGGCGCCGGCGCGGATGTATTCGTCCTGGTCGACGACGATGTCGCCCTTGCGGGTCTTCACCGTGACGGGGCAAATCTCGTCGGCAAACTTGCCGGCCTTCTGGGCGGCCTCGGCCTTGTTCTGCGAGGCGACCGCGAAGGCGTCCTGCTGCTCGCGGGTGATCTGCCACTGCTTGGCGATGTTCTCGGCGGTGTTGCCCATGTGGTAGCCGTTGAAGGCATCCCACAGGCCGTCCTTGATCATCGTGTCGATCATCTTGAAATCGCCCATCTTGATGCCGTCGCGCAGCTTGGCGCAGTACGGGGCCTGGCTCATCGATTCCTGGCCACCGGCGGCGACGATATCGGCATCGCCATTGAGGATCTGCTGCATGCCGAGCGCCACGGCCCTGAGGCCCGAGCCGCACAGCTGGTTGACGGCCCAGGCCGGGCTTTCGACCGGCACGCCGGCGTTGATGGAGGCCTGGCGGGCGGGGTTCTGGCCGGTGCCGGCGGTAAGGATCTGGCCGAGGATGACCTCGTCCACGTCGGCCGGTTCAACCTTGGCACGGTCCATCGCCGCCTTGAGGGCGATGGAGCCGAGTTCGGAGGCGGCGAGGGTGTTGAAGGCCCCGGCGAACGAGCCGACCGCCGTGCGGGCTGCCGATACGATGACGACGGAATTGCTGGGATTTGCCATGGCTCATGTGCTCCCTGTCATAGCGTTTGCGGCCGGCGTTCACGTTGAGCGCGGCCGAGGATGCAGCATTAATGCCCCTTTCGCAGTCATTGTGCAATGCAGAATTGGTCTAACAAAATGCCGCGGCGCAACATGGAAGGCGGGGAAAGGTTACGGCTTTTGCACTTGCAATTGTGCACTGCAAGGCCCACAAAAAAGAGACAAGACCGCGAACAGGCGAGGACAGGCCGTGAACGAGGCTAATACAGCGGGCCGTGAGCCCATCGTCATCAAGAAATATGCCAATCGCCGCCTTTATAACACCGCGACCAGCAGCTACGTGACCCTTGAAGACCTGTCGCACATGGTGCGCGAAGGCACTGATTTCACCGTCTGCGATGCCAAGACCGGCGAGGACATCACCCGCACGGTGCTGACCCAGATCATCTTCGAGGAAGAGGGCAAGGGCACGACCCTGTTGCCGATCAATTTTCTGCGCCAGCTCATCCGCTTCTACGGCGACAGCATGCAGGCGGTGGTCCCGAGCTTCCTGGAGTTTTCACTCGAGTCCCTGATGCACGACCAGGACAAGATGCGCAAGCAGATCATGGACACCTTGAGCGCCGAACCGTTCCAGATGCTCGAGGGTCTCACCAAGCGCAACGTCGCCATGTTCCAGAACGCCATGGCGACCTTCAACCCTTTCGCCGTGGCTGGTGAGATGTCGCGCCGGGAGCCGGAAGCGACGAGACCCGGCAGCACGCCGCCCGAGGCATCGAAGACGCGCGAGGGGGCGAGCCAGTCGGATCTGGACAAGCTGCGCGACCAGCTTGTGGCCATGCAGAACCGGCTGGACGAACTGGCGGACAAGAAGAAGTAGCGGCTTAGCCGTTCGCCGATTTTGCCCGTGCCGCGACCGTTCGTGGGCGTAAGGCGGTGAAGGTGCGGTCGAGTACCGCAACGGCGGAGCGCAATTTCGACGGCTCAGGCTCATCGTCGTGCGATCCGCTGTCAGATTGCGGTTCGGGCTGCGGTTCAGGTTGCGGTTCAGGTTGCGTGGCGAGGCAGGTTTCGCTTGCTTCATCTTCGGCGGTGGCGCCGTCGGAGGTCTCGCTGCCCACCGGCATCGCCACGAAGGCATCGTCTTGTGCCGGTTCGGGATCGGCGATGGGGGCAGTTGCGTCTTCGGCGGGCTCAGCGGGATCCGCCACGATCGGCACGAAGGGCTGATCGCTGCCGTCGTCGTCGGCATCGCCGCTGGGCGGGCTGGCCCGGTCGATGAACCGGGAGGCATCGAAGACATGCTCGGGGGCATCGTGGCCGGCATCGTCGCCTTCACTTGCCCAAGGGACAACGAGGCTGGCGGAGCCGAAGAAATTGCCTTGCAGATAGTCGACGCCCCAGCTGGTCATCAGTTCTGCATCGCGTTCGTCCTGCACCCACTCGGCCACCGTCTTGAGGTCGAATTTCTTGGCGAGGTCGACCAGCGAACGGACGAAATACTGATTGTCGCGGTTCTCGCTCAGGTGCTCGCAGAACGAGCCATCGATCTTCACCATGTCGACGTTGAGAACCTTAAGATTGCGGAACGAGGTGTAGCCGGCGCCGAAATCGTCGATGGCGACCTTGCAGCCCAGTTCGCGCAGCGAGGTGATGAAGCGCACCGTCTCGTCGAGATCGTTGAGGGCCACGGTCTCGGTGATCTCGACGATCATCCGGTCGGTGACCTCGCGGTTTTCCTGCAGCAGGTCGGTAAGCTGGGTGAACCAGCGCGGGTCGGTCGCGGTCGTTCCCGACACGTTCAGCGACAACACGGCGTCTGGATGGCGCAGCAGGTTGTCGACCGCCATGTTCATCACCGTGCGGTCGATCAGCCGCACCAGCCCAAGTTTTTCGGCGATGGGGATGAGATGCACCGCGGCCACCGTGTCGCTGTCTTCGCAAGTCATGCGCAGCAGGGCCTCGTGAAAGGCGATTTCACGGGTTTCGGTGGAGATGATGGGCTGGTAGGCGAGCGTGAAGCGGTTTTCGCGCAGGCTGGTGACGATTTCCGCTGCGCAGCGGGCGTTGAGGCCGCGCACCGACAGGCGTTCGGGCGACGGCCGATAGGCGATGAAGGCATCGGAGGGTTGGCGCTTGGCCTCGGTCAGGGCTTCTTCGGCCTTGGCCATGGCGGCATTGGGATTGTCGGCATGCTGGGGCAATATCAGGCCGCCGATCGACAACATGGCCCATACCGGGCCGCGCTCGGTCTCGATGACGCTGTCACGGGCGACGCTCAAGAAGCGCTCGGCGGCGACATGCAGTTCCTCTTCGCTGCAGCTGCCCAGGATGATGCCGAACTTTGAACCCGAATAGCGGCCGATGAGATCGCCGTTGCGTACCACTTCGCGCAGGCGGCTGGCGACCGCGACGATAACTTCGTCGGCGATATCGAAGCCGTAGGCGTCGTTGACGACAGGCAAATTGCTGACCGATGCGATGAGATAGCCACAGGCTGTCCCGTTGTGCTCGGCGACGGCAATGTTCTCGCCCAGGGCCTCGGCAAGGCGACCGCGGTTCATCAGCCCGGTGAGCGGGTCGCAGTGTCCGAGAAACCGCGAATGGGCGTCGCGGGCCATGCGGTCGTCGATATGGCGGATGACGCCGAACACCTGGGCGGGTTGCTCGTCATGGCCGGCATACCAGCGGCCGACGTCCTCGATCCAGAACTCGCGCTCGTCGTTGCGGCCGAGCGGCTTCACCTTGTATTCAATCTGGAAGGGAACGCCTTCACCGTCGTCGCTCAAGGATGAACGCATCACCGCCTCGAAACGGGAGGTGAAATTGTCGCGATCGAGGAGGCTGGCATAGCCGCGGCCAGAACCCAGCAGTTCGGCATCGACACCGCCTAATATCCGGCTAACACCGCATGACCAGGTCAGCCGGTCGTTGCCGATGTCCCAGTGGTAGGCAGCTTCGCCGGCCGACTCGACGGCCATGCGGAGGCGCTCGAATTCATCGAAATCGCGCACCTTGGCGAGGGCATCGGTGGGGCTTTCGGGCGTTGCCGGCTCACTGGCGGAATCGACCGGATTGACCCGTGCGGTAACTGCTGACATCACTCTTGATCACCCGACTTTTCGCGAATTATTGAGCGCCGAGACGCTCGCCATCTGCTGTTCGGCCACCTGCGAACAGCCGAACATCGGGAAAAGGATATCGCCCCAATCGTAAAGAAACGCGAAACAGGCGGTGTTAATAGCCCAGCGCAAACCCGTCCTTGCGCGGGTCGGAACCGCCGATCAGAATGCCGCGCTGGCGATCGATCTCGATGGCCTGACCGCCACCCCATGGATCGTGGCGTCGTTCGACCCGGTGTCCCAGAGCTGCCAGACCAGTTGCTACCGCATCGTCGATGCCGTCCTCGATGCCGAGCACGCCCTTGTCAGGAAAGGCACGCGGCAGGTCGATGGCAGCTTGCGGGTCCATGCCATAGACGAAGCGATTGATCATGATCGCCACATGGCCCATGGGCTGGTAATTGCCGCCCATGACGCCAAACGGCATTTCCACCAGTCCGTCCTTCACGGTCATGGCCGGAATGATGGTGTGCAAGGGGCGCTTGCCCGGGGCGATGCAGTTGGGATGGGCAGGATCGGTGACAAAGGCCTTGCCGCGGTTGTGCAGCGTAACGCCCGTGGCCGGGGCAACGATAGCGACGCCGAAGTGGTCATAGACCGAGTTGATGAAGGAAACGGCCATGCGGTCACGGTCGACAACGCTCAGATAGACGGTATGCGAGCCGACCATGGGGACTTGCGATTCCGGGCCGCTGAAGGCTTTCTTGAGGTCGATGAGGCCGGCGATCATGTCGGCGGTCTGGTCCAACAATAAATCGGCCACTGGCACGTCCGCCTGGGCCGGATCGGCGATGTAGCGGTTGCGCAGCACCCAGGCGAGCTTCATGGCCTCGGTTTCGAGGTGGCGCCGCTCGACGCTGTCGGGGGCATGGCGGGCGAGATCGAAGCGCTTGAGGGCATTGAGGGCCATGAGGGCGGTGAGGCCCTGGCCATTGGGGGGAATCTCGAGGATGTCGCGGCCGCCAAAACCGGTCGAGATGGGCTCGACGAATTCGCCGGCGGCGGTGGCAAAGTCGTCAAGCGTCAAAAGGCCGCCGCGCGCGGCGAGGCAAGCAACCATGTCCGCGGCTACTCGGCCGCCATAAAAACCGTCGCGGCCTTCGCGCGCGATGGTCTTCAAGGTCTCGGCCAGCACCGGATAGCGCATGATCTCGCCCTCGCGCGGTGCACGCCCCGCGATCAGCAGATGTCGGCTGGCGCCTGCGTCGGCCTTCAGGCGGTCGACCTCGTCTGGCCAGTCGAAGGCGACCCGAGGCTGGGTTGGCACACCCTCTTCGGCATGGCGGATGGCCGGTTGCAGGCAATCGCCAAGCGTCAGGGTGCCAAAGCGCTTCAGCAGCCGGTCCCAGGCATCGATGGCACCTGGCACGGTGACCGCATGCACACTGTCGGGAGCGATTTCCGTGAGTCCGGAGGCTTTCAGCCAGTCGGCATCGGCACGCATGGAGGCACGGCCCGAGCCATTCAGACCCGTCACCTTGCCGTCGGGTTGGCCCACCAGCGCAAAGCAGTCGCCACCGATTGCCGTCATGTGCGGTTCGGTGATGCACAGCACGCCCGAGGCGGTGATAGCGGCATCTACCGCATTGCCACCGTTACGCAGAACGTCGATGGCCGCCAGCGTCGCAAGCGGCGATGAGGTGGCCGCCATGCCGTTCGCACCATAGGCTGTCGATCGCCCCGGGGTATGAAAATTTCTCATGGGTTCTACCTGAAATGAATACTCGATCCGGTCTCCGTGGGAGACCACGGGTTGACCGGCAAACTAGACCCGCGGGCCATGGCGTCAAGATGCAAACGACAGGCATCCAAATCATGGGTGGTGATACTTTTTTTGCATACCACTATGGAAAAAGCGGCAAACATGGCGTAGGAACCGCCGCGACAGTTCAAAAAAACGCCAAGCAGGAGGATGTCCCATGGCCGAGGTCAAAAGCGATATCGAAATCGCCCGCGCTGCGCACACGAAACCCATCATGGAAATTGGCGCCAAGTTGGGTATTGCCCCAGAGCATCTCATTCCTTTTGGTCATACCAAGGCCAAGGTCGACCTCGCCTATATCGACACCCTGAAAAACAAACCCAACGGCAAGCTGATTCTGGTGACGGCGATTACGCCGACCCCGGCCGGCGAAGGCAAGACCACCACGACGGTGGGGCTTGGCGACGGCCTCAACCGCATCGGCAAGAACGCGATGATCTGCCTGCGCGAGCCTTCGCTCGGACCCTGCTTCGGCGTCAAGGGGGGCGCTGCCGGAGGCGGCTATGCCCAGGTGGTGCCCATGGAGGACATCAACCTCCACTTCACCGGCGACCTGCACGCCATCGGCACCGCCCACAACCTGTTGTCGGCGATGATCGACAACCACGTCTACTGGGGCAACGATCTCGGCATCGATGTACGTCGCGTGGCCTGGCGTCGCGTCATGGACATGAATGACCGCGCCCTGCGCCAGGTCAACTGCTCGCTTGGCGGGGTGGCCAACGGCTTTCCGCGCGAGACCGGCTTCGACATCACGGTCGCCTCGGAGATCATGGCCATTTTCTGCCTGTCCACGTCGGTAGCCGATCTCGAGCGGCGCCTGTCGCAGATCGTCGTTGCGCAGCGCCGCGACCGCAGCCAGGTGTTTGCCCGCGAGATCAAGGCGCCCGGCGCCATGACGGTGCTTCTGAAGGATGCGCTGATGCCCAATCTGGTGCAGACCCTCGAGAACAACCCGGCTTTCATCCATGGTGGCCCGTTCGCCAACATCGCACATGGCTGCAATTCGGTGATGGCCACCACGACGGCGCTCAAGCTCACCGATTACGTCGTGACCGAAGCCGGTTTCGGCGCCGACCTCGGGGCTGAGAAGTTCTTTGACATCAAGTGCCGCAAGGCCGGCCTCAAGCCCGATGCTACGGTGATCGTGGCCACCATCAGGGCGCTGAAGATGCATGGTGGTGTCGCCAAGGACGATCTCAAGAAGGAAAATGTCGAGGCGGTGAAGAAGGGTCTCGCCAATCTTGGCCGCCACATCGAAAACGTCAGGAAGTTCGGCGTGCCGGTGGCTGTTGCCATCAACCATTTCGTCTTCGACACCGAGGCCGAGATCGAGGCGGTGAAGGCCTACTGCAAGGAACAGGGTGTCGAGGCGTTCAAGTGCACCCATTGGGCCGAAGGCGGCAAGGGCACCGAGGCGCTTGCTGCGGCGGTGGCCAGGATGGCGGAATCGGGTGAGAGCAAGTTCAACCCTATCTACGGCGACGACCTGCCGCTGTGGGACAAGATCAAGACCATCGCCAAGGAGATCTATCGCGCCGACGACATCTCGGCCGATGCCTCGATCAAGAACCAGCTCAAGGACTTCGAGGCTAACGGTTATGGCAAGTTCCCGGTGTGCATGGCCAAAACCCAGTACTCGTTTTCGACCGACCCGAACCGCAAGGGCGCGCCCACCGGGCACGTGGTGCCGATCCGTGAGGTCCGGCTGTCGGCGGGGGCCGAGTTCATCGTCGCCATCTGCGGTGATGTCATGACCATGCCGGGGCTGCCGCGTTCGCCGGCGGCCGAGGTCATCGGGCTTGAAAACGGCGTGGTCGTCGGATTGTTCTAGGGCATCGGCCGACTTGCAAGACGACGACGGCCCGGGCGACATCATCGCCCGGGCCGTTTTCATGGTCGATGTGCCTGGTCGATCAGGCCCTGAGGCACTCGTTGTCGGGATCGAAGGGGCTTTCACCGATGACCGTCGCCTTGTGCATCTGACCGAGGATCTTGATCTCCAGTTCAGTGCCTTCGCCGCCATGCTCGGGCTTGACCATGGCGAGCGCCAGCGACTTGCCGACCCGCCAACCGAAGCCGCCGGAGGTGGCGCGGCCGACCAGCTCGCCGTTGCGGTAGATCGGCTCGGAGCCACGCGCATCGGCATCGCTCACGCCATGCACTTCCATGGTGACGTATTTCCACTTGTCGCCCGCGGCATGGCGCTCGACCAATGCATCGCGGCCGAGGAACTGGCCCTTGTTGGGATGCACGAAGCGGTCGAGACCTGACTCGTAGGCGGAATACTCGATCGACAGTTCGCGCGGAATGAGACGATAGGACTTTTCGATGGCAAGCGACGTCATGGCACGGATGCCGAACGGCTTGATGTCGAATTCGGCACCCGCTGCCATAACCAGATCGAAGATGGTGTTCTGCATCTCCATGGGGTGATGCAGCTCCCAGCCGAGTTCGCCCACGAAGTTGACCCTCAGCGCCTGCGCCTGGGCAATGCCGACACTGATCGGCTTGCCGGTCAGCCACGGGAAGCTGGCGTTGGACAGATCGGTGTCGGTCAGCTTTTGCAGCACATCGCGCGACGCGGGGCCGGCGAGCACCAGGACGCCGTACTGGCCGGTGACCTTCTGCAGGCGAACGTCTCCCGTAGCGGGCAAAAGCTTCGTCAGGGTATCCCAGTCGTGGCGCTCGAAGGCGCCGGGGCCAACCATGTAGAAGCTCTGCGGCCCGGTGCGGTGGACGGTGAATTCCGAACGCACGCCGCCGGTCTGCGAGAGAAGGTGACAAAGGCCGACGCGGCCGATCTTCTTGGGGATGCGATTGGCAAGGATGGAATCGAGCCACGCATCGGCGCCCGGTCCGGAACACTCGTATTTGGCAAACGCCGTCATGTCGAGCAGGCCCACCTTCTCGTGCACGTGGCGGCACTCGTTGCCGACATGCTCGAAATAGTTGGAGCGCCGGAACGACCACAGTTCCTTCACCTTCTCGCCCGGCGCGACGGGGGCGTGGTTCTCGTTGGTCAGAACGTCCGGCCGCTCGATCTCGGCAGGGTCAAATCCGTAGCCCTTGGGGGCAAACCAGTTGGGCCGCTCCCAGCCATAGACTGAACCGAACACCGCCCCCAGCGCCTTCATGTGATCATAGCACGGTGATTGCTTGACGGGCCGCGCTTCCGGGCGTTCCTCATCGGGGTAGTGCAACGTGAAGACCATGCGATAGGCCTCCTCGTTCTTCTTCTTCAGATAGCCGCGCGAGGCGTAGGGGCCGAAGCGGCGCGGGTCGACGCCCATCATGTCGATGGAGGGTTCGCCCTCGACGATCCATTCGGCCAGTTGCCATCCAGCGCCGCCGGCAGCGGTGACGCCGAAGGAATGGCCCTCGTTGAGCCACAGGTTGCGTCTGCTCCAGGCCGGGCCGATGATCGGCGAGCCGTCCGGCGTATAGCAGATGGCGCCGTTGTAGACCTTCTTGATGCCCACCTCGCCGAACGCCGGCACCCGCGCCATGGCGGTCTCGATGTGTGGGGCGAGGCGGTCGAGGTCCTCCTGGAAGAGTTCGTATTCGGCATCTTCCGCCGGACCGTCGACATAGCAGCAGGGGGCACCCTTCTCGTAAGGGCCGAGCAACAGTCCGCCGCTTTCCTCGCGCATGTACCAGGACGAATCCGACTCGCGCAAAACCCCCATTTCGGGCAGGCCCGCTTTCTGGCGTGCCTGGATTGCCGGGTGCGGCTCGGTGACGATGTACTGATGCTCGACCGGGATGACGGGAACATCGAGGCCCAGCATGTTGCCCGTCTGGCGCACGAAGTTGCCGGTTGCCGATACCAGATGCTCGCAAGTAATGTCGCCCTTGTCGGTCTTGACCAGCCATTCGCCGCCCGGTTTTTGCTCGATGCCGATGACCCGGGTCTTGCGGTAGATCTGGGCACCGCCGTCGCGGGCGCCCTTGGCCAGCGACTGGGTGAGGTCGGCAGGCTGGATATAGCCGTCGTCGGGGTGCTGGATGGCGCCGATGATGCCGTCAGTCTCGCACAGCGGCCAGATCTCCTTGAGCTCGGCCGGGGTGAGGAAGTTCACCTTGACGCCGATGGTTTCGGCCACCCCGGCGTAATAGTGATATTCGTCCATGCGTTCGGCGGTGCGGGCGAGGCGGATGTTGGAGACCTTCTTGAAACCCACATGCTGACCGGTCTCGGCCTCCAAACCGTCGTAGAGCTTGACCGAGTACTTGTGGATCTGGCCTACGGAATAGGACATGTTGAACAACGGCAACAGGCCGGCGGCATGCCAGGTCGACCCCGACGTCAACTCATTGCGCTCGATCAGCACGACGTCTGACCAGCCCTTCTTCACCAGGGCATGCAGCGTTCCGACGCCCACGACGCCGCCGCCGATCACCACCACGCGCGCATGTGTTTTCATATCCATATCCTCCGGGCCCGCTGGCTTTTCGATGCAATGGCGTTGGCGTCACCATAGTGGGCCACATTCAACAAGCGTGAGGTGGAACGACTGTCGCCCGCCCGAATCCGACATCCTTACCCGGCAAAACCGCCATCGGCCAGGTAGGCCAGTTCTTGCGGCGTCGACTTGCGTCCGAGGATTGGGTTGCGATGGGGAAAGCGCCCGAAGCGGGCGATGATGTCGCGGTGGAGGATGGCATAGGGCACATTCTCGGTCGGCCCGCGCGCCTGGAACAGGCCGACGCAGCGTTCCTGGGCATCGATGTCCTCGGCATGCTCGAAGGGCATGTAGAGCCATTTGGCCAGCGGTGCGGGGAACTGGTAGTGGTCGCCCCGGGCAATGGCCTGCCTGGCGAAGGCGAGGGCACGAGGGTCGGCGGCGAACATCGGCGGGGTGCCGCGATGGATGTTGCGGGAAAACTGATCGAGCAGGATGATGAGCCCCAGCGTCCCTTCGGGCGTTGCCGCCCAGTGATCGAGGTGGCCGACGCGCCCCTCGGTGAGGAGGCTCTTGAAACGTACCGAAAGAGCACCGTCGAAGGCGGCATCCTTGGTAAACCAGCGCTCCTCACCGGCATCGTTCCAGAAATCGATGACATCGCGGGGGCCGGCCATGGTCGCTCCTTTCAGCCTAGAGTCCAAACTCGCCGAACGGGATGAAGGAGACCATGTCGCCGGGCTCGACCCGTGTTGTCTCTTCGGTGACTTCGATAAGGCCCTCGGCCCTTGTCAGCCCGGTAATCAGGCCGGAACCATCGCGGGCAAACTTCATGGCGACCTGGCGGCCCTCGCGCTCTTCCAACCAGCCACGCCAGAATTCCCGGCGGTCGGCCTTTTTCTTCGGAATGGCGAAGCCCGATGGCACCTGGAAGCGTCGTGGCGGGCGCCAGTGGGCGCTTTGAAGGCGCGCGAACATGGGCTGCACGTAGAGCAGGACGGTGATGAACGCCGCCACCGGGTTGCCGGGAAGGCCGAAGAACACGGTATCGCCCACCTGGCCCATGGCCAGCGGCCTGCCCGGCTTGACGGCGATCTGCCAGGCATGCAGGGAGCCCATTTCCTGGATGGTCTCGACGATGAAGTCGGCCTCGCCGCGACTGGCCCCACCGGTGGTGAGGATCACATCGGCCTCCTGCGCCGCCTTGGCGACGGCCAGGCGGACTGCCTCGCGCTTGTCCGGCTGGATGCCGAAGTCGATACTCTCCACACCAGCCGCCGCCATAAGCCCCGTCAGCAGGGCGTGGTTGGAATCATAGACTTGGCCACTCCCCAGCGGATTGCCCGGCCGTACGACTTCATCGCCGGTCGAGATCAGCGCCACCCGCAAGCGGCGGGCACAGGCGATGCTGTCGCGTCCTGTGGAGGCAATGGCCGCCAGTTCCTGCGGTCTGAGGCGGGTTCCGGCAGTAACCACGGTGTCGCCGCTCTTGACATCCTCGCCGCCCTTGCGAGTGTTGGCGCCCATCTTTACTCCCGGCGGGATGACGACATCGTCGCCCTCGATATTCACGTCCTCCTGCATGATGCAGGTATCGGCGCCTTGCGGCATTGCCGCGCCGGTGAAGATGCGTGCCGCTTCGCCTGTGGCGAGCGGACGAGCGGGTGTGCGCCCAGCGGTCACCCGCATGACGACCGGCAGCCGGGTCTCGCCGGTAGCGAGGCTCGCGTGCGCCACGGCATAGCCGTCAATGGCGGCATTGGCAAAGGCAGGTACGTCGCGCGGCGCTACGATGTCCTCAGTGAGGATCCGGCCCAGCGCCCGATGGGTGGCAACCGGCTGCGGCTCGGCAACCGGCGACAGCCGTTGCAGAATGAGGGCCACCGCCTCGTCGTGCCTGAGCCGGTCGCGGTCATGCAGAAAGCAGTCGTCGAGGATGCGCCGCCTGGCGTTCATCGCGGGTCGAGCTCCATGCGGGTGATGATGAAGGCGGCAATCGCCTCGATATCGTCGCGCCCGAAGACCGGGACGCCGGCGCCGTCGACGGGGCCGCTCGCGGCAATCGCCACGACAGTGCCGTCGGCATTGTCGAGCGCGGGGTGATCGAGGTCGAGGTTACGCACCTCGATCCGGGGGAAGTGGTCGCGCTTGTACCCTTCCACCAGAATCAGATCGGCCGGTCCCATGTCGGCAACAACCTCGGCGAAGGTGGGTTCGGCCTCGTCATTCAGAGTGCGGATGTTGGCCCACAGGCGCCGCGACACCACGGCGACCTCGGCAGCACCTGCTGCCCGGTGGCGATAGCTGTCGCGGCCCTCGTGGTCGATTTCGAAGGCATGATGGGCGTGCTTGACGGTGGCGATGCGGTATCCACGCGCGGTCAGATTGCGCACTAGCCCTTCCAGCAGCGTGGTCTTGCCGGAGTTCTTGTAGCCGGTGATCCCGATGACCTTGCGGCTCACGCGCCGAATTCCCTTGCGATGCGTTCCGCCTCGATCACGTCATCGGGCGTGTTGGCATTGAAGAACGGATCGTAGGGATCGGAGTCGAATTCTGCAACGGCAAGCTGGTAGCGGTCGGTGAACATATCGACCTTGCGCAGAGCCTCATCGCGCATTGCCCGTTCGAGGTCGTCGGCAAGGTTGACTGGCCATAGCCCGAACACCGGATGGGTGCGCCGGTTGGATGAAACGGTCGCCATCTCGGCGCCTTCGGTGCTGGCCGCTGCCTGAAGACGGGCGACCAGATCGCGCGGCACGAAGGGTGTGTCGGTTGCTGCCGTCACCACGTGGCTGGTACCGGGCGCCTCGGCTCTGGCCCAGGAGAGTGCTGCCAGCACCCCGGCCAGCGGTCCGGCGAAACCCTCGATGCTGTCGGCGATCACCGGCAGGCCATAGGAGGCAAAACGCGCAGGATCGCCGTTGGCATTGATCACCATGGAAGCGACCTGGGGCTTCAGGCGGGCGATAACATGATCGAGAATGGGCCGGCCCTGAAGGCCGATAAGGCCCTTGTCGCCGCCACCCATGCGCCGGGCAAGGCCACCTGCCAGGATGCAGCCGATCACGGTTGCGGCCATGTCAGTCATCGCCTCCGGCACCTTTGCGCGTGTGGCGGCGGTCTTCCTCGTCGGCCTGGCTGGTATCGGCGTCGAAGACGATGCGCTCCAGTCCCGACAGCGCCACGAAGCGTTTTCCCCGCGCCCGGCCGATGAGGGTGAGATGGGTCTGGCGTGCCAGTTCCACGCCCCAGGCGGTAAAACCCGAACGCGAGGCGAGTATGGGAATGCGCATGGCGACGCATTTCAGAATCATTTCCGAGGTGAGGCGGCCGGTGGTGTAGAAAATCTTGTCGTCGGGGGCGATATTGTTGAGGAACATCCAGCCGGCGATCTTGTCCACCGCGTTGTGGCGCCCGACGTCTTCGAGATAGACCAGCGGGCGATCCGCCTGGCACAGCACGCAGCCATGGATGGCGCCCGCCTTCAGATAGAGCGAGGGCTGCGTGTTGATCTTCTTGGTGAGGGCATAGAGCCAGGAGGTACGGATGATCGCGTCGCGATTGAGTTCGATCGCTTCGATCGTCTCCATCAGGTCACCGAATACAGTGCCCTGTGCGCACCCCGATGTTCTGATCTTCTTTTTCAGCTTTTCCTCGAAATTGGTTTTGCGCGCCGTGCGCACCACCACCACGCCGAGATCGGCGTCATGGTCGATGCCGGTGATCTCATCATTGCTGTTGAGCATGCCCTGATTGAGTAGATATCCAACCGCCAGCCAGTCGGGATGATCGCCGATCGTCATGGCGGTGACGATTTCCTGGCCGTTGAGATAGATGGTCAGCGGGCGCTCGTGCACGACCTGCTGGCCGATCGGCTTGCCGTCCTGGTCAATGCCGTCGACCTCATGCGCCAGTTCGCCGCTGTCGGGCTCGGGCGCGACCAGAAACTCTTGGCTGGTTGGCGCATTCATGACGCCGCCGCCCCATAAATGCGCTGTGGCGGCACGTGCAGGACAATGGTGTCACCCAGCGCGATGTCGCCGGGCTTTTCCACCCATGCGACGACCCCGCGTTTGTGTTGGGCTGCGGCGACAAACGCCGAACCCTTGCCGGGACGGTGCTTTTCGATTACGTCCGCCACATAGCGGCAAGGGGCGTTCTCCATGTCGACAATAAGGGTGGCGCCGGAGGAAAACATCAGGCGTGTCGAAGGCGGCAGCAAGCTTAGGTCCGGAATGCCACGGGTGACGAGATTGGCGCCGAGCCATTCCGGCGGCAGTTCGTCAAGGCCCATGTTGCTTGCTATGTCGGTCAGATCCTCCTGCGACAGGATCGACAACTGACGGGTGTTGGCGATTTCGACGCCGCGCTGGTACTGGGTAATCGTGCGGACGTCAGAAGCATGGGTGCGGCCGCTGTGGCAATCCCCGGCAATTCCGTCGAAGGTCAGGCTCAAGCGTTCCCGACGGGATTTCTCCAGCCCCGTCTGCCGGTCGGGATTGGCCAGCAAGGCCACGAACGTGCCACCGAAGCCGAGTTTTGTCAGGATCGCCATGCTTTCAGTCTTCCGCTGCCGACACAACCATCGCCGCCAATGCATCCGGCAGCGTGCCGTCGAATTCGTAGGCGACCGGCCCCGTCATCAGCATGTGATCGTCGCTGTCGCGCCATTTGATCTTCAGGTCGCCGCCCGGCAGGGTGACGGTCACCGTGCGCCCGGTGAGGCGCTTTCTCGCCGCCGCGACCGCCGCGGCGCAGGCGCCGGTTCCGCAGGCGCGCGTCAACCCCGCCCCACGCTCCCAGACTTTCAATGTGATGTGCTCGCTGTCATCGACGCGGGCGAGCGAAATATTGGCGCGCTCGGGAAACAACGGATGGTTTTCGAGCATCGGCCCGACCCTGCCAAGATCGATGACATCGAGGTCCTTCACCCAGAAGATGCAGTGCGGATTGCCGACATTGACCACCGAAGGGGTATGGATGAGTGGTGCATCGATAGGTCCAACCTGCAACTCGATACCGCGCGTGTCGTAGAACTCCTCTGCCAGTGGGATGTCGCGCCAGCCGAAACGCGGCACCCCCATGTCGACGGTGACCAGGCCATCGCCGGCTGCCTTGCACATCAGCAAGCCGCCGGTGGTGTCGATGCTGGCATTGGGGCGGCCTGTCTCCTTGAACAGCATATCGGCGATGCAGCGCGAAGCGTTGCCACAGGATTCCACCTCGCCATCCGCACTGTTCCAGATGCGCATGCGCACATCGGCCTTGGGTGATGGCTCGATGACGATAAGCTGGTCGCAGCCGATGCCGGATTTGCGGTCGGCGATGGCGCGGGCTGCCGCCTCGTTCACCTTAAGCGCCCGCGTGCGCGCATCGAGCACGACAAAATCATTGCCGAGACCGTTCATCTTGCGGAACGGCAGGCCGGAGGTCTGGGTCTTCTGGCTCGTCATGCGCTCTTATATGGGCAAAGCGGGCCGCCGTGCCAGAGGGTGGACGGGTTTCGAACCATCAAGCCTCGATGCCCAGTTACCGGCGAATGTCGCCCGCCGTGATGCCCGCCGCCCGCAACGTGCGCAGGCTGGTGTCGGCAGCCGACTTGGCGAGCTTCCTGCCGGTCTCGTCGGTAATCAGCCGGTGGTGGCGATAGACCGGTTGCGGCAATCCGAAGAGAGCCTGCAACAGGCGGTGAATGTGGGTGGCGTGGAAGAGGTCGTGGCCGCGCGTCACATGGGTGATGCCTTGCAGCGCGTCGTCGTTCACCACCGCCAGGTGATAGCTGGTGCCGATATCCTTGCGGGCCAAAATCACGTCGCCCCAGGGCTCGGGGTCGACCGGCAGCCTTCCCGTCTCGCCATCAGGACCCGCGCCTTCCTCCACGAAAGTGAGGTCAGTTGCGGCAGGCAGGGCAAGGGCGCGCTCGAGATCGAGGCGTTGGCTGTGCGGTTCGCCCGCCGCGATGCGTTGGGCCCGTTCTTCGGCTGACATGTGCCGGCAGGTGCCGGGATAGACCGGGGCACCGTCAGGATCTTGCCGTGCTGGGCGTGCCTGCTGGATCGTCTGGCGCGAGCAGAAGCAGGGATAAATGAGGTCCATCGCCGCGAGTTGTGCCAGGCGTGCCGCGTAGTCGGCTAGGTGGGCCGACTGCCGCCTGACCGGTTCCTCCCAGGCAAGGCCCAGCCAGGCGAGATCGTGCAGCAGTGCATCCACAAAGGTCTTGTTTGCGCGCAACAGGTCGATGTCTTCGATGCGCACAATGAAACGACCACCCGCTTCGCGCGCCGCCCGGGCCGTGAACAGCGCGGAAAAGGCATGCCCGAGATGCAGATAACCGTTGGGGCTGGGTGCAAAGCGGAAAATCGGCCTCGTCATGGCCGGCGCTATAGGGCAAATTCCCCTCCGGGGGAACAACCGCACATGCAACTGATAGACAATATGGATGACATTGCAACCGGCGTTGCTGTGCTGGCGCGTCTGGAATGGTGTTTTGGCCGGCTGGTCGAAGCCAACGGGCTACCGCCGTTGCGCCGCGCGCCAGGCGGCTTTGCCGGGCTTGTCGCCATCATCCTAGAGCAGCAGATATCCCTGCATGCCGCCGCCGCCATTCTGGCGCGGTTGAAGGCTACCGTGCTGCCGCTTGAGCCCTTGCCGTTGTTGGCCGCCGGTTCCGATGTCATGACGACCTGCGGCCTGTCGCGCGCCAAGATTGCAGCCCTTAGCGCCCTCGCCGCCGCCATCGTCGATGGCAGTCTCGATATCGAGGGGCTTGCCAGGCTCGACGACGCGCAAGCTGCTGAGCAGCTTCTGGCAGTGAGGGGTATCGGGCCGTGGACGGCCGACATCTATCTGTTGTCATGCCTTGGGCGTGCCGACGTCTGGCCGGGCGGCGACGTGGCGCTGCAGACGGCGGCGGGCCTGGTGTTCAGCATCGATCCGCGACCCGATCGCCGCGCCATGCAGAAGCTCGCCGAGCCGTGGCGGCCATGGCGTGCGGTGGCGGCGCGGCTGTTGTGGGCGCACTACAGAAAGCTTCGCTTTCGCTCGCCGCCACCTGGGGCCTGAGGACCCCTATTCACGTATCTGTCACAGGCGATATAGTAAATGCGTAACGATTTGCGCGTTCGAGGGCTAGCACGTGTACCACGCCGCTCCACCTCCCGAAGCCTGCCCGGCGCTGGTACTCAATGCTGACTACCGGCCGCTGAGCTATTATCCGCTGTCGCTATGGTGCTGGCAGGATGCCGTCAAGGCGGTGTTCCTCGACCGCGTCAACATCGTTTCCGAATACGACCGGGTCGTCAGGAGCCCGAGCTTCGAGTTCCGGTTGCCCAGTGTGGTGTCACTCAAAAGCTACGTGAAGCCAGCGCGCTATCCCGCCTTCACCCGGTTCAACGTGTTCCTGCGCGACTGCTTCACGTGCCAGTATTGCGGCGGCCGCGACGACCTGACCTTCGATCATCTGATCCCGCGTTCGCGCGGTGGCCATACAACCTGGGAAAACGTTGTCACCGCGTGTGCACCGTGCAATCTGAAGAAGGGCGGCAAGCTGCCGCACGCGGCCGGCATGATTCCCATGCGGGTGCCCGACAAGCCGACCGTGCACGAACTGCACGCCAACGGCCGTCACTTCCCGCCCAATTACCTGCACGAAAGCTGGCAGGACTATCTCTATTGGGATACCGAGTTGGAGCCGTGAGCACTGAGCGGCCGTCTGGCACCCCATAGTGCCAGACCGGTAGCGATCAGCGAGATCACCACGTTCCATCCGGCAAACGACAGCCCGAGGAATCGCCACTGGGCATCGCTGCAACTGACCACCTTGGCGGTGGCGAAGTTGGGCAGGCCCCCTGACAATCCGGCGCCGAACTCACAGGAGGCTGGCCCCGGCCACCATTTCCACTCGACGCCCGAATGGTAGCCGCCGAGAAAGGCGCTGGCCAGCATCAACAAGGCCACCAGCAACAGACCGCGGCGCACCAGCCTTGCCTTCGTTGGATAAGCGAGGATCAGCCACAGCAGCACGCCCAGCAGCGGCACCACCGCGTAATAGATCCAGCGCTGCTTGAGACATAAGGGGCAAGGTATGTAGCCGCCCAATATCTGAAAGCCCCAGGCGCCGACGATGGTGCTGGCGGTGAGCAGGAACAAAAGGATCACCGCCTGTCTGGTATGAGAGTTGTCCATGTGCCTTGTTGCCCTAACATGCCGTGGCCGCGCCACCGAGATACTTGGCCGCCAGATACAGTACAATCAGGATACCGGCAAGGATGGCTGCAATGAGGCCCAGGCGGCGCTCGATGAATTCGCGGATCGGCGACCCCCAGCGCCGGAGCGCCCAGGCCAGGGCCATGAAGCGCGCACCGCGTGCGACGATGCAGGAAATGACGAAGAAAGAAAACGAGATCTGCACCACGCCTGCAAGGATGGTGACAACCTTGATGGGTGGCAGATGCGCCAGTCCCGAGGTGACCAGCAGCAGCATGATGGTGTCTTCGCCGGTGCAGGCGCGTAGCTGCTCGAAGCCGGCGAGCTTGCCATAAAACTCAAGGATCGGCTTGGCGACGGTCTCATAGGCGAAGTAGCCGAGCATGTACCCGGCAATGCCGCCGAGCGTCGAGGCCACCGTGGCGATCACCGCATAGCGGTAGGCACGGGCGGGCCTTGCCAGCGCCATGGGCAGGAACAGGACATCTGCCGGTACCAGGAACACCGAACTCTCGATGAAGGCAATAAAGGCCAGCCACGCCTCGGCCATGGGCCGGGCAGCCAGCGACAGGGTCCAGACATAAAGGCGTCGCAACATCGCATCTCGTTACAGGCCGGCGGGCGATTCGCCAATTCCGGTTGACGCGGCCGCGCGCCCAACTATAGTCGCGCGCCGTTGCCCCTGTGGCGGAATTGGTAGACGCGGCAGACTCAAAATCTGTTGCCTGCAAGGGCGTGCTGGTTCGAGTCCGGCCAGGGGCACCAATCGATTTGTGTTGCGGTTAGACTGTCGCCGCTTCCCGTTCAGTTTCCGCCAGCGCCTTGACCGCCACATAGTCGGTCTTGCCCGATCCCAGAACCGGCAGTTTGGTGGCAACGACGATCTTGGCCGGCACCGCCAGCTCAGAAACGCCGCTGGTCCTGGCTGCCGTGAGCAAGGGCTTGCGCTCAGCGCCGGGTCGCGTGGTCACGAGGACCAGCCGTTCGCCCTTGCGCGCATCGGGCAATGCCACCACGGCGGATTGGGCCTCGGGCCAGACGTCATGGGCCAGTGTCTCGACGGCGGCCAGCGACACCATTTCACCGGCGATCTTGGCGAAACGCTTGACCCGCCCCTTGATCGTGATGAAACCATCGGCATCGATAGTGACGATATCGCCGGTGTCGTGCCAGCCGCCAGGCGGGGGTTCGAGGACGCCGGGATTTTCGGCCCTCAGATAGCCCAACATGACATTGGGCCCGCGCACTGAGAGCCGGCCGCCTTCGGCTACCCCCGGTACCGGCTCCAGCCTTGCCTCCATCAGCGGCGACAGGCGCCCGACGGTGCCTGGGCGATTGAAGATCGGCGTGTTCATGGCGAGCACCGGAGACGTTTCGGTGACGCCGTAGCCTTCGAGGATACGGACCCCGAAGCGCTCCATGTAGGCGGTGCGGGTTGTCGCATTAACCGGCTCGGCGCCGGTCAGCACCAGCCTCAGCGAGCGAAAATCATAAGGGTGGGCGGCGCGGGCATACCCGGCGAGGAAGGTATCGGTACCGAACAGGATGGTGGCATTGGTCTGATAGATGAGCTCCGGCACGATGCGATAATGAAGTGGAGACGGGTAGAGAAAGACCTGCACGCCCGCCATGAGCGGCATGATCAGGCCGCCGGTGAGGCCGAAGGCGTGGAAGGCCGGCAGCACGTTGAACACCTTGTCGACGCCGTTGGCATCGACGCGTGTCAGCGCCTGGGCGGCATTGGCGATGATGTTGCGGTGGGAAAGCACGACACCCTTGGGTGTGCCTTCGGAGCCGGAGGTAAACAGGATGACCGCCGCATCGTCGGGCTTTCGTGCAACCAGCGGCTCGGAGCCGCGCAGCATCCCGGCGATTTTGTCTGTGAAGGTGATTGAGGCCCGCAGGTCTTCCAGATAGACGATGGCGACTTTGGCGGCGAGCGCGGTCACCAGAGGCTCGAGCCTGGCTTTTTCGACGAAGGCGCGCGAGGTCAGCACGGTTTTAACCTCGGCGGCCTTGCAGGCGGAGAGCACATTGGCGTTGCCGGCGGTGAAGTTGAGCATGGCCGGCACCCGGCCGACGGACTGCAGGGCAAAGAACACCACCGCGACGCCGGCTGAATTGGGCAACATCACGCCGATTGCCTTGCCTTCGGCGGCGAGCGGCATGAGCTTGGCGCCGAGCACCTGCGCCGAGCCGATGAGCTTGCGGTAGGTGAGTGCTGTACCCAGCGGGTCGAGCACGACAGGCTTGCCGGTGTCGTGGGTACCCATGGCGTCGGACAGGGCCTCGAACAGGGTGCGCTCGCCGATCATCGAGCGCACCGCGATCTCGGTCATGATATCCTGCAAGGCAGCGCCTGCGGCCCGGCGGCGGTGCTTGCCGCGCAAGTCGGGGTCGACCTCAAGCTTCACCGGCTTTTCGACCGTGAGGCGGATGCGCGGGAGCAGCGCCTTCTTGATCTGGCCCTGGACGAGGTAGCTCAGGGTCGAGCGTTCGGCACCCTCGATGCGCACCGGCACCACCATCGCATCGGCCTTTTCGGCGATCATGGCGGTACCGTCATAGATTTTCATGAGCTGGCCGGTCACCGTGATGCGGCCCTCGGGAAAGATCACCAGCGGTTCACCGGTCTTGATGGGAGCGATGAGCCGGCGGGCGGCAAGCGGGCTGGTCGGATCGATGGCATAGTGCGGCAGGCCCCATAAAAGCGGCTTCATCCACCACTTGCGGGTCATCCCGGTGTCGATGGCAAAGACACAGTCGAGCGGCAGGAAGCAGTGCATAAGGGGCCCGTCGAGCAGGCTCACATGGTTGGGGGCGATGATCATCGCCGTGCCGGGCTCGGGCAGGTTTTCCTGCCCATGCACCTCCACCCGGTAGAGTAGGCCGAAAACCAGCGTTGCGAGATCTCGCAGTGTCTCGCGGCCCCAGTATCTGACGACCAGCACCGCGACGACGAGATTGAGAGCGCCGAGGCCCGCCAGGAGGGTAGCAAATCCGATGCCGGCCCATTGAATGGCCGCCAGCATGAGGCCGGTTGCCGCCATGAATGCAGCGGAAATGATGTTGGTCGTGGCGACGACGCGTGCCCGCCTTTCCTCGGGCGCCCAGGCCTGAACGGCCGCGAACGAGGGTACGATGAACAGCCCACCCGCAGCCGCCAGGACAAACAGGTCGAACATCAGGCGAAAGCCGCGCCATGACGTCACGAGGTCGGCCGTGACGAGGGTGACTGGCACCCTGCCGGCCTCGCCGATCAGCCAGGCGAGATCGAGTCCGATGAGGCCCATGACAAGGGCACCGAGCGGCACCACACCGAGGTTGGGGCGCAGCCTGGAGGCACGTGCAGCCAGCATTGAGCCGAAGGCGATGCCGACCACGAAGACGATGAGGCAGGCGGTAACCAGCTTTTGCGTACCGCCCAGCACGTCCTTCACCATCGGGGGCAGTATCGACAGCATGACGGCGCCGACCACCCAGAACCACGACACGATGATCGAGCCGTTCCACAATCGCGGGTCGCGGCGTTGTTCGGTCAAAAGATGCCAGGTCGACGTGAAGGGGTTGCGGTCGATGGCAATGGACGGCGACGATGGTCCGCTGGAGGGGATGAGCAGCGAAAGGCCCCAGGCACCACCTGATATGGCGATCATCAGGGCGGCGACCAGCCATGGGTTGACTAGGCCGACCGCGAGGCCACCGGCCAGCGTGCCGAGCAGAATGGCAACGAAGGTGGCACTTTCGATCAGCGCGTTGCCGGCGGTCAATTCCCGGGTCTTCAGGAGTTCCGGCAGGATGCCGTACTTGATAGGACCGAACAACGCCGACAAAAGGCCGGTCAGGCCGAGTGCCGTCATCAGCACCGGGACAGACTGCAGCACGAAGCCCGTAGCCGCCACGATGGCGATACCGATTTCGGCAAGTTTCAGCCATTGCGCCACGCGCGCCTTGTCGAACTTGTCGGCAAGCTGACCGCCGAAGGCCGAGAACACAAAGAACGGTGCGATGAAGATGGCCCCCGCCAGCGTGACCAAGGCCGGCCCATGGCTGCTTGCGAGAGAGAACACGATCAGGAACACCAGCACGTTCTTGACGAAATTGTCGTTGAGCGCGGCGAGGAACTGGCAGCCGAACAGTGGGCCGAAGCGTCGGGAGATGATCAGGTCAAGCATCTTCACGGCTTCCTCGAATTGTAGAATCATGCGTGCATAGTGGCCCTGAAACTAGCACAGCCCTCGATTTTGCTCCCACCACGAGATGTGGTGGGCAGCGTGTGATCTGGCAAAGCCGTCAGCTATGGGCTAGTTTCGACGGCAGGCAACTGCGACGGGATTTGATTGTTTGACCGAGACCGAAGACGAATCTGCACCGCTGCGGGCAGCGCAGCAGGAAATTCGCCAACTTCGCACCACCATCGGGGCGTTGCGCGAGCAGGTCGAGCAGGCGCACTACGAAAAGGATCGGGCAGTTCAGCTTGCGGTTGCGACTTCGAGCAACGAGATTGCCCAGCTCAAGGTTGCGATGCAGGCTTTGCGCGACAAGCTGGAAGAAGCACGCATCGCCAAACAGCAGGAAGCCCAGGCAATTGTCAGAGATTTGTCGAGCGAGGTGGTGCAGCTGAAGGGCACCGCGACGGCCTTGCGCGACCGCATTGAGCAGCTCAGCGCCCAGTCAGCGCAGCGCATCGACGATCTCCAGGCGAGCCATCGCGATGAGATACGCCATCTTCAGGGAACGATCTCGGTGTTGCGCGAACAACTTGAAGCAACATCCGCCACGAGGTCTGCGACGCCCAGCTTGAAGGCGCCGGCGAAGAGCCGACGGGCGCATCGGCCCGGACGTTCGCGAGCCTGATGTGATGAACACCGTTTCAAGGTCGCAGAGGTTGCGCCGATGAACAACGCAGGGACCGTCGAGCCGAAAATGCGAGAGGCGAGCGAGCACGCGAACGGCGCCGATGTCGGCAAGCGTTTGCGGATAGCGGAGATGCTGCTCGATCTGACGCGAAAAGTGACGGCGGCAGAGACCCATGACGAGTTGCTCGGGGCGCTCATCGAGATGACGTCGTGGGAGCTGGGCGTCGAGCGCACGACGATATTCTTGAACGACAAGGTCACAGGCGAACTCTATTCACGCTATGCGCAAGGTAATTTCCGGCGCGAAATCCGTTTCATGAATACTCTTGGCATCGCAGGCCATGTGTTCCAGGGCGGAGATGGCCTGATAATCAACGATGCCTACGAAGATCCTCGTTTCAACCGCAAGATCGACCAGCAAACCGGGTTCAGAACCCGCAATATCGTGTGTTGTCCGATCAGGACAGCCAAGGGCGAGATCATCGGCGTCGCCCAGTGTCTCAACAAGAAGGGGAACAAGGATCTGACCCGAGACGACCTCGATTTGCTCGAGGCGATCATGGGCCAGGCGGCGGTGACGCTGCATAGCTCGCTGTTTGTCGAACAGATGAACGAACGGCGCGTCAACGAGTTGAAATTCCTCAACGTCGTCTCGGAGGTCACGTCGGAGATCGACCTTGCCTCACTCCTGCACAAGGTGATGAGCGAGGCCACCCGGATGTTGCACGCCGAGCGCTCGACCCTGTTCCTGAACGACACCAAGACGAATGAATTGTGGTCGCAAGTCGGCGAGGGCCTGGGGGCAACCGTCATTCGTTTTCCCAACCATCTGGGCATTGCCGGTACGGTCTTCACATCGAGGAAATCCGTCAACATCCCGCATGCCTATGCCGACCTGCGCTTCAATCCCGCCTTCGACAAGAAGACCGGGTTCTTCACCCGCTCCATCCTTTGTGTTCCGGTAATCAACAAGCAGGGCAAGTCGATCGGCGTCACCCAGGTGCTGAACAAGTCCGGCGGTCCGTTTACCGATGAAGACGAGCAGCGTTTGCGGGCGTTCACCGCCCAGATCGCCATCGGTCTTGAGAACGCCAAGCTGTTCGCCGACGTGCAGAACATGAAGAACTACAACGAGGCGATGCTGCAGAGCATGTCCAATGGCGTGATAACGCTGGACGAGGACGGCAAGATCGTTACCTGCAACGCTGCCGGCTCGAGCATTCTGCGCTGCCAGCCGGACGACATGATCGGCAAGGTGGCGGGGGACTATTTCGTTGAACCCAACAACTGGGTGCACGAAAAGGCCGATCAGGTCGCCAAGACGGGTGAGCCCGTCAACGTGATCGATGGTCAACTGACCTGCGGGGATGAGACCTTGTCGGTCAATGTCAGCATCCAGCCGCTTGTCAGCGCCGAAGGCAAGAAACTCGGTACCATGATCATGGTCGAGGACATCTCATCTGAGAAGCGCATGAAGTCGACTATGGCGCGCTACATGGATCCCGGCCTTGCCGATCAGTTGCTGGCTGCCGGCGGCGAGATCCTCGGTGGCCGCAGTGTGGAGGCAACCGTCCTGTTCTCCGACGTGCGCGGGTTCACGACCCTGTCGGAAACCCTGGGGCCGCAAGGCATCGTGGCCGTGCTGAACGAGTATTTCACCATGATGGTCGATTGCATCACCCGCGAGGCCGGCATGCTCGACAAGTTCATCGGCGACGCCATCATGGCGGTGTTCGGGCTACCCGTGGCCCATCCCGATGATGAGGATCGCGCCGTCAAGGCATCGATCGCCATGCTGACGGAGCTCCGCCAATGGAACAAGGGCAGAATCGACAGCGACCAGCCGGTCATCGAGATCGGGGTTGGTCTCAACACCGACACTATCGTCTCCGGCAATATCGGCTCACCCAAGCGCATGGACTATACAGTGATTGGTGACGGCGTGAACCTTGCCTCGCGCCTGGAAAGCGCCTGCAAGCAGTATGGTGCCCAGCTGCTGATCTCCGAGACCACCTACAAGAAGCTGAAGGGCGTCTATCGCTCTAGGGAAATCGACCGTGTCATTGTCAAGGGAAAGACCAAGCCGGTGGCGGTCTATGAGGTTCTTGACCACCACAGCGAAGAGACTTTCCCCAATATCATGGATTGCATAAATCAGTTCAACGTGGGCGTGAGACAATACCGCGCTGGCAATTGGGTGAAGGCGATTGCTGCTTTCAATGCGGCCCTGAAGGCTCATCAGCGCGACCGGCTTTCGCAAATCTACATCCAACGATGCGAACATCTGAAGGCAGATCCGCCAAAGGATTGGGACGGCATTTTTGCGATGCAAACCAAGTAAATTCGGGCACCGGTTTCTATAGGTCCTGAGGCTACTTCAGGATCTCATCCTTGCACGCTGGCGGAGCAGGCATCTGGCGGCCGACCCAGCGCGGCGCCACATCCGTGAACATCTATCTGGCGAACAGGATCAGGAGAATTGCCGCAACGACCAATGAGACCCCGGCGATCTCGCTGGCTGCTACCTTTTCCCTGAAATAGAAGACGCTGGCTATGAACGTGAAGATCAGTTCCACTTGCCCCAGCGCCCGCACATAGGCAGCATTCTGCAGGGTAAAGGCTGTAAACCAGCAGACTGAACATACCATGCCCACGAGCCCGATGGGACCTGCCCACCGCCATTCCCTCACGACCCGCGACAACTGCATCCGGTCAAAGACCAAAAACCATGCGCCCATCATCATGGTCTGCATCATGAGTGCAATCGATAGCGTGAAGGCAGCCGCCATCAAGAAATCCGGTCCATGCAATGCCAGAGCGGCGCCCCGGAAAAAGACTACCGATGCACCCAGCAGCGCGGCGCACAGAAGTCCCACCAATGTTGCCCGCTCGCCCAATCCGCGAGCAAGTCCGCCAATGCTCACTTTTGCTTCGGTCAGCGAAAGTGTCAGCGTTCCGACTGTCCCCACGGCGATTGCGATGATCGCCAGCGGTCCGACCTTGTCACCCAGGAACAGAGCGCCAAAGATGGCGATCAGAACCACCTCGAGTTTGGAGAAGGTCGTGCCGACAGCAAAACTGCGAAACGAGAACAACCACAACAGCACGACGGTAAACAGGATCTGGGCTAGTCCACCAAGGGCGCAATAGATCAGGAAGGCGCGGTTCACAGCCGGCAGTTCATAGCCACCGAAAGCATTCAACGCCCAGGCATAAGCCAAGGCAAATGGCCAGGCATAGAAGAACCGGGCATAGGCCGCACCGGCGGTGGAGAGGCGGCCACGGATCGACTTCTGCAAACCCGATCGCAGGTTCTGCAGGAAAGCGGCGGCGATGGTGAAAGGGATCCACAAGACAATCATGCGCCCTGTTCGGGCTTTTGTCCCGGAAGGTCAACAACTGCCAGCGTGGAGACCGGGTTCGCACCTATGCCGTGCAATTCCCGATGGCGTGACGCAAGGCGGCCGGCCCACTTCGCCTTTCTCAACCGCCCGCCCTGTCTCTCGCGGCGCGCTGCCGCACTGTCGTGCCGGCCTCGTACCAGCCACGCGTGCTGTTCACGATCTTCACCACCGAAAGCATGACCGGAACCTCGATCAGCACCCCAACGACTGTCGCCAGCGCCGCGCCCGAGTTGAAGCCGAAAAGGCTGATC